>WNGI01001742.1_pt1 | contig 18647 bp, 15 predicted proteins | sample 5400621 | NCBI WGS metagenome assembly WNGI01 (sample SAMN13153374, study PRJNA577476) | soil metagenome | isolation source: 20 cm soil or saprolite under Garry oak tree replicate 1 | place: USA:California | collected 2016-06-15
CGGTGCCGACGATGGTGCCGTCGATGAGGAAGTCGACGCGCGTGACGCTGGCGCCGCTGGCGGCACTGGCGCCAGCCTTCAGTTGCACGGTGCGATCGACCGTCGCTCCCGGTGACGCCACCGTGATGGTCGGCGCGGCACAGGCGCCGCTGTAGGCACCGCCGCAGCTCTGGCCGCCCGCGCTGCTGCTGCCGCCGCCATAGCCGCCGCAGGCACTGACCATCAGAGTCAGTGCAGAAACTAGCGACAGCGCTAATGCCGGATTGATGTGTTGGAAACGCAGAATGTGTCGCATGTAGAAGGTTCCTGTGTGCCGGTGCACTTGTGTGCATGTCTGGCCTGTAGGTGTCGAACGGCGGGGCTGTGGTTTTGCGCACGGCGCAGAAAAATAGCTGCGGGAACGGAAACCAACATCGCGTTGCTCGCGCACCTACGGCACAGTGTGGGTCGGCGGGGAGCCGTACGATGTTGGATGTGTCGGGCACGCGCCTGTTGGTTCTATCGGCCCTCGCGCTGCTCAATGCATGCGCGGGGAACGGCGCCGGCCTCGACGCCAACGGCCAACCGCTCGGCAGCGGTAGCGCGCCGCCGCCACCATTAACGGCCGACTTCCAGTCAATTCAGGACAACGTGTTCACGCCGATCTGCGTGCGTTGTCACAGCGGCGCCGGTGCCCCACAGGGCCTGGAACTCGACGCCGCGCACAGCTACGCGCTGCTGGTCGGTGTTCCCAGCAACGAGCAGTCGGGTCTGTTGCGCGTCAAGCCCGGCGCGCCCGACAGCAGCTATCTGGTTCTGAAACTCGAGGGCGCCGCCGGCATCGTCGGCGTGCAGATGCCGTTCGGCGGGCCGCCGCTGCCGCAGTCCACCATCGACGTGATCCGCCAGTGGATCAGCGACGGCGCGGCCAACTCACCGGCCGCCGCCGCTGTCAGCTCGGCAGCCTTTGCGGTCACGGCCATCTCGCCGGCGCAGGAGGCGACGGTCGCCGCGCCGCTGACGCGCATGGTGGTGGCGTTCAATCACGAGCTCGACGCCTCGCTGGTCAACGACACCACCGTGCACCTCGAGCACCTGCTCGGCGAGGCGGCCGAACCGGCCGGGCCGTTCGGCGCCGAGCTGGCCGAGGGAAATCCGCGCGTGCTGCTGATCACTCCGCGCCGCGCGCTCGCGGCCGGCCGCTACCGTCTCACGTTACGCGGCAACGGCGGCGGCGCGCTTGCCGATGTCGATGCGCGCGTACTCGGCGATGACTACACCCGTGAATTCACCGTGGACACTACACCATGATTATCCGTTCACTGCGCTTCAGCGCCCGCTGTCTGACACTCGCGGTACTGCTCGCCGCGGGGGCACACGCCGAGCCGTACCTCGCCGTCGGCCAGGGACCCAAGTGCAGTCAATGCCACGTCAACCCCACCGGCGGCGGCCTGCGTAACGCCTTCGGCAACGTGTTTGCGCAGACCCAGTTGCCGGCGCATCGCGTCGATACCGGCAGCGACGTGTGGGCGGGGCAGCTATCGCGCTACCTCGCGCTCGGCGCCGATCTGCGTTTCGATGCGCAGGCCCAGCAGGTCCCGCACAGCAAGACACTCGAGGACTTCCAGATGGAGCAGACGCGGCTCTACATCAGCGCCAGCGTGATACCCGAGCGGCTGCTGCTGTATGTCGATGAGCAGCTGGCGCCGGGAGGCGCGTTGAATCGAGAAGCCTTCGGGCTGTTCTGGTCCGCTGATCACACCTGGTACCTCAAGGGCGGGCAGATGTACCTGCCGTTCGGCCTGCGGCTGCAGGATCAGACTGCGTTCGTCAAGGAGATCACCGGCATCAACATGACCACGCCCGATCAGGGACTGGAGCTCGGCTGGCTGAAGGGGCACTGGGATGCACAGCTCGCCGTGAGCAACGGCACCGCCGGCGGCGCCGGCACCAGCAACGGCAAGCAGTCCAGTGCCCAGCTCGCCTGGGTGGAGTCGGCGTGGCGCCTAGGCGCGGCCGCCAACTACAACGACGCGGCCGCCAGCGGCAGCCGCAGCGCCTACGGCGTGTTCGGCGGACTTAGGACCGGACCGATCGCCTGGCTCGGCGAGGCCGACCTCGTCGATGACCGCAGTCTCCCCAACGGCGGCGTGGAGATGCTGGCGGCGCTCGCGGAAGCCAACTGGAGCATCGCCCGCGGAAATAACCTGAAGATCACCGCCGAGTACCTCGATCCCAACCGTCAGGTCGGACACGACCAGCAGACCCGCTGGAGCGTGGTCTACGAGCTCACTCCGGTGCAATTCGTGCAGCTGCGCGCCGGGGTGCGCTACGCGGACGGCATACCGCAGCTCGCCACCGAGCACACACGGCTGTACTTCGTGCAGCTACACGGGTTTTTCTGAAGAAAACCGGCCCGCGCGTCCTTGTGCGGGCCGGCCAGGGGAGCCAGGAGCTTCAGTTGCCCGGTGCTCGGATCTGTCCGCGAAGCGCGCCGCCCGCCTCCACCGGCGTGGCGATGCTCACGTACCACTTGCCCGCCTCGAAGTGGCCGACGTCGGCGGCACTGATGGGGGCAAGCTCCGTCGACCAGTGCCCCATCTCGACAGAGTCCTTGCTCAGCACGGCGAGCTTGCGCCCGGTGGCGGCGCTGTCCACCTCCGCTGCATCCGCATCGTCCACGCCCGTGGAGTTGACGTGAATGCTGAGCGTGTGCGCGCTCTTATCGACCGTCGTAGCTACGACGCCCTCGGCCGCAAGGCTGACCGAGCGCGCTTCGGCAGCGGGGGCCATCGTGGAGAACGTCACGGCGACGTTGTCGGGGGCGATCTGCCCGCGGATCTCCCCGCGCGGATTGGCCGCGGAGGTTGCGATCACGTAGAGCTTACCCTGCGACAGCGCAGTCAGCTGTTCGGCGGTGAGCAGTGCATCGGCCGGCACTTCCCACTCAGCGGTGTTGTCGCCTGTGGGCGAGAGCCTGATGAGGGCAGGTCCGGTCGCGCCAGCGAAGCCTTCATTGATGGTCACCGCAGTCGCGCTGAGGCCCGTCAGCTTCACCGTGCCGCGCGTGGCGCCGGTGTCGAGCTTGACGGTCAAGTCGGCCATTCCGGAAGCCTGAGACATCGGCGCGGGGAAGATCTGCGCCGCAGCCATGGCAACAGCGGCGATCGCCATACCCGTCGTGTTGATCATGATGGCCGGCGTGGTCGCCGTGTCGCCCGCACTGTCGGTCACCTTGGCGGTGAGCGAATGGCTGCCCTTGGTCACGGTCGTGCTGTTCCACATGTACGTGTAGGGTGAGCTGGTCACCGTTCCCACCGCCGTGCCGTCGATCAGGAATTCGACGCTCGTGACCGTAAGAGCGTAGGTCGAGGAAGCACTTGCAGTCGCCGTCAGCGGAACCGTGCCGCTTACGGTCGCTCCCGATGCCGGGGCGGTCAGGGTAACGGTCGGCGGAGGGCAGGCATTGGAGTAGCCGCCGCCGCAGCTCATGGAGCCCCCGGAGCCACCGCCGCCGTAGCCCCCGCCGCAGCCGGTGAGGATGCACGACAGCGTGCCTGCAACTAACAGTATATTTCGCATGTGAAGCCCTCCCGGGCGCCTGTCCGGTAAGTGAGTGTCGGTGCCACACGCGGCGGTTCCAAGCGGAGCATGGGAAATGCATCGCCGGGAACGGGAGTCAGACCGGGCTCGCTTGCGGCAGCCGTAATCCGGCGCTTGAGCTTGTGCGCTGCGACCTGTTCCGCTACGCGGGTTTTTCTGATTCGCGGCGCAGCTCGCGCGGCAGGGCGAAGAACACGCGCTCCTCACGGCCGGTGATCTCGCGCGGCGCCTCCCCGCCCCAGCGGCCGAGGTACTCGAGCACCTGCTGCACCAGCAGTTCCGGCGCCGAGGCTCCGGCGGTCACGCCGACGGCGCGCTTGCCGGCGAACCACTCGGCGCGCAGGTCCGCCGGGCCGTCGATCAGATAGCCGGGTACGCCGGCACGATCGGCGAGCTCGCGCAGGCGGTTGGAGTTGGAACTGGTGCGCGAACCCACCACCAGCAGCACGTCGCACTGCTCGAGAAGCTTCTTGACGGCGTCCTGGCGGTTCTGGGTCGCGTAACAGATGTCTTCGCGGCGCGGCCGGGCGAGTCCCGGGAATCTGCGCCGCAGGGCCGCGACGATCTCCGCCGTGTCGTCCACGGAGAGCGTGGTCTGGGTCACGGACGCCAGCCGCTCGGGGTCACGCACCTCGAGCGCGTCAACATCGGCGATGCTCCCCACCAGATGCATCCGGCCACCGCGGGAGCCATCGAAGCGGCCCAGGGTGCCCTCGATTTCCGGGTGTCCGGCGTGCCCGATCAGGATCACGTCGTACCCCTCACGCGCATAGCGCTGCACCTCCATGTGCACCTTGGTCACCAGGGGACAGGTGGCGTCGAACACCGTGAGACCGCGGGCCCGGGCCTCCTCCTCCACCGCGCACGACACCCCGTGCGCGGAAAAAATCACGGTACCACCCGCGGGCACCTCGGCGAGCTCATCGACGAACACCGCTCCGAGTGCTCGCAGACGCTCCACCACGTAGTGATTGTGAACCACCTCGTGGCGCACGTGGATCGGCGCACCGAACAGCTCGAGCGCCCGCTCGACGATGTCGATGGCGCGATCGACGCCGGCACAGAAGCCCCGCGGGTTGGCGAGCAGCACCTGCATCAGGCGCGCACCCGCCTGGCCGCGCGGGTCTCGCGCCAGGCATCGATCAGCAGCACCACGGCGCCCACGGTGATGGCCGAGTCGGCCAGATTGAACGCGGGGAAGTAGGCGTCGCGCCAGTGCACATGAATGAAGTCTACCACCCGGCCCAGAGTCAGGCGGTCGATCATGTTGCCGAGCGCGCCGCCGACGATGAGCGAGAGCCCGCAGGCGAGCAGGCCCTGGGCCGCGGCGCGCAGCCGGCGCATCCATACGATGAGGGCCGCGCTCACGCCCAGCGCGAGCAGCACGAACAGCCACCGCTGCCAGCCCGAGGCATCCGAGAGGAAGCTGAAGGCTGCACCGGTGTTGTAAGTGAGAATGATGTCGAGCACGCGCAGCACCTGCACCCGCTCGAGCGGCGCAAAGTGCTGTACCATCCAGGCCTTGATGAGCTGGTCCGCCACGATGATCACCGCCGCCAGCGGCAACCAGCGCCAACCGCTCGCCGCGGCCGGCAAAGCGCCGCCCGCGCCCGCAACCTCCGCCTGCCGCGCCGGCACCCTGCCGTTGCCCGCCTCGGTCATACGAATTTCCTGCACTCGCCCGGACCTTCGATATTGCTGACGCAGCGTGCGCACAGCTGCGGGTGGCGCGCGTCCGAGCCGACATCCGCGCGCCGGTGCCAGCAGCGCACGCACTTGGGATCGGCGCTCGCCTGCGCCAGGATCCACACGCCGCTGCGGCCGGTGTTGACGGCCGCCACCGCCGCCGCGGGCGCCAGCGCGACCTCGTGCACCTGCGCGTGCGAGGTGATCAGGAAAAAACGCAGCTCCTCGCCGAGGGCCGCGAAGCGCGCGAACTCGTCCGGCACGCAGTACACCTCGACCCGGGCATCCAGCGGCGCGCCGATGGCGCCGGTGTCGCGCAGCCTTTCCAGCTCACGCGTCACGTCGGTGCGTAACTGCATCAGCGCCTCCCAGTCGATGGGCGTCGCGGGCGCTTGCGGCACGGTATGCCAGGTCTCGTGAAACACCGACTCGCCCCGCTCCCCCGGAAGATGGCGCCACACCTCCTCGGCGGTGAAGCTGAGGATGGGCGCGAGCCAGCGCACCATGCACTCGGCGATGTGGAACATGACGGTCTGGGCCGAGCGGCGCGCGGCGCCCGCCGCGGGCATGGTGTACATGCGGTCCTTGACGACATCGAGATAGAAGCCGCCCAGGTCGACGCTGCAGAAGTTGTGCACCTTCTGATAGATCAGATGAAAGGTGTACTTGCGATAGGCCTCGAGAACTTCCGCCTGCAGGGCGCGCGTGAGCGAGAGCACCCAGCGATCCAGCGCCAGCAGCTGCGCGACCGGCAGCCCGTGGCGCGCCGGATCGAAGCCGTGCAGATTGCCGAGCAGGAAGCGCAGGGTGTTGCGCATGCGGCGGTATGAATCCGCCATGCGCTTGAGGATCTCGTCCGACACGCTCATCTCGTTGGCGTAGTCGGTCGCCGAGACCCACAACCGCAGCACGTCGGCGCCGAGGCTGTTCATGACCTTCTGCGGCGCCACGACGTTACCGAGCGACTTCGACATCTTGCGGCCCTTCTCGTCGACCGTGAACCCGTGGGTGAGCACCCCACGGTACGGCGGGCGCTCATACAGGGCCTCGGACATCAGCAGCGAGCTGTGGAACCAGCCACGATGCTGATCCGAGCCCTCGAGGTACAGTTCCACCGGCGCGCTTACCTCCGGCCGCTCGGCGCCGACGCATTCGAACGACATCCCCGAGTCCGCCCACACGTCCATGACGTCGATGACCTTGTCGTAATGCTGCGCGTCTGCGCCGAGGAGCTCCCGCGGCTCGAGCGCGAACCAGGCGTCGATCCCGCCCTGCCCGACCCGGGCGGCGGCCGCCTCGATCAGCTCCTGGGTTCGCGGATGCAGCTCGCCCGTGTGCCGCTGCACGAACAGCGGAATCGGCACCCCCCAGGTGCGCTGCCGCGAGATACACCAGTCGGGACGGCTCTCGATCATGCCGGTGATACGCTGCTCGCCCCACGCGGGCGTCCAAGCAACGCCGGGGATGTCGCGCAGCGTGCGCGCGCGCAGGCCGGCGCGCTCCATGCTGATGAACCACTGCGGCGTGGCGCGGAAGATGACCGGGGTCTTGTGACGCCAGCAGTGCGGATAGCTGTGGCGCAGGGGCTCCTGGTGCAGCAGCTGCCCGCCCTTCGCGAGCGCATCGATGATCACCGCGTTGGCCGCCTCCACCTTGAGGCCGGCCACGAGCGGGGTATCGGACAGGAAGCGCCCGTCGTTGCCGACCGGGTTGGTCACCGGCAGGCCGTAGCGCTGCCCGACGGCGAAATCCTCATGCCCGTGCCCGGGGGCGGTGTGTACCGCGCCGGTGCCGGCATCGAGGGTCACATGCTCGCCGAGAACGACCGGCACCTGCCGGTCCTGGAAGGGGTGCTGCAGTTTCAGTCCCTCGAGGGCGCGGCCCTCGAATTGCGCCAGCACGGCGGCGCCCGACAGGCCGAAGCGCCGGAGCGAGGGTTCCAGGAGCTCGGCCGCCACGATCAGCCCGCGCGGTTCGCCGCCGGTTCGCGCCTGCGCGAGCACGTAGCGGAACTCCGCCCGCAGGGCGACGGCCTGATTCGCCGGCAGCGTCCAGGGCGTCGTGGTCCAGATCACGATGTCCAGGGGCGCCGTGCCCAGCTGTGCAGCGTTGAGGCCAATGCGCGCCGCGAGATCGTTGCGGTCAGCGACGCGAAACGCCACGTCGATCGCCGGTGAGGTCTTCTCCTCGTACTCGACCTCGGCCTCCGCGAGCGCCGAGCGGCAATCGAGACACCAGTGCACGGGCTTCACGCCCTTATAGAGGTGGCCGTTACGGATGATGCGACCGAAGGCGCGCAGCTGCTGCGCCTCGTAGCGCGGCGACATGGTGAGGTAGGGTCGGTCCCAGTCGCCGAGAACGCCGAGGCGCTTGAAGTCGGCGCGCTGCAGATCGATCTGCTCGTGCGCATAGGCGCGGCAGGCGGCGCGAAAGGCCTGCGCGTCGAGCTTCTGGCCGGGCCGGCCGTGCTTTTTCTCCACCTGCAGCTCGATCGGCAGCCCGTGGCAATCCCACCCGGGGATGTAGGGCGAGTCGAAGCCGTCGAGCGAGCGCGACTTCACCACGATGTCCTTGAGGATCTTGTTGACCGCGTGGCCGATGTGGATGGCGCCGTTCGCGTACGGGGGCCCGTCGTGCAGCACGAAGCGCGGCCGCCGGCGCGCCAGCTCCCGCAGCTTCGCATAGGTACCGCGCTCCTCCCACGCGCGCACCATCGCGGGCTCGCGCTGGGCGAGGTCCGCTTTCATGGGGAAGTCGGTCTGCGGCAGGTTGAGGGTGTGTTTGTAGTCCGCCATGTCCATTCATTCAAACATCGCCCGAATCGCCGGGCCGCTCAGCCATTGAGGACGCGGCGCGCATCCGCAGCGTCGCGCTGCATCTGCGCGGTCAGCGCCTCGAGCGTCGCGAAACGCGCTTCGTCGCGCAACTTCGCCGCGAACTCGACTTCAATCTCGCGACCGTACAGCTCGCCGCAAAAATCGAACAGGTGCACTTCCAGCAGCGCCTCGACTCCACCGATCGTGGGGCGCGTACCGAGGCTGGCGACGCCCGGCAGCGCCGCGCTGGCCACCCCGTGCACGCGCACCGCAAAAATCCCGGCGACCGGTGCGCGCCGGCGCTCGAGCGGCAGATTGGCGGTCGGAAACCCCAGATCCCGTCCCAGGCGCTTGCCCTGCATCACCCGCCCGCGCATCGACCAGGGCCGACCGAGCCAGCGCCGCGCACGCTCGAAGTCCCCGCACGCGAGCGCCGCGCGCACTCCGCTGCTGCTGATGCGCTCGCCGTCGAGCGTCACGGGGGCGAGCACGTCCACTTCGAACCCCAGACGCGTCCCGGCCGCGCTCAGCACGGCCGCGGTCGCCTCACCATGGCGTCCGAAGCGAAAGTCGTGACCGATTACCACGACCCTGGGGCGCAGCTCGCGCGCCAGGAGCTGCGCAAAGTCTTCACCCGGAAGGTTACGCAAAGCCTCGCCGAAGCGCAGCAGCCACAGGTAATCCAGGCCGGCGCCCGAGAGGATCCGCCAGCGCTCGCGCAGGGAAGTGAGCCGCGGGGGCGGATCATTCGGGGCCAGGTACTCGCGCGGCGTGGGCTCGAACGTCAACAGAACGGCGGCCGCGCCGCGCCGCGCCGCGTGCTCGTGCAGGCGTGCCAGCAGCGCCTGATGGCCGAGGTGGATGCCATCGTAGGTGCCGATGGTCAGTACGCAGCCCTCACCGCGCCGACCTGAGCCACTGAGTCCTCGAACGAGCTCCATGATTCGCTTAAGCCATTGATGTCAAAAGACTAAGTTAACTTCGTTGCGCTGCCTTCGCGCTCGCCAGCGGCCCTTCGCGCTCGCCAGCGGCCAGTTTATTGTGAAGCGGCCGGCGTGGGCCGTCGCCGCTCGCCGCCGCGTTGACAAGCGCCGGCGCGATGCGCAGACTACCGGCCCTCGCTCGCTTGCGACCCGGCCGTGGATACGGAGATTTCGTGGCCAATACCAGGTCCGCCGAAAAAGCTGCCCGTCAGGCAGAGAAGCACCGCACCCGCAATGTGGCGCTGCGCTCGCGCATGCGCACCGCGGTGCGCAACGTGACGACCGCCGTCGTCGGCGGCAACAAAGAGGCGGCCCGAACCAGCTACAGCCAGGCCGTCCCGATCATCGACTCGCTCGTGAGCAAGCAGATCATCCACCGCAACAAGGCCGCACGGCACAAGAGTCGCCTGGCGGCCCGTATCCGCGCAATGCAGTGAGGCAACGATGAGCGCAGCGAACTCCAAGGCCAGCATCCCGGTCCCCGTCATTCCGACCCCTCTCAAGTTGCGACCGGCGGCGCGACGGCAGCATCTGCTGGAGATGATGCGCGCTCGCGTGCCGCTCGATCGGTCTCCTCCAAAAACGTCATAGCCGCTTCGCACAGCGCCTTCGTTCCCTCGCCGGCCGCCCCTGAGATCAGGAACTGCGGCCCGCGATGGCGCAGGGCGCGCACGATGGCGCGCGCGCGCCGCTCGGCTTGGGCCGCCGGCAGCAGATCGCGCTTGTTCAGCACCAGCCAGCGCGGCTTCAGCGCCAGGTCGCGGCTGAACTTCTTCAGCTCCTGAACGATGGCGCGTGCATCGCGTACCGGGTCGGCCTGCGGATCGAGCGGCGCGATGTCCACCAGGTGCAGCAGCAGTCGCGTGCGCTGCAGGTGCTTCAGGAATCGGATCCCGAGGCCCGCCCCTTGCGCGGCCCCCTCGATGAGACCGGGGATGTCGGCCATGACGAAGCTGCGGTGCTGCCCCACGTCCACCACCCCCAGGTTCGGGTGCAGGGTCGTGAACGGGTAGTCCGCGACCTTGGGCCGCGCCGCCGAGACCGCACGGATGAGCGTGGATTTCCCGGCATTCGGCAGCCCCAGCAGGCCCACGTCGGCGATGACCTTGAGCTCGAATTCCAGCGAGCGCTTCTCCCCGGGAAGTCCCGGGCCGAACTGCCGCGGTGAGCGGTTGGTACTTGATTTGAAGCGCTGGTTTCCCCAGCCGCCCTTGCCGCCCCGCGCGACCAGCAGCTCCTCGCCGTCACGCGTGAGGTCTCCCAGCTGCTCGTGCGTGTCGGCGTCGCGCACCACGGTGCCGATCGGCACCGGCACGTACAGATCCGCGCCGCCGCGGCCGCTGCAGTCATTGGCGCCGCCGGGCTCCCCGTGGGCCGCCCTGAAGGTCCGCTCGATGCGGAAATCCGCCAGCGTATTGATGCCCGACGCGGCACGCAGGTAGACGCTGCCGCCGTGGCCGCCGTCACCGCCGTCCGGGCCGCCGAAGGGCACGAACTTCTCGCGGCGGAAACTGGTGCTGCCGCGCCCGCCGTTGCCGGCCTGCACCCGCGCTCGCGCCTCATCGACGAATTTCATCCGGTAACTCTAGCATCCGCCGCGGGCGAGCCCGCACCGGGCCGATGCGCCCAGGCGCACCCCCGGGGCGCGCGGTGAGCGGGTTGACGCTCGTGCCGACTGGCCCTACAGTGGCCACTGTCGCGATAACAAACTATCGATAATCGATGCAACAGCCGGCCGAGCCCCTGGGTCGCGCCGGCGCGTGACGGTTCATGGCCATCCGTCGCAAGGGGGATACAGCAATGCCTTGGCGGACTGAGCGGAGCAGCTGCTCCCGTCTGAGAGAGCTTTCCTGGTTACTGGCCGGTGGTGCCGCCCTCTTCGGCGCGTGGCCACAGGGCGTGCGCGCAGACGCGGCACTCGAGGAGGTCGTCGTCACCGCCGAGCGGCGCACCGAGAAGGCCCAGGACGTCCCGGTTGCGATCACCGCGGTATCGGCCGCGGACCTCGAGAGCCGCGGCGTTCGGCAGGCGGGCGACATCACCGCCTCGGTCCCGAACCTGCTGCTCAATTCCCCGTACGGGCCGGAGGCCCAGCCCACCTTCACGCTGCGCGGAGTGACGACTCAGGACTTCAGCGAGAACCAGAGCAGCCCGGTCGCCATGTACGTCGACGAAGTCTACAAGAGCGTCGGCGCCGTCCAGGCACTGCAGACCTACGACCTCGATCGCGTCGAGGTGCTGCGTGGTCCGCAGGGGACCTTGTACGGCAAGAACGCGACCGGGGGTGCGATCAGCTTCTACACCAAGAATCCGAGCCTGACCGCCTACGACGGTTACATCACCGCCGGGGCGGGCAACTACAGTGCCTATTCGGTGCAGGGCGCCGTGGGCGGTCCGGTGATCGACAATGAAATCGGCTGGCGCGCCGCGGTGATGTACGAGAAACGCGACGGCTGGGTGAGGAGCGTGGTGCCGGGCGTTGAGCCTCTAAATGGCGTGGATGCCGTCGCGGGTCGCTTGACGCTGCTGGCGAAGCCCAACGACAGTCTCACCGCCCAACTCAAGCTCTCGGCAAGCCGCTCAGGCGGCACGCCCTACGGCGCGCACGCAATCAACAACGACCCGAGCCTGACGGGCAGCAGTGACCCCAATTCCTCTCTCTTCACGGGCAACATCGGCTGGTTCGACAACGGCGCCAAGTTCGCAGTCCACAAGGAGATCCGCAGCGACAACGCGACACTCAAACTCGACTGGCAGCTGAGCCCGCACGCGACGCTCACTTCAGTCACCGGCTACGACTACGGGTGGTGGTACGAGAAGAGCGACGACGGCGGGTTGCCGATTTTCTTCCGTCTCGATGACCCGAACACCTACTTCTCGAGCGTAAATGCGTTCTCGCAGGAGATCCGTATCGCTTCCCACGACACGGGGGCTTTCGGCTGGCTCGGCGGACTCTACTACGGACGCGAGAGCACGCACGCGACCGTGCAGTTTCATTTTTTCGACGGCTACAACCTCAACTTCTGGGCTCCCACGAACGCCGCGCCGACGCCGCTGTACGGCTTCGACGAGTACAACAATTTCGACCAGCTCAAGGACAGCCGGGCCGTGTTCTTCAACGCGACCTATACCGTGGCCCCGGCAGTCACACTGCGTGCGGGGCTGCGTTACACCAAGGATAAGGTGACGATCAGCAACTTCTATGCGCTCGAGGGCGGGCTTGCGAGCCCGGGGGCGACCGGTGCGGCCACCGGAACCGATCCCAACATCGACGCGACGACCTGGTGGACACAGACGATCGGCAATCCCGCGCTATACCCGCCGCCACCTCCCAATACGCCACCTACGGCACCGCGCCTTTACTTCCAGCAGGGACTCGCCGTGCAGGGACTTGGATTCGTACCCACATTCGAGAACGACACCAATAACGTAAGCGGCAAGGTTGGCGTCGACTGGAAAGCCAGCGACGGTGTGCTCGCGTACGCGAGCATTAGTCAGGGTTACCGCGGAGTCGCCTTTAACGGGCAGGCTTATAACGACAACAGCGAGCTCACGTTCGCGGATCCCGAGAAGCTCACCTCCTACGAGCTCGGCCTCAAGACGGAGCTGTGGGAGCGGCGGGCGGTGTTCAATGCCGCCGCGTTCCACTACGACTACAAGAATCAGCAGTTTCTCGATGCCTTCACGCTGCCGGGCGGCCTCGGCACCGGGTTTCGCACCACCAATGCCCCGAAATCACGGGTCGACGGTGCAGAGTTCGAGTTCCGAGTGAAAGCGACGCCGGATCTGGAGATCGGCTCCACACTGGGGCTCATGAGCAGCAAGTACGTGGAACTGACGCTGCACGCCCTCTCGCGCGTCTGCTGCGTGGGCAATCACCTGATCCAGGCGCCGGACTACAGCGCGAGCGTCGATGTCGACTGGCGCTTCGCCCACCTGGCGGCGGGTGACTTGCGGCTGTTCGTCGACGGCAACTATTACGGCAAGCAGTACTTCGATGCCTTCAATACCGAGCGGGACGCGCAGGGCGCTTACGGCGTCGCCAATGCCCGAGTGTCGTTCGAGAGCACGGGCACGAGCAGGCCCGGGTTGGGCATCGGCGTGTGGGTGAAGAACCTCGCGAACCGCCAGTATCTCGCCTACGCCCTCAATCAGAAGGATGTGGATACGGGAGCGCTGGGCTTCGACTACGCACTGGTCGGGGAGCCGCGCACTTACGGAGTCGATGTGACGCTGCGCTTCTGAAGTGCAGCAGCGCCCAACGGGCAACGGGCAAAACGGGCACCGATTGTGGATGAGCACGGCCGCCGCGGGCCGTGCGCGGCGTTCAGGCCTTCTCCGGCAGCACGCTCACATACAGGCGCTGCTCGGCGCCTTTCCTCTGGAACTGCACCTTGCCGGTCACCTTGGCGAACAGCGTATGGTCGCTGCCGACACCGACGTTCGAGCCGGGACGGACCGGCGTCCCGCGTTGACGCACGAGAATGTTCCCGGCGAGCACCTGCTCGCCGCCGAAGCGCTTCACGCCCAGGCGCTTGGAGTGTGAATCGCGGCCGTTCTTGGTACTGCCGCCTGCCTTTTTGTGTGCCATGACTAAGAGGTGTCCTGTGAAACAGCGCTCAGCCGGCGCTGATGTCGGTGACCTTCACCTCGGTGAACAGCTGTCGGTGATTCTTCTGCCGCAGGTAATGCGCGCGACGCTTGAACTTGACGACCGACACCTTGGCGCTTTTGCCGTGTCGCACCACCGTGGCGATTACCTTGCCCCCCTTGAGGGTAGGCTTGCCGAGCTTGACGTCCGCGCCCTCACCGACCAGCAGCACTTCGCCGAACTCGACGGTGGCGCCCGGCTCGGCGTCGAGCTTCTCGATGCGCAGCACGGCGTCCTTCGTCACCCGATATTGCTTGCCGCCCGTGGCGATGACCGCGTACATGGTATTTGAGGAGGAGTGCGCCTTGAGCCGAAAGGCCGCGCATTCTACTGGCCGACCCCCTCGGGGTCAAACGGCCGTTTCCTCAAGCACGACGGGGACTTAGTCCTCAAACCGCGCGCGTTGCGAACCGCCCGAGCTATTTCTCCAAAGCCGCTCCAGTCGGCTACGATGCGTGGCCGCCTCAAGGCGCCCACCCGTCCAAGAAACACGCCGCCCCGCCTGCGGATGACCCTGGAAGACAGTAATGACCCTGGAAGAGATTCGCGCGCTGGTACAAGCCGACCTGCACTCGGTGGACGGGGTCATTCGGGCCCGCCTGAAGAGTGCCGTGCCGCTGGTTGACCAGGTCGCCGAACACATCATCTCCGGTGGCGGCAAGCGTCTGCGGCCGCTGCTGGTGGTGCTCACGGCGCGCGCCTGCGGGCATCAGGGCGCCTCCCATATCGAGGCTGCTGCGTTCATCGAGTTCATCCATACGGCAACGTTATTGCACGACGACGTGGTCGACGGCTCCTTGCTACGCCGGGGGCGCCATACCGCGAACGAGGTGTACGGCAACCAGGCAAGCGTGCTGGTGGGCGACTTCGTCTATTCGCGCGCCTTCCAGATGATGGCCGGCCTCGCCTGCCAGCCGGTCATGGAGATCATGGCGGAGGCGACCAACGTCATCGCCGAGGGTGAAGTGCTGCAGCTGATGAACGCCCACAATCCGGACACGACCGAGCAGCGCTACCTCGACGTCATCTACCGCAAGACGGCCAAGCTCTTTGAGGCCGGCGCGGAAGTGGCCGCGGTGCTCGCACAGGCCCAGCCTGCGGTGCGCCGGGCGCTCGCCGCGTTTGGCCGCCACCTCGGCATCGCGTACCAACTGGTCGATGACGTGCTCGACTACCGCTCCAACCCCCAGGAGCGCGGCAAGAACCTCGGTGACGACCTGGCCGAAGGCAAACCGACCCTGCCGCTGATCCACGCGCTCAAGAGCGGCAGCGAAACACAACGCTCGGCCATCCGCCGCGCGATCCAACAGGGCGGGCTCGAGCAGCTCGAACCGGTGGTGGCGGCGATCGAAGCGACCGGCGCCCTCGACTACACCGCGCGCCTCGCGCAGTCGGAGCTGGAGCAGGCGCTGAGCTCGCTCGGGGCGCTGCCGGACTCCTCTTATAAGGATGGGCTCGCCGCGCTGGCGCGCTTTGCGGTCGCACACACGACCTGAAAGGTTACAGGCCTAACAGGTTGCCATACCAGGGTCGACGCGACTCATAGCGCGCGAGCCGCTCGTTGAGCGGCGCGAGATCCCATTTCAATCTGGTGGCCATTGCGATCGCGCGACGCTCGCTGCTCACCGCATCCTGGAACTCTCCCGATGCCGCCCGCGCAGCGGCGCGGATCTCAAACATCGTCGGGTCGCCGCTCAAGTCAGCACTTACTTTCTCGAGCAGGCTCAGTGCGCGCTTCGGATCGCGCATTACCTCGACGGGCGTTGCCGCCAGCAGCGCCGCCAGATAGTACATGCCGTCGTGATCGCCGCTCGCCGCGGCCCGTTCGAGCCATACACCGGCAAGCTTCGTGTTCGCAGCATCCGGAGTGCCACGCAGTGCGTAGGCGGCGAGGGTTACCTGTGCGTTGGACTGGTCCGCCTCAGCCGCCCTGCGCAACCACAACTCCGCCTTGTTCTCCTCGCAGCGGCAGCCCATGCCGAACAGCAGGCTCGAACCGACCATGTATTGCGCATTCCGGGATCCCCCTTGGGCGGCCTTCAGGAACCACGGCAGGGCGTCGCTTCGCGTGTGACCGAGCTGCGGGAGTCCATCGAGCAGCATCCCATAGAGAAACTCGGCCTCCGCGTCACCCGCCTCGGCCTTCTTGCGCGTCGCGCCAACGAATGTCTGCAGCTGATAGTCACCCGCGCTGCGATCGACTAGAAAGCGAAACATCACCGGGCAATGGGCCGGCCTGGTCCCCGGTTCACGTGGTTTATATCGCATGTGCAATACCATAGTACGCACGCCAGGTTCGAATACCCCCGGCGGCACCGCGTACAGGATGCGAGGATTGCGGGTGCTGCCGTCGGGCATGACGACCAATTCGACAAACACATTACCCCGTACCCCGTTGCGCTCAGCGTCTCGAAGATAAGCTAAGTCAAAGTGTTTGAGCGCCCGACAGCTTGTCCGTGCGTCCTTATCATCCTCCACCTTCGGCATCAGGCGCGCATCCAGGGCAGCGCGGCTGAACGGCGCGCGGATGTCTTCCGCGATCTTCTCCGAGCCGGGCGCGAGGCCCGGGCGCAGCTCGTCGGCCAGGGTGTTGCCGCGTGGCTCGCCGCTCTGGGCCGCCAGGCTCGCCCAGGCGTAGGCGTTGATTTCGCTCTGACGCACGCCCTGTCCTTTGGCGTACATGACGGCGAGGTTGTACTGGGCCAGGGGCTGACCGAGCTCGGCCAGCTCGCGGTAGTCCTTGAACGCCCGCTCGTAGTCGGCCCTGCGGTAAGCGAGCTGCGCCGTGAACAGATCCGCCCGAGCCGGAGCGCACAGCAGAGCCGCGACCAACAGCAGCAATGCGCGCATCGTTCCCCCTGTCAGATAAGCATAGCTCAGGCCGACAGCCGTGCGTGAGAGGGGAATTGCCCCGTCCCGACAGTCACCCTAGACTGCGCCACCGCCATCGAAACGGACGCAGCCATGACAACAGCAAACAACTCGAACTCAGGGATGAAGCGGCACCCGGCGGCAATGCTGGCCGTTGCAGCGGGCCTGCTGGGCGGTGCATCGCCAGCCGCACAGTCCGCGGAAGTGGCGCAGGCGCCGGAGACCATCGTCCTGAAGGCGGCGCACCTGTTCGACTCGACCGGCTCCGCGCTCAAGGACGGCGCGACCGTCGTGGTGCGCGGCGATTGGATCGTGTCGGTCGGGACGGCGGCGGCGCCTGCGGGCGCGCGGGTCATCGATCTGGGTGATGCGACCATTCTCCCCGGCTTCATCGACGCTCACACCCATCTCACGCTCGAGTTCCAGAAGGACTACTACCACTTCATCTACAACCGGCTGATGCGCTTTCCCGCCGAGCAGGCCCTGTACGCCGCGATGTACGCGCGACGCACGCTGGAAGCGGGTTTCACCACGGTGCGCAATGTCGGCGCAGACGACTTTGTCGATGTGGGCCTGCGCAACGCCATCAACGCCGGCGTCACGGCCGGTCCGCGCATCCTGACCGCGGTGCACGGCCTCGGCTCACCCGGCGGGCATTTCGATGACTACTCCTTCCCGCCCGACAAAGTGAAGCCGTGGGGACCGATCGAGGGCATCTGCAGCGGCCCGGATGAGTGCCGCCAAGCGGTGCGTTACCAGATGAAGTGGGGCGCCGACCTCATCAAGATCGCCGCCAGCGGCGGTGTGCTCTCGGAGGCCGATCCCGTCGACGTACCGCAACTCACGCTGGAGGAGATGTCCGCCATCGTTTCCGAGGCGCACAAGTGGCGGCGCAAGGTCGCGGCGCACTGCCACGGGGACACCGCCGCGCGCATCGCCATCGAAGCGGGGGTGGACTCGATCGAGCACGGCAGCTTCCTCACCGAGGACACGATCAAGCTGATGAAGTCCAAGGGCGTGTACCTCGTGCCCACGCGCATGGCGGTTTATTGGGTGAGCAGGCAGGCGGACGCGGGCGCGTACCCGCAGAAGATCGCCGACAAGGCGCGCGCCGCCGCCGCCGCCCACGGCGCCATGTTCAAGGCCGCACTGCGCATCGGCGTGCCCATCGCCCTTGGCACCGACGCGGGGGTGTACCCCCACGGGATGAATGGCATGGAATTCGGGCTCATGACGGATCTCGGAATGAGCCCGGCCGCAGCGTTGCTGGCAGGCACGCGCGAGTCCGCGAAGCTGCTCGGAATCGAGGCGGACGTGGGCACGCTCGAAGCCGGCAAGGTGGCAGACGTCGTGGCCGTGCCGGGGAACGTGCTCGGCGATATCCACGCCACCGAGCACCCCATGTTCGTCATGCACCTCGGGCACATCGCGCTGCAGAAGGCCGGGACATAACGCCTGGCGCAGCGCCCGGGCGTGGGTGGCCAGGCTCGGCTGCGCAAGCCCTTGAGGGGCCTCGGGCATTTTCCCGGCAGGACGGCCTGTGGCGTTGAAGGCGCCGTGCCGCTTCAGTACACTGCCCGGCCCGCCGCCCTCGGCGCGCGCACTGCAGTGACGCGGGGTCTCGCCAAAAACTCGGGGTGTAGCTCAGCCTGGTAGAGCACTACGTTCGGGACGTAGGAGTCGCAGGTTCAAATCCTGTCACCCCGACCATTGAATTCATTGAAGAAAATCTCTGCGATTTGCCTCGGGGTGCCATCAAATTTTCGCTCGGGGTACCGTCGGGGTGTCACTATTTGTTGAGCCCTCGACCCTAGTTACGAGCAGCGTGCTTCGAACGCAATTCGCACGCCTCGGGCTTCATGCGCAGGCACGACTCCAGGAGCTATTTCGGCGTCACGCGGGCGAGCCCCTGGTCATCCTTGGAATAAAAAAGCCGCACGTGGTTGGGGTGCATATCGAGCACGAGCTCGCGGGCGTCCTCGATGGCGATCAGCCGCTCATCCTGAGGAATCGCCCGGATCAAGGCCTTCGTCCAGGTGGTCTTGCCGGAACCCGTGG
>WNGI01003631.1_pt1 | contig 18635 bp, 19 predicted proteins | sample 5400621 | NCBI WGS metagenome assembly WNGI01 (sample SAMN13153374, study PRJNA577476) | soil metagenome | isolation source: 20 cm soil or saprolite under Garry oak tree replicate 1 | place: USA:California | collected 2016-06-15
GGCTGCACCTCGTCCTTTATCTCGACGCCCGGCTGGCCGGGGCGCAGCGGCGACTGCGGCTCCCGGGAAAGATGCTGGACGTGGATGATCGGCCGCCCGGTCTTGCGCCACGCCGTCTGGAGCCGCACGATGTTCCGCTCGAGATCGGGGTTGTTGCGGTTGTACTGCGCAGCGTAGACGTCCATGCCTTTCTGTACGTCCACTACCAACAGTACGGCGTCCTTGGGGAGCGGGGTCATATGCTGGCCTCAGGCTCGGGGTCGACGGCCGGTCGGCCCGACGGCCGGTCGGGCTGATGACTCGGCGACGGCGACCGTCCGGCCGGCCGGCCGGCCGACCGTCGCAGTTTGTGTGACAACTGAATCCAGAGGACCGCACCGAGAATCATTGCCATCGCGATGAAAGTACGCCCTCCGACCGGCTCATGCAGCAGCAGCCAGCCGAGCAGCACCGCGATCACGGGGTTCACGTACGCGTAGGTGCCGACGATGGTCGCCGACGCGTGCCGCAGCGCGTACGAGTACGCGCTGAAACCGAGGATCGATCCAAAGACCACGAGGTACGCGATCGCGCCGATCCCGCGGGCGCTCAGGTGCCAGGCCGGCCATTCGCCCAGTATCGTCCCGACGAGCGCCACGGCGCCGCCGCCGACGATCATCTGAAACGCCGCGCCCATGTACGGGCTCGATTGCGTCGGATGCCGTTTCGCGTATACGGTACCCAGCGCCCATGACGCGCTCGCCAGAGTCAGCGCGATGGGCCCGCGTTTGTCGGCCGCGAGAATCTGAGCTGGTGTCGCCCCAACGAGGAGGACCGTGCCCAGGAAACCGAGCAGCAGGCCGGCGACAATGCGCCAGTTGAGCTCACCTTGCCCGCCTGGAATGATCGCGTCGAACAGCGCCGTCCACATCGCGACCGTCACGACGAAAATGCTCGCGATCCCCGAGCCGATGTACTGCTCCGACCACACGACGAACGCGTTGCCGCCCGCGAGCAGTAGCAGGCCCACGATCGCGAGGGTGCGCCAATCGCTCTTGCGCGGCAACGGATCGCCGAGGGCGCGCGCGAGCGCCAGCAAGATCAGTCCGGCGACCATGAATCGCAGGCCGGCGAAGAGAAACGGCGGCAGGTCACTGACGCCGATCTTGATCGCGAGATAAGTCGAACCCCAAAAGACGCAGACGATCAGATAGGCGATGAGCGCCTTCCCCTTGAGCGCCGCCATCAGTCGGGCTCCGTGGGAATGAAGCCCGGCTTTTCGAACACGGTGGACAGCACGATCGTCGTGCGCGTGTTCATCTGGGTGTTGGGCCCGCGGAGATCACGCAGAATCTCCTGTACGCCCTCGAGATCAGGCGCGACCACCTTGAGCATGTAGCAATCGTCGCCCGCGATGTGATGGCACTCGAGCACGCCGGGATGTTTTTCCATTTCGCGCATGCGCGGCTCGTCACCCACGTAGTCACTCGAGCCGTAGCGGACGGCCACGAACGCGGTGACGGGGAGGCCGACTTTCGCGCGGTCGAGCTGCACGCGGTAGCCGCGGATGTATCCCGCTTCTTCGAGCCGCTTGACGCGCTCCATGATCGCGGGACGCGACAGCCCAATTTCGTCGGCAACGGCCTGGTAACTCGCGCGACCGTCCTGACCAAGAATGCGCAGGATCCGGCGGTCTGTTGGGTCGAGCTCTGTTTTTACCGGCATTTGGGAGGGTCTCCGATTTCAGCATGAACGCTTCGTAAGGCTACGCTGGTTCCGCCCTACGGAATATCCGGTTTTGGCAACCGAATTGTCCTTGGATTAGGACAGCGCGAGGAGTACTATTGGGATCCATGGAGTCGCTGCGCGCCCTGATTCGGAGCTATCCCTCAGTCCTGCTTGGGTATTCAGGCGGCGTGGATTCCGCCTTCCTCGCCGTCGTCTTGCGTCAGGAGCTCGGGAGAGACCGGATTCTCGCCGCGATTGGCCGCAGCGCCTCGTATTCCGACGCGCAGTGGCAGGTCGCCGGCCAGATCGCCAGGCAATTCGACATCCCGCTGCTGGAAATCGAGACGCACGAGCTCGAGGATGTGAACTATCTGGCCAATCCGACGAACCGGTGCTTCTACTGCAAGACCGAGCTGTGGCAGCGGTTGGTGCCGCTCGCGCGCGAGCGGGGGTTCGCAGTGGTGTGCGACGGCACGAATGCCGACGATTTGCGCGAACACCGGCCTGGTAAGGCGGCAGGCGTTGCCGCGGGGATCCGGTCGCCGCTCGCGGAGGCGGGTGTCTCGAAAGCTGAGATCCGCGCCGCGTCGCGCGGGCTGGGTCTGCCGACCTGGGATGCGCCTGCCGCGCCGTGTCTGTCGAGTCGCGTCCAGTACGGCGTCTCGATCACGCCGTCCCGCCTGAAGCAGGTTGAGCAAGGAGAGGCATATCTGCGGGGGCTCGGGATCACCGGCGATCTGCGTGTGCGGCATCTCGGCGATCGGGCGCGGCTGGAGGTCGAGCCCGCCTGGATCCCTTGGCTCGAAGCACGTCGCGCCGCGATCACCGCGCAGCTCGAGTCGCTCGGTTTCGCGCGGGTCGAAATCGACCCGCGCGGCTATCGACGGGGGAGCCTGTTAGAGCGTTCGTCGCGCTGAACTTTCCGGCTGGCGTCCGCCAGGAGCTGTGGGACGCGCTGGCGCCCCTGCGCGAGCGACGCGAGAAACTTCCCGTCAAATGGGTGCGTCCCGAGAATATCCATCTCAGTCTCAAGTTTTTGGGCGAGGTCGAGGAGTCGCGTGAACCAGAGCTGCGCTCAGCTTTGCAACAGGCGGCCGGCGCGGAGGGAAACGAGCCGCGACCGCTGACTGTTCAGATTACCGGCTTCGGCGTTTTTCCAGACTATCACCGGCCGCAGGTCTTGTGGGCGGGTGTAACGCCGGATCCCGGACTCGAGCTGTTGCAGCACAGCGTCGAGCAGGCGTTCGCCCCGCTCGGCTTCCCCACCGAGGCGCGGGCGTTTCGGCCGCACGTGACGCTCGGTCGCGCCGGGCGCGACGCCCGGCCGAGCGACTTCAAGGGACTCGAGGAGATTCTCACGGACACGGAGTCAAGTGAAATACCATGGACGGCTGTCTTAAAGGCGCGCTGAAACTCGGCTGCGCGGTCGTCCTCCTCGGGGCGCTCGCGCTGGCGTGGTGGTTCCGCGCGCCGATCATGGGTACGGTCGCGCATTGGTTCGGCGGGTCCACGGCGTTGCCGCCGGTCGCAGACACGGCGGTTGGCGCTCCCACGCCGTCGGCCACGGCCTCGGGCCAGAAGAAGGTGGGCAATCTGCGCACGAACGCCGGACCCGATTCCGTCGTGCTGAATCCGAACGAAATGGCCTCGCTGATTGGCGGCGGCATGGATTGGCAGGTGCGGAAGACCTACGACTCACTGCGCGTGGAACTGCAGGAAGACAAGCTGATCCTGCATGCCCGTCTCGACACCCGCGCCCTGCCGCCCGGTGCGCTCGGTCCCTTTGCGGGCATGTTCGGGGAACACGAGCCGCTGCGGATGGCCGGCACGGTGACGATCGGCCGCCCCGGAACGGCGTACTACGACATCACGGAAATGAGCTTGCGTGGCATCGAGATTCCCGGTCCGTTCGTCAAACAGTTGACGAAGCAAATGGCGGGAGCGTCACCCAACGGAGCGGTTCCTGTGAAAGTGGATCCGGCCGTGACCGACGTGAAAGTGCACACGACGGGTGTCGTGCTGTACAAGCGCCGGAGGCCGGAGGGGGGGGGAGGAGGGAACCCATGAGTCCCCGTCGCGTCATGATCGTGGATGACGAGAAGGGGATTCGCGAGGCGCTGAAGCAGGTTCTGGAGTACGAGGAGATCGAGGTCCAGGCAAGCGCCTCCGGTCATGAGGCGATTCGCGCCTATCCCGACTTCAAGCCGCACCTCGTGTTTCTCGACGTAAAAATGGAAGGAATGGACGGGCTCGAGACACTCAAGCGCATTCGCGAGCTCGATCCCCAGGCGCAGGTTGTCATGATCTCGGGCCACGGCACCATCCAGACCGCCGTCGAAGCGACCCAGCTCGGCGCCTACGATTTCCTCGAGAAGCCCCTCGATACCGACCGCATCCTGCTGACGCTGCGCAACGCCCTGCAGCACGTCGTGCTCGTCAGCGAGAATGTGCGGCTCAAGAAGGAAGTCCGCGCGCAATATGAAATCGTCGGCTCGAGCAAGGCGATCCGCAGCGTCATCGAAATGATCGAGAAGGTCGCGCCCACGCCCGCGCGCGTGTTGATCACCGGCGAAAACGGCACCGGCAAAGAGCTCGTGGCTCGGGCCATTCATGCCTTGAGCCCGCGTGCCTCGGGACCGTTCATCGAAGTCAACTGCGCCGCGATCCCGAGCGAGCTGATCGAGAGCGAGCTGTTCGGCCACATGAAAGGCAGCTTCACGGGCGCCTTTGCCGACCGGGCCGGAAAGTTCGAGCTCGCCGACGGCGGCACGCTCTTCCTCGACGAGATCGGCGACATGAGCCTCTCGGCCCAGGCCAAGGTGCTGCGCGCGCTGCAGGAGGGCGTGATCTCGCGCGTCGGATCGGGCAAGTCGCTGCCCGTGGACGTGCGCGTGATCGCCGCCACCAACAAGCATCTCAGCGCCGAGATCGAGGAGGGGCGGTTTCGTGAGGACCTGCTGCATCGGCTCAACGTCATCCCGATTCACGTGCCCCCGCTGCGGGAGCGGCGGGCCGATATCGGGCAGCTCATCACGCACTTCACCGCGGAGCTGACAACGGAGGGGCTGCCGGCCAAGGAGTTCGAGCCGGCTGCGGTGGAGCGGCTGACGGCGCATGATTGGCCCGGCAACATCCGCGAGCTCAAGAATGCGATCGAACGGCTGCTCATTCTCGCCTCTGGCCGTACAGTCAGTCAGGCTGACGTCGAGCGCCTGGTCGGCAAAGGGGGGGGGGACCCAGGACGTGGGAAGGGTCCGGCGTCCAGTGGCGGAGGTGATGCGTCCTGGTTGCGCGCCGCAACGTTCGAGGATTTCAAGAGATTTCAAGCAAGCGGCCGAACGGGCCTTTTTGCTCGGCAAGCTTCAGGAGAACGACTGGAACGTGTCGGAGACTGCGCGCACATTGCAGATGCCGCGCAGCAATCTCTACAAGAAGATCGAGCGCTATGGCCTGTCGCGCGGTGGCGAGGGAGGGTGGGGAGGGGGAGGGGGAGGGGGGGGACCGGTTCCGTGAAAGAGAAGGACCAGAAAGAGCGCGACTGGGATCGCGAGATGCGCGAGGTGGACAAGCTGCTCGCGAGACTGCCCGAGGCCGAGCCGACGCTGGGCCGTGGCGTGCCGACAGTACCGGTGTCACCTCACCCCGCTGTTGGTGGCGTCGGCGGCGCCGGCGCAATCCACGCGCAGCCGGCCCGTGGCCGAGCCTGGGTGACGACGTGGATGCGCGTCGGCCTCGGCGTGGCGCTGGGCGTCGGCATGCTCCTGTGGCCGTACACGCACGCATGCGGTCTCAAGCTCATCTTCTATCTTATTGGCGCGACTGTGGTCAGCGTCGCAGGTGTGTGGAGTGCTCTGACATCGTGGCGGCGGCGGCTGGGTATCGCGCACACGTTGTCCATCATCCTGATGATTTGGGGACTCGCGCTGGCCGGCCGGCAGCTACTGCCACGCGTGTACGGGAAGACTCCCGATCCCTTCTTCTGCCCTCAACGCTGAGATCCATGGCTCCGCAACAGTTCAAGAACTTCATCGCCGGTGATTGGGTCGTCCCGTCTGCGGGCGAATACTTCGAGAACCGCAATCCCGCCGATTGGAATGACGTCATCGGTCTGTTCCCGCGGTCCGGCGCCGACGACCTGAAGCGTGGCATCGCATCAGCGAAGCGTGGTTTTGCGCAGTGGTCCAAGACTCCGGCACCGATCCGCGGGCAGGTGTTGCAGCGCGTCGGTCAGCTGCTGGTGGAGCGCAAAGACGAGCTTGCGCGCGCGATGACGCGGGAGATGGGGAAGGTGGTCGCCGAAACAGGTGGCGACGTGCAGGAAGGGATCGACACGGCCTTCTACGCGGCGACGGAGGGGCGGCGCCTGTTCGGTCGCGTCGTACCGTCCGAGCTGCGCCACAAATGGGCGATGAGCTACCGCCGGCCGATCGGCGTCGCCGGGTTGATCACGCCGTTCAACTTCCCGCTCGCGATTCCCACCTGGAAGATGTTTCCCGCCCTGTTGTGCGGGAACGCCGTGATCTTCAAGCCGGCCGAGGATGTCCCACACACGGCGCATCTTCTGGTGGAGGTGCTGCTCGAGGCGGGACTGCCGCCGGAAGTCGTTCAGCTCGTCCATGGGCAAGGCTCGGTCGTCGGCCGGGCGCTCGTCGAGCATCCGGACGTTCCCGTGATTTCCTTCACCGGCTCGACCGAAACGGGATCGACGATCGGCGCGACCTGCGGCAAGATGCACAAGCGGCTGTCGCTGGAGATGGGCGGCAAGAACGCGATGATCGTGATGGATGATGCCGATCTCGACCTCGCGCTCGATGGGGTGCTGTGGGGCGCGTTCGGTACCACCGGGCAGCGCTGCACGGCGACGAGCCGGCTGATTCTCCACGAGAAGATCCACGACAAGTTCATCCAGATGCTCGTCGACCGGGCCGGGAAGCTGCGCCTGGGTCCGGGACTCGAGTCCAAGAGCGAAGTCGGCCCACTGATCCATGAAGAGGCACGCCAAAAGGTCGCCGAGTACGTGGACATCGCGAAGAAAGAGGGCGCGAGCGTCGCGTTGGGCGGCAAGATCCCGCAGGGCGACAAGCGGCTCGAGTGCGGGTGGTTCTACGAGCCGACGGTACTGACCGGCGTGAAGCCGGGGATGCGGGTCGAGCAGGAAGAGATCTTCGGCCCCGTCCTGGCGGTGCTCAAAGCCAAGGACCTGCCGGAAGCGATTCAAATCAACAACGACGTGAAGTACGGCCTATCCAGCTCCCTGTACACGCGGGACGTGAACGGCGCGTTCCAAGCCATGACGGATCTCGACACAGGCATCACGTACGTAAATGCGCCGACGATCGGTGCCGAAGCCCATCTCCCCTTCGGCGGCGTGAAGCAGACGGGCAATGGCCACCGCGAAGGAGGGTGGGAGGTCTACGACTTCTACTCTGAGACCAAGACCATCTACGTCGATTTCTCCGGGCACCTGCAGCGGGCGCAAATCGACACGGAAGTCAGCCCTTGACGGCGGTCGGTACCGAAGGGTAGACTAGCTGTACAACTGAAGACTCGTGGTCATTTGCCGCGTATTGCCGCCACGTTAAACAAGGTGCTAAAAAGCGAATTCGCCCGCGGCTTTATTAGTCCGGGCGACCGTTGTTTTAGGGAATCGCTTTCTCGCGGCATTACCGCCGGAGGGTGCGATGACTGCCCGCAAAGTCACAGTCGCCACGTTGGCCGCCTTAAAAGCCCGCAATGAAAAAGCGGTGTTTGTCACCGCCTACGACTATCCGACGGCGACGTTCGCCGATCGCGCGGGCGTGGACATGATTCTCGTGGGCGATTCCGCGGCCATGACCATGCTGGGCCTGCCGAGCACGCTGCAGATCGGTCTGGACGAAATGCTGGTGTTCATCCGGGCGGTGACGCGCGCCGCCAAGCGCGCGTTTGTCGTGGGCGACCTTCCGTTCCTTTCGTATCAGCCATCGGACGAAACGGCGATTCGGAGCGCTGGTGCCTTCATAGCGGCCGGCTGCGATGCGGTGAAGTGTGAAGGGGGAAGCCGCGTCGCACGCCGCGTCCGCGCCATGGTGGATGCGGGCATCGCCGTGATGGGCCACCTCGGTCTCACGCCACAAAGTCTCGGTCAGCTCGGCGGCTACCGCGTGCAAGGCAAGTCGCTCGCAGCGGCCGAGAGCTTGCTGCACGACGCTGAGGCGCTCGAACGGGCGGGAGCGTTTTCGGTCTTGCTGGAGGCGGTACCTGCGGAGACAGCGGCGTTTGTCAGAGAGCGCGTGAATCTGCTGGTGTACGGGATCGGCGCGGGGCCCGAAGTGGATGGTCAGCTCGTCATCTCGCACGATTTGCTCGGCAACTTCGTGGGGGAGATCGCGCCCAAGTTCGTGAAACGCTATGCCGATGTCGGCGCAAACGTCGAGCGCGCGTTCGGGGAGTACGCGCGCGATGTCCGCGCGGGCGCGTTCCCCGGTCCGGAGCACTGTTACCAGATCGACGCCGCCGATGAGGCCCTGATTCGCGAGGCGCGGCGGCGTGGCGTACCCGCGTCCGCCCGTCCCACTGGGGCCCGTAACGCCATCGGGCAATCGCCGGCTGCGGTGACGCCATGACGACGACCCGCGTCGCCGCGGTTGGAGTGCGTCCACGGCCGCAGCGCTGTCGCGCGTGCGGAGCAGATCATGAGGCGGCGCCGGTCGCGATCTGCGAGCAATGCCTGGGACCGCTCGATCCGGTCCTGGACCCACGGCGCCCGTTGCCCACGCGCGATGCGATCCAGGCGCGGCCCTGGTCTCTGTGGCGCTATCGCGAATGGCTGCCCTTCGACGGCGATCCCGTCCTCTCACAGGATACCGGCGGCACGCCGCTCGTGGAGGCGCCACGCATCGCGGCGCGGCTCGGCGTGGCGCGTGCCTGGGTGAAGAACGACGCCGTGTCGCACCCGTCGCTCTCGTTCAAGGACCGCGTCGTCGCCACGGCGATCAACGCGGCCGCCGCGTTTGGGCTCGACACGATTGGCTGCGCGTCCACCGGCAATCTCGCCAATGCCGTGGCGGCGCAGGCCGCCCGCGCGGGCCTGAAAGCCTGGATTTTCATCCCGGAGGAGCTCGAGACTGCCAAGGTCATCGGCACCGCCGTCTACGGTGCCCGGTTGGTCCGCGTGCGCGGCCACTATGACGACGTCAATCGTCTCTGCGCGCAGGTGGCTGACCTGTTCGGGTGGGGCATCGTGAACGTGAATCTGCGCGGCTACTACGGCGAAGGGTCTAAGACCCTCGCCTTCGAGATCGCCGAGCAGCTTGGCTGGCGGCTGCCGACGGCCGTGATTGCCCCGATGGCCGGCGGCTCCCTCGTGACGAAACTGCGCAAAGGGTTCCGCGAGTTCAGCGCCGCGGGGCTGGTGAGCGGTGGAGCGCCGCGCATCTTCGGCGCCCAGGCGGCCGGCTGCGCGCCCATTGTGCAGTTGGTGCGCGACAACGCCGAGGCGATCACGCCGGTGGTCCCCCGGACCATTGCGCGGTCGATCGCGATCGGGAATCCTGCCGACGGCCTGTTCGCCAAACGCGCGATTGTCGAATCGGGCGGGTGGGCAGCAGCGGTCTCGGACACGGAGCTGGTCAACGGGATCCGTTTGCTGGCCGAGGAGGCCGGGATCTTTACCGAGACCGCGGGCGGGGTGACGGTCGCCGCGGCCTTGGCGCTAGCCGCCGAGGGCCGGTTCGCCGCGGACGACGAGGTCGTCCTCTGCATCACGGGCAATGGCCTCAAGACGGTGGACGCCGTCGCGCCGGTGTTGCCGGCGGCGCCGGTTATCGCGCCCCGCGTCGCGGAGGTGCGCGCGTTGGTGAAGCAGTACGGAGGGGGGGAAGGCGCATGAGCGCGCGCGTGCGCGTACCGGCAAGCTCGAGCAATCTCGGCTCGGGCTTCGACTGCATCGGCATTGCGATCGATCGCTGGCTCGTCGCGTCCGCAACGCTCGACCGTGCGGCGAATGGCGTGTCCATCCGCCGCCGTGGGACGCTGCACGCGGTCCGAGTGCGCGGAGATCAAGATCTCTTCACGCGTGGATTCCGCGCCGCGTGCGCCGCTCGTGGTGTACCGCCGGGGGGAGTCTCGATCGACGCGGCCTCCGACATTCCCATCGGCTGTGGGCTCGGCTCGTCCGCGGCCGCGATCGTCGCCGGCGTCTTGCTCGCCGATGCGGCGTTCGAGCTTGGTCTCTCCCGGGCGCAGATCCTGGAAATTGGCACGACGATCGAGGGACATCCCGACAACATCGCACCGGCGATATATGGTGGCGCGGTCTTGAGCGTCCACACGCCGAGCGGATTGGTCGCGTCGCCGCTGCAGGTTGCACCAGGGATCGAGCTGCTGATTGCCGTGCCGCCATTTCCGAATGACACCAAGGCCGCGCGGGCGGCGCTGCCGCAAACGCTGCCCCACAGCGACGCGGCGATCGCCGCCAGCCGGGCGGCCGCGCTGGTGCAGGGCCTGGCCAGCGGCGATGCCGCGTTGCTCGGCGCCGCGCTGGAAGATGTACTGCACGTGCCATTCCGTCGCTTGCGGATCCGGGGCTACGACGCTGTCGTATCTGCGGCCAAGCAAGCCGGTGCATATGGAGCGACGCTATCTGGTGCCGGCTCCGCGATTCTCGCAATCGCGCCGCGCGAGCGTGCGGCCGCGGTTGGCAGTGCTTTGCTGGGGGCGTGGCAGTTGGAAGGAGTCACCGCCGAGCTGATCCGGTGCACCAGACCTGTTTCGGGAGCCACGGTCACCGAGCTTTCTCAATCGAGTCGTCCCGTTGCAACGGAGCAATCATGACTGTCACACTGCAGCTGCCGACAGTGCTCGCGAAACTCGCCGACGGCCGGCGTTCCCTCGAAGCCAACGGCGCGACCCTCGGCGATGTCGTGGCCGATGTGGCCACGCGGTTTCCTGGTCTTGCCCCACGCCTGCGCGATGAGGCGGGGAAGCCATATCCCTTTGTCACCTTCTACGTGAATGACGACGACGCGAGGCTGCAGGGCGGTTTTGCGGCCACGGTGCGCGACGGCGACGAGATCATCGTCGTGCCGGCGATCGCGGGAGGTTGAGATGGTAGCCACGCTCGAGCAGTCCGAACTCGTTCGGTACAGCCGGCATCTCATTCTGCCCGACGTCGGCGTGCCGGGGCAGGAAAAGCTCAAGGCCGCGCGGGTGTTGCTCATCGGGGCAGGGGGACTTGGCTCGCCCGCGGCGCTCTATCTGGCCGCGGCCGGCGTCGGCAACCTGGGCCTCGTGGATTTCGACAACGTCGATGTGACGAATCTCCAGCGCCAGATCCTGCACGGCACCAAGGACATCGGCCGTCCGAAACTCGTGTCGGCGCGCGAGCGCATTGCCGACGTTAACCCGCACGTCCGACTGGAGACGTACGAGACGGCGCTCACGTCGAAAAACGCCCTCGACATCCTGAGCGGCTACGACATCGTCGTGGACGGCACAGACAATTTCGCGACGCGCTACTTGGTCAACGACGCCTGCGTGCTGCTCGGCAAGCCGAACGTGTACGGCAGCATTTTCCGGTTCGAGGGGCAGGCGTCGGTCTTCGCGTTGCCGGATGGTCCATGCTATCGCTGTCTCTTCCCCGAGCCGCCGCCGCCCGGCTTGGTGCCGAGCTGCGCCGAGGGTGGCGTGTTGGGCGTGCTCCCGGGGTTGGTGGGGACGATTCAGGCGACCGAGGCGATCAAACTGATCATCGGCGTAGGGGAGCCACTGAAGGGCCGGCTGCTGCTCATCGACACGCTGGGGATGCAGTTCCGCACGGTCAACGTTCGGAAGGATTCGACCTGCCCGGCGTGCGGGACGCGCGAGATCCAGTCGCTCATCGATTACGAGCAGTTCTGCGGGGTGCGGGCGGCCGAGGCGGAGCCGCGGGCGGTCGGAGGGTTCGTGGAGATCACGCCGCGCGAGCTCAAGAGCCGGCTGTCGCGCGGTGAGGACCTGCAGCTGATCGATGTGCGCGAGCAGTTCGAGTGGGACATCGCGCGCATCGAGGGGGCGCGCCTCGTGCCACTCGCGACGCTGCCCGAGGTGGTCGACTCCCTCGACAAGGAGCGGGAGGTCGTCGTTTACTGCAAGGGAGGCTCTCGGAGCAGGGCGGCGGCGACGCATCTCGCAGACGCCGGTTTCCGCCGGGTCGCCAATGTCACGGGCGGAATCCTGAAGTGGCAGCAGGAGGTGGATCCGACGCTGGCACGGTATTGACGCCGGAATTCGATCCGTCCCGCAGCAAAATGATGACGATGATGACCCCGCTCTCCGATAGAGTCAGCGCATGGGCGCTATGTCGTATGAGTCTGTCATCGTCGTCCTGGCAACCGGCGGGGCATTCCTCGAACCGGACGCGCTCGACGGCCTAATCGGCGCCACGGTTACCTGGTGCCGGATCGAGCGAGAGGGTCGTGTGGCATGTCTGGCGGCCCGCGTACGTCACATCGACCCGGTGACGGAATTCCGAGTCCGAGTCCGGCAATGGGCTGGGCCCCGCGGATGGGGCGTAACCGTTGCGCCGTGCGGGCCGGCTTGCTAAGATAAGTCACATGCATGACTTGGGAGCCACACTCGCTGGCGACGGCGCTGACACGCCCCGGCTCCCGCTACCCCGCTCGTCCCGACGCTCCCTCTTAGGCCGATGGTTCGACAGCTGGATGCGTTCGTTGGGGATGGCACTCGTGCTCTTCCTCATTATCCGCACCTTCCTTCTTGAAGCATTTCAAATCCCCTCCGGCAGCATGGAACGCACGCTCCTCGCGGGGGATTTTCTTTTCGTGAACAAGGCGGTGTACGGGGCGCAGATTCCCGGCACCAACGCCCGCCTGCCCGGCTTCAACACGCCGCACCGCGGCGATGTGATCGTCTTCGCGTATCCGAAGGACCCCACGCTCAGCTATGTCAAGCGCGTGATCGGCGCGCCGGGCGACATCGTGGAGATGCGGACGGGGGAGGTGTACGTGAACGAGCGGGCGCTGGAAGAGCCGTACGTCCAGCGCATCGATCCGCTCCACGACGGCTACGATTCCGAGTTCAACTGGCAGCGCGAGTATCTGGTGCGCCGCACCGATGAGCAGCGGCGCCGCTATCACCCCACGCGTGATACCTGGGGACCGTTGCGCGTCCCGGGCGACAAGTATTTCGTCCTCGGCGACAATCGCGACAACTCCGCCGATTCACGCTACTGGGGGTTTGTCGACGTGAGCGCGGTGAAGGGCCGCCCGCTCGTCGTGTATTTCAGTTACGACCGGGGGACGAGTGACGCGTTGCCCTGGCTCACGGACATTCGCTGGAGCCGGCTCGGTTCGCTGATTCATTAGTGGTAGCTACCTCGAGAGGAGTGGCCACCCCATGCAGCTGAATACGGCTAGGCGCGCATCATTTGACGAGGGTTCTCTGGATCAGTACCTGCGGGAAATCAGCCAGTATCCGCTGATCACGCGCGAAGAGGAGGTCACCCTCGCGCAGCGGATCAAGCAGAACGATCGGGAGGCACTGGATAAACTGGTGCGCTCGAACCTGCGGTTCGTCGTGTCCGTTGCGAAGAAATATCAAAATCAGGGTGTCTCGCTCTCCGATCTGATCAACGAGGGCAACCTCGGCCTCATCCGCGCCGCGCACAAATTCGACGAAACAAAAGGCATCAAGTTCATCTCGTACGCCGTATGGTGGATCCGGCAGGCAATCCTCCAGGCGCTCGCCGAGCAGTCGCGCATCGTCCGTGTTCCGCTGAACCGCGCCGGCACGCTGCATCGCATCGGCAAGCGGTCCGCGTCGCTGCTCCAGGAGCTGGGTCGGGAGCCCACCGTCGAAGAAATCGCCGAGGGGATGGACATCTCGGAGGAAGAGGTCGCGAAGACGCTGTCGATCTCGCAGGCCCACCTGTCGCTCGACGCGCCGCTCACGCCGGGCGAAGACAACAAGCTGCTGGATTATCTCCCCGATACGACGAATCCCGGCCCGGACGACGAGATTTTCGAGCACGCGCTGACCGAGTCGATCGAGTCGGTGCTGGCGACGCTGAAGGAGCGCGAGGCCCGCATCCTGCGCCTCTATTTTGGCCTGGAGGGGCAAGAGCCGATGACGCTGGAGGAGATCGGCTCGCAACTCGGGATCACGCGGGAGCGCGTCCGGCAGCTCAAGGAAAAAGCGCTGGCCAGATTGCGTCACGTCTCTAGAGCACGAGCGCTGGAAAGCTTCCTGTCCTAAGACAGCACGGAGCAGGGAGCAGTTTGCTCCCTGCTTCCTGCTCCGTGCGTCGTTTATATTCCCCGCCTATGGCCTCTCAAGCGTCCTTTGACATTTCGACCGGCGCGGATCTTCAGGAAGTCGACAACGCCGTCAATCAAGCACAAAAAGAAATCATCCAGCGCTACGACTTTAAGGGGTCAAAGGCGTCCATCGCCTTCGATCGCACCAAGGCTACCCTGACGCTCGTTGCCGACGACGACTTCAAGATGAAAGCGCTGTTCGACGTGCTGCAGTCGAAGATGATCAAGCGCGGCGTCCCGGTGAAAAACATGGAGCTCGGCGCGATCACCCCCGCGGGAAACGACACCGTGCGCCGCGAGATCAAGCTCACGCAGGGCATCCCGCAGGAAAAAGCGAAGGCCATCGTGAAGGCGATCAAGGACAAAAAAATCAAGAAGGCGCAGGCCTCGATCCAGGGTGAGGAAATCAGAGTCCAGGCGCCTTCGAAAGACGACCTGCAGGAAGTGATCGCCTTCCTCAGATCCCAGGATTTCGGGATCGAGCTCAGGTTCGGGAACTACCGCGGATGAAGCTGGGCGTCATCTCCCTCGGCTGCGACAAAGCGACCGTGGACTCCGAGCGGCTCGTCGGCGAGCTCGTCGGACACGGCGCCGTCGTCACGCCGGAGCTGTCGTCGGCCGACGTGATTCTGGTCAACACCTGCGGTTTCATCGACGCCGCGAAGCAGGAATCGATCGACGCCATGCTCGAAGCCGCCAAGCTCAAAGAGCACGGTGTCAAGGCAGTCGTGGCGGTTGGGTGCTTGATCCAGCGCTACAAGCACGAGCTGACGAAAGAGATTCCGGAAGTCGATCTCATGCTCGGCTTCTCCGAGCTCCACCATCTCGTGCCCGAGCTCGCGAAACGCGGACTCATCGAAGACCCCGTCGCGTCTCATCCGGGGGTACGACAGTTCCTGGGTGAGCAGTCCCACGTCCGCTACCTCAAGATCTCCGAAGGCTGCGATCACACGTGCGCCTTCTGCGCCATTCCCCTCATGCGCGGCAAGCACCGGTCCGAGCCGCTCACCCGGCTGGTGCAGGAAGCGCAGCAGCTCGAGACGCAGGGAGCGAAAGAGATCAACCTGGTCGCACAGGATCTCGGCCATTGGGGTCGTGATCTCGGATCAGTCGGGCCCAAGCTCCCCGATCTCCTCGAGGCGCTGCTCCAGGAGACGTCCGTGCCGTGGTACCGGCTGTTGTACGTCTATTCGGCCGGCATCAGCGAGCGGCTCGTCGAGCTGATGGCGCAGAACCCGAGGATCGTCCCGTACATCGACATGCCGATCCAGCACGCTACGGACCGCATGCTGGAGCGGATGCGGCGCCCCGAGCGCCTCCGGACGCTGCGCGAGAAGCTCGCGTGGCTTCGCGGCGCCATCCCCGATCTCGCGATCCGCACGACGTGCCTCGTGGGCTTCCCCGGTGAGACGGAGGACGAATTCCGGGCCCTCTTGGCCTTTCTCGAGGAGGCGCAGTTCGACCGCATGGGCGCGTTTGCGTACTCACCACAGGAGGGCACGCGGGCGATGCAATACCCCGACGATGTGCCCGACGCAGTCAAGCGCGACCGCCTGGAAGAGATCATCGAGGTGCAGCGGTCGATTTCGGGCGAGCGGCTGGCGCGTTTCGTGGGACGTGACGTGGACGTGCTCGTCGACCGTCTCGAAGAAGAAGAAGGGATAAAGGTCGGCCGCGTGCAGTGGCAGGCCGACGACGTCGATGGCGTCACATATCTCGAGCGGGGCGGTTGGACAGAGCCCGGCGGCTTCGTGCGGGCGCGGATCACCGCGAGCGAAGACTACGATTTCCAGGCGGCCGCCCTGACGTGACCAAATCGAGCGAGCTGTTCGACCGGGCGAAGCGGGTGTTGCCCGGCGGCGTCAATTCACCAGTACGGGCGTTCCGGGCAGTCGGCGGGGCGCCCTTTTTTGTCGCCCACGCCGCAGGCGCCCGCCTCACGGACGTGGACGGCTGGAGCTACATCGACTACGTGAGCTCGTGGGGGCCGCTGATCCTCGGACACGCCCACCCAGGAGTACTCCAAGCTGTCCGCGAAGCGGCGGAGCGCGGCTGGACCTACGGCACGCCGTGTGAGGCGGAAGTCGAGCTCGCGGAAGAGGTGCAACGCCGCATGCCGAGTCTCGAGATGCTGCGGTTTGTGAACAGCGGCACCGAGGCCACGATGGCCGCGGTGCGGCTGGCGCGCGCGGCGACGGGCCGGGATCTGATCGTGAAGTTCGACGGCTGCTACCACGGGCATGCCGACGGCTTTCTGGTCAAAGCAGGATCAGGCGTCGCCACGCTCGGATTACCGGACAGCCCCGGCGTCCCAGCGTCAGTGGCGAACCTCACGCTGACGGCTCCTTTCAACGACGCGCGTTCTGTGGCGGATCTGTTTCGCGAGCACGAGGGTCGCATCGCGGCCGTCATCGTCGAGCCCTACATCGGCAATGCGGGGTTCATCAGCCCCGACCCCGATTTTCATGCCGCGTTGCGGGAAGTGTGTGACCAATACGGGGCATTGTTGATCTTCGATGAGGTCATGACGGGATTTCGTGTCGCGGCGGGCGGCGCCCAGGAGCGTCTCGGCGTGAAACCGGATCTCACGACGCTGGGCAAGATCGTGGGCGGCGGGTTTCCGGTGGGTGCCTACGGAGGCCGCGCCGATCTCATGCGGCGCGTCGCGCCCGAAGGCCCGGTGTATCAGGCCGGTACGTTGTCGGGGAATCCAGTCGCAATGGCCGCGGGTCTCGCCACGCTCCGCGAAACCAATCGCCCCGGGTTCTACGACGCGCTGGAGCGTAGAACTGCGTCTCTCGTTGCGGGCCTACAAGCTGCCGCGCAGCGCCACGGAGTGCCCATGACCGCAGGACATGCAGGATCGATGTGGGGCCTGTATTTCACCGCCGGACCGGTGCGCAACTACGCCGATGCCCGAAAAGCGGACACCGCGTTATTCGCGCGCTGGCACACGGCGGCACTTGCGCGTGGCGTGTTCCTCGCCCCATCTGCATTCGAGGCAGGGTTTGTCTCGGCGGCCCACACGGATTCCGACATCGATTTCACGATCGCACAGCTGGACGCAGCCCTGGGTGAGGCGCGCGCTCGCTAGTCTCGCGCTGCTCGCGACGGCGAGCTGTGCGCGGCGGAGCGCCGCGCCGCTCCCCCTATCCGGTGGAGAGCCCGAGCTCCGGGTCGGGCTCGCGGTCGGCTTACCGAACTCGTCGATCGGGGGTGCGGAAAGCGGTGAGTTGTTCGTCAGCGAAGCGGCGACCGGCTTGCCGGTGGGATCAGTGCCCGCCGGCGTACGATGGGTCGTCGTGCCCGATTCGACCGACTCGTCGCGCGTGCGCCTGATTCGGTCGGGGCCCGACACTACAAGAACCGGTGCGCTCCGCGGCATCGCGGTCGTAAACGTCACCGAGAATCGCTTTGTCGTAGCGAACGGACGCCGCTATCGCGGCCGGATCAACATTACGTCAGGTCGAGGCGGTCTCACGGTTGTGAACCGCGTCAATGTCGAGAGCTACATTGCCGGCGTCGTGGGGCCCGAAATCGGCGGGCGCCGGCCGGATGAGCTCGCCGCGGTGCTCGCCCAGGCGGTCGTGTCACGCAGCTTCGCGATCAGAAACCGCGGGCGGTGGGACGCCTTCGGCTTCGACGCCTACGCCGACACACGCGACCAGGTCTACCTCGGCGTGGCGGTCGAAACCAGTCAGGCGTGGGATGCCGTTCGCCAGACGGCGGGCCAGGTGTTGCAATACGACGGCGAGGTGATCGACGCGTATTTCCACTCGACCTGCGGCTCCAGCACAGCCGGCGTGGAAGAGGCATTCGCGACGACGCGGACACGTCCCTACCTGCGACCCGTCTCCGATGAAAGCGGCAGAGGCCATTATTACTGCGATATCTCGCCGCGATTTCGCTGGCGCGAAGAATGGGATGCCTCCAAGCTGCGAGCTATATTGTCGCGGACGCTGCCAGCGGTGACGCCGTTGTCGGGCGATGGCCTGCAACGAATCACCGATGTCACGGTGAGCCGGACGACGCGGTCGGGACGCGTCGGCGAGCTGCGCATCGTATTCGAGCGCGGCGACGTGCGGATCCCGGGGCCGGACGTCCGGTCGGTACTGAGACCCGAGGCGGACCGGATGCTGGCGAGCGCCGCGTTTCAATTGACCGTTACGAAAACCAATGGTGAGGTTACCCGCTTGGTGGCCGCCGGCGGCGGATCGGGGCACGGCGTGGGAATGTGCCAGTGGGGCGCGATCGGGCGCGCGCGGGCGGGACAGGATTATCGCAAGATTCTAACGACGTACTTTCCGGGGACGAAAATTGAAAAGCTCTACTAGGGCGGTTTCGCGGTTGAGCGGTTGGGCGGTTAGAACTGCCGCCGTTCTCGCGCTTTTGCTAACCGCCGAACCGCCAGACCGCCTAACCGCCCAAGGTGTTCTCAACCAGTTCTCCTACGACAACCTGCGCCTCTCGGGCATCCAGCTCGATGTCGGCGTGCTCGGCGCCTCCGACATGAAGGGCGCCACGGTCGGCGGCATTCGTTTCGACTACGGCCGCATCGCGCCGAAGGTGCGTCTGTTGCTCGGCCTATCGTACTTCAAGACGGAATTTGCGAGTGAAGCCACGGATCGATTC
>WNGI01001687.1_pt1 | contig 18631 bp, 15 predicted proteins | sample 5400621 | NCBI WGS metagenome assembly WNGI01 (sample SAMN13153374, study PRJNA577476) | soil metagenome | isolation source: 20 cm soil or saprolite under Garry oak tree replicate 1 | place: USA:California | collected 2016-06-15
TTTCCACTCACGTAGTCGACCAGGATGTACTCGCCCAGCCGGTCAGGCGACACGAAGAACGCCCGTCCCTTGTTGATACGGGTCATCTGGTTGATGAACTCAGTCAGGTATGGGCCACGCTCGAGCATGAAGGTGTTGATTACGATCCGGTCCCGCGTGCACCGCTTGACCTCTTTCAGCGTCTGCTGAATCGTCTCGAACGTCGGCGGATACGAGAACTGCGCCTTGCCGTTTTCCGCGATGTGCGCGGTGGGCTCACCGTCGGTGATCATGATGATCTGCCGGTTTCCGCGGTGCTTAGCGAGGAGCGAGCGCGCCAGCTGAAATCCGTGCTGCATGTTGGTGCCGTACACGTAGTCGTTCAGAGCCAGCTGAGGAAGTGTTTGCGGCTTGAGCTCCACCGCATAGTTGGAGAACCCGACGACATAAAGCGAGTCGCGCGGGTACTGGCTTCTGATGAGGGAGTCGAGTGCGATAGCCACCTTTTTCGCCGCGAGAAAGCATCCGCGGAGAAACATCGAGCGGCTCATGTCGATCATCAGGACCGTCGACGCCTGCGTCACATGCTCCGTGCGGTGTACGACGAAATCGTCCGCTTCCATCTTCACCGGGACTTTCGGGCCCTCGCGAACGATCGAGTTGAAAAGGGTTTCCTTCAGGTCAAGCAGGAACGGGTCGCCGTACTCGTAGTCCTTGAGCTCGTCGGACGCGTCATTGCCGATCCCGCCTCGCCACAGCTGGTGCTGGCCCATCCGAGTCTTTTTGAGCTGGTCGAAGATGTCGCGAAGCGCGGACTGCCCTATGCGCCTCATACCACGCGGAGTGAGCTCCATGCGGCGGCCCTTTCGTTCAACGTAGCCTGCCTTCTCCAGCACCTCGGTCAGCTTCCGCAGCTGGTCGAGCGATTGCCGCGCGTCGTTGCCGAGCAACTGCTGTGCAAGCGACCGGTCTACGTCATCAGGCCGGAAGCTGCCGCGTTCGAGCTGCGACTCCAGCCGGTCCATCTGCTGGAGGCGCTCCATCAGGCCCATCGCCTCGCCCATCGAGAGCGGGTCCTCCCCGAAGAAGGGATAGCGTTCGCTCAGCTCGGAGGGCGGCATCATCGCCTGCATGAATCCGCCCAGGCGGGCCAGCTCCAGTCGCAGCGAGTCATCCTGCAAGAGAGCGTCCATCATCTGGCGGAGCTCCTCCCGAGCCTCCGGGCTCATGCTCTGGAGGAGCGACTGCATTTGCGCCATCTGGCGCTGCAGGTGCTCGAGGAGCTCGTCCAGGCTGTTGATGCCCGGCGGGAACATGTCGCCGAAACGGTCCATGAATCCGCTGAAGTCGGGCGTGCGGCCCTCCATGCGCTGCTCCAGCATCTTGTTCAGCTCGCGAACCATGTCGCGCACGCGTGAAAGGTCCTCGCCCTGCATCTGCTGGATCGAGCCCTTCATGCCCTGGAACATCTGGTCGACCATCTGCTTTTGCAGTTTCTGCATGAGGTCTTCGAACTTCTGCCTCGCTTCGTCGTCTACGAACTCGTAATCGCGAAGACCCTTCACCTGGCCGCCGAGGTCGTCGGGCAGCCGATCCAGCTGATCGTTGCGCTGGCGGGCGATCCGCTCCAACAGCTTTTTCGCCTCAGGTGTCTGCGCTTCGTTCAGCCGGCGGTCGATCCCCGCCTTCTCGGTGTCGATCACCTCCTGCACCTGCGCGCGCAGCTGATCGACGGTGGAGTCGAGGTTGTAGCGCCCTAGCTCCCGCTCACGTGCCTCGCGAAGCTGCTTGAGCAGCTGCTCGAGACCCGGCATGTTGGGCGTCCCCCAACGCAGCAGCCTCTGAAGCGCCGCATTCAGGTCCCCGTAGTTCATAAGGTCGTCGGAGAGCGCGTCGAGAACGTCTCCGGCGTCGAGGTCGTCCAGCTTCTGGGTGCCGTCCCAGCGTGAGTACCGAAACTTCACCCGACCACGCTAGCAGGCCTCCAGCCGCCCAGCGCCCGCTCGATGGCATGAGCAGCGCGCAGGGCAACGTCGTCGTGCCAGTTGCGGGCCACGACCTGCACTCCGATAGGCAGGCCTTCGGGGGAAGTGCCCGCCCGGACCACCACGCAGGGGTTGCCGGAAAGGCTGTACGGGATGGTGTAGCTGAACAGGTGCGCCGGGACGATCTTGGCTCGGTACAGCGGAGCGATGTCTGGCGCGACCGGGCTCAGGATGAGATCGAAACTGGACATGAACCCGAGCATTCCGCTGCGAAACGAGTCCCACCTTTTGAAGAGCCGCTCGTGGCTCATCCGTTTGTCCCCCCAGTAGCCGAGGGTGACCTGGTGTGCCTCGTGCAGGCCGGGCGGCCGCGCCTCCGTCACCTCACAGCCGGCGTCGGCAAGCGCGTGTGCGGCCGACTTGACCACGGCCGCGATCGCGTGGGTCGGCTTGGCCATTCCATCGTCCGCGTACCACGCCACCTTGAGGTCCTCGAGCTTGGGTGTTCGCCTCGCCAGCGGTACCGGCACCACGCCAGAATCGATCCCGTCCGGCCCCACCAAGAGGGGCAGGACGAGGGCGAGGTCGGCGATGAACCGCGCCATCGGCCCAACCTGGCTGCGTGGGTCTGTGAGCCCGCCGACCAGCCCGTAGGCGCCCGTGCCTGGAACCAGGCCGGTCGTGGGTTTGAGAGCCGCGATGCCGCAGTAGTGGGCCGGCATCCTGATGCTGCCCCCCGAGTCGCTGCCGATTCCGATCGGCGACCCACCCGCGGCGATGATCGCGGCCTCTCCGCTGCTGCTTGCCCCCGGTGACCGGGCGATGTCGTAGGGATTTCGCGTCCCGCCGTGTAGAGGATTCCAGCTGTCCCCGCCCGTGCCACCAGGCGGGCAGTTGGTCTTGCCGATGAGGATCGCGCCGGCCTCGCGCATGCGCGCGATGACAGTCGCGTCGCGGTCGGGGATGTTGCTCCGCAGCATCCGCAAACCGGCGGTGGTCGGAAGGCCTGCCGTGTCGAAGATGTCCTTGGCCGTGAACGGAACGCCATGCAGCGGTCCGGGGACGTTCTTACGCGTGTTCTTCCGGTCGGCGGCCCGGGCCTGCTTGAGCGCGCTTTCGGCGGTGGCAAACACGACCGCATTGAGGCGTGGGTTCACGGTGTGAATGTGCTCCAGGTGTGCACGTACCACCTCGAGTGAGGACACCTGCTTGGTCCGGATGGCGCGCGCGAGCCAGCTCGCGGGCGCCCCCACGATGTCTCTCATACGGAGTCCCTAACGCTCAGACGGTGTCTCCGGGTTTGATGTCGAGCACCTTGACTCCCGGCCCGACAAGATCCTGGAGAGCCTTGGGGCGCCCGACCAGCGGCGGGAAGGTGCCGAAGTGCATCGGTACGACTGTCTTGACCCCCAACAGCGCGACCGCCTTGGCGGCCCTGTCCGGACCCATCGTGTAGAAGTCACCAATCGGAAGGAAGGCAACGTCGAACTCGCTCAGCTCGGCGATGAGGGCCATGTCACCGAACACATCGGTATCCCCGGCGAAGTAAATGGTGAAACCGTTTTCGAACTCGATCACGAGACCACAGGCGGCGCCGCCATAAATGATTTGATCTCCATCACTGATGCCGCAGCTGTGCTCGGCATGAACGAGCGTGACCTTGATCCCATCGACGTCGACGGTGCCGCCCTGGTTGGCGCCGATGATCGTGTCCGCTGGAACCCCCTTCGATCCCAGCCACGCGCTGATCTCGAAGTTGGTCACGATCTTAGGCTTGGTTGCCCTGGCGATCTCGAGCGCGTCGTGGACGTGATCGAAGTGGCCATGGGTGATCAGGATGAGGTCGCAGCCGTCCACCTTTTTCAGCGTGGCCGGAGCCACTGGGTTGTTCATGACCCACGGGTCGATGTAGATGTTCTTGCCCTTGGCGCTGCGGACCTTCCAGGTCCCGTGGCCGACCCAGGTGAAGCTGACCTCAGCGTTGAGCGCCATGCCCTTCCTCCAATATCGAGCCCGATCGGAAAAGCGGATTCTGCCACACGCCCAGCACGAAGACGCCGATCGCGGCGAGGGTCCAGAGATTGGGAAAGACGAGCTCGCACGGCTGCCGGAAGAACGCGAGCAGGAAGACCCCGAGCAGAACGAGCATCCCGACTTTGTGCCGCTCGATGCCGCGGACGACGAGAAGCAGCACCAGCGGCAGGAGCGGAAGCCATTGGTACGGCCACACCTCATTGGGTATGAGTGCGCCGAGAGCAAACCCGAGCGACATCCCGTAAGCGGGGTTCCATTCGCTGCGCCAGGCGCCCCACGCCGCGCCGGCCGCGAAAGCGAGCGCGCTCAAATAGGAAAGCGCGAGCGCAACGGCCGGCAGGTGCACCGGCGAGGTGACCAGCACGTAACCCGATCCGGATGGCTGCGCGTATTCCTCTCCGCCGATGGTGCGCATGAACAGCGTGCGCACCGAGTCGTAAGCGCAGTCGGGGTTGTGCGAGGCAAGCGACGGCAGCAGCACGTGCTGGAAGTAGAAGGCGGTGCCGTCCAGGCCGAGCGGCCAGAAGCTCACGGCGGTGACCACCACCAGCGCGATCGCGAGCGTAAGTGCGTATCGAAAGCGATGTTCAGGTCGGGGACCGATGACCATCGCGGCCGGGTAGTACTTGAGAGCCGCTACCAACCCCGCCGCCGCGCCGGCCAATGCCGGCCGAGCCGCTTCGAGCCAGATCGAAGCCATCGCGCCGAGCAGCAAGACGCCGCCACGCTGCCCGGCGCTGACGTCCGCGAACAAAGGTGGGAAATACGCCGCCGCCAACCAGAAGACCGGCCTGCCAATCGGGTGACGCGTCGCGACGACTCGATACAAAAGCCCAAGCGCGACCAGCAGTGAAATCGAATCGATTGCAGTCCAGACCTGGACGCCGACGTTCTTCGGAAGCAGAGCGACGGGGACCGCCAGCAGCGCCAGTGGCGGGGGACTCACGAACGCGTCGAGGCCGCCAGGCGGCGCGATGATGTGGAGGCGGCTCAGGTAACCAGCCGCGGCGTTGTACATGTGTCCTGGGTCGGTCAGGTAGGCATGGGCGCCTTCCCACATGCCTTCCGTGTCAGGGCGCCGAGGCGTGAGCACCGTGAGGAAAGCAACACGGAGCCAGAACGCAGCGGCGATCGCCCAATAGAGGGCCGGCCGCGACAGCACGTCGGCGGCCGCACGGCTGAGGCGCGTTATCAATCCGTTGGAGGTCTGAGGCGGCCTTGCGCGCCGTTGCGCGAGAGCCAGGTCGTGTCCTTCAAGAACTCTATGAAAGCGAGCACCGATGCAGGCAGGCGGCGCCGGCGCAGATGCACGATGTGCCAGTCACGTCGGATAGGAAAACCGCGAACGTCGAGCTCGACCAGCCGCCCGCTCGAGAGCTCGAGGGCGCATGCGTAACGCGACAGCACCGCCAGGCCGAGCCCGGATTCCACCGCGTGCTTGATTGCTCCGTTGGACCCGAGCTCCATGGCGACGTTGAGCTTCGCGCCGGCCTTGCGAGCCGCTTTCTCGAGCGACCATCGGCTGCCCGAGGCAGGCTCGCGCATGACGAATGGCTGGTCTTCGAGATCCTTGAGCGCAATTCCGCGACGACCGGCCAGATTGTGACCGGCGGGCGCTACGACGACGAGCTCGTCGCTGACAAAAGGCAGGATGGTGAGGTCCGGATCCTTGAGCGCCGGGCCGACCACCGCGAGGTCGAGCTCGTTGTTCAGGACCTGCTCCTGCACCCTAGTACGGGTACCGATCTCGAGCGAGATGACCAGGCCTGGATGCAGCTTCTTGAACGCGCCCAGCGCGGCGGGCAAGAGATATATGCCGACGGTCGTGCTCGCGCCTACGCGCAGATTTCCTCGCTTGATGCCGCGCATCTCCTCGAGCGCCAGCGCCGCCTCGTCGAGGACATCGAGGGTGCGCCGGGCGTAGGAGTAAAGAACCGACCCGGCCTCGGTCATGCGCACCCGCTTGCCCAAGCGGTCCAGCAACGGCAAGCCGAGCGCCTCCTCGAGCTCTTTGACCTGGTACGAGACCGACGGCTGGCTCAGCCGCAGATGCTGCGCCGCGAGACTGAAGCTCTTGAGGTCGGCCACCGTTTTGAACGTTCGCAATTGACGCAGCGTCACCGAACGGTCGATGTCGAGCGGGGGGCTGTACTCGGGCACGGCGCCTACGATATATGCGCAATGGCTGCGAGGAGACCGAAATCGCTCACACCTGTCCGTAGGACCACACCTTCCCTCAAAACCGTCGAGGCGCCGCATCGAGCGCAAACGACCGTCTCAGAACAGAAGATCAACCAGTACCGCAAGCGGCGCTACCAGGCGCTGCATGCGGAAACCGAGGCCGCCAACAAGCGGCGCGCGGCAGGAAAGGCCACGGCGCGCGACCGCATCGAGATGCTCCTCGACGACGGATCGTTCGTGGAGCTCGACGTCTTCGCGACGCATCGAGCGCACGGGTTTGGCATGGAGGAGCGGCGCATCTCCGGCGACGGCGTCGTCGCCGGCTTTGGTGAGATCGACCGCCGCCCCGTCGCCGTTTACGCCTATGACGCGACGGTGTTCGGCGGCTCGCTCGGCGAGGTCACCGCGGAAAAGATCGTCAAGGTGCAGGAGCTCGCGCTGCGCAACCGCGTGCCCATCATCGGCATCAACGATTCAGGTGGTGCGCGCATCCAGGAAGGTGTGGTCGCCCTCGCGGGCTACGCCGACATCTTCCTGCGCAACGTGCGCTCATCCGGAGTGATCCCGCAGATCAGCGTGATCGCCGGGCCATGTACCGGAGGCGCGGTCTATTCGCCGGCGATCACCGATTTCATTTTCATCGTCGCGGGTCAGGGATACATGTTCATTACCGGCCCAGAGGTGATCCGCGTGGTCACCGGCGAGGCGGTCAGCTTCGATGAGCTGGGCGGAGGTGACGTGCACAACGCAACTTCAGGGGTCGCTCACTTCCTGCCGCAGACCGAGCAGGCATGCGCCGATGGCGTCCGTAAGCTCCTCTCGTTCCTGCCCTCGTCAAATGGCGAGAGGCCCCCGTTCGTCCCGACCTCCGACGACCTCGAGCGCGCCGACCCCGAGCTGCAGACCATCGTCCCCGAATCACCCAACAAGCCGTACGACATGCGGGAGCTCGTTGGGCGTGTGCTCGACAACAGGGAGTTCTTCGAGGTGCAGCCATTCTTCGCGCCGAACATCGTTGTCGGCCTGGGGCGCCTTGGGGGGCACGTCGTAGGAATCGTCGGCAACCAGCCCAAGGTGCTCGCGGGCGCGATTGACATCAACGCGTCGGTCAAGGCCGCGAGGTTCATCCGTTTCTGCGACGCGTTCGGCATCCCGATCATCTCGTTTGTCGACGTCCCCGGCTACCTGCCCGGGCGCGACCAGGAGCACGGAGGGATCATCCGGCACGGAGCCAAGCTCCTCTACGCGTACGCCGAAGCGACCGTGCCCAAGCTGACCGTGATCACGCGCAAGGACTACGGCGGCGCTTACTGCGTCATGTCGCCCAAGCAGATGGGGGCTGACCTGAACCTTGCGTGGCCGACCGCGGAGATCGCGGTGATGGGCCCCGAAGCCGCAGTGAACATCATCTACAAGCGCGACCTCAGCACGGCCAAGGACCCCGCCGGCCGGCGCAAGGAGCTGGTGGCCGAGTACACGGCCCGCTTCGCCAACCCATACGTAGCGGCCGAGCGAGGTTACATCGACGACGTCATCGAGCCGAGCCAGACGCGACGGGAGCTTGTCCGCGGACTACAGCTTTGCCTGCGCAAGACGGTCGAGCGGCCGCCCCGCAAGCACGGGAACATCCCGCTCTAGCGCGCCGGTGCCGGCACCGGCGTGTATGGGGCCGATTCGAAAGCCGCTACTGCTGGCACTCGCTGGGAAATGCGCTTACCGCCACGGCAATCAGCTGGTCTTCGCCTTCGGGACGACCGTCGAGATCGCCGAACGCCGCACACGCTCGGACTTTCGGCAGAACTCATCCACGGTGACGATCAGCTCGGCGTGCGACCACGTGAGCGGCGAGACTGACAGTGGTGCGCCGGTGTTGGGGTCCAGCTGCTCCGACAGCAGGCCACCCGGTATCTGGTGCGCAACCACCCAGTTGATGATGTCGCGCGCGGCCCTCAGGTCGTGCGTGTCCTTGGCGGTGGCGATGTACCACTGCGCGAGCCAGAGAGTGCACATGAACCACGGATTGCCCGGGGTCTTCTTGGTGTCGGGTTCGACCTTGAAGTAGTAGTCGTCCTCGTACCGCGCAACGCCACCTGTCGCGGCCTTGTTGGAGAGCTGATCGCGAATCGCGGTCATGGTTTCAACGATCCGCTTGTCATCGGGCGGATACATGCCGAAGCGCCACAAGCCGTAGAGCGCGCTGTCGAGGATCATGTCCACGGTCAGGGTTCCGTCGTCCTCCACCGCGATGCGGCGGGCGAAACGCCCGAGGTCGGTGCTGTAGAGGTGGGCGTCCGACGCTTTTCGAAGCCGGTCCGCTGCGTCGCGATACCGCACGTACGCCTTGACATCACCGAAGAGATCGGCAAAGTTGCGCGCCGCATCCAGGCCCCCCCACACCGCTCCGACCGTAAAGGCATGGATGCCCCAGCGCTCCTCCCAGAGGTCCCACGACGGCATGAGCAGGCCGTTCCTGGTGTCGATGTAGGAGGCCATCCAGTCCGCGGCGGGGACGACGAGGGTGGAGTAAAGCCCGACGACGAAATCAAGGTTGCGGTGGAGGCGGTAGTGCTGCCAGAGCGCCCACAGGACAAGGCCCGTCTCGTCCTCCTGGATGGGCAACGTGCGCCGGCCGCTCGAGTCCACCCAGGGCAGCCACGAGCTGCCTGGCTGGCCATAGGGCGTGTACTTGTGCAGGAAGAAACCCTCCTCAACCAGCGTCTGCTGGCAGAACGTGAAGAACTGGCGCGTCACGTCTTGATGTCCCGCGCGGTCGAGGGCGTTGGCGACGAGGGCGCCGTCGCGCGGCCAGGCGTAGGCATACGTGTCGCGTGCGAACTTCGTGATGTCGAAGTCAGTCGCCGCGACGATGGCGCCGCGGTTGTCGGCATGCGTGCGAGCCGTGAGCAGGCTCCGCCGATAGAGCTGGGTCACATCGGAGCCGAGCTCCTCGTCGACATGCCGGTGGTCCTGCTCTGACCACACCTGCCAGAAGGTGAGGGTCCGGCCGCGATAGGTCTCAGGCCCGCGGCCGACTATTAGCTCCTGGCCGTAAGTCGTCACGTCGCTGAGCCGAGTTCCCATGCACAGCCAGTGAATCACCGAGCTTGGCTCGCCGGCCGCGGCAGGTCCGATGTCGAAACCGATGGTACAGTCGACCGAGCCCTGCTCGATCGGGTTCCTGCCGAGCGTTCCGTCTTCGGCGTCAACCCATGTGCCGGCAAGGCCGTTGCCCTTCTTGCCGTTGGCCCACGTGTCGATTCCGAACTCGGGCCCGCTGATGCCACCGGCCAGGAAGTAGCGGTTGGCCTTGTACGCGATGATCCCGCGATGGCGGGGCTCGAAAAGCACCGTGTTGCCGATGTCCGAACCCTCGATGTACCAGTCGTAGTGGAAGAAGACGTGACCTGTCGTGAAGCCAGACGTGGACCTGATCTCGAGGTTGCGGATGAACCAGTTGCGGGCCAGGTCGACATAGTCTTCGAACTTGACCGTGATCCCGAGTCCCGGATGCGTCAGCGTGACGTCGCTGACCAATGAGTCCTCGGCGTAGCCAAGGTGGCGCTCCCAGGCCGGGTCGGACACCCACGCGAACTTGCCGTCGATGAAAAAACCTGTGCGGCATACGTTGCCCATGGTGTGGTTGGCGTCACCGACCCTCGGAAAGAAAATATCGCGAACCGAATAGTTCGCATCGAAGCCCACGAGGACGTTGCCATTTCCGATGACGAGGCTTCTGGGCACGGATTTGCGCGGCCAGCTTAACAAGCTGGGTTTCACTTCGGCCCATGCGTGCCTACAATCGCTGCAGTCGTCTCAGCAACAAACGGAGCACAACGTCTTGGAACACGATTCAAACCAGTTCACCCCGCCTGTGCGCATCGTCCCCTCGAAGCGACGTCGACGAACCGTCACGGCTCGCCTCAGGGCTGGCGTGCTCGAGCTTCTCGTTCCGTCCTGGATGCCAATTGCGGAGCGGCAGCAATGGGCGGAGACGATGCGAAGCCGCATCGGGCGGCGCATGGAGCGCCGGCGACCATCCGACGAGCGCCTCACGCAGCGCGCTAGAACGCTCAACGATCGTCATTTCGGTGGGCGGCTGCGCTGGACGTCGATTGGTTTTGTGGACATGGCTCATACGTGGGGAAGCTGCACGTTCACGACCGGCGCGATCCGGATCGCGAAGCGCGCCGCCGCTCTTCCAGATTGGGTCCTGGACTACCTGCTGGTGCACGAGCTCGCACACCTGGAGCAGAGCGACCATGGCCCCGCCTTTCACGAGCTGGAGAATCGCTATCCGCTGACCGAACGCGCCCGCGGCTACCTCATGGCGCTGGATAGCACGGGGGAGGCAGGCCTCCCCCGTGGAACCCCCTCCGAGTAACACCAGGTCTGGAGGCGCCTGGAAGGGGCATAAGTGACGGCCGGATTAAATCCGGCCTCTGGCTCCCCGGAGGTATTTATCTACGGGGTCAGGACTATCTTCGTCGCTTCGCGCGCGTCGAATATCCGGTAGGCCTCCTCGGCCTGGTCGAGCTTCATCCGGTGGCTGATGATTGCTTCTGGCTTGAGACGTCCCGCCGCGATCAGGTCGAGGAGCGGCCGCATGTACGCCTGCACGTTGCACCAACCCGCGCGAAACGTGAGCGACTTGAGCCACACCTTCATGTAGGGAAAGTCGCCGGTCACCGCGCTCGGGACCCCGACCATCGAGATGGTGCCGCCGCCGCGGACGCTTTCGATCGCGGTGTCGACCGCTGAAAGAAGACCCACACACTCGATGCTCGAGTCCGCGCCGACCCCACCAGTTTCCTTTTGGATCGCTTCGACCGGGTGAACCTGCTTGGCGTTGATCGGGATGCCGCCCAGGTCAAGGGCCATCTCGAGCCGCGAGTCGACCATGTCGACGACGAATACCCGCGACGGTCCGAAAAGCTGAGCAGCCATCGTCGCCATCAGCCCCACCGGTCCCGCGCCGACCACCGCAACGACATCCCCGGGCTTGATCTCGGCCCTTTCGGCGCCGAAAAAGCCTGTGGCAAGGATGTCGCCGACGAAGATGGCCTGTTCGTCACTCATGCCCTTGGGGATGAGCTCCATCGAGTGATCCGCCAGCGGCACCACAACGTACTCCGCCTGACCGCCGCCGAGATTTCCGAAATACTCGCCGTGGCCGAACGTCGACTTATCCACGCATTGGTTGAACCAGCCTTTGCGACAGAGAGCACAAACACCGCAGGACGTGAAGAAGCTGGACACGACCCGATCGCCCGGCTTGAATCGCTTGACATCAGCGCCGACATCCTCGACCACGCCGACGAACTCATGACCGAGCACCGCTCCCTGGTTCATCGGCGTGTGTCCGTGAAAAATATGCAGGTCCGAGCCGCAGACCGCACCCATGGTCACTTTGATCAAGGCCTCGCCCGAGTGCTGGATCGCCGGCTTCGGCACGTCGATGACCTTGACGTCCCCTTCGCCCTGGAACGTCAGAGCCTTCATGGCCGCGATTCTACGTCGGCCCCAAACGCGGTCACTGGCGCGGCAGGGGCGACCGGGCTACGCCCGGTCGCAACATTGTTCTTATGACTCTATGCGTCGCCGGGCTTCGGCCTCTTAATCAAGTCCCATCCGTATACCGGAATGGGAGCAGCCCCTGCGGCAAAGCCGCACGGGCGATGAGGGAAAACCATCCGGGTTTTCCCTTATATCCTCACTTCTGCCAGGCTTCTAGAAGCTTCTCGAGCTGCTTGGCGTTCTTGACCGAATAGTTCGAGTAGTTGTTGTTCATGAGCGCGTGAACGTTCTTCGCGGAGCGTTCCATCTCCTTGATCCGCGGGACCCACTCGGCCAGCTCCTCGTCTTTGTAGTCGTAGCGAAAGCGCAGGTTCGGCGGCGCGCCCTTGACATCCCAGGTTTCGTGGTTGCGGCCGTGAAAACGGATGACCGCGACCTTGGACGAGGTCACTTCGAAGACCGGGGGCATGCTCGTCTTGTGGCCCGGCGGCACATCGACGGCGACCAGCGGGATGTCGCGCGTGCGGAGGAAGGCCAGCGTCCCGTCGCGGTGGCGTACGTCCATCCATTCCGGCTTGCGGAACTCCACCGCCACCTGGAACCCGAACATGCGCTCCTGGCACTGCTCGATGTACGAGAGCGATCGGGACGAAGGCATGAACCAGGGCGGGAACTGAAAGAAAACCGCGCCCAGCTTGCCCGCCGCCCGCAGCGGCTCGAGCGCCGCGCGAAAACGATCCCATGACTCGTCCACCAGCTCGTCGGGCATCTGCTCCAGGTAGATGTTCTTTTCGCGTAACGCCTCAGGCAGCTCGTCCCGGATGTCCTTGGGCAGCGCCATCGGCTTGGTGGGGTGGTTGGTGAACAGCGAGAAGGACTTGACGTCAAAGATGAAGTCCTTGGGCGTGCGCGCCACCCATAGCTCCGAGTTCTCGGGCTTCGGCATGCCGTAGTACGTGGAGTCGACCTCGACCAGCGAGAACTGGCTGGCGTAGAAGTTGAGCCGCTCCTCGGACGTCTTGACGTTGAGCGGGTAGAACACCTTGGAATCGATCAGCGACTTATCGATCCAGCCCGCGATCCCAACCTTCACCGTCATGAGCTCGATCCTAATCACAACTCGGGAAGCCGAGCGCTATGATCCGGGCGCCCGTGGGCCGCTACATCCGCTATTGGTACACGTACCGCACCGCGGTCGCGGTCGTCATTGCCGTTGTCCTCAGCGGAGTCATTTACGCGCTCTACACGCAGCAGGTCGCCTGCGACACCCATATCGGGTCGTGCGTGATCAACATCTCAGTACATCCCGAGGACCGCCTTAACGCCCAATCCAACCCCGATCCGAACGTAGTGATCGTCGGCGTTGACGACGCCAGCGTAAGCAAGATCGGCGTGTACCCGGTGCCTCGCGATCGCTACGCGCAGGCGCTCCGCAATCTGCAGGCCGCGGGAGCGGCAGTGGTCGCGTTTGACGTCGGCTTTCCGGATCCCCGCGAGACGAAGACCGATGACGAGTTTGCCAAAGCCCTCGCCGCCAGCACTATCCCCGTCGTCCTGTCATATGGCGCTGACAACATGAAGCCTGCCGGCGGCAAGATGGTCCAGACCGGAATCGACCAGATTCCGCTGAAAAAGTTCCGCTGCACGGATACGAACGTGGACCCGAATGTCGCGTGCAAGAACATCGCGCCGAACGTCGCACTCGGCTCGACTGACGTCGTGGCGGACTCGGACGGCGTTGTGCGCCGGATTCCGATGTTCGTTGAGCCCACCTGCTTCAGCGATGGGCGTTGCGATACCCCGATCATCAATCCCCTGAGCTTTGCGACCTATCGCGCGTTCGTTCTCGGCAAGGACTTTCAAACCGGCGCCGCCCTCCAGGAATCAGGCCACGATGCGACGTTCGGGACCGCGTGGGGTGACCCGCTCCAGGTCGATGACACCGGCTCGGCGCTGATCAACTACTTCGGACCTCCGCGCAACTATCGCGAGCACGGTCAGTACGTCTCGTTTGGCGACGTGTGGGACGGTTCGTTCTCACACGACACGGTCAACGGCAAGATCGTGCTTGTCGGGTACTACTACCTGACCGGCGTCCACGACGAAGTGTTGTCGCCAACCTCTGTCGGAACGCAGATGCCGGGTGTCGAGATGCACGCCAACGTGATCCAGATGATGCTCGGCGTGCCGCCGAGGTTCCTGGTTCACGAGCCTCCACTCATCGTCTTCCTGACCATCCTCTTCCTTGCGGTGCTGATGGCTGTGGCGGTGTCAAGGCTGCGGGTGTCACGGGGCCTGATCGGCACCGGCGCGGCGCTGGTCCTGTTCACGGTTGCGATCGCGATCCTGGCCAATAACGCAGGCCTGGTGCCAGACCTCTTCCATCCATGGCTCGCCATCGCACTGACCTATTCGGGAGTGACCGCGTACCGCTTCCTGTACGAGGACCGCGAGAAGCGAAAAGTGACGCGCATCTTCGGCCAATACCTCAAGCCCGAGATCGTCGCCCAGCTGGCCGGTACCCGTGGAGGCGTCGACGACATCCTGCGTGGCGGCGAGCGGCGCGACATGACTCTGCTGTTCGTCGACATCCGCGGCTTCACCTCGATGTCAGAGGCGATGGCCCCCACTGACGTCACCGAGCTGGTCCAGATGTATCTCGATCACCTCAGCGGGATCATCTTCACCTGGGACGGAACCGTCGACAAGTTCGTCGGCGATGAAATCGTGGCGTTCTGGAATGCGCCTCGCATGCAGGAGAACCATGCCCTGCTCGCCATTCGCTGCGCGTACGACCTGGTCAATCGCGCACCGGAGCTCGAGCAGCGGCTGCTGGCAAAGGGGCTCCCGCCGATCCGTTGGGGCATCGGCATCAACACCGGACCGGCAGTGGTGGGCAATATGGGGTCGCGCAGCCGGCTTCAGTACACCGCGCTCGGCGACACCGTCAACACCGCGGCGCGATTCTGTGCGCACGCGCCGGCCTTCCACGTCCTCATCGGCCAGATGACCTATGACCTGTGCAAGGACTACATCGCGGTCGACCTGGTGCCGGGAGTTCAGCTGAAGGGGAAGTCGGCCGAGACTTTCAGCATTTACCAGGTGACTGCGATCCGCGAGACGACCTCGTCACCATGGGTCCCCTTCCCAACTGAGATGGCGACCCAGTCCCATCACGCCTTCACTCTGCAGTACACCGGCCAAACCATCATCACAGCGGCTGAGTCGGGCCCGCACGAAATCCTGGTCGGCGAGGCGGCTGAGCAGGCTCTCGCCGGCTCTGAGCCCGTCGCCTGACTAATGGATGTAGCCAGCCGCTAGCAGCGCCAGTGCGGTAGCCAGAGCGATCGCGCCGATGATCACGTTGAGGCAGCCGGCCGACTGCTTGACGACAGGCTTCACCGGCGGGGTCGGGTTGTAGGCAACCTGGACGGGAACCGCTGTCGTCGGCTGCTGAATCGCCATTCCAATCGGCGTCGCCGGGCGCATCACCGGCTGCGAGCCCGCCGTGGGAACCATCTTCGAGAGGTCCGCACCAGGCTCCAGGCTGCGCTTCCACCCGGGGGAGGTACGGTCGGCGATCCGGGCGATCGCGTCGTCGAACTCCTGCCCCGTCTGGAAACGGTCCTCCGGTCGCTTCGAGAGCGACTTGAGGATCACTTCCTCGAGCTCGCGGTCGAGACCCGGCCGGTGCACGGAAGGTGGCTTAGGCGGAGCCTGAACGTGCTTGGCCATCAGCGTGAACGGTCCGTCGGCCTCGCTGGCGGTAAACGGCGGCTGGCCGACGACCAGCTCGTAGAACATGATGCCCGCGGAGTAAAGGTCGCTTCGGCCGTCGACCTTGCTGGATGCCACCTGCTCCGGGGACATGTACTGAGGCGTGCCGACGGTCGTCCCCGTTTTCGTCGCTGTTCCCCCGACACCTGAATCGTCTGTGAGCCGGGCGATTCCGAAGTCGGCCACTTTGACCATGCCGTCGTCCGAGAGTAGGACGTTTTCGGGCTTCATGTCCCGGTGCACGATGGCGTGCTTGTGCGCGTAATCCAGCGCTTGCATCACTCCATGCATTACCGCGAAGACCTGTGGCAGCGGAATTGGGCCCCGATTAATCCATTCGCGAAGCGACTTTCCGCGAACGAATTCGAGAACGATGTAGTTGGCGTCGCCCATCAACTCGAGGTCGTGGACCTGGACGAGGTTGGGATGGCTGGTTCGCGCCATCACCTGGGCCTCCTGCAGGAAGCGCTTCAGCGCGATGGGGTCGGCGGCCGCCGACTGGATGAGCTCCTTGATCGCGACCTCTCGGCCCAGGCCAGGCTGCTCCGCGAGGTACACGGCGCCCATGCCGCCGCGGCCTAGCTCGCCCTTGATCCGGTACTTGCCGATGTAGCGTTCGCCGGCGGGCTCCGGCGGGGTGGTGATCATGGCCGGGATCGGTGGCGGAGGAGTCGACGCGGGTGGAACCGGGATAAGGCGCAAGGTCGCGGCGACCTCCGAATAAGGCACCACTGAGGCCGGAGGCGGTGCCGGCGCGGTCGGTTGGGCCGCCGGACGAAGACCGTCTTCGGCGCCGAGATCCTCTGGCGTCGGCGCCCACGCAGGTGTGTCAGGTGGCTGCGAAACGGGCGGCGTTCCCTCTGGCTGACCGGAAGCGGTCATGTCGTCGCGAGACTAACAGAGTGGTTGTTGTCAACCCCAGTTCATAGGAAGGTGGCGCAGGCTATGGCGTTTTCGCGGCATTCGACCCATAATCTGGCCCGCAGCACGCCATCCATAGAAGGAGAGAGAGCCCATGTCGCAGATGCCCCCACCGCCCCCGCAGCCGGCCCCCATGGGAGGGACGCCGAGCAACGTGGGCAGCAACAAGAAGACGTACACGATCCTGGCCTACGTCCTTGGCTGGATCGGCGGACTGATCTTCCTCTTCGTCGGAAAGGACGATCCCGACGTCAAGTGGAACGCCGCCAACTCGCTGGTCGTATTCGGCGGACTTTCGGTCGTGATCATCATCCTGAGCTTCATCCCCGTGGTGAACCTCCTGGTCCTCGTTCTGTGGCTGGTGGGCTTTGTCTACTGGGTCATCTTCTTGATCCAGTCCCTCCAGGGCAACGGGGAGCGCATCCCGGCGCCGGGAGTCAGCGGCTTCATCAACAAGTACGTCGACCAAGTCGCGAACATGGTCAAGTAATCCGAGTTTCAACCAAAGGCCCCGCACGTTGCGGGGCCTTTTTCTTTCCCGGCTAGGGCTGCCCAGACAGTTGCTCGAGGGCACGCTCGATGCCCATCCGAAGCTCGTCGCGCTCTTCACGTGCCAGACCCGCCTCGGCACGCGTTGCGGCCAGTTGATACCTGAGTCGCTCGATCTCGCCCTGAAGCTCACGCAATCGAGGGTCGGGGCCACCGGCAATCGTCTGGGCGTCGGCGAGCTCGAGGCGCAGGCGTTCGACAGTAACCTTCAGCGCGCGCCGCTCTGAGAGCAGCTCCTGGACGAGCGATTCAGACGGCTTGTCCGGCTCTTTCGACATAACGACACAAGCCGGGCTGGAACTCGCGGAGGCGCAGGTGCTCCATCTCGCCCCGGAGGAAACGAGCCTTCACCTCGAGGCCACGGATGCCCTTCAAGGTCTCGTAGGGAAATCGATAGAGCTTGCCCGAATCGACGAGCAGGCAGACCGCGAGCTTCTCTCCGTCCTTTTCGATCACGTGCTTGTAACAGGGCACGGTGCGGCGCGCGATCTCCATCTTCTGAAAGCCACCCACCCTCCCGGCCAGCACATCGATCGGGCTTCTCATGATCGAAATGCTAGTTGAGTAGGGATAGCTGTTCTGGCTCGGGTGGAGGCTTGAGGATGACGCGGCGGCGGTCGGACACGCCGTGGGCGGCTCGCAGGCGCGCCACCGCTTTCATCGTCGGCTCCGCAAAGGCCGGCGGGAGGTAGGCACGATCTCGATAGGCCTGTTCATAGCGGGGCACGAGCTCGGGCCAGTGCTTGCCGAGCACGTTCATGAAGTGCTCGCGGGTCCCGTCTTTCAAGTGGAGCATTCCCGCCCAGAGGCCGGTGGCCCCCGCGGCCCGGGCGGCTTTGATGACAGCCTCCAGGCGGTCGGGCGTGTCGGACAGCCCGGGGATGATAGGAGCCATGCCAACTCCGACGTCTATCCCCGCCGCCACCAGCTGCTCGATCGCACGCAGTCGCTGCCGGGGATGCGCCGTGCCGGGCTCAGTGCGGCGCCAGATGTCGTCATCCACGGTGGGGATGCTGAACGTGATGTGCAGGTCCGCTCGGCGCGCGAGCTCGGTCAGCACGTCAAGGTCGCGGACGATCATCGGGCCGCGCGTGATCAACGCGGTCGGGTTTGAGAAGTCGCGCAGCGCCTGGAGGCACTGGCGCGTCAGCTTGAAACGCCCCTCGGCCGGTTGGTAGGGATCGGTCGCCGCCCCGATGACGACCGTTTCCCTGTGCCATGACTTGCGCGACAGCTCGCTGCGCAGCACGCCCGCCACGTTGGTCTTGACCCGGATGGAGCGACCGTAGCGATCGTCGGATGGGCGGTCAGCCCGCAGCTCGAAGGCGCGGACGTAGCAGAACGCGCAGCGGTGCTCGCAGCCTGTGTACGGATTGAGCGACCACGAGAAGCCCATACCCTTGACCGGGTTGAGGGCGGACTTGCAGGGCGTCTCGAGGTAGGCGACCTCCGTCAGGCGAGGCTCGGGAGACTCCATGACTGCATGGTAGAACAGATGTTCGCTTTCGCCAAGCTACGAAGTCTTGGTGGCCCGACCGCGCTTGGGCCGGGTGGTCGAGGACGGGCAGAAATCGTTCAGCACGCATTCCTCGCAGCGCGGCCCGCGGGCGATGCAGATCCGCCGGCCGTGGAGGATCAGCCGCAGCGACAATCCCGTCCACTCCTCTTTGGGCACGATCGCGCAAACCTGG
>WNGI01001688.1_pt1 | contig 18630 bp, 17 predicted proteins | sample 5400621 | NCBI WGS metagenome assembly WNGI01 (sample SAMN13153374, study PRJNA577476) | soil metagenome | isolation source: 20 cm soil or saprolite under Garry oak tree replicate 1 | place: USA:California | collected 2016-06-15
TACGATCACACCGCGTCCGATGTCCCGTGTGTCATGAATAAACTCGCGATAAGAGGGAAAGCCGCGTGGCCGCGACACGGTGTCCGGATAGGAAGCTTTGAAGAGACGATAGACCAGGAAGCCCGTCTCCTGAAATTCGATCGATAGATAGAACGCTGCCGAGACATTAATCCGCTTGACCGCCGTGCATTGCGCGTCGGCGCCGCAACTGGCGATCTGATTCGTCCAGAAGTTTAGCCCCGGAACATCCGGGTCGCGCCCAAGAAAGTCTGCATATTGCTGGATGACAAAGAAAGTGGTCGAGTCGATCGGATTTGGGCCAGGCACCGAAGTGTCGTTGTCGGAAATTCCCGCCGTCATGGTGCTGCGTCCACCCAGAGCAACCGGCCCAGTTGGGCTGCCGAGCCGTATGACCAGATTCTGAATCCCGTCAAAGTATGCGTCGTCAGTGATTTCTATGCGAAAGCTTTTACGTGTCTCTCCCGGCGCAAACCTCAACGTACCGAGGGCAGTTGTATAGTCCGCGCGGTCGGTAGCTTTACCGGCCTGCCTGTTTGGTTGATTGCTGACTGTTGCGTACTGAACGGTTGCGGCCGTCGCGGTGCTGCCCGAACGAGTGACAAAGACCTCAACGCTTCCCTGACCTTCGCCAGCGTCAACGTGACTGACTTCAAACTGAATCGTGTTGGTTGCGGAAGCCGGCGTGCATGCTTGCGGCGTCGTAAACTCGTTGCGCGGCGTGGGTGCGCCGGTGATAAAGTCGGCGGCGTTATTATCGGTGTCGCCGCAGCCGCCAAATTGTCTTAAGAGCGCAACGTTCGCCGTCGACGGAGCAGGCGCCGGAGAGGCGCCTTCGGCACAACTCGCCGGCCCGTAGGCAACGTAGTCGTCCAGCGCCGGATCCTGACCCAAAGGGCAGCCGAGCGGCGTGGAACTTTTGGATTGGACCAAAGCGATTTTGCCGGAGGTGCTGCCGAGGTTAATGTTTGGGTCGCTGAACTCGGCAACAACAATCATAAATGCGCCGTTGTTTCCGCTGCTGCCAAGTTGGACCAGGATGTATTGGCCGGGCACTACGATGATGGCGGAAGACGAGACGAAGCTGATAGTCGCGTCCGGAGTCGCGCCTGGCCCACTGGTCGAAATAACCAGAGAGTAGTCGGCAAGGTTTACATTGTTCGCGCCGCGATTGAAAAACTCGACGAAGTCATTGCGAAAAGCGGCGCCGGGCTCCCCACCGCGCGTGTAGACCTGACTGATTACCATGTCGGTAGAGCCCGAAGCGCTTTGCGCCCTGGCGGTTTGCACAGGCACTAAGAGAAGAATGAAAACCAGTGTCGCGAACAGGAGACAGCTACCGGCAGATTTTTCCTTAGCTAAGCGCATAATGAATATCGAGGGCTGCAAACGGAAAAAACACCGGGGGCAAGAGGTGTCGCTGTTAACCAAATGGCAGGTGACGGGAATTTGAGGGCCCAGTCTCCGCGTGCCTTGTCAAAAGGTGAAGAACGCGCGCCTGACGCCAATCGTTCTTACGGACCTTAAGTCTACCAAAGCGGTGGGGAAACCTGCCAATCTTTTTTCCAAGACGGCCCGCAAGGGGATCCATTGGCGCCAGTGTTGAAACCGAACCGATCAGTGCCAAAGAGTCTGATGGAAGGAGTTAGGTTTCAGGTCGAGCCCGCAGCGAAGCTTTCAAGTTCCGAGAATTACAGCAGGGTTGGAGCCGAAGGGGGTTTGAATAGCTAATTCCCCTCCCTTTCTCTTTTACCCAACAATTCGACAAATACTCAAGTTTCGTCGCTCCTTTGCATTCCTCACAAAGCCCCCTGAGTTAACCAACGCCGTGCGGTTGGGCATTAAATGGGCACTAAATAAACTGTTAACTGAGTGAACCTCTTCACTCAAAACGTGCTCATAAATGATGACGGACTGAGATGTGAAGTTGGCTTTGTGAATATAGCGCAGACTGTGCATGAATAGCTCGACCATCATTGAACTCGATCCTGGTTTGTTTCCGTTGCGGCTTGCAATCGCCATCGCACCCTGTCAACCGTCGACCTTAGCGCTGGGCGTCACGTATTGGTTTGGAACCTAAAAAAAGGGAGAAGCTGCCGACTGAATTCGCGGACAATCCACTCAATGTTCTTAGGGGGTTCCAGTGACCTTCATCGTTGCCCTATAACCAAAAAACTAATCTGGCTCGTGGGGGATTTGAAGCTCCACTCTTACCCTGTCAACGCTGCCCCTGGTCACCTCGGATAGCGCGTAATCGTTTCCCTGCGCCGTGACTTGAGCGAGGTGACTAAAGAAGTCACGTCTAAACTGATTACGGCGTAAGCGTAGTCTGCCAAACGTCCGCCAAGAGATGCCTTGCTCAGACGCGCCCGAACGGTCACCGATTCCACTACCGTTGCAGGGGACAGGGCGCCAAGCAATCAATGACGCTAAGGCAATAAAAGCTCGTTTGATGTCTTACTTAGCGAGTACTGCGCGAGCAGTTTTTCATTGTCGGAGCGAGCAAACAATGCTATAACGAGCGCCGAAAGCCGCGATTCTTCTTCTCAGCAATTGGGTGTCGTGCAGGAAGCCTTGGTTTCTCTCATGGCAGGTCTTCAACAGGCGTAACTCTAGAGATGGCTGAAACTCTTCTAATAGCGACCCTGACTAATCTTTGCTCGGCGACTCCTGATCAACTGTCCGCGCTGCCGGAATCCGTCAAATGGCTTGAAGTGCGGGCTGACCTGGTCGGGGACCTTGACCCGCACTGGTTGCGAGCCCATTTTCGAGGACAACTGCTATATGCGCTGAGAAGTCACCATCAAGGGGGCGCCAGTTCGGACTCGATTGAGCGGCGTCACGAGCGACTAAGGAAGGCCGCGCGCGACTATGATCGCGTTGAGATTCAAGCGAACATGGATTTGGGTTCCAGCCTTCTGGAGGAGATACCAGTTAACAAGCGCTTGGTTTCGTGGTACGGCGCGGGGAGTACCACGTCGAAGCTGGAGGATGGATTCGCCCAACTTACGTCGGTCCCGGCCCAGATGTATAAATTAGTCACCAGCCCGGATGCGATTGCGGCCGAATTGAATTGCGTTTGTTTTCTGAAGAGGTTAGGGCGCTCAGATACGGTTGTTTATTCAGAGGGCCCGCTGGGATTTTGGAGCCGGATCGTTGGTTTGCAGTTCGGAAGTCCAGCCGTCTATGGCCTGGTCCATAACGAGACTGGTAATTCCGACCAGCCCGGCATCAAAAAGTTAATTGAAGATTATGGCTTGCCGAGTACGCGACCGGCGAGCGAACTATTCGCAATCATAGGCGATCCGATCTTTCACTCGCTGTCGCCCCGTTTGCATAACTTTGCGTATCGGGAGAACAATTATCCGGCGCTTTTTGTGCCGTTGCGCGTCGAGAGTTTTGAAGAGTTCTGGCGAGAAGTAGTCCTGTCGCAGCGTCTCGATTCGATTGGTTTGCCGCTCAACGGACTCACCGTCGCATCGCCACATAAGGAAGCTGCTCGGTTGATCGCTACCAGCGCGACGGCGACGTCAATGTTCGCCGATTCCAGTAACATTCTTGTCCGAAACAATGGATGGTGGAAGGCGGACACAACCGACCCGGACATCGTATACTTTGCTCAAGAGCGAAGCGTGAATGTAAGAGACAAACGCGCCGCCGTCATTGGCTGTGGCGGAGCCGGGCGAGCTATAGCTGCAGCCCTAATGAAGTCGGGCGCGGCCGTAACCTTGATAAATCGAGGCCGCGAGCGAGGTGATTATGCAGCAAAGCTTCTGGGATTATCGTATATTCCCCTCGCGAAATTCAGCGCTGAGAACTATGACATCGTCGTGAATGCCACACCGGTGGGCCGCGATGAACCTGTGGCCCCATTTGCGCTTGAGAGTCTGAACGACGAAGCGATCATTATCGATCTGGTTTATGGCGCCAAGCCAACGCCGCTGGTTCAGCACTCGCGAGCACGCGAGCAAATCGTCATTGACGGGCGCGACGTTCTGCTCACGCAAGTTCGGCGGCAGTACGAGATGATGACAGGTAACAAGATGCCTGTTGCGCACGGATTGGTCGGATCTCAGAAGGCTGCGAACCGAGGTTTGCGTTAGCTAACCGGCAGCGCATTACCTTAATTATCCGGCGCACGCACAGGTCGGAGGAGTCTATTCACCGAGTAGTAAGGACATGGTAACCGCCTTTATCAAAGACAAGACATACGCACGATTCCTGCTTGCCGACGATCAACTGGAACTCATCGACCGCGTCAAGCTGCTGGCGAATAAGAATTTCGCACGGCGTGCGGCTCATTACGACCAGACCGCCACTTTTCCTGCCGAGGATTTTGAAGATCTATTTCGCGCCGGCTTACACGCGCCGGCTGTACCAAGAGAATATGGCGGGCTCGGAATGGGTCCTTATCGAGGTGACGTATTTACTCTCTGGATGATGACCAAAGAAATTGCCAAGGCAGATATGTCTTTGGCGCGATGCTGGGAGGGTCATGTCAACTCAGTAGTCCTGCTTGACGGAATCGCAAACGACGAGCAGAAAGCGCGCTGGTTTGAAGGCATAGTCAAGCGAGGCGAAAAGTGGGTAGCGTGGAGCGGCGAACCGCAAGCGCGTAAGCCGGGAGAGTCCATTAGGTTTGGAACTCACATTCAGAAAGTCGATGGCGGTTATCTCGTCGAAGGGAACAAGGTATTTTGCACGAGCGGCGGCGGCGCTGAATGGGCCATCCTGCTGGTATCCACCGAAGGCCCAGGTGGAGTTAGGCACAGCTCGGCGCCGCTCGACACTCAACTTTTGATGGCATGCAATCTTTCCGATCGCACCATACGATTCGACGATTCGTGGTGGGATCCGATCGGAATGCGAGCAACGGTGAGCCATCTGGTCCATTTTTCGCGAACCTTTATTCCAGATGAGAACGTCATCGGTTACCCAGGCCAATATATGAAGGAGCGATGGCAAACGTGCTTCATTCCCCACTATGCCGCCACTTTCCTCGGCGCCGCCGAAGCGGCTTACGAATACGCACTCGAATATGTTGCCACGCAACAAAAGATCGATGACCCATACATCCAGCATCACGTCGGCCATATGTCTGTGAACGTTGAAACGGCATATCTTTGGCTAAGACATGTGGCCCGCCTGTGGGAAACGGGACAATACGAAGAGGCACAACTCGCCGGTAGCCGGGCGCGTCACGTAGTCGAACATTTGGCGCAGGATACCGTTAGCCGCTGCATTCGCACGTGTGGCGCGCGCTGCCTTATCCGTCCCAGCGTGCTGGAGCGTATCTATCGTGACCTTTCCTTTTATGTGCGTCACGACAATGACGATCACATATTGGCAATGATTGGTAAGTCGATTTTAGGAGTCTCTCACGACCCATCGTTCTACAAGCCATAGCCAAGGGCGAGCGAGAGAAACTTTCCAACGGCTTTGAAACGGGGAAATTTCGCATGATATCCACCAGCCGAGAGGTCAAGGTGTCCCGCAAGCGACGGTACGGACTTGAAATCTGGGGGCTAGGCCTTGGTTACTACTTGTTCTACACGCCCTACAGCGGCCTGACCAAAGCGTTATCAAGTGGGGTGTTGTCTGTCGGCGGCCGGCCCGTCAGCGGAGCGGTCCTGCTGCCGATCACAGCTATAACGACAATGGTCGGAATGTTGGCTTTCATCACATCGATGAAGTGGTGGAACTATGTAAGCCGTCGTAAGTTCTTCGGCATCAGTGTTCCGTTTCCGCGGGGGGCAACTTGTTTTTCCGGCGTGTGCCTGGCAATCATCATGGGAACGACAACGCTCGCCTTCAGCTTTAGCGGGCTCTCAATTGTCTTAGTGCTGGTGCTACTGCGCGGGGGAATTCTAACAATTGGCCCGCTGGTCGATGCGATCGTGGGACGGCGCGCGCGTTGGTTTTCATGGGCCGCAATGCTGGTCAGCCTGGCCGCCGTGATGATCGCGCTCGCTGACGTGAAGACCTATAAGCTCACTCTTGTAGCGATCATCGATATAGCAGCCTATCTGGCTGCCTATTTCTTCAGGCTCCAGATCATGAGCCGGCTCGCCAAGTGTGAGGACCGGAGCACAACGTTGCGTTATTTTGTAGAAGAACAAATGGTCGCTGCGCCACTTTTGGTGCTCGTAGTCGTCACTATGGGCCTGATCGGTTCTGGTTCTGTGATGCAGGGATTTCGAGTTGGCCTGACTACGTTCCTGGCCGGTTCCGGAGCAATGTGGGCAGCTGCTGCGGGGTTCTGTTATGCGGGTCTCTGCATTTGCACGACGCTGATCTTTCTTGACCGTCGCGAAAACACGTTCTGCATACCGATGCATTGCGGGTCCAGCATGCTGGCGGGTTTCACTGCGACTGCCTGTCTCTCTTACTTCCTGGGCCAGAGTTCACCCGGTCCCGCCCAAACGACGAGTGCAGGGTTAATTCTTATAGCGCTCGGTTTCCTATCGCCGCTGCACCACTTTGATCGCGTCGTCGCGAAATTCAAACGAGCATTCAGTCCATCACGCCGAGGATCGCTTCCCAGCAGCCCTGGCAGCACATACATTTCCTCCTTTGACCAGGCTGGCAGCCGTCAAAGCATGATTTTGTTTATTTGCAGCGGCAATACGTGTCGCTCGCCGATAGCCGCAGCCATCGCCAAGGCTGAGATAGCCGCGCGTTTCCGGATACCGTTTGCAGAAGTCGGTCGCGCGCCAATCCGGGCTGTGAGCGCCGGCACCTCGGCCTGCGTGGGCGCTCCGATCACCGATGAAGCGAAACAGGCCCTGCGTCAACTCGGATTTCAACCGAATGGACATCGGGCACAGCAGCTCACCCCGGCATTGGCCAATCAAGCTGACAAAATCTTCTGCATGACTGAATCACAGCGGAATGCCGTGACTAGTTTGGCGCCGGCCGTAGCCGACAGGGCATCGCGCCTGGATCCACACGACGATATTGAAGACCCAATCGGCAATGGTGCGGAAGCTTATGTTAGGTGTGCGCAGCGCATTCAAGCCCTGGTCAAAATGCGTCTTCATGAATTCGCTGTGAGCGGAATTCCGGACTTCGGTTAGATCCGTGCGAGAGTCACGTCACCTGCTGTAACGACTCACTAATTTGGTGGCCCAGGGCGGGTCGCTTATCAAACTTGTATTCGCGGTAATCGCCGTTCTTCCTCACGTAGTGCAGAAATACCTGCACCTGGCGCTCACCTTCAAACGCCTCACGCCAATGGGGCAGCTCGATTCCTTTGTAAATCAGGCCGTCTCCAGGTTCCAGCTCTACAGCGATTGTTTTGCCATCGCTTTCGATGTGGATGGGCCAAATATTAGGAGAATCGTAACTGAGGGGCAGGGTGACGCTTACTTCACACGAAGGACGGTCCTGGTGTTTTTCGAGATACGCGCCTTTAAGATAGATGCGCAAATAGGAGTAAGTCGCGTACAAGTCGCAATCAATCGCCTTTGATAGAATCGGTGTCATAACGTCAAGCAGGGTTTCGCTTACGGTGGGCGACGCGGCGGAAAATGCCTTCTCCACTTGGACGTCGCCGTAACCAAAATGGGAGTGGGCTTCCAGGACCTTGATGTTTTCGGAAATGTAATCACACATCACGCGTGGGATCAGCTGCTTCACAACGACGTATCCATTTTTTTCGAATAAGCGCCCACATTGCGTTAAGCGCGGCATGGTTACTTTGGAGCGGGTCATAGGATTGTCTCCCACCGAGGTCTGGGTTCTGAGATCAGAGGCTTTCAATGTCCGCACGACGAACCTTCCAGCCGCCATCGTAGATGGCCTTGAGCTGCTTGCCTCGGATCAGTTGATCGAGATATTCCAAAGACAAGCCTGAAAACTCGGAAGCCTCCTCAATTGTGATATACAACCTGGGCGCGTGCGGCAGCTGTTCAGTTAGAGCTCTTACTGCATCGATAAGCCAGGACATGTCCTGTCCGGGTTCGCCGTAAACGCCGCGGCCGTCATAGTCAGAAGGCGCTTGCTGAGTGGTTGGGTCTTGTCGAATAAACCAACCGTTCGCAGTGAAACGGCTGTGCGCGAATTTCCCGGTCCGACACTTTACCGGTAACACTTCGTGGCTGTAAGAACTGGGAAAAAGCACCAGCGTGTTTTGGCTCGGGATAATTGTGCGAACCCGGCGGTCATCTGAACTCTCAATGCGCCCGTCTTCCGCGTCATAAAAACTGAGATGCCCGCCGGTGAAGGCTTTTGGTTCCGAATTAAAATAGTGGACAAAAGAAATTTGGCGCCGGGGAATATCCGGCGGGTCGATATGACTGTTGTCCTGGTGCACTTTGAAAAAGTCACCATCATTGCTGGCCGTAATCTGAATGTCGATGTGTGACAGATCGAAGGGTTCGCTTTTGAAAAGTTGCAACGCGTCGGGCAGAAGGGAGATCAGGCGTTGTTGAATCAATGTCCCGTATTCCCCGAGGTCGTATAAGACGCGCGATTTTCGATACGAGGGATCGTTTGTTCCTTCGGGCAAGCCCTCAGGTATGACTGAGCTGTCGGTGAAATCGGGCTCATGAGCCAGAACATATCTGGTCAATCCACGCAATTCGCTCTTCGTCAAAAAATCTCTCTTGATAAATACCGGCAGAGATTTCTTTGAACGACGGCTGGAAGATTCTGAGCCGTTTGGCTTCGAGGATTTAGGAATTACTTTTGTGCGCACTGGAATGTTTCTCCACTTGGGATATAGAGTAGTGCTGTTAGTTAGTTTCTATCTCTGATTGATGGCCAAAGTCAACACCATGAGCGACTCGACCCAGCCAAGCAGGAACCAGGTAATACAGGGTTTATGGATCGGCTCAGAACTCTCGGTAATGGAGCAGTTGTCGATCTGTTCCTTTTTGAAAAACGGACACGGGTATCATTTGTATGCATATGATCATCTTGGCAGTGTGCCGCCCGGAACTGTCGTAAAAGACGCAAACGAAATCCTGCCGAGATCAAGGATTTTCCAATATAAACATCAAGCGAGCTATGCGGGCTTTTCGAATTTTTTTCGCTACAAGCTCCTGCTGGAACGGGGAGGCTGGTGGGCCGACACTGATATTGTCTGCCTAAAACCCTTTGATTTTCCCAATCAGTATATTTTTGGCTCGGAGATATGCGATGGCCGCGAAGTCGTAACCAGCGGCATTATTAAGGCTCCCGCGGGCGCTGAGGCAATGGCTTATGCCTGGAACATTTGCCAAAGCAAAGTGCCGGCGCAGTTGATCTGGGGCGAAACCGGGCCGACGTTGGTTGCCGAATTAGTGGAAAGATACTCGTTGCACCCTGATGTAAAATCCTACAGGACCTTTTGCCCTTTGGCTTACCAGCAATGGCAGGAGATCCTTGAACCGGAAACAGACGAATCATTATTCGAGGCGAGCCACGCTATTCACCTCTGGAATGAGATGTGGAGAGCCGCCGGTCAGGACAAGAATGCCTCGTATGACCACTCTTGCCCCTACGAAGAGCTCAAGCGAAAATATTTGTGACTATTAGCGCGATGAGCGCTGATCCGAGTTTAAGGGCCACTTCCGCTCATCGAATAGACTATGTACTTCGCAACTTCTCTTACCGGGGCTACCCAAAACCGCCGGTCCCGTAAATGCTCAATCAACCGTTGGTGCACGTCTCTCTCGGTGGTTAACCATTGATCGCCGATACCGTGAAACACGATTACGCCCCAGCCCCTAAGCACTGCCGTTTGCTCGCAATACTCCAGAAGTGGTTGAGTCTTTTCCCCATGAGGATAGCCAATGACTTCCGCTCTGATCTTCAAGGGGTTCTGCCCCACAAGAACAGGATTATTAATGCCACCATTGGCTAACCGTGCAGCGAAGTGTTGAGCGCGGACGGCAGATGAAAACGAATCCTTATCAGGTGGATTGCCTATCGCATCGTGACCGCAGGGATATGCGAGAGTTCGATACTTATCCAGGCCAACGTGTTGGTTGAGCCATGTGTTAGCATCACGAATCTCTTCCCGAATACGCTCCGGAGTATAAGCCTCCAGGTTGTGCGAACCGCTTGCGCCTCGACAAGGGTGATGGACAGTGTGATTACCGATCTCATGGCCGTTGAGAAAGGCATTTCTCCAGTCGGCCTTGCGCACATCGACTCTCCCGTAACCGGTAGGCAAATAAAAGGTGCCGCGAAATCCGGCCTTTTCAAGATCAGGAATGGCGTGATCAAGGCCGCTGTCCATCCCGTCATCATAGCTAAGACTAATCGCTGCCTGCGCCTCTCCCGGCCACTTCCATATCTCATTCATATAGCATCTCTAGCCTCAAGCGAGCGCGTGCGCTCGACAACGGCTGAGCACCTCTTCAAGCAATGCATCCCACTTTCGGAGTGCGGCATCGACGGAGAACCGCTCAAGCACGTCTCGGGCGCGTGACGCCAGGGCTCTGCGCGCCGGCTCGTTCCACATCAAAGACGCGAGGGCGGACGAGAGGGCCTCTGGGCCGTCTCCTGAAACGATCAAACCATCGATGCCATCGCGCACTAAAGACCGCACCGCTGGTCCAGCTTCCAAAGCCACTACCGGGACGCCGCAGGCCAGCGCTTCCCAGATGGCGTTGCCAAAGCCTTCCAGCCAGGATGCGGAAACAAAAAGATCCGCGCCACGCAGGACATCGTATGCGTCGTTGGTGAAACCGCGCAGCCGCACCCTGCCGGGCGCCAATTCGTCGATAAGTTTCGCAATCGAATCGCGCAGGGGTCCTTCGCCGTAGACGTCGAGATCCCACTCAGGAAAATCGCCCGCGATCTTCGCAAACGCATGAACGATGAGATCGACTCGCTTCTCTGGCGACAAGCGCGCGAGAGTCACCAGTCGCCGCCGCTCCTCTTGGCCTCGTTCTATACCAATTGTTTGGGGCGGCCAGAGCAGATTCGGAATCGCATATGCCCTGGCACCGCGGTGCGCTAACCACGCCGCGATCGCAGGGTGTGGCGCGACCACCGCACTTGCGCGCCGGTAAAGCGCCTCACGTGTGTCCTGCCAGGAACCAATAGTGAACCGGCGCACATCGGTTTGTTCGCAGGCTATTACCGGAATGCCGGTCTCGTGCATGGCGGCGAGCACCCGGACGTTTGTCAGATCGATGTGTGCGACGACGACGTCGGGCGCGGTCGCGAGAATCGCGTGACGAAGGATCGCGAGCAGCGGCATTTCCCCGATAATTTCAAAGCAGGCAACACGGTACAGGCCGCGCAGAATGGGTGTGATTGAGTCGAGGTTCAGCTCCTCCGGGCCGGCCCGGCGCCCAGTGATATCTCGCCTCCTCACACGCAGATCGATGGTATAAGCCGGTGGACCCGTTCCTTGTGCGACGGTGAGAATGGTAACGTCAAAACCGCGTTCAGCCCAGGCATTCGCCAGATTAATGCAGACGCGCTCAGCTCCTCCTCCGCCCAGGCCCGCTATTATGTTTGTAATGCGCATCGGTAACAGAGCAGCCTGGTTCAGTCGGTGGGAAAGGCGGCGACAACATCGAGCATCACCAGCGCGCCGGCAGGCAGCGCGGCCGCCTGAAACGCCGTGCGGACGGGCAGCGGCGTGATCCCAAGACCTGGCAGCCACGCGGCATAGATTGCATCGACCGCCTTGAAATCTTTTATGTCGGCCAGCAGCAGTGTCGACTTCACAATATCCGCAGGCGAACATCCGGCCGCGTTCAGAATTGCTTCTATGTTCGCCAACATTCGCTGCGTTTGTGCCTCGAGTCCCTCTTCCAGTTTCCCTGTCTCATTGTTCCGGCCGGTTTGCGCAGTTACGAATACGAGGTCGCCGGTGCGGATCGCCTGGGAATAGGTGCCCATGGCCGGGGCGGCTGCGTTTGTCATAATACGGATCTTGTTAGGCATGTACGGACGTGCTCCTTGAGTATTGTGAGTCAAACTCGGATCTACACAATGCGCTCAGCGCGCAGAGGAATTTCGAAGTGCGCCTTTACCGGCCCACCTGCCAATGGCGCCAGATCCAATAATTGCGGCTTTTCCGGATGAATTATCTGCAACAGAACGACGTTGGACGTGTCGGCAAATTCGAGATCGAAGAAGTGGAATTGCGTAATGTTCGATGCGTAGATCCAGAGATTGTTTTGGTCGCGAATCCAACTGCTGAACGACTCGCCTTCCATCGGTTCGTTGCGAATCTCCAGAGGAACTTTCGAAAGGAGTTGCTTGGTCAGTTCGAAGTTCTGAAACGCGTATTGCCAACTCTGCTCGTAAGGCCGTTTGGTAGAACCACGTTCGCGTGGCAGGCATCCTTTCTGCTTCAGGCGAATGTTCTCTCGCACCCATTTTTCCTGTTCGGTGGCGGCTTCATAGTCGCCGTTGGTAAGCCGCTCCAGGAAGTGTTTGACGTCGCGACTGCTCGTAATCACGCGGCGGATGAGTTTGAAATAGGTAATGGCGGCTGGGTTTATATCGAAGATCGTAATGCGTTTGGGTTTCCACAGCGGAATCAGATTCAAACCGTATAACCCGCCGACGACGCTAACCATGTGGATGTTCTCGCGCCTTTCCGGCGCGACCGCCTCGTAATGAGCGATAAACTCGGCAAACTCACGAAACGATCCGTCCTGGCATCCGTCATCGGTGCCGTAGAAAACCATTTCCGGATGATCGTGATAGATCGTGCGATTGAAGGCTCGTGGGGCTTGTGCAGTCACCGATCTCCTCCTGATTGATATTCTTGCCTGGAGCGCAAGTGCGAAAACATACGTACGTTCGATTGCACGATCGTAAGATTTGTCACGTAACTACGGACGACTTGCTGAAGGACCCGGGAGTTCTAACTTCGCCAGACGCAGGCGTCGCGCCTTCCGCTTTCCTGACAAGCGGCAGGACTTCGCGTCCAAAGATGACCATCTCTTCGAGCTTGGGCCAACCCGAGATGATGAATTGCGTCACGCCAATGCGCTTGTACTCCAGAAAAATTTCCGCGAGTTCCTGCGGAGATCCCAGGAGCGTCATGGCCGACGATCCATAATAGGGAACCAATCCGGCCCAGAGATTCCGGTTCAACCAGCCTACGTCGTCCGCGGCCGCAAGTGCTTGTTTCAGCGTCTGCGAATCGCTGCTGCTAAGAATGGCACGCTCTCGCTTGCTAATTTCTTCGTCGGGCAACATCGCCTTGCCAGCGGCGACCGCTTCCTCATGCGTCGGCCTGCAAATAATCCCCAGCCGCAAGCTCACTTCGATCCCTTGTCCGCGAAAACGACTCACCAGCGGACCAAGTTTGTCCGGCGTATCAATCAGCCGCAACCAGCTTGAACTTACGGTGAGAGCCAAGTGCTGCGCTTGCTCGGAGTGGCCGGACACGTAGATTTCGGGAGCAGCTCGATCGGCCGCGAGGAAAGGCGTGTTGAGCCGGGCCCCTTCAACGCGACAGTATTTGCCCGCGAAATCAATCTCATCGTTCTCGCTCCACAAGGCTCGACATATATTCAGGAATTCATCGGCGCGTGCATATCGTTCGTCGTGCGAAAGAAAGTCGCCATAGCCGCGTTGCTCCGGCGTCGAACTGCCAGCCACGACGTTTAAGGCCACGCGCCCGCTGATTAGACCAGAGAGGGTGTTGATCTGCTGGACGAATATTGTTGGCTGCATCAGTCCCAGGCGATAGGCGACGATGAACTTGAGCCGGTTCGTTGCGCGTCCGAGGGCACAGGCTATCATAATTGTGTCCGGCTCATACCGGCTGAACGAAAGCAGCACCGATTCGATTCCCGATTCCTCAGCAGCCCTGGCGAACTTGACCCATCCTTTCATGTCCGGCAGCGCGGCGGGCGACGAGCTCAGGGTCGTAAGGACACGGTTGGTTTCCTGCGCGGTTCTCATCGCGACCTCGCCGCCCTTGGGAAGCATCCAGTGGAATCTGAGATTACCGTCCATTCCGTATCACAGTGGCTCAGGATTCAGCCCTTGAGCCATGGTCTGCTGCCGTCCGATCAATTTTCCTCGCTTCGGCTTCCCTGACCAGCGGCAGCACTTCTCGTCCAAAGATCTCCACTTCATCAACCTCGGGCCAGCCGGAGATAATGAAGTCGCTGACGCCAACTTCCTTGTATGCCAGAAACGCCTCAGCCAGCTCTTGCGCCGAGCCTAACAAGGTAGTCCATACAGGTCCGTAATGCGGAACCAGCCCGGCCCATAACGAAGGGCTCAGCCAGTATGCATCACTCGTCACTAACGCGCCTTCTTTGTACATTTGCGAATCATCTTTCTGACGTGTCGTGTTTTCTTCTTTGTCTACGGGGAGCAGAGATAGTGCTGCCCTCACTGCTTCCGCCCGCGTAGGTCGGCAAATCAGGCCCATCCGGAGACAGGTCTTAACGCCCCGCTCGCGCGCACGTGCCACTATGGGTCGGAGTTTTTCGGGCGTGTCGGCCACGCGCAGCCAGTAAGTGCCTTGAGAGTATGCCAATTGCTCAGACGCCTCAGAATGTCCGGACACATAGATTTCAGGCGCGGTGCGATCGGGAGCTAGAAACGGCGTGTTAAGCTTTCCACCTTCGACCTGGTAGTGCTTCCCGTGAAAGTTGACTTCGCCGTCTCTTCGCCAAAAAGCGTTGCAGACTGCCAGGAATTCCTCGGCGCGTGCATACCTTTCATCATGCGAAAGAAAATCGCCGTAGCTGTGCTGCTCTGCAGTCGAACTACCGGCCACGATGTTCAAGTCAATTCGTCCCTGAATCAGGGCAGAGAGCGTGTTCACCTGCTGGACGAAGGTCGTGGGCTGCATCAGTCCCGATCTATACGCCGCGATAAACTTGAGCTGCCGGGTGGCGCTGCCGAGAGCACAGCTGATCAACAGAGGATCCGGCTCGTAACGATTTAACGCTACCAGCACGGAATCGATTCCAGCTTCTTCAGCGCGCCGCCCAAAATGCAGCCAGCCGCTCATCTCTGGTCGGGCGGCGGGCGAGCAGCGGTTCGTTGACTCGACGCGGTAACGGACCGCCTCTTGAGGCGTTTGTGGCACGCCGAGGCTTACCTCGCCACTCTTAGGGAGCATCCAGTGAAATTTCAGATTCACAGGGACGTTCTCACCTTCTCAAGATACAGCAGTATTGCCATTCAGGACTGACCGGGGGATGGATGGTCGCGTCCGGAAACAGCGAGGCCATGTAGCTTACGGTAAAGAATGAACAATAAGACTCCAAAGGCTCGCCCGCCCGTGTCTGATGACAAAGCTCGCGCCCCGGTTCGAGATAGAGCCTGTCATTTATGAGAATACTCCACCGCGCCCGGCGGACGTCTTCATCAAGATCCGGAGCATAAAAGTGACGTCGCACGAGATCACCCGACGAATAGGCGGGATCCGACCGGGACATATCACAATGCGGATCCCAAAAAGTAAAAGCCAGCACACCGCGCGGCGCCAGCATTTCTTTGAGTGATGCGAGCAGTTCGAGCATCTCGCTCTGATCGGTGTGTGTAAAAACCGAAAAGGCCACGATGATGTCGAAATTCACGCCACAATCGGGAACGGGCAGGTAACGCACTCCATGAGGATTGTATTGTGAGTTATATCGATCATAGTGAATGAAATGAGCCCGAGGGTACATGCGGCGGCCCTGCTCTATCACGTCTTTATTCAAATCTATACACCAGTAATTCTCGTGGTCCACGCGAGTACCAGCGCCGGACAGAAACGTTCCGACGTTTCCACCGAAGTCGAGAATCTTTCGCCCCTTCCATACGGGATGGCCAAACAGTTCATCGAAATAGCCGAATTGTGTTGACCGCGTAGAGACCAGGTTCCATGCGAACGAGCGTGCCCGAACAAAGGGAGAACCTACAGCGGGAATGAACAGTGATTCGTCTGACAGGGACATCTGATTCTCAAATCTCGACGATCCAGGGCACAGTTTCCGGAAGGACTCCGTGGCGTTTTGCCCATCGTTCCAGTGCCCAGGGTTGGGTGTCGACATCGCGATATTCACCCAGCAGTTGACGCTTAACCGGATCCGCCTTACGCAAGTAACGCGGATCAAGCATTTCGAGGTAAACCTCGGGCTTCATCCAGCGGTAGGAATAGCCAAACATCAACGTCTTTGATACTCGACTACTGCGATTCGGAGTAGCACTATGAAAAATTCGATTCTCGAACAGAAAAGCATCACCAGCATTCAATCTCAGATCGCGCACTTCCACATCTGCCGGATCTACTTCACCCTGCGGCAGCCCCAGCGCCGTATGTTTCAGATGACTGCCGCGAGCCATCACCGTCATGCCACTGTTCGGTTGATGAAAATCGCTCAGGCAATAGCAGATCTTAATGCCGACCATCGGCAAATCGCAGTGCCCCAGGTCGCGCGGAATGCGAATGTCGCGATGCCACCCGCGTCTAAACGTCGGTGCGTTGGGATCCTCAGGCCTCTTGTAGAGAAGCGTCGTTGAGTGCAGATGAATATTCGGGCTGAGCAACTGAACCACCAGCGGCACCGTGGTGTCGTTATCCACGAGGTCGAACAGGGCGTCTTCGCTAAGCAAGCCGGGACGCAGATCGAGGTGGTTGTACTCAGGTCTGCCGGTCAGCGGCGGTTTGTCGAGCAAACATTTAGCCAGGCGATCGGTTGCCTCGACGAGCCGTTCCACCTTTGCCGCTGAAAGGGCGTTGGGCACGACCAGATACCCGTCTTCAGCAAACAATCGCCGCTGTTCAGGTATGAGATAAACGAAATCCATCACGTCTTCGCTTCCGTCATGATCTCCTAATGACGCAACAATGCTGCATCTCGTTGTTGACGGGAGGCAGAATAGTAGCGCGAGGAAACAACTTCTTTATATATCGCTCGGTAAAAAAAGCATGACACGTTCGCTGTTGTTCCGCTTCGTAGCGCCTGATGTCCTCGGTCTCGACGTACAGGTCCCCGGCGTTCACGAGCATCAACCACTCGGCATGCTGGGCCCTGCTCATAAGATCGGTCGTGGCGATATCCAGAGTTTCGCCTCTCTCGGCCGCCAGTTCCTGTTCGCGCTCAAGCCGCCAGAGAAAATTATTTCCGTGATAACGCCCCGGCCATGAGCGATAGTGCGGGTCAATGAAGGTAAATGCCAAAGCGCCTTTCCTCGCCAGACGTCCCTCCAATTGTCCGACCAGTTCGAGCATATCGGTCGGCGTGGTGTTCGTGAAAACGGAATACGCCACAATGTAATCAAACAACTGGTCCAACTCGGGGAGTCTTAGACTTTGCACTCCGCAGGGATTGAAAAAGAAGCAATAGCGATTGTACCAAAGCCAATGACCCCGCGGATAAACCTTCTCGCCCTGTTCGATTGCTTCTTTGTCCACATCAATGCACCAGTAGCGCCTAACATCGATGGTTGATTTCGGATCCCGCAGGATATTGCCGATGTTCCCGCCAAAATCGAGTATATTTTTTCCGCCCCACATGCCATCGCCCAGCTGCGAGGCAAAATAAGTAAACTGCCAGGTTTTCTTCGAGAGAAACGCCATAAGATCCGAATTCGTTGCGGGGGCGGTTCCCTGAGCGCGCGCGGGCCGTGCCGACAACGCGTTACCCCCTCAGATTGTCTCGGTAGCCGCGCGGTGCGCAAGCTCAATCTCTCGTTGATACTCTTTCACGTAAGCTTGCGCCATGCTCAGGTAATGGAATTGCTGAAGTGCCCAGCGCCGACAATCTGACGGCGCAATGCGCCCGACGTTTGCCAGCGCATACATGTACGCCGATTCGTCCGCGCACAAGAAGCCCACCGCCGGAGTTACCATTTCCGGCATTGCCCCTCGGCTACTCGCAATAACCGCGGTGCCAGACATCAAGGCTTCGGCCACGACCAAGCCAAACGCCTCGTTCATTTGCGTGGGAAAAAGCAATGCTCGCGCATCCGAAAGTTGCTCTGCCTTGAGGGTGCCATGAATCTGGCCCAGATAGACGGCACCATGTTCGCGGCACAAGCGTTCTAACGCCGCTCCGTCAGCCGGATGCCCGGTGCCACCCGCCACCCGAAGCTCGACCCCGGCCCGGTTTGAGATTCGAAAGGCTATGTCGAGTCCTTTGAGACGCGCCCTCTCTACGTCGCCGGATGCTACGAAGATAAAATAGTTGCCTTTCGTTTCCGAGTAGATGAAATCCGCCGGATCGAGTCCGTTGCGCACAAAACGATCCGAGTCATAAAGCTGCGCCAGCGTCTGCGAAACGAAAATGCAGTTTGGCCTTACGGTGTCGGGTGAAAACCCCTGATAACGCACGTCCGAATGAATGCTCCTCACCCACGGCAGAGGGAGCTTTGGCGCGACGCTCAGGGGCAGGTGGTTGATATGAAGGATGTCTTCATCGCCTCGGAAACCCGATACCGACTCGATCCCCTCGGGGAGCTTGCCTTCGCTGGAATACTTCAAGTGATAACGCACTTCGTGACCAAGTTCCGAAAGTCCCCGCGCCAGGTTGTCATGCACGGCGTGCGCCGCGACTCCATGGCGCCAGCCGGGGTACTTGTGTGCGGATGACAAGTAGATGCGCACTTTCTAATCAGTAGAACCCAACTCTCGGCGGCGACCAAATCCCTTGGCTTGGACGCCGTGGCCCGCCTTCGAGAAACCGAAGGAGCGTTAAT
>WNGI01001689.1_pt1 | contig 18626 bp, 19 predicted proteins | sample 5400621 | NCBI WGS metagenome assembly WNGI01 (sample SAMN13153374, study PRJNA577476) | soil metagenome | isolation source: 20 cm soil or saprolite under Garry oak tree replicate 1 | place: USA:California | collected 2016-06-15
AGGGGATGTCCTCCTCCTCTTCGAGCAGCTCGGCACGCTGCTCGAGCTCCTCGACGTACGCCGAGGTCTCCTCGTCGGATGAGACCGCTTCGCTCACCTGCTCGCTGTAGCGCTCCGAGGCTTCTTCGAGCTCGGCCGTGTCGATCTGGGTCCCGAGGACGTCGCCCAGGCGCTGGCAGAGCGCGAGCGCAGCGCGTGGGCTCGGCGCCAGCGAGACGTAGTGTGGGACGGCGGCCCAGAGGCTCACCGACGGAATGCTCGCCCGGTTGCAGGCGTCGTGTAGCACCCCGACGATGCCGGTCGGCCCTTCGTAGCGCGAGCGCTGCAGGCCAAGACGCTCGATCAGTTCCTGATCCGTCGCTCCACCGGTCACCGGCGACGGTCTGGTGTGCGGCACGTCGGCGAGCAACGACCCGAGCGTGATCATCATCTCGACGCCGAGCTCGCGTGCCAGGTCGACGATCATGCGAGTGAAGGTCTGCCAGCGGAGATTCGGCTCGATCCCCAGCAGCAAGACGGCGTCGCGATCGAGTCCCGGGATCGACGCGTGGTAGAAGGCGTTCTCGGGCCATTCGATGTGCCGCGTCTGTCCGTCGACGAGCGACACATGCGGACGGGTGGCCTGGAAGTCGAAGAAGTCCTCCGGCTCGACCTCTGCGAACCGGTCCGCCTCCCAGATCTTGGCGAGGTAGCCGCCGGCGAGGGAAGCACCCTGCCCGCCGTCGTTCCAGCCGCGAAAAGCTGCGATCAGAACCGGCTCGCGCAGGCTCGGACGGGTGACGATGCGGAGTTCGTTAGCGATCGGCGAAGTCTACGTTCGGCCGGAAGAACAGCGTCGCGAGGGCGACCGTGCCCACCCAGACCGTGGCCGCCAGGAAGACGTGCGCGAGCACGAGCCCCCACGGGAGGTGCGTCCGCCACTGCAGCTCGCCCAGGCCCATCTGAGCGAGCAGCAGGACGAACACGGCTACACCGAGCTTGAAGAGGCGTGGCGCGCGATCGCGACGCGCCGCGAGGTAGCCCAGGCTGAAGATGAAGGTCAGCAGGAAGATCCCGACCACGACCGCGTGGCTGTAGACGATCGGCTGCAGCCGTCCGAGCCGGCCGATCTTGTCCGCCGCGCCGCCGCCGGAATGCGGCCCGGACGCGGTAGCGAGCGCTCCGCTCACGATCAGCAGGAAGCCGGCGCTCACAAGCGCGAGCGCGAGCCGTCGCAACTCCGGGGGAACGAACGGATCGACGCGGCCGACGGCCTCCGCGCGAACCTCGAGGACGAGAATCGTCGCGCCCGCGAGCAATGCGATCGACAGCAGCAAATGGACCATGACGATCGGCCAGCGCAGGTCCGTCGCGATCGCAAGGAGACCAATCGGCGCCTGCGCCAGTGTGCCAAGGAACACGGCAAGTGCAATGCGCCGAACCCAAAATGCCAGTCCGGGCACGCGCCTCACGGCGAGCCAGGCAAGCAGCGTCACAACGATCGTCACGGCGCCGACGAGACGGTTGCCGAACTCGACGAACGCGTGTGCGTTCTTCGCCGGCAGCGGATGTCCCTCTTCACAGCCCGGCCAGTGTCGGCAGCCCAAGCCGGAGTCGGTGAGTCGCACAGCAGCGCCGGTGCCGACGATGAGCCACAGGGCGCCGAGCTGCGCGAGCACGAGCGGATAGATCTGCGCGGCAGTGAGGACGAGCGCCCGCAGCCGAGCGAGCGCCGTGGGCTGGGCGTGCACGACTTCGAGTCTATTCAGAGGGGATCGATAATCGACGGATAGCCGTCAGCTCCGTCGAACGGCGTCGGACGTGAGCCGAGGAACAGCGGGCGATCGGCGGCGTTCAGGAGCACGGGCATCATGTCCGGCCCGCGCAGGTGGCCGAGGATCCCTTCGGCGCACGTCGACTCTCCGAACTCGGTCACGCGGTCCGAACGCACACCCGGGCCTGCGACGACGAAGGGGACCGGATCGCCGGAGTGGATCACGTCCGGGGACGCGGGTGTCGCGTGGTCGCCGGTCACGCAGACGATCGCGCGGTCGGTCGGAAGATCGCCGAGTGCACCGTCGAGAGCCTCGATCATCTCCTGTTTCTGCCGCGGGTCCTTCGTGTGCCCCGCAGCATCTGCACTCTTCACGTGGCAGAACACGAACGTGTCGCCCGCATCGAGCCGCTCCCGCGCGAGCGCTACTCGACCATGCAGATCCGCCGCAGCGTCGGCGGTCTCGGGCTCCTCCCGCGCAGCGAGGCCGACTGAGAGCGCAAGACCGCGCAGGAACGCGGAGCTCGCAATGAACGTCCCGCGGAGACCGTGACGTTGCTCGAAGGTCGGGACGCCGCGCGGCCTGCCCCACCACTTCAGCGTGATCACGTTGAAGCGTTCGCCTTCCAGGCGTCGCATCACTTCGCGGCTCCACTCCTCCGCGGCCCGCGCCGTTCGCTCCGCTTGGGGAACAAGCGCCTGCGGACGCAGCACGGGATGGCGGTCGCGGAAGAAGGCGTCGCTGTCGGTCACCCGCTCGTCCGCGCCGCCGGCAATACGCAAAACCGCCTCCCCCCGCCAGACGTGAACAAGCGAGAAGGTCAGGCCGTCGATCGTGATCCCGTCGCACGCCTCGACGAGTCGCTTCGCTTCGTCCGCATCCCGGTCGGGATCCGGCCGCCCGGTTAGCCACCAACCGTCGCCACGGCGCTCGGCCGGCCGGAGCGCGGCGTACACGAAGACGTGGTCGGCACTCACCTCCTGTCCACGGCCGAGGGCCTCGAACACCGCACGTCCCGGAAACTCGTCGGGCCGGTAGCCGAACATCGACCAGTGCGCGACCTCGCTGGACGGCGCGCGCCCCGGGCCGATCGCGTACAGGACGCCGCACGAAGCGGACGCGCAGAGCCGGTCAAGATTCGGTGTCCGCGCGACCTCGAGACCGCTGCGCCCTCCGAGCGATTCGTGTGCGCGGTCGGCAAGCCCGTCCAGCAGAAAGACGACGATCGGATGCATTCAGGCCGAGACGCGCTCGAGCGACCGGATCACCCGGGCCACGCCGGCCGGAACGAGCGCCTCCCACTCACCGCCGGAGCGCAGGGCCGCGCGCACGTCGGTCCCGGAGATCTCCTTGTCGATGCCCTCATCGAGCACGACGATCTCGTACCCGGCTTCACGCATCCGTTCGAGCTTAGTGCCGCCCCACTCGGAGAACAGTCGCAGGTACTGCGTGACGCCCGCCGGCACATACGCAGGCCAGAGCTCGGGCTCGTTCACCGGAAACGGGATCACGTGCGCGCGAATGCCCTCGTCCTCGGCAACGGCTTCGATCATCAGCAGCCGCTCGACGTAGGTGAACGGATTCGACTCGGGCAAGTGGCGGAGTGGATCGCTCGGCTCTTCCTTGATGCGTTGCGGATCCGGATTCGTAATTCCGACGAACAGCTCGTCGGACTGCGAGGCCGCTCCGCGCAGGTATTCGAGGTGTCCGTTGTGAAAGGGCTGGAACCGCCCGTGGATCATTCCGGCGCTCACTCGACGAAAACGCCGGCGCCCTCCTCCACGCGACCGATCCTGCGAACGAACAGCCTGCGCTTCGCGAACTCGGCCTCGAGCGCGGGGCCCCGTTCCGCCGGGAGTGACACGAGCAGGCCACCCGCGGTCTGCGGGTCGTAGCCGAGCGCCGCAAACGTGTCGGAAAGGCCGTTGGTGGTCACGTGCGCGGCCGCGAAGTCACGGTTGCGAGGATCGCCGCTCGTCCGCACGCCCTTGCGTGCGACGTCAAGGGCCCCGTCGATGGCCGGGAACCGCTCGGACTCGAGGCGGATGCAGACGCCGCTCCGGCCAGCGACCTCGTGGGCGTGCCCGAAGAGCCCGAAGCCCGTGACGTCCGTGACGGCGTTGGGCTCGAGTGGCCGCAGGACGTCGGCCGCATCCTTGTTCAACGTGCGCATCCAGCGAATGGCGCGCTCGAGCTGCATGTCCCCGGCCTTGCCCTGCTTGTAGCCGGTCATGATCAGTCCTGTTCCGAGCGGCTTCGTGATGAAGAGCGCATCCCCGGGCTTGGCACCGTTCTTCGGCCAGATCCCGTCGGGACGCACCGTCCCGACGACGGCGAGCCCGTACTTGGGCTCTGCATCGCGAATCGTGTGGCCGCCTGCCAGCAGTCCGCCGGCGGCGCGCACCTGCGCGTCCGCAGCGGCGAAGATCTCGGCGAGCATCTCGACCGGCAGCTCCTCGGGAAATGCCGCGATCGAGAGCGCCAGCAGCGGAGTGCCACCCATCGCGAACACGTCGTTGAGCGCATTGGTCGCTGCGATCGCCCCGTAGTCGCCGGGGTCGTCCACGACCGGCGGGAAGAAGTCGAGCGTGAAGATGAGCGCGCGCTCGTCGTCCAGCCGATACACCGCCGCGTCGTCCGCCGGCGCCAGGCCGACGAGGAGGTTCTCCGCCTCCGCGGGAACGAAGCCGGCGAGCAACTGCTCGAGCCGGGCCGCCGAGTACTTCGCGGCACACCCTCCGCACGAGGCGAGATCTGTCAACTTGATGCGCCCTGTTTCGATGTTCAAAGCAGCCCTCCCAGGGTTGAACCGCAAAATGTAGGGGTCTGTGACCCGTTCGTCTACAGACTGCGGTCGGTCCACGGTTGTTACGACCTGGGCACCGCTTGTATTCCCGCCCGCCGAGGGGATTTGGCCACGGAGGAACCCTGCGGTTCCTCCGTGGCTTTCAGGGGAGAGGAGGAGCCTTTCGGTTCCCCCGCCGCACCAGTTCTGCACGGTCGGCGCGTCACCTTCCGAGTTGAAAGGATCACCCGATGGACAGGGCGGCGCTGGTCACGGGCGGTTCTTCGGGTATCGGTTTCGCCATTGCGAGCATGCTGCGTGAGGACGGCTTCGCCCTGACGCTCGCCGCCAGGACGCGCGCGAAGGTCGAGCTCGCAGCGGAGACGCTCGGTGCCCATGCCGTCGCGGCCGACGTTGCGAAGGCGGAGGACTGCCGCCGCCTCGTCGACGAGCATCGCGAGCAGCACGGGCGGCTCGACGTACTCGTGAACTCAGCGGGTGTTGGAATCGCCGGCCCCATCGACGAGCTCGAGACGAAGCACATCGACCTGCAGTTGAACGTCAACCTGCGCGGAACGATTCTGGTGACTGCGGCGGCGCTCCCGCTCTTGCGCGAAGCGCACGGCCTGATCGTCAACATCGCGTCGATTGCCGGAACGGGCCCGGCAGGACAGCTGTCGGTCTACGGCGCGACGAAGGCTGGGGTGATCAACTTCACGGGCTCGCTCAACAGCACCGAGGAGAGGCACGGCATCCGTGCGACCGCACTCAGCCCCGGCTTCGTCGACACGCCGATGACCTCGTGGGCCCCGGTCCCGCCGGAGCGCATGATCCGTCCGGAGGACTGCGCCGAAGTCGTACGTGCGCTACTACGCCTCAGTCCCTACGCCCGCCTTCCCCACGTCGTGATCGAGCGCGCAGACTCGGGGGAGCTCGGCGCTTAGCTCGCCGCGATATCTCCCGCCGTCTAGGCTTGGAAACGCGTCGGCTTGACGCGCTGCCGCGCAAGAAAGCGGTCAACCGCCTCACGATGAACGCGAAGGACGCGGCCGACGCGCACGGCATCGAGCCTGCCATCGTGGATCAGCCGCCTGACGGTCTCAGGGTGCACGCCAAGCTGATCCGCCACCTCGCGAACGCTGACGAGCCCGGGCTCTCCGCCTACAGAAGACACGATCACCGCGAAGCCTTTCAGGTCCTCCGGCCACGCGTATGACCCGGCGCGCCTTGCTCCGAACGGCTCGTCGAAGAGCCACAACCTGCCGCCGACTCAGTCAGCGCCGTCGTGCATTCCGAAAGGCAAGAAACTGAGCGCCGGCAATAGAGCGGTCGCAACGAGGATTGCGAAGACCGCGAAATAGATCAATCGGGCTTTAGACATGTGGTCACCTCCTCTCGAGAGCTGGGTTAGAAGCGGACGTCTTGCAGGGCGTCGGCGGCCTGGCGGTAGAGCCGGGCTGCAGCCCGGTCATCACCACGCCGAGCAGCAAGATCGCCTTGGGCGACCCACGCCGACGCACGGTGGCTCCCCGACGAGAGCTGGTCGTACGCGCGCTCGCCTGCCTGGAAGGCCTCGTCGGCCTCGTCGAGCCGATCCTGCTCGAGCAACGAGCGGCCCAGCACGAGCTGGGCGTTGCCGATCTCGCTCAGTTCGTCCACGCGGTCGCCGAGCAACTCGAGCGCGTACCGCGCCTGTTCCTCGGCCCGCTTGATCTCGCCGGTGCGCAGGTGGACCTGGGCGATGCCGTTGACCGCGTATGCGGCCTGTGCGTCGTTTCCGACTTCCAGGGCGATGCGGACTGCGTCCTTGAGGAAATCCACGGCCTTCTCGGGATGGCCGAGCAGGAAGTTGATGCCGCCGAGGTTGTTCAGCAGCCGGCCGAGGTTGCCCCGGTCCGAGAGCTCTTCGTACGCGGCCTTGGCGCGCTCGGCGTAGGAACGTGCGAGCACCCAGTGGCCCTCACGGTCCGCGATGATGGACGCCTGGAAGTAGACGTCGGCGGCCGTGCGCTTGTCGTTCAGGCCCTCGGCCAGCTCGAGTGCGCGTTCGACGTCCTCGCGCGCAGCCTCGAGATCGCGGCGCCGGCGATAGCACCTCGAGCGCCAGGCGAGAACGTTGGAGCGGAGCTGGTCCGATGGAATCTCGGAGCGCTCGGCCAGCTTGAGCGCCTCGTCGAACAGGCCGATTGCCGTCTGGATGCTGTTGAGCTTGTAGCGGGCGACACCGAGCCGAAAGAGAACGTCGGCGCGCTCGACATCGGAGAAGGACGTGCCCTCGCACAGTCCGCGCGCCCGCTCGAGCAAGGCGATCGCCTCGCGGACCTCGCCGAGCCGCATGCGTGCGGTCGCTTCGCCCGAAAGCGCACGCGACTCGAGCTCCTGCATGCCGGTAGCCAGCACGGCGGCACGGATGCCCTCGAACTCCTCGAGCGCCTCATCGTTGCGACGCGCCTCGAGCAGTGCCTCCGCGCGCGCAAGCGCCGCATCGACACGCCCGCGGTCGTCGGCAGAGACGCCGTTGGCCAGAAAACCTGCGTCGACGCCCAACCGCTGTGCCAGCCAGTCGATCGTCTCGCGCGTGGGACGGGTCTTGCCGCGCTCGATCTGGCTCACGTACTCCTTGGAGAACCGATCGCCCGCTAGGTCCGTCTGGGTCATCGAGGCGGCTACACGAAGCTGGCGCAGGCGCTCACCGAGTCTCAGCCCGGCCTGAGCAGCAGAGACCCGCTGTTGCTGGCGGATGGCGGTCGAGTCAGACATATGCGGCGTAGTAGACGACATACTTCACAAAACTTCAACCCGTCCTTTCGGACATCCCCCAAAAAGGTCATGCCAGGGCCGGAAACCTGTCAAGTAAGCCTAACGCAAATCACTTGACCGAGCTACTTGACAGGCCCAGAAAAGCCTCCTAGAGTGAGGCCAGCTTGCAACCGAGCCAGACGCCAGGGTCGGCTGCAGGAGGCGCTTCACCAGGTGGAATCCGCAAGGGGCGTGGCTGGGCCGCAGAGCCAAGTCCCGCGGAGACTGCCAACCAAGGCGGAGTCGCCTAACAGGAATCGACCCCCGGAGCCGCAGCCGGGGGTCTTCCTCGTTTCAGGGCTCGTTGGCCAGGGCCCCGACGACCGATTCAGCGGCGCCTTCGCGGCGGGGCAGCTGGCGAACGGTCAGGACCGAGATGATCGCGCCCACAAGGACGAGGGCCGCGCCGAGGTGGACTGCTCGGTGGTAGCCCCCCACGAACTCGTCTCGCCAGAGCGGACTTGTCGGCAGAACGTTGACGCGCGTGGCCACGAGAGCTCCCATGATCGCGATCCCGAGCGAGCCGCCGACCTGGCGCATGCTGTTGATCACCGCGGAACCGACGCCCGCCTTCGCCACCGGAACGGAGCCCATCGCCGCGGCCGTGGTCGGCGCCATCGTGACCGCCAGGCCGACGCCGCCCACGAGTAGGCCCGGCAGGATGTTCCAGAAGGACGAGTTGGCGTCGAGGGTTCCGAAGAGAAGGAGCGAGACCGCGAGCAGGGTCATACCCGCTCCCATCAGCCAACGCGCGCCGATCCGATCGGAGAACCTGCCTGCGATCGGAGCGACCAGGATGATCAGTACGGTCATCGGCAGGAACGTCGCTCCGGTCTCGATCGCGCTGTAGCCGAGGACACGCTGCAGCAAGAGCGAGTTGTAGAAGAAGATCCCAAACATCGCCAGCCCGACGAGCAGCATCGCGGCGTTGGCGCCCGCGAAGGTCGGATTCCGGAACAGCGAGAGATCGAGCATCGGCAGGCGCTGATGTAGCTCGAGCAGCACGAAGGCGGTCAACGCCACCACTGCGATCGCGAACAGCATCAGGACTCGCGTGGATGTCCACGAGTGATCGTTGGTCTCGATCAGTCCGTAGGTGAGGGCAAAGAGCCCCGCGCCCGAGGTGACCAGTCCGGGTAAGTCGAGCCGCTGCTCCTTCGACGTGTCCTTCGTCTCGTCGATGAAGACCAGTGCGGCGGCCACGCCGAGCACCCCCACGGGAATGTTGACGAAGAAGATCCAGCCCCAGCTGACCTTCTCGGTCAGCAGGCCGCCGACGATGGGCCCGATTGCGAGCGCGAGCGCGGAGACGCCGGCCCAGATGCCGATGGCGGTTCCTCGCTGGCGCGGCGGGAAGGTCGCAGTGATGATCGACAGCGTCGCGGGGTTCATCAAAGCAGCGCCTATGCCTTGCACGGTGCGCGCGGCGATGAGCGAACCCGCACCGCCCGCGAGGCCGCACCAGAGAGACGCGCCGGTGAAGACCACGAGGCCGGCGATGAAGATCGCCCGGCGGCCGAGCAGGTCGGCGAGCTTCCCGCCCGTGAGCAGGAGCACGCCGAACGTGAGGGCGTAGGCGTTCACGACCCATTCGAGCTCCGAGATGCCGATGCCGAGGTCCTTCTGGATCGACGGCAGCGCCACGTTCACGACCGTGTTGTCGAGCATGATCATGAACAGCCCGACCGCGACCGCAACGAGCGTCCACCACTTGCGGTTCTCAGGCGTGAACAGCCGGGCACGCATGGCGGAAAGGTTAAAGCAACCTCTCCGCCCTACGTGGGACGGCTACCCGTACCCTTCGCGCGTGTCCGATTTCATCTGGAGCCCGACCGCCGACGACGTCGAGAGCGCCAATCTGACCAGGCTCGCGCGCCGCCTCGGTGTCGAGCGCTACGCGGATCTCCACCCCATCTCCATCGAGGAGCCGGAGCGTTTCTGGCCCGCGGTGGTCGAGGATCTCGGGCTCGAGTTTTCCGTGCCCTGGAAACACGTGGTGGACACGTCGCGCGGCAGCGAGTGGGCCACCTGGTTCACCGGAGGCAAGCTGAATCTCGCCTGGAACTGCGTGCACAGGTGGGCCGCCGGCGAGCTGGCGGAGGAGGAGGCTGCGATCTGGCAGGGCGAAGACGGGACGCGCCTCGCGCTGAGCTGGCGCCAGCTCTCGGACGAGGTCTTCCGACTCGCCGAAGGGCTTGCGTCGATCGGCATCGGCGAGGGCGACGCCGTGGGGATCTTCCTGCCGATGTCGCCGCAGGTCGCGATCGCCTCACACGCCTGCGCGCACCTGGGGGCCGTTCAGGTCCCGATCTTCTCCGGCTTTGCCGCTCCGGCAATCGCGGCGCGGCTCGCGGACGCAAAGGTCAAGGCGCTGATCACGGCCGACGGATCATTCCGGCGCGGACAGCTGGTGCCGATGAAGCAGATCGCCGACGAGGCGCTCGAATCGGCCGTGACCGTCACACACACAGTCGTGTGGCGACGCCTCGGTCTCGACGACGTGCCGATGACGATCGGACGTGACCGCTTCTGGGACGAGCTGGTCGAGAACACCTCCGGGGATCTGACCCCGAAGCAGGTCGACTCCGAGCATCCCTACCTCCTCGCGTACACGTCCGGGACGACCGGAAAGCCGAAGGGCGCGCTGCACGTCCAGGGCGGGTTCCTCGTGTCGATCGCGCGCGAGGTTGCGTACCAGACGAACGTCAAGCCCGGCGACCGCATCCATTTCGCCACCGACATGGGTTGGATCATGGGCCCGTGGACAGTGGTGGGCGGCGGCGCGTGCGGAGCGACGGTGGTGTACGCGGAAGGCGCTCCCGACTTTCCGGCGGACCGCATCTGGAAGTTGATCGAGTCGGAGCGCGTGACGATGCTCGGCGTTTCACCGACACTGGTTCGCGCGCTGATCCCCAAGGGCGACCCACAGGCCGACATGTCCACGTTGAAGGCGATCTGCACGACGGGCGAACCGTGGAACCGCAATCCGTACCACTGGCTGTTCGAGAAGGTCGGCGGCGGCAACACGCCCATCGTGAATTGCTCCGGCGGCACCGAGGTGGGAGCGTGCTTCCTTGCGACTTGTGTGACCGAGCCGATCAAGCCTGTCGCGCTCGGCTTCCCTGCTTTGGGACAGGACATGGACGTGTTCGGAGCGGACGGCGCGTCCTTGCGCGGTGAAGTCGGGGAGCTCGTCTGCAAACGTCCGTGGCCCGGAATGACGCGCGGCGTGTGGCGTGACCACGAGCGCTACCTCGAGGCGTACTGGCGACGGTTTCCCGGAGTGTGGACACACGGCGACTGGGCGTCGATCGACGAAGACGGCTACTGGTTCCTGCACGGCCGCTCCGACGACACGCTCAACATTGCCGGCAAGAGGATAGGGCCGGCTGAGCTCGAGTCGGCGGCGGTGGCTCACGGCGCAGTCGCCGAAGCCGCAGCAATCGGGATTCCGCACGACGTGAAGGGCGAGGTCGCGTGGATCTTCTGCGTGCTCAAACCAGGCAACGAGGCGACACCGGACTGCGCGCTCGAGATCTCGACCGCGGTCACCGACGAACTCGGGAAGGCATTCAGGCCGGAACGGATCGTCTTCGTCCCGGCCCTCCCGAAGACGCGCAGCGCGAAGGTCGTCCGGCGCGCGGTCCGTGCCCGCGTCCTCGGCAAGGAACTGGGCGATCTCTCCTCGGTCGAGAACCCGGAAGCCCTCGACGAGATTGCCGAGGCCGTCGGTCGCGCCTGAGTTTCCGTTTCTCGACGTATACGAGTACGGAATACGAACCTAAATGTAAATTTCGCTGCAGGAGTGCGCAGGATCCACTCCGAATGGGCATCTAGATCATCGACCGCGAAATGGTGATAGCGGGCACCCTCACCGCGATCGTGTTTGGCTTGGCAGCGCCGTCGGGAGCAGCAGCGCCACAAGCTTCCGACTCGTCTGCGTTGGCAGCCGTAGCGTCGTCGTGCGCCGGGGCGACCACCGCTGCCGGCGACGAGCACTCGCGGCTCGAGGCGATGTATTGCGGCATCAACATCGTGCGACGCACGTACGGCCTCCCGTTCGTCAGGGGCAACGTCCCGCTCAACCGCTCCTCTGTCTTGAAGGCGGACGCCGTGCGCCGCTGCGGCTTCACGCACACGCCTTGCGGGATGTCTTTCTCGCGGACCTTCCAGGCGGCCGGCTACCTCCCGGCCCGCGCGTTCGGCGAGAACCTCGCGTGGGGACAGGGCGCATTCGGCTCGCCGCTGGGAACGCTTCAGCTCTGGCTCAAGTCACCGCCGCATCGGCGGAACCTGCTGGCGCGCAACTGGCGCGACCTCGGGATCGCGTTCGAACGTGGCCACATGTTCGGCCGTGACGGCGTCGCTCTGTGGGTGATGCAGTTCGGCCGGCGCGGCTGAGAGTTTTCGACTGAGAGGCGGAAACAGCTAGACTGGAGCCGTGCGGATCGCGCTGGCCCAGATCAATCCAGTCGTTGGCGATCTCGAGGGAAACCGCAAGCTGATCCTCGAGTGGCTCGCCGAGGCGAAGGGCAACATCGCCGACCTCGTCGTCTTCCCGGAGCTGGCGGTGACCGGTTATCCGCCCGAGGACCTGCTGCTCCGCCCCGGGTTCATCCGCGCAGCGGAGGAGTCCGTCGAGAAGATCGCACGCGAAGCACGAGACGCGACGGTCCTCGTCGGCGCGCCCCATTTCGACCGCGACCTCTACAACGCTTGCTACGTCTGCTCCGCGGGTGAGGTCAAGGCGGTATACCGCAAGCGCTTCTTGCCGAACTACGGCGTCTTCGACGAAGACCGCTACTTCGCTCCGGGCCGTGACCTGATTCTGCTCGAGCACGGCAAGACCCTCGTCGGCACAACCATCTGCGAGGACATGTGGCAGCCAGGCCCACCGGCGACCGACCTCGCGCTGGCCGGGGCAGAGCTGCTCGTCAACATCTCGGCATCACCTTTCTATGTCGGACGTCCCGACGAGCGCGAAGAGATGTTCGTGACGCGCGCGCGGGACAACGCCTGTTTCGTGGCGTTCTGCAACACGGTCGGCGGGCAGGACGAGCTGATCTTCGACGGTCACTCGTGTGTGCTCGACGACGAGGGGAACGTGCTGGCACGAGCGCCCGGCTTCGAGGAAGCGCTCCTGGTCGTCGACATCGAGCCGCAGGAAGTGATCGGCCGCCGCCTGAGCGACGTGCGCCGTCGCGCCTTGGCCCGCGAGCGCGAGCAGGTCCCGCCCGTTGAAATCATTCACGTTGGGTCTCGAGGCCCGTCCAGCAACGGCAGCAAAGCCGCGGGCGAAGTCGTCCCCTTCGCCAACGAGATCGAGCAGATGCGCCGTGCGCTCGAGCTCGGGCTCGGCGACTACGTCGGCAAGAACGGGTTCAAGGAAGTGGTCGTAGGCGTGTCGGGAGGGATCGACTCCGCGGTGACCGCCGTGCTCGCGGCGGAGACACTCGGGGCCGAGCACGTGCACTGCGTCTCAATGCCTTCGCGCTACTCGTCCGAGGGTACGCGCACGGACGCCCGCCGGCTGGCCGAGAGCCTCGGCTGCCCGTTCACGGAGATCCCGATCGGCAAGATCGTCGACGCTTTCGGGGAGGCGCTCGAGGAAGCGTTCGCCGGCACCGAGCCCGATCTGACGGAGGAGAACATCCAGGCCCGGGCTCGCGGCGTCCTGCTGATGGCACTGTCGAACAAGTTCGGCTGGATGCTCGTCGCAACCGGCAACAAGTCGGAGCTCTCCGTCGGGTACGCGACCCTCTACGGCGACATGGCGGGCGGGTTCGCGCTGTTGAAGGACGTCTACAAGACCGACGTATTCCATCTGGCGCGCTACCTCAACGAGCGGGCAGGGAACGACCTGATTCCGCAGAGCATCATCGACCGCGCGCCGAGCGCCGAGTTGCGCGACGGCCAGCTCGACGAGGACTCGCTGCCGCCGTACCCGAAGCTCGACGAGGTACTGGAGCAGTACGTCGAGCACGATCGCACGCTCGAGGAGCTGTCTGGGGACGGCTTCGACCGTGACGTCGTCGAGCGCGCCGTCGCGATGGTCGACCGCGCGGAGTACAAGCGGCGGCAGGCGCCGCCGGGCGTGAAGCTGAGGCCGAAGGCCTTCGGCCGCGACCGACGTACGCCGATTACCAACCGCTGGCGCGGCTGAGCTCTTCGAAGCAACGCAGACGTTCCTCCCACGGCACGGCAGCGTTCGCCGGTGACGTCGAGGGAAGCACGAACAACCGGGTCACGTCCAGGCACCGTTCCTGCACGCCGAGCTCGGCCCGCTCTCCGAACGTGCCGCGGTACGCCTCCTTGCCGACGAATCCGATCCAGGCGGGATTCAGCTCGCGCGCGATGCGCGCGAGCCGTTCGTCGGCTCCCTCGAAATCCGCTTTGCGCAGGTCGCCAGAGCCCGGCGTCGTCCGCGCGGCTGCATTTGTCACGCCGATGCCGTAGTTCAGAAGCTCGAACTGCTCCGATGGCTCGAACAGGCGTGGCGTGAATCCCGCCGCATGCAGAAGGCGCCAGAAGTCGTTGCGCGGATTTGCGAAGTGCGTCTGCGCCGCCGCGGAAACTCGGCCCGGGTTGATCCCACAGAAGAGCACCCGCAGATCGGGCGCGAGGACGTCCGGGATCGGGGACTGAGGCGACGTCTTGCGGCGCCGCCCTAGAGGCTGTCCGGGCTTTGCCCGGGCAGCCGTCTTATCGCGCTCGTCGGGCAAGCAACCACCCGCCCCAGTGCAGTGGAGCTCGGGAGTTAAGCTGCTTCGGGCTCGGCGAGCGCGAGGGGGTCACGGGCATCGAGGAACTCCTCGAAGCGCGCCCGAACCGCTTCGCCTTCGAGCGCCAACTCCCGACGCGAGGGGCGCGGCTCGAGCGTGACGATGCGGACCGTGTCTTCCCAGCCGCCGTAACACCTGGCGTAACACTCAGCCTCGCTGAGCGACCGCAGTCGTCGCATGGTCAGACATTACGCCGCACTCCGGACGGTTCCTGCCCCGGCTGGGCAGGATACGACCATGGCGGGCAAGGCCAACGAGTTCCGCTACGCCGTCGGACTCGACCGCACGGGCCGCGTCACCGCCGACGGGCACTCGCCGCTCGACCTCGACGCCGCCTGGACGCCTGAGCATCTGGTGCTGGCGGGACTCGTCCGCTGCACCCTGCAGAGCCTGCGCTTTCACGCTGACCCGCTGGGAATCGACTTCGTTGCGAACGCTTCCGCCTCGGGCATGGTGACCCGCCGACCTGAAGATGGCCGCTACGCGTTCGTCGAGATCGACGTGGAGCTCGATCTCGAGCTCGACCCGACGCCGCCCGGCGAAGAGCTCGCCGCGCTGCTGGCAAAGGCGGAGCGAGACTGCTTCGTCGGCGCCTCGTTCAAGCCGTCGCCGACCTACAGCTGGCGTGTGAACGGCAAGGAAGTCGGCTAGGCGACAGGGCACGGTGGCGGCGGAGACGCCGTCACCGGTTGGCTGTGCTCGACGGGCGAGCAGGAATCGAGATCGGGCCGAATCCAGAGCGAGCCGGCGAAGGTGCCTGGAAGATGAGCGCGCCCGTTCTCCCAGACAAATCTCCCCTTGGTGTCGACGACTCCCACATAGTCGTCGCCGTAGAGACCGTTGAGCGAATGAAGTCGACTGAGAAAGCGGCGCAGGCGGTACTTGAGGAAGGCGGCAGGATCGGAGACTGCGAGTACGACCGCGGGAGCCGACTTACCGGAGCTCGCTCGATAGAACCGGAGTCCGATCAGATGTGCATGCGCACGCCGGGCCGCCTGAGTCAAGCTTGCGACCTCTCCCTCGGCAGCCGCGACGCGAGCTCCGGCCTTCGGCAGCTCCCCCTGCCACTGAGAACGCACATGTGCTCCGCTGAGGGAGAAAGGTTGCTGAGCATGCGATCCCGAAGAGCAACCCGCAAGGAGCAGAAGACCGGCGAGGAACCAGCGCTTCACGATCGCTCGAGCGGGGACATCGTGAGCCCGTGGCCCTGCAGTTGCTGCCAGTAGTGCTCCGCGACTTCCTTGTGCCCTGACCAGACGATGGCGCGGCCGCTCGCGTGGATCCGGTCTGCGAGCTGCAGGCCCTTGTTGTAGGAGACGTCGGGAATCGTCGACGACAGCGCCGATGCGACGCCTTCGAAGGTGTTGTGGTTGTCGTTCAGCACGATGACATTCCACGGCGCACCCAGACCCGTCCCGGTGCCACTGTCGATCCGCTCTTTCGTCGCCGGAGCCATGCACCAATCGTAGTAACGTCTTCGTCCGTGTCCACCGTCACCTACGACGTCGAGGCGGTCCGCGCCCGTTACACGGCCCTGAACCAGTCGCTGGCCTTCTTCGACGGTCCCGGTGGCACGCAGGTTCCCGACGAGGTGATCGACGCAGTCTCCCGTTACTATCGGGAGTCGAACGCGAACGTGAGCGGACCGTACGCGACGAGCCGCCGCACCGAGGCGCTCGTGGCCCAGGCACGACTGACGGCCGGCGAATTCCTCGGCTCCAGTCCCGAAGAGGTGATCTTCGGCGCAAACATGTCGACGCTCGCATTCGCGTTGACGCGCACCGCCGGACGGGAATGGCGTGAAGGCGACGAGATCCTCGTCACGAAGCTCGACCACGACGCGAACGTGTCGCCGTGGCTGGAGCTCGCTCACGACAAGAACCTCGCGGTGCGCTTTGTCGAGATCAACGACGACACGACTCTCGATCTCGACGACCTCGAGCGGCAGCTTTCCGACCGCACGCGCGTCGTGGCGTTCCCGGTGGCATCCAACGCCGTCGGCACTCTCACCGACGTGCGGCGGATCGTCGAGCTCGCGCATGACGCCGGCGCGCTCGCCTGGGCCGACGCCGTCCACTACGGCCCACACGGTCCGATCGACGTCACGGACTGGGACGTGGACGTGCTCATCTGCTCGCCCTACAAATTCTTCGGCCCACACCTCGGCCTCGCCTTCGGCCGCGCGGAGCTGCTCGAGACATGGCGGCCCTACAAGGTGCGGCCTGCGTCCGATACGCCACTCGGGCGCCGCTTCGAGACCGGCACCCTCGCGCACGAGCTGCTCGCCGGCTTCGTGGCCGCCGTCGAGTACATCGAGTCGATCGGCTGGGACTCGATCACGGCGTACGAGCGCACGCTCGGCGAGCGCTTCCTCACCGGCCTGCCGGAGAACGTCAAGCTGTACGGCCTTCCGTCGATGGAAGGGCGTGTCGCGACCTTCGCATTCAACGTCGCCGGCATTCCGACCCAGGAGACCGCGACGCGCCTCGGCGAGGCGGGCTATGCGGTCTGGGAGGGCGACTACTACGCAGTCGAGGTGATGAAGCGGCTCGGCCTCGAGCAAGGCGGTGCGGTCCGCGCCGGCATCGTCCACTACAACACCGCAGACGAGGTCGACGGCCTGCTCGCCGAGATCTCGAAGCTCTAGCGGGCGCCGGCCCAGCGCGTTGCGGCGCTGGCGCGGGCGAAGCTACGCTCGACATGGTCGTCCACCGTCAGGACGACAGGCCCGTGGACGATCAGATGCTTGTCGGCCCGCTCCTTGAGCAAGTCGGTATAGAAGCCGTGCACGAGCCACTCCCGGCCCGGTGCCACCGCTGCGCGCATGCGCAGGCGCACCAGCCCCGGTGCGAGGTCGTCGACTTGGTGGATGACCGGGCGCCGGATGAACGTCGTCGGCCCTTCCGGGAGTATTGCGCCGACATGCTCGACGAGCACCTCGGCCGCTTCCCGGCTACTGGCGACGAGCTCGATGTCGAATTCCTTGACTCCACCCGGCAGGACGCGAACGGCCGCGATCTGCGAGTTGTGGATGTTGATCACTTCTCCGTCGAGCGAACGAAGCTTCGTCCGTCGCAGCGACAGGTCCTCGACGATTCCCTGAACCTCCAACATCGGGATGGCGATCGTGTCGCCGACGGAGTACCAGTGCTCGACGAACATGTTGAAGCCTGCGATGATGTCCATGAGCATTCGCTGCGCGGAAAAGCCGACGAGGATGAGGATGAAAGAGGCGCCGGCGACGGCGGTGAGGCGGCCGAACCCTCCAGTCAGCTGCGCGGCCGTCAGAACGAGGGCCGTCGCGAATGCGATGTAGGCGATGCCGGTCCGGATCACGGCGACGCTCGTCTCGCGCCGCTTGAGCTCGACGATCTTGGCGCTCAGGTCTCCGCTCGGGGTCCGGTGCCTGCGATCGGACCAGGCCATCACCTTCCGGGCAACGATGGCGCTCAGACGGGACACGGCCCAGGCGGCCGCGAAAAGGAGGAGGATGGTGAGGGCGTTGAGCATCTGTTACAAGGTTTCCTTCCATTGAAGGTATCGACAGGGATCCCTCTGTCACAATCCCCCAGCCAAATCTTTACTGCGCCTTTACCTCAATGACGCCCGTCGAGCTCCTCCAGCAGCTGATCCGGTTCGACACGACAAACCCTCCGGGGAACGAATCCGAGTGCGTCGGCTTTGTCCGGAGCCTGCTGGAAGACGCCGGCTGCGAGACCGCGACCTACGCGAAGGACCCGGCCAGGCCGAACCTCGTCGCCCGGCTGCAGGGTGCCGGTGTCAGCCCACCGCTGCTGCTGCAGGGCCACGTCGACGTGGTCACGACCACCGGCCAGGAGTGGCAGCGACCTCCTTTCGGCGGAGAACTCGTCGACGGGGAGATCTGGGGACGCGGCGCCGTCGACATGAAGGGCGCGGTCGCGATGTTCGTCTCTGCCTTCATCCGCGCGGCCGAAGGTGAGCTGGAGCTCCCGGGCGACGTGATCCTCGTCGTACTCAGCGACGAGGAGAACGGCGGCGACTTCGGTGCGAAGTTCCTCGTCGAGGAACACCCCGAGCTCTTCGAGGGCGTTCGCCACGCGCTCGGCGAGGCCGGGGGCATCTCCCAGGTCATCGCAGGGAAGCGCTTCTATCCGATCCAGCTCGGCGAGAAGCAGATCTGCTGGTTGAAGGCGACCGTCCGCGGCCCGGGAGGCCACGGCGCCATGATCCACCGCGACGGCACGATGGCCCGGCTCGCGCGGATGCTGGACGACCTGAATCGCAAGCGGATGCCGATCCATGTCACTCCGATCGTCCGCGAGATGATCGAGACGATCGCCGGTCATCTGCCCCGGCCGAAGCGTGAGCTGATGCTTGCGCTCCTCAGGCCGGCGGTCGCCGACCGCGCGCTTCCTAAGCTAGGGCCAAAGCTGGGCTGGCTCGAGACGCTGCTGCGCAACACGGTCAACGCGACGATCGTTCGCGGCGGCGACAAGGTCAATGTGATCCCGGCGCAGATCGACC
>WNGI01002533.1_pt1 | contig 18623 bp, 28 predicted proteins | sample 5400621 | NCBI WGS metagenome assembly WNGI01 (sample SAMN13153374, study PRJNA577476) | soil metagenome | isolation source: 20 cm soil or saprolite under Garry oak tree replicate 1 | place: USA:California | collected 2016-06-15
TTCGACCATGCTTCCCTCCACTTTGGTCAAGGCATCCTGCAAGTCTCGTAGAGCGCCTCGAGTTTCAGAACCCTCCTTTTCTAAACCTTCCAGCGTGTTCTGAAAATCTCCTGCAGCACCATGCAGAGCTGACAAAGTCCGAAGACGCGTCAGTATGTGGGGGATCTGGGGTAATGTAGGATTGAGGCGAGAGAGGATAGGCAGTAGCTGTTCCTGAATGAGCGAGGGAGTCGCCGGCGACTGGGACGAGTGTCGTCGATGGTGTTGAGATAGTGAAAGTCGATCGAGGTCTGTTAACAACAGCTTCAACCGACGAGAAATCGAGTCCACATGTCGTGGCTGCGTGAGAAGCATGAGCTGGTTATTCAAGCGACTCATAAGAGGCAATAAAGGATATGGCATTGGAGCCATCTTTTGGTAAGTTGTTAGTAGGTGACAGGAAAGTCATGATCATTCCTCACTTCGTCTAACGCAGTGCTGGAAGAACCTATGATGCGTTCCAGTTCGCCCACCCTGCGATCTATATCAACAAACGTTTTCATCGTTGTCTTCTCTTCCTTTGCACCTCCGCTTAATCGCTCGTCATTGACGGTGTCAGTTTCCTTAACTTCAGAGCCTTCGTCGTCCATGACAGCGCCAATTAGTTTTCCCCTGCCTTGCTTGTCCTTCCTGATCTTCTCAATCTTTCCTCTAACGTCGACGAGCCCTTTGATCAGCTCCCCCGGATCCACATTATCCTCACGTTCCTTTTGCAATAGTGGATTTGATGGGTCTGCCAGCTCTTGTTCGAGAGCGGCAAGCTCTTTCTGGAGCGTATATAATCGTTGCGAAAGAGGCATCGACTTTTGTAGTGGCGTGGATATACTCTCGGAGGAGGACGAGCGCGATGATCGCGATGGCGGATAGACATATACCATCCGCGAACGTCCTGCATTGTCATGAATAATTGTACGAGGGGTTATGGGTTATATATACCTCGTTGTTTCCTCTCTGCTTTCCGAAAGTGTTTGCTTGCCTCGTCCGCACGCATAAGACTCGCCGTATCCAAGTCTTCCCGTCCTGCACCGTCGCCGTGTCTGCCACTGCGCGCGTGTTGACCTGTGCGGGAGCCAGCTTCATCGTCGCTAGAGTCGCCTTTCTGTTCGTGCAACAGTGATCAGCAATGTTGAGAATGAAGATACTTTAGCGCGACGGACGGTATTTTGCGTTGTCAGGAACACGTCTTCCGTTTCATAAATGTCCGGTGCTGTATCCTGTAACAACGGTTAGCCATAGTGCAGAATAAATGACCTCGCGTACAATATCGGGCAAGTCAGCGTACTTGTTGTTCATGGTGGGCGTAATAAAAAATGTCGTCACCTGAGCGATTCGAACACTCGCGGTCAAAGACCAACCGCTGTGCTGGATAGCAGGCGATCCCGTTAACCACTCCGGCAAAGTGACGTCACGCCATTTTTCCTGTGAAACTATCCAGTATGATTGGCATTTGCTTTTATAAATAGAAGGTCGTGCAACGTGTTGGTCGATGGCTAGACAAGATCGTTATGTACTTGTAATCCATGGAGGCGCTGGCACCATACTCAGGGAAAAATCCACACTGGAGCAACAGGAAGCGTATCGGCAGGCGTTAAGATCTGCTCTATTGGCAGTTGAGTTTTTGTCATAGGGACTAAATTTAATCGTAAACGTCTTAGGGCTATCATGTCCTGAAATCAGGAGGAGAAGCGATGGATGCAGCCATCTCTGCGGCTACATTCCTGGAAGGTAAGAGTCTTGCTTATAGTATTTTATCAGATTCCATCCAGGTCTGTCAATCCATCCAGACTGTCCTCTATTCAACGCCGGCAAAGGAGCAGTCTTCAATATCGATGGCAAGGTCAGCGTTTACCTTGGGCGACTTCACCGTCTCGGCATCTCTGATTTCTGAATTTCAAGAATGAGCTGGAAGCATCTATCATGCTTTCCAAGCCGCCTTCGTCTCATCCAGACATCAGCCCCGCCCGACGTGGTTTCGCTGTGGCCTTGTTAACTAGAGTCAAGAACCCAGGAAAATTGGCCAGAGCGTTATACCTATCCCCCGAAAAGGGACCTCACGCCTTCCTCTCTGGCTCTAACGCAGAGTCCCTCGCCAAGTCACTTGGTGAAGAGCTGGTGGACCCATCCTACTTCTTTACGGAACATCGGTGGGAGGAACATCGACGAGGACTGGGCCTTCCTGGGTCAACAACTATATCAACTGAGAGCATTCATGCTTTTGATCCTTACCCGACTGGCACAGTAGGCGCGGTTGCCCTAGATGTGAAAGGATGTATTGCAGTAGTCACGTCAACCGGTGGAAGGACCAACAAACTTGTGGGACGGATAGGAGACACACCGATTTTTGGTGCTGGTTTCTGGGCGGAGGAGTGGACCGCAGGAGATGGAAGTAAGCAAGCAGTTGGCATCTCAGGTACTGGCGATGGTGATGTAAGTTGCAATCTTCTTTTATTGTACTTGTGTGGTATATGTGATGTCGATATACGCCAGTATTTCATTAGACAAGCGACCGCGTCGACCATTGGGCATAGAGTAAAGTTCCTCGGCGAACCATTAGAGGAGTCGGCAGAGAAAGCAGTCGAAGCATTATCATGCGACGGTGCGTTGGGCGGTGTCATCGCCCTTGATTCGTCTGGGCATGGTATGTTACCTTTTTCTGCTGTGCCATCAGCGAAGGTTTACTCGTACGTAGTTGTGATGTCCTTGAATTCTCCAGGCATGTACCGCGGAGTGATCACGCAAGATGGCATCGCAAAAACCGCAATTTTCTCTGACGATGTATTAAGCTAGACACAAAGAGTGGTGTTCTGCGCCACGGCTTGGTTGGTAATATCGAATGTGTAACAACTGGTCTGACAAGAAAAATCCATGCCTTGCAAGCTCTGACCTACTCTTCGTACCAAGTCGACATCATTCTGAAAGTATCATATACCCTCGATACTTCAATTTTCGTCCTGCCCACTTGAGCTAGGCTGCTTCAGAGTATTAATCAACCGCTGCCTTAGCGGACTGAATTCTTGCCCAGTTGCAATGGTGCTTTGGTTAACTTTGTCCGTGTCGACGATCGCACTGCCGAGAGAATCAGTTGACTCGTCTCTTGCATCCCCAGGCTTGTGTTCGTGCAATGGTTCCACTGTTTCGTGAACTGTTGCAACACGTGTCCACCGTCTATATCTTGTATACTGCAGCAAGCATAATTAGGTTTTTCTCCCTGGTGCGGTGATCAACCTGCCTTGCTCATTCCGCCTTTGCTACTCTGGTTTTCCCACTTGTTGTCTCCGTATACCCAGCCGTCCGAATCGGTGGCGGGGTCTGGACTTGTGTCGTCAACATCATCTGCGTTATCCTCGAACAAGTCTCTGGCAGGGGCGGGTGGCATGGCCGTAGTCGAGCCAGATGATTCTCGCCTCTTCCCTTTCAGTAAGCGGTTAGCGCCTTCCTTGTCCACGCTGGGCAATGGACGCTCTACTCTGCTCAGACCACCATCTCCTCTGCGTACCATTACACGCCATTCGGGTTCTTCCCATCTCCAGATGGCAGTACGCCGAACCCTCATACCTTTGCCATCTGAGACAGTGACCGTGGTGCTTTTCGGAAGTGAAAAGGCGTTGGGTGGGGAAACAGGGTACTGAGCTGCTGAACACCAAGAAGGACGTTCACCCGGAAGTAGAGCAGCTGTCCAGTCAAGTCCCATCCACCACCGTTGGTTCTCGTATACAGTGAACAAGAACCGAAGCGCATTTACAGGCTTGGTAGAAGAGGCGTCGGTATCGTGTGGAATGCTGGCGGGCAAAATAGGTTGCCCAGACAAATGCGACCAAAGATTGTAAATAATGCAGCGGATGTGGGCGCTTCTCCACAACGTCTTGCGCAGGACGATGGCCCATGGTGCGCGATATGTGACTAGAAGAGTTCCGGCGATTGCAATTAGGATACGGAGCCGGATGCAGTAGGTAGCAGCAAGCAATGGAGCATAGAGAAGCAGAAGGATTCGAATCAGCACATGAGTTTCAGGAAGAGGGGGAAAGGAAGGCAGAAGAGATTGGATAGACTGGAGATCTGATACGATGTTCTGTAAGGTGACCTCGGTAATCAAGGGCTGGCTCGATCGTGCAGGTTGGGACCACTGGGGTGCAGTGAGAGCAAGGAATACAAGAAAGGGGAACATATATCTGTAAAGATGTCATTGACTAGCGAGCGGTAAAAAAGAAGTAGCGGACCGAAGGATGAGCTCTCCAAGGAGGCAGACGAGCCACCAAAGGGCGAGCAGGAGCCAGGATTCATACCAAGGGGTCTTCCAGCTGATGGACTCGGCAATGAACCTTGTGCAGGCGATGTGGGGAGCGAGATGGACGAGGACGGATGTGAGTGGAAGTGGGACGTCGCTGAGGAAATTGAGGAGGACGGGGACTTGCATGTTGTCTGTAACCTCGGCGTCGCTTCTGGTTTTCGCTCTTTCGTATCTTCTACTCTATGCCGCCGCCTCGATTCTCCCTCTCTTCGACAAGTCTCCGTTGCTTACTCCCCTCACTCCTCTTCTCTACCCCCTCCTCCGCTGGGACTCCTTCCATTTTCTCCACATCGCTCGCTCTGGCTATCTCTATGAGCACGAATGGGCTTTCTTTCCTGGCACTCCAATCCTCACCCGCTATCTGCCTCCAACTAACCTCCTGTTCATCCTGGTCTTGGCTGCCGTAGCATGCGACTCGAGCCGCACCCTTTACCTTCTCTCATTGCATCATCTGCAATCTCATTCGCTGGCGTACATGACCCTCGTCATCTCGCTTCTGTCATCCAGTCCAGTGACAGTTCGCCTGGTTCCATACAGCGAACCTTTTTTCACGTATCTGTCGTACAAAGGTGAGGCCCATCTCCTGCATGTCCGATTCGTCTTTCCTTAGGAAAATTAAAGGCATGTTCTATTGTGCGAAGAAAAAATGGTTGCTGGCCACCATCTTCTTCACGCTAGCTAGTTCGTTTCGATCAAATGGATTTCTCCTCAGCGGCTACATCCTCTGGGGCATGATTCTGCAACCCCTTCTCGCCACAGAAAAAGTACGTCTTTGCTTTTTTTTTTCGCCCGCTAGTTCAATAAACACTTACTCCTTAGCCCGCCATGTCCAAGATTGGCTCTGCTATCCTGTTGACTTCAATGGTGCTCATGCCATTCGTTAATCACAATTATATCGCATATCTTGTGTTTTGCAAGTCTGCAACCGATGTCACCCCCGCTTGGTGTGCCCATTCCCTGCCGTCCATCTATACCTATACCCAAAGCCGGTACTGGAATGTTGGTTTTTTGCGCTACTGGTCTTTTTCCCAGTTACCCAATTTTATTGTTGCCGCTCCGTTGTTTTTTCTCATCGCCGACTTCCTGATAGCCTATGCCCGATATCATCTTCTTTCCTCATCTAGAAATCGTAATGCTACCGATCGCGCATCGATGCCGTTCTATAATATCTCTCTTTTTCCTCATCTGGTGCATTCTGTGATTTTATCTTGCATGCTTCTGCTGAATGCGCACACTCAAATAATCCTACGTTTGGCCCCTTCTATGCCGATCGTCTATTGGGCTGTTGCTCGATTGATAGCTACGCGGGCCACTTTGGGACGACAATGGGTTACATGGTGCACAATTTGGGGAATTGTATCCATTATATTGTGGACTTCTTTCTTACCACCTGCTTAATCGAATAACAAATGCTAAACACGAGAGCTCTTACGACAATAAGGTACGCAAAGAAAGGGTATATGTATCCCTTGGGTAGGGCATTGCAGAATGAAAGCATCTAAACCCTGTATCACATCTGAAATAAAAAGAACCTTACGATTCGTAAGCAGAACACGTCTTGCTATACAATGATGTGAATCAAAGAACTCCCGCCAACGCCGAGGCCCTTGAGCTCGTCGTGTCCGAAGATGCAATGTTAGATAATTCGTCAAGTTGAATACCCGTCGATAGACTATAAGAAGCAGGGACGTGCGGTTGTTTTATTTGCAGCCAAGGAATTTGGTATCCCGCGGTGCCCCCTATTCGAACAGTAGTCGCGGCAGAGATATCGAGATAGCCCAGGGGAATGATAGTCAAAGATTTCACGGCACCTTGAGTAAGGGGAACATTATCAATGACACCAGAGTTGACTGTAGCACCCGCAGGTATCACGAGATTCGAGAACGAATGGGAAATCGCTGCGTAAGTTTCACCGTTGACTCCGGCGTCCGACTGGACAAACTCGATTACCATCTCTGTATCCAACGGGTTGTTTATCTAAATTCAATAGTTAGCTGCAGCGTCTAATGGGAATGTGAAGTTGCGAGCGCACATCAAAGTCGACCGAAACCAGATTCGTCACCAGCGTGGTAAGCGTTATGTATACGTTAACATGTGTGATGAAGCTAGGATGATTAAGACCTGGATATAGCAGTATGTGAGACCGAGTGTGTATAGAGGAAAAATTAGTTGACCTTGCAAGCTCGTAGATATTTGGAGGCCCGATAAAGCAGGTTGTAATGACCCATAAGGAGAACTTTGACCGTCACCAGCTATCGCGATTGGAATGGTATCTTGAGTTTGAATAAATCGGCTTATAAATGACTAAAACCAGAATGAGGCTAACGAAAATACGTGATCCACCAAACGAACCTGTGCAACCGTGTCGTTGGCATTATCAGGTTGGTAATGAAATTCCGTTGGTACAACGTTTGTGCCTGGTTGCAAATTGAATGACTGCAAGGATTAGTTTGTGTCCTGGTCGAAAAAGTCTGTCCTTACGTTAATAGCGGCCCGTCCGATTTTGACGCCTTGATATACAACGGGTAGGGCGATATCGTTGGTTATTAGTGACACATTCGATGGATTATTGAGAGTTGTTGTGAGGGGCGCTACAATATATTGATTTCCTCCCCCGCCTCCACTACCTGTGACGGATACATTGCTTAAGGGTGCCATATGATTAAATGCGTCAATGCCTTGGATGGATCATATCAGTACGACGGAAGTTAGGGCCATCTAAATGTATGCGGACCTTTTAATTGCGATGTGACGTCGAAAGGTATCCCCGAAATGGGGATATTGCCAATGGACGTTTTGGCTAGAACATCGGCTGTTCCACGCAGTCCTAGGCTCACGGAACTTTGCAATGTAACGTCTGCGAACATCTGTTGGAAAGCCCCCGTATTCAAAGAAGTCAAGGGTAGATTCTCGAAGGAAATCTGCATGTCCGCCAGGTTTCCGGTCGATACGCCACTGTTCACAGGCGTCTGGGGAATATTCAACTACAATGGACGCATATCAGTAACCTCGAATAAGTGGTAAAATAATCTTACCTGAGCGATGTCTGTACCCTGTGATGCCAGTATGAGAGTCTCTCCGGCGGCAATGACCTGAAGCGCGAAACCGAAAGGATTTTTGTATTGCACTAGAGTGTCTTTGGAGCTGGCTGGGGGCGCAAATGCTTGTCCTTGGGACAGGATGGTAACGCTAAGGTCGTTTATTTCGATCGACTGGATAATATTGAACTTTCTTCCAGGAAGTGTAACGGGGAGTTCCAAGGTTTGGAATGCCTCAGATAACCATGTCACCGGTTCGCTTGCTCCTGGCGGAGTTACACTATCACCCTTCGCCACTAGGGACGAGTTTTGACCAGCTAAGAAGTTTGAAAAGAGTTGCCCTATGTTGTTCAGGTCTTCACCGCTCTGCAGAATGATCCGTCCGGATAACTGTGAGACAGTCACAGAATGAGGAGCGAGGGACAGATTTTGAGCAGTGAGTGCTTCAGATATATTACTAGCAGAACACAACTACGATGGGCAATAGACTCACGACCAACAAGGGTTTGTTCATAGAATGATTGGAAATTTACAACGCCAAGCTCAATTCCAATCTCTGAAATATGTGTTGGATAAGTGGAAAAAAATGATGATAAGTGCAGTACTGACGAGCAGGGGATGGAATGTTCACATCGGTTTCAATATCTATGCCACCTGCTGGGTCATCTGATGGAAGGTTGAAGTTGCTGATCGAAACGCCAGGAAGATTATTGAATGCTTTGAATGCAACGGTCTTCGAGAGGGACACATTATTAAATATTGTTCCCAGGGCGGTGACGGACAACTCCTGGGTCGATATAGTCCATTCAAAACTCGGATTGTGTAGCAGGAAAGTTGCGAATGACGTGAACCTTCAAAAGACTTAGTACTTGGAAGATTTGGTAATGGCAAACTTACTCGACATTATCTGTGATGGTGAGCTTCGCTGTAGAACGATAATCAGGAACACCCTGGTTTGCCGCAGCACAGACTAAAAGGGAGTTAATATGAGACGACAGTTACAGGAGCTGGAAACGTACTTGGATCAAGAGCGATCTGTGCGATGTCCTGGCCATTCCAATTAACACTGTAGAATTTTCATTCAGCATTGCACGAATCCTTCCGTATCGACTCACCTTAACGGCTCGGTGAAGGTAATCAATGCATCGAGAGGACCGGCATTAGTTAATGAACCGACCAGATACAAGTCAAATCCATTATTGGATATATTGCTTGGTAAACGTTTAGATATGTGTATCCGAAATGAAAAATACATGCAGACATACCTGATTTCAGCGGAACTGAAAGTGAGAATTGCATCATCTACAAGATGCTGGGCGATTGGCCCTGCTACTGCTCCGATTAAATACAACGCTGTGTCATCAACCTATGACATGGTTAGTAACAGCCATCCGGACGAGGTCAAAGAATATACCTTCACTGGAACGGCGTGTTGTTCGAAGGCCAGATCAGTCGCATCTTGACACACATCAGATAATTAGACATGGTCGTGAATCATGCTAGCTCACAGTCGTCTAACATGACTGAGGTTTCAATACTCAAGTCTACTAACAAGCCAGAAAGCGCATTTAATATCGTCCCTGAAATATCAAATTGCTGTCCGCTGTGGCAGGTGGTGGTGAATAGTGTCCTACATAACAGTAACAATGACCTACCTTTTACATGTCGGAGGACTTGTGTCGACTTGCGTGATAACCTATAAGAGCAAGAGTATTTATATAGGTCTGAGACATGTAACTTAAGCTTACCGGTGGATGATAGTTTGGATTATCGATAATAAATTGGAACATCTGAGCTAGGGGACCGAGATTGATGTTTTTCTCCTGTGCTGCAATGGTGATTACTTCGACGATAGTCAGGGGATCTAGATTGAATTTCAATGGCAAGGCCGGAGATGTAACGGTGCTATGCCCTTCCACGCGAATGGGATTCTCCGAGATATCGACGTTATCAATGGTGCCTAGTGTAAAATTGTGATACTGCGCTGTGGATGATACCTCTAGCATATTAATACTTGCAGTGAAAGGATTAACCAGTGTAAAGGAAGCCGATGCCACACCCGTACTGACGATGTCAATAGGGAACGTCAGGGAGGCGCTCTTGACAATATTTTGTTTCAAAGCAGGTATTGTGGCAGGTAAGCGGATTTGGGATAGAGCCTGCTGGAGTGATTCTATAGGCGTTGAACTGGTTGTCCCCGTAATCGTGGTATCTGCATCGACGCCCTGCAAGAAATTTTGTAGCAACGCACGACCGGCGGAGACAGCATCGCCCTGAGGTGCATATTCTACGTCTGACCAGTCCCGTAAGCAAGGAAGAAGAGGAGGCGACCAAAAATTTCGTACCTATTGGATACGTGACATTTCCGGGCATAATCGTAAGATTATACTGTTACCATAATCAGTAAACAATCCAGGTATAATAAGATATTGACGTACGAGATTTGCAGAGCCGATGGTCTGCCCCCTAGCAGAACGTTCAGGTTTATCATTTTGGTTGCGATTAGAATTCTTACTCGTATTGAAGTGAAAACGTGACATCGCCGGTTCCTAAGGATCTAAATAATTTCTGCCGGTATTATACAGGACAACTTTACAAACCTATAGTCAGAGTGCTAGAGCAAATGCATTAGTACAGGGCGAGATGGGAAATGACCAACGTGCCTTGGATTTAATAGAGCGCTGTCGACTTTAATCAACAGATAATTAGAGTAGCCATGGTTCACGTCCAAGTTGCTTATCGCTGGCGGCACGGCGGCGAGACCTTGCAAACCAGGAATTTCAGTATTCACAGCGAAAGTGATATCCTGCAACGAAAGCAAGCCAACTGCGGTAAGAGCGTCAGCGTTCGCAGAGCCAGAAACTTGTATCTGTTCTTGCTTCCCTACGGTCGTGGAAGTAAGGAACTGACTGAACGAAGGATGCTCATCACTGAAAACGTCGAATGGGACGTCAGCGAATTCGAGATGTATGATTCTCTTCTGCGTATCGGTGATACTGGGACTTTTGGGGATAATCAACTGAGCAATCGATGAACCTTGAAAACCAATGGTTAAATTTTGCTGTAGAGCCTGAATGTCAAGTGGAAATCCAAAGGGCATCTGGAAAGCAGCGTCTGTCGAATTGCTGCTCGTCGATGGATCATATGCAGTCGAATCCGTAAACATCATTGTCATCTGGTTGATATTTATTGAATCAATGATGTTCAAGGGACCCCGATTAGGAAGAACAGTCTCAATCTTGAGCACTTTGATACCATCGTTCAACCAAGTGACCTTTAAAAAGTAGATGTCAGAAGAAGTTCTGGAGGGACGTATGTTTCATTACCCCCGCTGGCGCGGCGCCGGCACCTTGGACGGTGATATTGCTATCCATCCCGTGTAAGAAGTTGTTGAAAATCGTTGAAACTGCCGAGAGACCCGCCGACGATTGTTGAGGCACCAAGCGACCACTTAGAGGTAAAGAATTGGTGGAGACGGGCGCAAGCAGTACTTGCCCCACACTGTCAGCAGAAGCAATCATAATATCATCAAAATACGTGTCGAACGAAATTGAGCTGAGTTGCATCCCGATTTGTGACGGCTAATACCAAAATTTAACCCAATAATACGACTGGCTTGGCAATAACTCACATTTGTTATATTCGTCTGCAACGTCAATTGTATGCCACCAGCAGGATCATTGTTTGGCAAGTTGAATGTTTCAATCTTAACATCGCCTTGCAATCCATTAAGGCCTTGCAATGTCACCTGCTTCGCAGATAACAATATATCGGGAACACTAATTCCTGTGAATCAAATTGGATGAGTCTTGTCATGATCCTGCGAAACTCGACAAACCAAGCGCCGACACTGGAACAACAGTGAGAATGAAGCTCTTGATGTTGCTAGAGATCTGAACTCACCAGTTAAATTTTCACTAGTAATCACCCAGTTGAACGATTGTTCCGTCAAAAGAGTCTAGGCAAACGTCAAAGGGAAGATAAAATACTGACTAGACGAACAGATACCTTGGTGAAATCGGTCAGATGGGGAACATTTGCCACAGTGAACAAAGAGTCTGCGTCAATGGTTGCACCAACATCTCCAACGACATTTACGTCGTTCATCCGGATGCTACCAAGAGATTGGCCTTCCCATGAAACCGTCAAACCAGATGGAAACGAGATCACGGCATTGACTGAGCAACATCGTGAAATAGCGTGCAAATAAATTTAATGATCAAACGTACAAGGACCAGCATTTCTAATTTCGCCTTTCAAATACGAATCTAGGCACGTGATGAGTTAAGATAAGGATGAGAACATAGGTAACTGAACTGAAAGAAGTTTGCTGTGGATCCGAGATGAGAACACTGTCGATGCTAGCAAACGAGTTAAGTAGAGTGACAAGCTGATTACACTCATACTTACCCCAAAGTGGACCCAGAAACGATCCGTTGGACAATGGGCTGCGCAAGAACAGGCAGAATAAGATCTAAAGAAGAACCTGTGGATGTAGGAAGCCCAGATTGGGAATAATCCAGAGTTGTCTGATAACCGCCTGCATCATGTGAGTACAATTGTTAGGTTGTAACGAGGAGTCTTCACCTATTGCAAGTGCTGTGGTCAGTTGGACCTCACATTTTAAGCCCTTAAATGCCGTTTGCACAAAGGAAGGAAGGTTGAAACCGCTGTATACGGTCAACTCAAGATCAGTGTTGCTGTTACGCTAACTTACTTGAATATGTTGTTCTGACGTTTGTTAGCTGTCGTGTTTGATGGCGAAAGGTACTGATAGCCCCCAAGACTGACAATGGCATCCAGCGGTGCAACGTCCAAACCAGCTTCAACCGCAAGATCGCGAGTCACCGTGAATAAGGCGGCGGGGTCGGAATTCATATTGAAGTTCAACACTGGGGACTCGGCTGACGAATTTCCAGGAACATAAAAATCCGTTGCGGTATCGATAGTGCCCAAGAGAATGCCGAAGGAAGATACCGTGGAATTGATGTGTGTAATATGCAAATCAGGAGTGAAAGGGTTGTTCAGTGTAACTTGCACATGACTTATGTTATTCTGCCCGGTTGTTGGAAGCACTATCAAAAACGTGAATACACTGTTTACTTAAACAAGATATTGACCTTGCCTGTTAATGATGCTGTACCAAGTAGGTTGAAGTTGGATGCGGGTAGAGTAACATTAACATTGACAGTTTCCATTGCCTGCACAAGTGATGCGACGTTGGTGCTACCGGAGAAGCCAGATATGGTCAATGGGACATCTGGATGGAATAATGTTTACAAGCGAAGATAGTGTGTGAAGGTCGCGCTCACTTCGGTGATTCACAAAGTCATTCAGAGTCTGTTGCCCTTCGGGAGAACCATTCGGCTGCATGAAATTAGGCGAGAATTTTCGGGTATCTTAGCACAAACTCACGTTAAAGGACGAAGAGGCAGCGATAGAATTATTTCCGATATTCAGAAATAAATTAGGCATGACTGTGGTGCCCAGAATCGCCCCGCCACGAAGCATCTGAAAAGCTATGTGTATCATAAAAACCGCAGATTCGGGAGACGAAAGACTTGGGGATAACATACTCAGATCTCCGAGGTATAACTTGAGACTGGACGGATTGAAGATATTGACTAAAACAGGTTCAACAAGTGTTGCACGGCATGGCCTGAGAAGGGCAAATACCATTAATATCCAGGATGATGGCGTCTGCGGTGCCATTAACAACGTCAACATTGTCGATCAGAATTGACCCTCTCAACCCATCCAGGCCTTTGAGACTTGTGGATACGTTGACTTTGATTGGATCAAGTGTAATTGCACCCAGACTTGTGTTGGCAACCGCGGTTGCATTTCCAACCAAATCAAAATTCGCTGCCTGAGAGCTGGTCAACTCAGCATCTGGAGAGAACTTAGCGTTGGTTGCGATTTGACAAATCAGCTGCCACTCACTAAATGAAGAGAAGGCTGGGTGCTGTCCCTCTGAGACACTGAGGGTGGTGTTTGCAATCGTGATGTTGATTGTCCCCTCCGTATCTGTCGGTCCAAGAACAGATATGGAGGACCGGGATGCCCCCGGCGGCTGAAGAACAAGTGTGAATATACCCCCCCCCCACTCTACGTAATGACCTTACCGTAGAAAGGCCAGCGACAGCAGTTCCGTTTTCCGTGATGGTGAAAGCGTTTTGGATTTCACCAACGCTGATGTTGAAGCCAAAAGGTAACTCTATGGAGCATGGAGTTCAGTCCCATTGGTGATTGATGAAATATCCATGGTTCCTTACTCATGCTGGCCGTGACAGAGTTGCTTTGTGCGATTGGCGACCATGGATTTTGAGCATTGAAGTCGAGTTCAAGTTCCCCGATCGTAATGGAATTGATTGGGTTAATGGCGTCAAGTGATTTGAAAGGTACGATAAGCCTTAACGCTTGCAATGCCGAGCTAAGCCAAGAGATCGAGGATCCATCTGATTGCAACGTCGACTGTCCGATCACGATAACGGGTGATTCATCCCCATTCAAATAGTTCGTAAAGAGAGTCGATATTACACCCAACTCGTGAGAGTCGGTGTGCCGCACTAGGTAACCGCTGAGAGATATAGAATTGACACCATTTACCTGCAGAGAACCTTGGTACACGTTTTCATCTTCGCAGGTAGGACAGACTTACTAACTCTACGTTCTCTCCGGTTCCAAAACCCAGAAAAACATCCTGATACGTTAGTTGAAAGACAACAGTTCCAAGATTGAGAATAAAGGGGCTAAAATATCGGTCTCATCACAATGAAAGAACTCGTTGTATCTAAAACTTACCTGCGATTAGTCAATTCGGTGACGGCTACGAAATTGATTCCACCCGCAGGATTATCACTGGGAAGCTGCAAATCCTTGAGAATAACTAAACCATCAAAACCGTTCAATCCTGGTCGACACATCATGTCAGGACAGACAAAAGACACGGACGCATAGACAAACCATTCAAGGTCACTTCCTTATTGAACGAGATCCCTTTGGCCACAGGAAATTTCACAGCATTTACGCGCAAATTACGTGATTGTAGTAACCAGGTGAAATTCGACGAAGTTATCAGGTACTCAGAGAAGCGAGTAAAGGTAGCTGTGTCTGTGATGTTGAAGGTCGTAGTCTGGTTAAGCGTTGCGCGGCCATGACTGGTCTTCAAAGGATCGTTCAGTTGCATAGAACCAATCTGCGTTGTGCTTCCATTGTAGACCCATGCTACGTTAATCGGCTCTGTGAATCTGATTGTGGCTGGAACCGCGCCGGTATGTCCAACCTAACATCAGTTAATATCTATGAAGTAAGGGCGAAAGTTGGCCATGTATGCGCACATTTCCTATCAAAGTCAATGTAAACCTTGAAGCACATAGTATGGGTTACCTGATATTGTATGCAATAAATAGGAAACTCACGAATTGTTTGTAGCACCCGAGATTGTTGCGACCTGAATATCCAGCGTGGATTTGTTGACGATCAGTTGCACAACGGCACGAACGACTGGCCAAAGCAAAATAAATATCAACGCGAAGCCAATTGGCGCGAGGACAATTTGAGTAATGATGAACCATTTCCTCTTGTAGAACGGTACGCGTGCTCGTGTAGGCGGGGGGACTGGCTCTGAGTCCGCGCGATCGTCCATCGCGGAAGTTGGTTTGGCAGCGTCGACGCCAGTGGGCACACCTGCAGGAGTTGTAGTCGTAACACCAGCGGGAGCAACAGCGTGTCCTATTGTACCGGGTCGGTTTTCAACGTGGCGTGTCACGGAAACTTTAAAGTCACCTTTCAGGGATGCATTTGATGCTAAACTGGGTGGGCTGCCGTAAGTCGCATCATAGACGCCACTGCTGCGTCGGGCAGGGTTGGACTCTTCCATGTCGCGACCAATCAGCTGACGCGAAGAGGAGGAAAAAGACGAGGAAAAAAAGTGTGCAATATATAAGGGATAGGCAGGTGATTACCCCACACCACAAAAGGTTAATAACATTCCTGAGATCGGAATTCCCGTAGCAGCATGACACGCCAGAAGGAGAGTTATTTTCGTTGGTCCATCACGCGACCCGAAGAGCATGCGTTCCAAAATGAACAACCGACTCACAGTTCCCAAATAGGACAAGAGGCGTAAGGCAATCTGAGCAGGTCGGTGCATTATTTTGGGGTTCTTTGGTAACTCTATTTCTACCAGTTGTGGAGTAACTGGAAAACATCTATCATCTTGGTGCTTAGCTCAGATACAGTGTGTGCAAACCTCATGGGTGCCCTGATCCATCTGCAACACTCACGTCACGTAATTGACGGGTCGAATTGCAAAGGATCCCGTATTTCGCTTCCTAGCGTACCTATATCGCTTCGGCACCAAGCCGCCCATGCGTCCGATATGGTTGTACTTGCCTACATTGGCACGTTTCGCGTCAGAATTGACATCAATGACATTGACAGGTCGTGGGGAGAGACGCGATCGGACGTGGGAGATCACCAGATCGATCATCCCAGGCTTCCTCGCTCAGTTCACCTTCTTCTCTATCTTCATATTTCTTACTCTCATCTCGTCATCTACGTGGTCCTCCGCGGATATTCTGGGTAGCCTTGCCCGTTTGGCAGGGTATGTCGCATCTCCATCGTCCATCTCTCTCCGCCTCCGCCTTGACCCTGCCATTCTGCGTTTCCGAGGACTAGGCCCACCTCTGACGGTGATCGCGACAACAGCAGTGGATATACTGTCAATATTAGAATCTTCTTCGTATCCCAGATCACGTAATTTCGGTGCTGGTCGCCTCGCACGATTGGCAGATTGTCGAATGGTATTCCCAGACCGTGGAAGCACTGGCAACCCTAGGGAAGATGGATCGAGGGGGGGTAACGAGAGTGCCAGATGACCAAATGGATGATAAAGAGGGAGAGGGAGCTCCAACGGATTTTTGGAATAATGACATAGTGGTGAATGAGGAGTGATCAATTCATCGCCATTGTGCCTTGCACATGAGGATATCGGCAGCGCGACTGTATGATCAGTCGGTAACCGCAAAGAGGGTAATTCTCCTACAGAGGGTGACTTGTACGTGATTTGGGGTTTACGCCTAGACTCGACAGTAGTTCTTTGTGCTGCCATGTGTATACGATGCTTTGATCTCGGAAGTTGATTAATACGAAAAGTCTTTTAGGAATCAGTCGAATAGCTGCTTGCATGATGGCATCTCAGAACACCGTCTTATCGTGGTAATACATTACGTAACCGATGTCTACTAGATCAACTCAAAAAGCTTAACAACATACTTCTGGGAAGTGGCAGAGAAGTAGAACTCATGCTCGGCATTGTGATCCTGCACTAGATTGTGCGCAATTTCATGTGCAAACGTAAAGTACCTGTGATAAAAAATCATATACCGCTTGTTATCAAGCAATGTGTAGACTAACCAAAATACGTAGGCGTCGGTTGTCTTCCCGGCCACAACATCGAAGTCGTCTAGTTACTCTGTGAGTTAACATGGTCATAAATTTACCAGACACCTACGCCATGCTTCATAAAAGCGGAGGTTAAAAAACAGACTTCCTTCTCTATTGAATGCAATATGTTGACTGGACAAGTCGAAAAATAGATGCAAACTTGTTGTAGGAAGTCTAAACAAGTTACCGAGATCCGCAACGATGGCGGCGAAGCGTTTCAAAACTGGGCGCTTGTTACTCATGAAGAGATGCGGTTGCGGTACCTCTATATAATCATCGGAATGGAGCGATGTGGGGAATTGGCGGCGTCTTACCATGTGCGAGATAAAATTTAAGCTGACTCTCTTCACCTGAACTAGCTTTAGTGCTCTTCACGTAGCAGATCGGACACTGCGTACCGATGAATCGAAGGGTATTCACTATCCCGCAGGTATCATGGTATTCCCTCTGTAGATTTTCTCTGACACTCTGCAAAACATCGAAGTTGGAATCTGATTCTGAATGACAGGCACGAATTGCCTTCTCAATAATTGATCCTGATGCCAGTTCATTAACTCAAGACACGCAGTATGACTCTAGTATTCACCTAGCCTAGCATTATTAGCGCGGCTCAATGGAGGGGGGCTAAACATTTCGGGGTGTTTGTCAACAAGAGTTGTGCTCTCTGACGATGCATTTTTGCCTGATTGCTTTGAGCCAGGCGTTCGGACAACCGCCGGTGAAGCAAGGTCACTATTTCCGACATTACCGGTCATCACCTGCTCCTCTTTGCTAGGCCTCGGACCCGATTCTACCTTCGTGACGTGTTGAGTTGCGTGCCTCTTTAAAATCCGTTCCACTAGGTAGTTGTGAGTGATAGACATTCCCCTGCATACAGAACGCACCATTGAAACCACGTTTCTTGAGCAGTCCTAGTTCCGTCGACAAGATAGTCGTAAGCAATAATGCATCGTTCGCCGTGGGCTTCTCCAAAAGTTGGCGGTTTAGAGCAATTGCCACTCTCCCTCAGTCAACAAACAGCGCGCTGCAACTGGAGATGGACGTACTCATACATATCCAGATCTGTAGTATTTGAGAGTCTCAGAAATACAGGACCGGCTGTAGATCGATAGGCAATGGCAGAAGCATCCTGTTTTTGGGTGCGCCGCGCGCCACCTAACACAAACGATTTGGTTATTAACAGCCCTCGAAAGGTCTTGACGACAAAGTTCTTTTCTGAATTTAGCCACTGAAATGAGAACCTTAGCTGGGTATCATTGCGTTCGTGAAGAAATAGTGGTAGCCGTTCCAACACCAGCGTCCGGATTTTGGCTGAGAGTGGAGAAGCGGTCACCTCTGCACCATTGCTGTATTCATCTTTGACAAGAGAACTCAACCGATATGCACCCAGCTTAAGGTAGAGATCTGACGATGATTAATAACATGTAATCAACCCAAAATGCAAGTTCCGAACCTTCTAGGATATCTTCTTGGGGAGCAGTGAAGAGGGTGTCGCCAAAGATGCGCAGACTATGTGTGTCGTCCGCGATGACGATCTCGTTGGGTTTTCGAAAGTGGTAAATAATTTCCCAGTTCTCATCTTCCAAGTCATCAACGTCAGCTCCTGTCCGCTGCGTCTTCCGGAGCTTGCGTTGCGCACCCAAAAGACAAGATGTGCGTCGCATCCTGTCAACTGTCCGACTGGACAATTGATGGTAATTCATTCCTATCTGTCTCAATTCGGTCAAAAAACTGATGGAAGTTAGACGCCTGATACCCAATTCGGGTAATTTAAATACTTTACGTGACCCCCAGTCATTGCATAAAAT
>WNGI01003562.1_pt1 | contig 18623 bp, 14 predicted proteins | sample 5400621 | NCBI WGS metagenome assembly WNGI01 (sample SAMN13153374, study PRJNA577476) | soil metagenome | isolation source: 20 cm soil or saprolite under Garry oak tree replicate 1 | place: USA:California | collected 2016-06-15
TGCCACGACGAACACGGCCAACATCAGATTGGGCGTACAGTTCTACGATCATAAGGAGAGTTAAAGGGGTCTACTAAGGCTGAGAACCGACTAATTGTAACCCTTCTATAGTTTGACTGTCACTTGCTGTAAAAACTCTTCGGCGTTAACTTCCAGATTTGGGAAGGTCCAGCTCTAAACTGCGCGAACTCTGTCCAATGCCTGATCAAGGTCCGCGATTATATCGTCAGTGTCCTCGATTCCAACGGAGATTCTCACCAGGCCCTCAGTTATACCAAGGCGTTCGCGTTTCTCGGAATCGACGGATGCGTGAGTCATAGTCGCCGGGTGCGAAATCAGTGTTTCGACCCCGCCTAAGCTCTCCGCAAGAGTGCACAGCTTAACAGTTTCAAGCACGGTGCGCGCCGCCGCAAGCGAACCGACATCGAACGCTACCATGCCGCCAAATCCGCGCTGTTGCCGACTGGCTAGCGCATGTTGGGGATGCGAAGTCGAGCCTGGATAGTAAACCTTGCTAACTTTCGGATGCTCTTCAAGAAACGCGGCCACGGCGCGTCCTGACTTATCGTGTTGTTCCATTCTGAGGGCCAAAGTCTTAGTGCCTCTCATCACGAGCCACGAATCAAACGGTGACAGAATCGCCCCAGCTCCGTTCTGCACAAAGCCTATCCAGTTTGCGTCTTCCTCGTTATTTAGGACCACAATGCCCCCGACGCCGTCCGAGTGGCCGTTAAGGTATTTTGTAGTCGAGTGCACCACGATATCGACACCAAATTCGAGCGGACGCTGCAGGTAGGGAGACATAAAGGTGTTGTCGCAAACAACACGCGCGCCGGCGCGGTGGGCGATGTCGCTGACCTCCTTCAGATCAGTGACGATCATTACGGGATTGGTCGGCGTCTCCACAAAAACCATCTTTGTGTTCTGCTTGATTGCTGCCTCTACATTGAGAGCGTCAGAAGTATCAACGAAATCAAACTCGACGTTGTAATTGGCGAGAATCTTCGTGAAGAGACGTGCTGTTCCACCATAGGTATTATCAGAAACAACAACGTGCTCTCCTGCCTTCACGAGACGAAGCGTCGCATCTATCGCTGCCATGCCCGAGGCAAACGCAAACCCGAAATTGGCGCCTTCCAGGGCCGCGACGTTTCGTTCGAGAGCCGCGCGTGTGGGGTTCTGCGTGCGGGCATACTCGTAGCCCTTGTTTTTACCGAGGGCTTCCTGAGCGTAAGTGGAAGTCTGATAGATTGGAACAGTAACTGATCCGGTTGTGGGGTCAGGTTCCTGACCGCTGTGAATTGCAATAGTTGCGAAGCCCATAATTAGTAAATAGTGAATAGTAAACGGTGTAATAGACTCTAGTAAAACGGTGAACCCTAAATAGCGTTATTTATTCACCACTTACTATTAATCGAAAATTCCCTGACTTTGATAGCGCTCAGCGCCATCGGGGAAAACTGTAACGATGCGTTTACCCGCACCTAGTCGTTCTGCAATCTTATAGGCACCCGCAGCGGCAGCACCTGACGACCAGCCACCTAAGACGCCTTCAGCCCTAGCGAGATTCTTCAAAGCCGCGCAGGCTTCATCGTTCATTACCATCATTATCTCGTCCGCCAGCGAGGCATCATAGATCTGGGGCAGGAAATCTATCTGCCCGATACCCTCGATCTTTTTGGGACCAGGCGGTCCTCCTCCGTAAATGGAGCCTTCAGGTTCAACGAGTATGCAAAGAACATCCGGATTAACCTTTTTGATTGCTCGCGAAACACCAACAAAGGTTCCGGAGGTGCCGGCCCCAATCACCACGGCGTCGATTGTGCCCGGCATCTGATCGACGATCTCCCGCGCCGTCGTCAACTCATGAAACCACGGGTTTGCCTCATTCTCAAACTGCTGGGGGACAAAGCTGTGTTCGATGTCCTTCGCTAACTCCTTGGCTCGAGCTATGGCCCCTTTCATTCCTGCTTCGTTGGGCACGTATTCAAGCTCGCCGCCCAGGGCCTCAATCAGCTTCATTTTTTCAACAGCATAGCCGTGCGGCACGCAGAGGACAACACGGTAGCCGCGTGCAATACCAACCAGCGCCAGACCAATCCCCGTGTTACCCGCAGTGGGTTCAATGATTGTGGCCCCCGGTTGCAAAATGCCTTTTTCTTCAGCATCCAGAATCATTCCCAAAGCGGCTCGATCCTTCACTGAACCTCCTGGGTTTAGCCATTCAATTTTTGCGTAAATGTCTGCCAGGGGAGGGGGTGCGAAACGAGAGAGATGAAGCAATGGAGTGTCGCCGATGAGATCGATTATGCTTTCGGCTACATCGCGGGTCATCAAGATTTCAGTGGTCAATCGGAAAACTACCAGCGACAAATGAGGACGGCATGGTAGCTGTCGTCTATTGCCGTGTCAAATCGTTAGTTTTCTTGCATCAGTATCTCAAGTAGCTGATCGATCGGATCCAATCCCTTCGGGATGAATACAAGCAAACGTTAAACTGTCCCAGTACCGTCGGACGAGTTGATGTTGACCCAGGATCTCGATCTCATAGACAACTCCTCTTTGAACTAACGGTTGTACTCGTCAATACTGAATCAGGCTCCCTTCGCGTTTGGCGCGACGGACCGCCCGGCCAAAGACCCATAACGAGAAAGGAAGCAGCACGGCAAGAAACACCAGCAAAGTAATCATCGGCTCCTTCACCTCAAATAGACTGCGACCCTCGATCAACACCTCACGAATCCCCTGGAGCCCGTAGGTTGGCGGAAGCAGGCGCGATATTCCACCGAGCGTTGGACCCGCGTAATCAGTTAGAAGTTGAGTAGGAAAGAAAACGCCGGAGAAGAGAGCTGATCCAGTGCCGAGGAATACGCCGAAGGGATCGCCGCGTTTGAAGACCATCGCGAAGCTGGCGGACAGCACGCCCAGGCAAGCGAGCACAAGCGTGGTAAGTATTAAGAAGACAAAGGCGAGAAAGAAACTGCCAGCATAATGGACGTTAAAGAATAACCATCCGAAAAACAGGTAGAGCGAGGAAAAAAAAGTGGCCTGGACGAAGTCCCATGCAGAGCTGGCGACAATAACCGTGGGCAGATTGATCGGCGTTAGCAGGACGCTTTCGAGAGTTCCTTGCATCTGTTCCTGCCTGACGGCATTTGCCAAACTGGAAAAGCCGGTCATGAAGTAGTTCAGCACGGCGAGCCCGGTTAACCAGGCCGCGAGGGGGTTCCGCCACTGAGTAAATCTCGGATCGGTAAAGCCTGCGAAGATCTTCGAAATGAAAAACAGCGTAGTAACGACGATAAGGATCGAGAAGATCTGTAGAAAAAATTGCATTCGGTAACTGACGAAGAGGCGAAAGTCCCGCACCAGAAAGGCATAGATTCGAAGAGGTAGAAGTTTTATCGAATTCATGACGGCAGATGTGCTTTGGACTTAGTACTTAGAACTTAGAACTTAGAACTTAGAGCTTTGTGCTTAGTACTTGGAGCTTTGAACTTTGTGGGTTCCCAGCTGTCCCTTCTTTGCTGCGTCGACTTAGAACCAAAATACAAAGCACAAAGTACAAAGCACCAAGCAAAGTACAGGTCTACTCTACGTCGACTCTTTCTCATAACTTTCCAGCACGTCAAACAGCGTCGCACGTTCTGTTTCTATATCAATTATGCGAGCATCTAGTAGTTGTACTTTCCGTAGTACGGCGTCAAGGCGCTCGTCTCCGCTTTGTCTGGTAATGGAGATCTTGATTGCGTTGCTGTCAATGGGAGTAACTGCGATATCACCGATTGACTCAAGTGCCTCTTTTATCTGATTCGCGTCAGTACCTGCGACGATGAAATGAATTCGTTCCGAGCCGGAGGTGAGGTTGCGCAAACTCGCAGGTGTATCGATGGCTCGAATTCTGCCCCGACTAATGATTGCGACGCGATCACACAGAGTCTCCACTTCGGCAAGGTTGTGCGAGGTAAAGAGAATCGTTGCGGGCGGATCTTGTTCCGCAAGTGCCCTAATCATTTCCCTCATCCTCGCCGCAGCCAGCGGATCGAGGGAACGCGTAGGCTCATCCAATAGTAATACTGGCGGATTTGCCAGCAAGGCCCGGGCGATTGAGAGACGCTGCTTATTTCCACTGGACAATTCGCCAAAACGGCGCCTCGAAGTATCTTCCAACTCGAGCTTGCCGAATAATTCTTGAATGCGTCTTTTCGCCTCACGGTCAGCGAGACCATGGAGTCTGGCAAAGAATAGAAGATTTTGCTCTGCCGTTAGACGCCAATAAAAGCTTCGTTCCTCTGCGCTTGCTAGCCCAATCTGTCTACGCACATGTTGGTCATCGCGCACGCTATCAAAACCACGAACTGCGACTGTTCCTTCAGAGGGCTGTACCAGTGTCGCGACAATCTTTGCCAGCGTTGTCTTGCCGGCACCGTTTCTACCAATCAAGCCGAAGATCTCTCCGGTATACACTTCGAAAGAGACGTGCTTCAGCGCTTCAGCCGGCGACTTAGCCGGTCGGCGAAACAAAGCTCGCAATCTGGGAAATGATACCGGGTAGGTCTTCGAAAGATTACTGATTGAGATAGCGACAACTCTTTGCAAAGCTTTCGCACTCGATTTTGAGGGAACGTTGAGTTCGTCCTGAAGGGCGCCGGATGACATGCCTGACCTCATCGAGCGCGTTGACGAGGGTCGAGATACTCGCGCAAACCGTCGCCAATGAAATTGAACGCAAGCACCGTAAGAGCAATAGCAATTCCTGGAAAGATTAGCGCATGGGGCGCAGCCTGCAGTGTTGAAAGGTCTCTTGCCTCTTCAATCATGACACCCCAGGAAGGCGATGGAGGAGGTACGCCAAGCCCGAGAAACGAGAGGGATGCCTCCGACAAAACGGCGCCTGCCATCCCCAGGCTTGCCTGCACGATTAGAGGCTGAATCGAGTTCGGCAAAATATGAATAAACAGTATTCGGGCATCGCTGGCGCCAAGTGCTCGCGCCGCCTGAACGAAATCATACTCCCGCACCTTCAACACCTGGCCACGGATAAGGCGTGCGTACCCGACCCAACCAATAATGCAAAGAGCCAAGATTAGTTTGTTTAGTCCGGCTCCCAAAAAAGCCACCATGGCGATAGCCAACAATAGACCGGGGAAAGCGAGAAACACATTAAAAATGTAACCGGAAACGATTCTGTCTATCCAACCTCCGTAGTAGCCGGCGATGGCACCTAGTACAGTCCCGATCACAGTGGACAGGACGACCACAACGATGCCCACCTCCAGCGAAATCCGTGAACCAAAAACAACGCGCGAGAATATATCGCGGCCAGTTGAATCCGTGCCAAACCAATGTGCAGCAGAGGGAGCAAGATAACGCATGGAGAGATCGGTTGCTCCTACGTCATACGTCGCTATCCATGGCGCAAAGATCGCCACCAGGACCATTATAGCGACGATTACAAGACCAATTATTGTTAGGCGGTTCATAGTCGAAGCGGTCTTGGGTCTTTGGTCTTAGGTCAAATCATTGGTCATATGTCATTTGACATTTCTCATTTACCATTTCAAAACCCGCGCGTTGTTGCCAGTCTTCCATCGACTGGTGCGTGCCTTAAAATGACAATGAGAAATGTCAAATGACATATGACCAATGATTTCTCTTAGCAAGGTCCAAAAACAATACCTCAAGCATCCTCAAGAAACTCTTATCCGTGGATCAAGCCACCGATAGGCCATATCCGTAATCACATTCGCTACTATGTACGTCATGCTTATTACCAGCACGCATCCCTGAACAACCCGATAGTCGCGTTTGCCGATCCCGTCTTCAACGAGCAACAAACCCAGGCCGGGCCAGCCAAAAATCTTCTCCGTAATGATTGCGCCGGCGAGCAGAATGCCGAGTTGCAAACCAAGAATTGTTAGCACCGGAATCAATCCGTTTTTCAGGACATGTTTGTAGATTACTTTTCTCTCGCTCAATCCTTTGGCTCGCGCCGTTCTAACGTAGTCTTCGCCTAACTCTTCGATAACTGAAGAGCGGACCATCCGGGTGAGTATTGCAGAAAGAGCCGCTCCTAAAGTAAACGCCGGCAGGATTATGTCGCTCCAGTCAAAACGTCCGGAAGGCGCGAGCCAGCCCAGCTTGACCGCAAAAACATAGACGAGCATTGGACCGATAACGAAGCCCGGCAGGCTGATGCCAATCAGGGCGACAACCGAGGCCACGTTGTCGATCCACGTGCCGCGATGGGTTCCCGCCACAACTCCGAGGGGTATTGCAATTATGACCGCAACAAGTAAAGCAACAAGGGCCAGTTCAAGTGTGGCGGGGTAGCGTTCAAGAATTAGATCAACCACGGGCCGATCATTGCGGAAGGATAGGCCCATGTCGCCATGCAATATTGCGCGCCAGTAATCCGTATAACGATTGTCCACGCCGTGCCAAACAAAATGCCTTGTATCGTTCGCATCGCGTGGGAATGAAAAGAAGAAGGGCGGGCGATCGAGGCCATGTTTCTGGCGAAACTGTAAAAACTGCTCCGGCGTTGCTTGTTCGCCCAACACAGCTATTGCCGGATCACCGGGAACCAACTCCATCAGCAAAGTCACGAGCGAGACAACCGTCCAAACAACGAGCAGGAGGATTAGCATCCGCCGCAGAGGACCCAGGATTTTATACCGAAAGGTTGACCGCACTCTGGCGAGTTCTCAATTACTTACTAGATGGCATTTAGAAGACGAGGAATGATAGCACAAGGGTGATCCGCGGAAGGGAATCAACGGGCGCAAAATAACGTAGCCCGAGGTTGGCCCGAACAACCGCACAGCCCCGACAACCGTGCGCTTACCAAGCCATACCCCGGGACTACGTATCTCGGTTGCAGATTCTAAAGAAGTGCAACCAATGCCGAATTTACTTAAGGCCTTCTGGCCATGTGTAACGCCGCAATTCCTCCTGTGAGGTTTTCATAAGTAACCTCAACAAAACCTGCTCGTTCCATCAAGAGCAACAACTCTCGCTGATCTGGGAATTTCTGCACTGAGTCTGGCAAATAGTTATATGCGCTCTTTGAGCCACTGATCACACCGCCCAACAACGGCAACACTTTAGTGAAATAGAGTCCAAAGAGCGCACGAAACAATGGATTAGTTGGTCTGGAAAATTCCAATACAGCCAGCCATCCTTGTGGTCTAAGAATCCGGAAGAGTTCGCTGAGACCGTCCTCCACGCTAGCAAGGTTTCGCAATCCAAAGGCGATGGTTGCTCCCTCAAACGACCGATCCAAAAACGGCAGACTTAAGGCATCGCCCTCAATCAGCTTTATACAACGCGGGACCTTCCCTGCGGCAATCTGCAGCATCGGGCGACAAAAATCCGTCGCTACAACTGTCACTCCAGTCGTTTCAAATAGCGTCAAAGCGAGATCGCCAGTGCCGCAAGCCACGTCTAGAATCTGTTTCGCTTCTGAAGCGTTTGACGCGAGCTTCTCTCCCACTCTACTGGCTACGATCCTGCGCCACCTCTTGTCCGTATTACCGGAAAGCAAATGATTCAAAAGGTCGTAGCGTCTCGCGATCGTGGAAAACATCTCCCGAACGCGACCTGCGTGCTCATTTGCAGCACTTCTGTTCTCAGGCACAGTTAAACCAATTGTGATGGAGGTTTGGTTGCAAGTCGCTTGCGATCAATTTGCGATTAGGTACGGCTGCCCGGTTTGTTTGGCGGAGCAGCTTGCGGTTTTGGCGATGGTGAGGGCGCCGGAGCGGCAATTTCCCCCATAACCTCGAACTGCAAGCGTCCTTGAAGCGCTGTCTTGAGTTGCTGACTATCACCAACCACAACTGTGGCGATGGCAGCTTGATGAAAAAGACGAGTCGCGACTCGCTGAATGTCGGCTGGAGAAATAGCACGCAGGGCCGCAAGCTGATCGGTAGTGGGAGGCAGCCGATAGGTATCGAGATCAAGCCAAGCGTCGGTTATCCCTTCAGATTTGGCCAACTGGGTGGTGACTTCGGCACCCACTTCGCTCTTCGCTCGTTCCAACTCAGCGCTTGTGGGGGGTGCTTCACTCAATGCATCCAACATTTTTCGCGCAGCAGCGATAGTCCCCGCTACGCTTACGTTGTTCACGGGCGCTCCCAAAACAAACACCCCAGGCATGACACGCGCCTCGCTTCTGACAAACAATGGCTTTTTGGCTAATTCGGGGATAGCTTCTTCCAGTCTGTGTTTCGCAATTACCGCCAGGACAGAAGCCGCATTGAAGTCAGCATCCGAACGTGCCAGCCCGCGCAAAGCTATTCGAATTTCGGCTGTTTGATCAGTAGGACCGCTAATGATTAGTGTCTGAGCATCTGGGGCCTGAGGCTGCCGAAAGGTCGTGGGAACTATCTGTTCACTCTTGCGCCAGACGCCAAGCAATTGCCTCAAGGCTCGCAGCGCTCTGCCCTTTTCCACGCCACCGACAACAGCTAATGTCGCATTGTTGGAATTGAGAAACCGGTCGCGGGCTAACATGAGATCGGCCCGTTCCACCCGCGCCAGATCTTCAGCGGAGCCGGAGGCAGGGCGACCGTAGGGAAAATCGCCAAACAATCTTCTGACGATGGCGCGGTCGGCAACAATTGCTGGGGAAATGGCAGTCTCCTGAACAATCTTGATGCGGGATGCCCGAAGTCTTGCCACAGTCTCCGGCGTAAGCTGTGTTGCCACCAAGGCGTTTCGCAAAAGCTGAATTATCTGCTCAAACTGGCCCGCCCGCCCTTGCATAGTTACGGTTATTGAATCGTAATTGGTGTTCACGTCCAGCCGGCCACCCATTTCCTCGGTTGTGAAGTATTCCAGCGTGGCCTTGTCAGGAAATAACAAATCACCCAGCAGTGCCATTTCGCCGGCCTTACCCGCAAGATCGAATGCGGCGCCGCTATGAATCCTGAGCTTAACCAGCACATCAGGGTTTCCGGGGCGGATTGCGACCAGAACACGCAATCCATTGAGGAGTTGCTCCCGTTGTGGATCAGGAGGGACTTGCCCGAATACACAAGGATTCAAGAGCGTCAGCAGGCACATCGCCCACATAAATCCGGCAGTTTTTCGCATGGGGCCTGTTATTGATAGCGACATCTTCAGGCTAAGAGCAGAAAGTTGGACTTTATCCTAAGGAGTAAGCGCAATAGGGGACGAAAACATCTTAGATGCCGTGCCTTTGCCCGTCAACCGTTTGGCTTTCAAGTGCATCCAAAGCCCTGGTTATGGAAAGGTTGCGGGCTATCTGCCTGCATTGAGCGTATTAAAGAGTTATATACTTGCAGCCCCAGACGGGACTAAAATGGGCTTCCCGAGCTGATTTTCAGGCCAAGCCGTATCTTTTGGCATGTTTTCGGTAACTACAGTAGGGATCAGATTCCTGCAGGATCGAGTGCTTGATTGCCCGAGAGAATCACAGACGAACTTTTGCTTCAAAGAGCAGGAGACGGGGACCAGGCGGCCTTTCTTGAGTTGTATGAACGGCATCGGCAGCCGATTTTCCACTTTGCTTATCGGCTCCTCGGCTCTGTTGAAATCGCTGAAGACGTAACTCATGAATGTTTTCTGAGTCTTATCAGGAAGCCTGAAAACTTTCGTTCCGAGCGTGGGAGGTTGCGTTCCTATTTATTTGCGGCAGCGCGAAATCTCGCGCTGAAGCATTTTCGAAATCAGGGCAGGGAAGCTGCTCTGGATGAGGTGGCCGAGGAGCCACGCATTTCCGAGAGGCAACAGCCGCTGCGGAGATTGCTGGATGAAGAGTTGGCGCTGGAGGTAAGACAGGCTGTCTTGGGCTTGCCGCCTCTTCAACGTGAGGCGCTTGTTCTTTTTGAATATGAAGGGTTAGCGCTAAGCGAGATCGCTGATATCGTCGGCGCCGATGTTGGAGCGGTAAAGGCGCGTCTATTTCGGGCGCGGGAAAGCCTCCGAAATACGCTTGGTCCTTATTTGAATAGTAATTTGAATAGTAGTCGGGAAATTGTTACCTTGAAGGAGGCTTGAAATGAGCAGCGTTGAGCCAGGAGAAGAGTTTATTTCGGAAGACGAGCTCAAGCCGCTGCTGGAAGCGTGGATCGCTCCAGGGCCTTCGAGAGTTCTCGACAAGCGGATCGCAACAAGCTTTTCAAGAGAATTTTCAGGTGCAGACGGGCTGTCGCAGCCGGTGCTGCTCCCCCACAGGCGAGAAGAGGGAATTTCAATGAAGTTTTGTTCAAAATGCGAGGAAGAATTCGCAGACAAATTCAGTTTCTGTCCCGTTGACGGCACTGCTCTGAGCTCTACGGTTGCGAAAAGCGAGGAGCCTAGCGTGACAGTCAGCAGAGACGTGGCGCCACCAATTCAGACTGGTGGGATCTTAGGTTTAACCCAGGCGCCCGCTGGCGGGGCGCATTCTTACCCTCGCCAGACCAGTCCTTTGGCCCTTTCGCAGCGCGAGGAATACCACCTTACGATTATCGACGACCAGGGCCTGGTTCCGCGGCTAGCGCATGAAGTTAAGGATGTAGCCCATGAGTATCAGCTGACATGGCCGGAGTTTAAGCGCGATCCATTCGGGTTCACCAAGAGGACAGTGGTGGGCTACGGACAGATGCTTAAACGCTTTCTCGGTAACCGCAATGTTTTGGTGGCGATGGGTGCGGCCGTGTTTGCCATGGTAGCGCTCGTTGTGGTTGTGGCATTGTTGGATCGCTCACACTCGGCCAGCAGTTCGCGTTATGGCCTGATCGTTTTTGCCGTGATTGCAGCGGGCATGCTCGTGGCGCTGTTCTCAACCTGGCTCGGGCGCGAGCGTGGCGCAGCGGTGATGGGTGCTGAGCCATCTGATTCACGCAGTGTAGTTTTTGCAATGGTCAGTTCTTTTGCATTTCTCTTTGCCATACTGGGCATAATAATCGCGGTTGATTACAAACATAAACAGCAATTACTGACTGCACAAAATAACGACGAACTCCAAGTTGAGCAGATGCTCGATATTCCCAACGAACAACCCACCCCGGACCCAGGCACAGCTGGTCTTAATAAGGGCAGCGGCGGTGGTAGTAAGCCAAAGCCCGAGAGGCCGGCGGGTGGTGGTGGCGGCGGCCGTGAAGATCCGAAGCCGGCTTCCTTTGGTAAGGTACCCCAGGCTTCACTTGATATACCGCAAGTAGTGGCACCTGATCCGAAGCCTCCGCAAATAAAGAATCCGTCGTTGCCAGTCGCGGCCACCGTGGTTGCCGATCCTATGTTGGTACCACCAGATGCGCGCGTGCTTCCGTACGGTGACTTCAAATCGAAGAGTACGGATCCCTCATCTGGTCCTGGTACAGGGAATGGTATTGGCACTGGCACAGGTGGTGGAATTGGACCCGGCGAAGGTGGGGGCCTGGGACCAGGCCGTGGCGGTAACATGGGTGGCGGCGATTTTAACGCTGGTGGTGGCGGACCCGGAGGCGGAGGCGGAGGAGATTACAGCAAGATCTTTACGGGAAAAGAAGTTACGTCAAAAGCTCGTCTGATCTCCAAGCCCGAACCGCAGTACACAGAGGACGCGCGCAAGAACCAGATAGTAGGTACTGTCGTGCTAAAGGTAGTGTTTGCGTCGTCGGGAGCGGTGACTAACATCCGCACAGTTTCGGGCTTGCCCTACGGTTTGACCGAACGAGCGATTGCTGCAGCACGCAATATTAAATTCGTCCCAGCAACAAAGGACGGACACCAGGTTTCGATGTGGATGCAGCTCGAATACAACTTCAATTTGTATTAAGTGTTTTCCTGAACCTAATAACTGAGAAGCGGCGCTGGCTACAAAACCAGCGCCGCTTTTCTTCGGGGTGGGTCTTTGGTCTTTGGCCTAATCATTGGTCATATATCATTTGACATTTATCATTTACCAATGATTCCGCCAAAGCCCACGGCCTAATGCCAAGGCCAAAGACCCGAGACCAAAGGCCTAAGACCCAAGACCTACTCTCACACAATCCGTTCCGCGAGACGCTTAATGCGCTTAACGCCTTCCTGCAGTTGGGCCATCGAAGTCGCATAGGACATCCGAACGTAACCTTCCGCGCCAAACCCGGCACCGTCAGTTACCACTGTCTGTTCTTCATCCAATAAGCGCTGGGCAAACTCGCCAGAACTCTTGAGGAGGCCTTTTTTCAAACAGCCGCGCACATCAGGAAAAGCGTAGAAGGCGCCTTCGGGCTCAGTGCAGACAATTCCCGGTACTTCCTTCAGCGCCTTAAGAAGCCAGGCACGTCTGGCCATATACTCCGCCAGCATTGTGGCGACCGAATCCTGTGGCCCATTGAAGGCTTCGACGGCGGCCCGCTGGGCAATCGAGTTGGGATTGCTAGTTGAGTGGCTCTGCACCTTTAGCATCGCCTTAATCCAGGTTGCCGGTCCGAGAGCATATCCCATTCGCCATCCCGTCATGGCGTAGGTCTTGGAGAATGAACCTGCGATACAAAGCCGAGAACGCAACTCGGCAGTCAAGCTTGCCGCACTAAATACCTTTGCAGGCGGATAGACAAATCGCAGGTAGCATTCATCGGAAATTACGTAGATCCCTCTTTCAGTCACGAGTTCCAAAATCCGCTTAAACTCGGCAGGAGGCAGCACGCGTCCGGAAGGATTGGAAGGGGAGTTAAGGATGAGCAGTTTGGTCTTCGGCGTAATGGCGTGTTCGACCTGGTCTGCCGTTAGCACAAAATCAGTCTCTTCTGTCTCGATAAAGACTGGTTTCCCGCCAGCGAAAACAACAATCTCAGGAAATGTTACCCAGTAAGGCTTCGGTATTAGGACTTCATCCTCGGGATTCACCAGAGTTACGACCGCATTGAAGATGGCTTGTTTGCCGCCAGACGTGGCCATCACTTCCGAGGGCGCGTACTCAGTGCCAAATTGCTGCTGATAGAAATTAATGATGGCCTGTTGAAGGTCTCGTGTGCCGCCAGTGGCAGTGTATTTTGTTTGACCGGCGCGCATGGCTTCCAATGCCGCGCGCTTGATGTTTTCGGGAGTATCAAAGTCCGGCTCGCCTGCGCCAAAATCGACGACATTTGCACCCGAAGCGCGCAACGCTTCGGCTGCCTGCATCGCGGCGAGAGTCGAGGAAGGTTGCATGCGCGAGACGTTTTCGGAAACAGGGAAAGGGGAAGTGGCAGGCATTGTTTTCATGAATTAACCAATAGACTCAGGCGACGGACGAACCCGTTCTGTCTGATCCAACCTTTATCGTTTTTTGGAAGACCTCTTTTAAGCTGAGTATAACATGGTCGATTCGCCCGGCAGTGGTCAGGCTTTGTTCAATTTTTCCTTCATTCGTTTCTCGACCAAGGAAGGCACAAGCCCATCCAGAGTGCCACCCAGCTGAAAAACTTCCTTAACCAGACGCGAGCTAACATACGAGTAGGTTTCGGCAGGCATCATGAAAACTGTTTCTATGCTCGGCTCCAGTCGTCGATTCATCAGAGCCATCTGCAGCTCGTATTCGTAGTCGGAAATTGCTCGAATGCCACGCACTATGGCGTGCGCCTGTTGTGCAACAGCGTAGGTGACAAGCAGGCCCTGGAAAGAATCGACACGAACATCACAGCCGCCCTGGTCTATCTCAGTCAAAACCTGGATGAGCATGTCATGGCGCTCTTCGATGGTAAAGAATGGCTGCTTCTCAGGGTTGACGAGAATGCCAATAATTATCTCGTCAAAAAGCTTGCAACCGCGCTCGATGATGTCCAGATGGCCATTTGTAACCATGCTCTCATTCACAGACAATCATCTCCCGCCTCACCTGTTGGTCAACGTCAAAGACGTAATCGCCCCAGAACAATTCGAAGGCTTGTGTCGCGCTAACCGTGATCTACGGCTTGAACTCACCTCAACCGGAGAACTAATAGTCATGCCTCCAGCAGGCTCGAAAACTGGCATGCGTAATGCCGACCTCACTTATCAACTTGCAGCTTGGGCCCAAAAGGACCGCAGCGGCATCAGTTTCGATTCTTCCGCGGGTTTTACCCTTCCTAACAGGGCAATGCTTTCTCCCGATGCGGCTTGGATAAAACGTGAAAGATGGGATTCCCTCACCGAAGACGAGCAAGAAGGTTTTGCTCCGCTCTGCCCTGACTTTGTGGTCGAGATCCGATCTCGCAGCGATAACTTGCCCCCCTTGGAAAGCAAGATGCAGGAATACATCGCAAACGGTGCGATGCTGGCATGGCTAATCGATCCGCTCAAGCATCGCGTCTATGTTTACGCTCGAGGCCGCGAGGTTGTGGTTCTGGAGAATCCGGAGGTGGTGTCAGGCGGCCGCTTACTCCCGGGCTTTGAATTGCGAATGTCTCAATTGTGGTAAGGATAGAGGGTCGCTTGACACGCTATATTAGTGATGTTTCAATACGACTTGAGAGTAATGTGGTGAGTTAAAGCGACTTGCGGCCACGTAAAATAATCCGCTAAACAGCTCGGCAAATCTTGTTTTAGGGCAGTTCAAGAGGCTCCGCGTTGTTAAGCGTGGGGCCCTAGTTATTTTTGATTGCCGATTTCCGATTTTTCGATTGGACGCGTAGATAGTAATTCTCAATGGCTAACTTTCTCGACACCCTAAAAGAACGCATCGTCGTGTTTGATGGCGCGATGGGCACAAATCTGCAGGTTCAGAATCTTACGCTTGAGGACTTCGGCGGCCTGCGGTTCGAGGGCTGCAATGAAAACCTACTGATTACAAGGCCCGACGCAGTTGAGAAAGTTCACGTGGCTTTTCTAGACGCAGGGTGCGATGTCATCGAGACCAATTCATTCAACGGCACGCCGGTTGACTTTGCTGAGTACGATATCGGCGATCAAGCGTACGACATGAACGTCAGGGCCGCACGATTGGCTAAACGCGTTGCTGTGGACTATGTAACTAAAGATAAGCCCCGCTGGGTTGCCGGCTCGATGGGGCCAGGACGCAAACTCCCGACGCTGGGCCACATCACCTTTGCTGAGCTCAAGGCCGCTTACAGTGTACAAGTGGCCGGGTTGCTCGACGGCGGCGCGGACCTGCTGATTGTCGAAACCTGTCAGGACTTATTGCAAACGAAAGCTGCTCTCGCGGCTATCTTCGCTCATTTCGAAAATACGCGCTCTCGCGTACCGGTTATTGCGCAAGTGACTATCGAAATATTTGGCACGATGCTCAACGGCACTGAGATTGGCGCCGCGCTTACCGCGCTGGCGCCCTTTCCGGTAGATGTTATTGGTATGAACTGTGGCACCGGGCCGCGTCACATGACAGAGAGTATTCGTTACCTTTGTGAGAACGCTCCGCTTCCGGTTTCTGTCCTTCCCAATGCCGGGTTGCCGTCTGTGGTTGAAGGCAAGATGCATTATGACGAGACCCCAGAAAGTTTCACCGCACAGCTAGTGCACTTCGCCAGCGACTTCGGTGTCAACATTGTAGGCGGCTGTTGCGGAACTACTCCTGCACATTTGAAGCTGGCAGTCGAAGCCATGGCGCGACTCAGCCCCCGAAGGCGCGATGCTCGGCTGGTACCTGCCGCATCGTCGATCTATTCGCAGCAGCCTTACGTTCAGGATAGTTCCTTCTTGATCGTTGGCGAGCGCGTCAACGCCAGCGGATCGAAGAAGATGCGCGACCTGCTCAACTCCGAGGATTGGGATGGTCTTGTTGCACTCGGAAAAGAGCAGGAACGCGAAGGCGCGCACATCCTGGATGTGAATGTCGATTTTGTCGGTCGTGACGGCGAGCACGATATGCACGAACTTGCGTCGCGTTTGGTCACGAACGTGAAGATCCCGATGATGTTCGACTCCACCGAGTGGCAGAAGATGGAAGCAGGTCTACAGCACGCGGGGGGCAAGTCCATTTTGAATTCTATCGACGAAGAGGGCATGGCACGCACGGCGGAAGGAAAGTTCCGCATTGCCAAACGAGCTTACGAACAAGCGACCCAGGAATTTGGTTTTCTCGCCTCGGACATTTTTTTCGATCCGCTGGCGCTGCCTATCTCGACCGGCATTGAGGAGGATCGGAAAAACGCGCTCGAGACCATCGCCGCAATTCGCCAGATCAAGAAGGAACTTCCGGGAGCATTCACCATCTTAGGTGTTTCAAATGTATCGTTTGGCTTAAATCCTGCTTCGCGAGTGGTACTAAATTCAGTGTTTCTCCACGATGCTGTAGAAGCAGGACTCGATGCCGCTATCGTGAATGCGAGCAAGATAGAACCGCTAAATCGCATCGGGGAGAAAGAGTTAAGAGTTGCTCGCGAATTGATCTACGACCAGCGAAAATTCAAGGGTGACGTTTGTACATATGACCCGCTGACCGAGTTCACTACATTATTCGAGGGTGTTAAGGCGAAGAGCGCAAAGAAGGCCTCAAAGGGTGCAACGGTCGAAGAGCGTCTCAAGAATCACATCATTGACGGGGAAAAGATCGGGCTGGAAGCCGAGTTGAAGACAGCTCTGGAAACGCATCCGGCGCTCGACATTATCAACAACATTTTGCTCGACGGTATGAAGGTTGTCGGCGATCTCTTTGGCAGCGGTCAGATGCAGCTGCCTTTTGTATTGCAATCTGCCGAAGCCATGAAGGCCGCGGTCCGTTTCCTGGAGCCGTTCATGGAAAAGAAAGGCGGCGCGACAGCCAAGGGCACTATGGTCCTAGCCACGGTGAAAGGCGACGTGCACGACATCGGCAAGAACCTCGTCGATATCATCCTTACGAACAACGGTTACAAGGTTATTAATCTTGGCATCAAGCAGACGATTGATAACATTCTCAACGCTTATCAGGAGCACGGCGCCGACGCTATCGGTATGAGTGGATTGCTGGTCAAGTCGACATTGATCATGAAAGAGAACCTGGAGCTGATGAACGAACGCGGCATTAGTGTACCAGTGGTGCTCGGGGGTGCCGCACTGACCCGGCGCTACGTCGACGAAGATCTGAAATCACTCTATCACGGCCAACTTTACTACGCGCGAGATGCCTTTGCGGGGCTGCATACGATGGATAAGCTGGTCAGCGGCAACGGAGGGTCACATACGGAAGTCCTGGGACAAGGAGCCTCGGAGAACGAGCAAGCAATCGAAGACGCAGAAGATCTGATTGGTGAAGAGGCCAAGCTGGGCATTCGCAAAACCGTGAAGCCACGCGGCACAGCCAGAGTTATCGGCAACACCAGCCACACCACGCGTTCTAGAGTAAGCAGTGAAGTGGATATTCCCAAAGCGCCATTCTACGGATCGCGTGTGGTCGATGTTTCTCTCGATGATGTCTTCGCGTTTGTCAACGAAACTGCTTTATTCAAAGGACAGTGGCAGTTCAAACAGGGACGGAAACCCGCCGATGAATACCAGGCATTGGTGCGCGAGAAGGTGCGGCCGATTTACGAGGAGTTGAAAGAGCGCAGCAAAAGAGAAGGCCTGCTTGTGCCGAGGGTGGTCTATGGTTATTTCCCTTGCCAGTCAGACGGAAACGATCTAATCGTGTACGACGAAGCTAACAAGAAGAGAGTTAAGTTTACCTTTCCCCGTCAGCCTGCGGGCAATCACCTTTGTTTGGCTGATTTCTTTGCATCGCGAGAATCAGGCAAGATGGACGTGGTTGCGTTTCATCTTGTCACCGTTGGACGCCGGGCCAGCGAATACGCGCAAGAGTTGTTCAAAGCAGACAACTACACTGATTATCTCTATTTTCACGGTCTCAGCGTGGAAAGCGCGGAGGCTCTGGCTGAGTTGTGGCATAAACGAGTCCGCGAAGAGTTAGGTATTGCGGCGCAGGATGCAGTTGAACTAGCGAAGTTGTTTCATCAGAACTATCAGGGCTCACGTTATAGTTTTGGTTATCCGGCGTGCCCGGATCTCGAAGATCAGCGAAAGTTGTTTGCGTTGTTGGACCCCCAGCGTATCGACGTAGAGCTCACTGAGGAGTTTCAACTTGAACCAGAGCAGTCAACTTCAGCGATTATCGTACACCACCCGGAAGCGAAATACTTTTCAATCGAATAGCCGGACCTGATGTCCAATGTCCAAAGTCGAAAGTCCCAAGGCGAGCGCTCATACAAAAACATTCGAGCAGGGCGCAAAGGCTGACGTCGGACCCTGGGCGTTGGACTCCGTACGCGTCGTCCAGCCTACCTTGGAAGAGTTATCTGTTTTGTCCTCGTTCGAGCGCCTTGCTTTCCGTCTCGTCAGGCGAATGAATCAAGGAAGCTGGAAAAGGTTTTGGACCTGGTGTCAAAAGACCATGGGTGCCGGCTGGATTCATCTTTCCACTTACAACATCATGAACGTCTACGGTCTCGAACACATCGAGGCGGCGTCGCGCGAGCGACCAATCCTGCTGGTCGCAAATCATCGTTCTTTCTTCGACATGTACGCAGTCTCGACGGTGCTTTTTCGCCAAACGAAATGGCGCAAACAGCTCTTCTTTCCGGTGCGGGGCCGGTTTTTTTATCAGTCGCCGCTGGGACTGTTTGTGAATCTGGTGATGGGCTGGTGGTCGATGTATCCTCCTTTTTTCGGGGCGGGCGACAATCCGATTCCGGAGAAGCGTAATTTTGATAAATACTCATTTCGATTATTAACGGAACTCTGCCGCAGCGGTCGCG
>WNGI01012101.1_pt1 | contig 18623 bp, 15 predicted proteins | sample 5400621 | NCBI WGS metagenome assembly WNGI01 (sample SAMN13153374, study PRJNA577476) | soil metagenome | isolation source: 20 cm soil or saprolite under Garry oak tree replicate 1 | place: USA:California | collected 2016-06-15
CGGTCGAGACCCATCCTCACGATCCGGCCCAGATCATGTACACGTCCGGGACCACGGGACCGCCCAAGGGCGCCGTGCTCCCGCACGCGGCCCTGATCGGGCACCTCCCCGCGTTCGTCCTCTTCAATAACCTGGCCCCCCGCCCGGGCGACCGTCTCTGGTCTCCCGCGGACTGGGCGTGGATCGGCGGGCTCTTCAACGTGCTGTGGGCCGGATGGCACTACGGCATCCCCCTGGTGGCCTTTCGTCAGCCCAAGTTCGATCCTGAGCGGGCCTTTTGGGTCCTGGAGCGCCACCAGATCCGCAACACGTTTCTCTTCCCGACCGCGTTGAAGCTGATGCGGCAGGTCCACGCGCGCGGCCCCCGGCCCGGCGTGCGCCTGCGATCCGTGTACAGCGCCGGGGAGCCGGTCGGAGAGGAGCTGATCGGGTGGGGGCGTGAGGCGCTCGGGGTCACGATCAACGAGTTCTTCGGACAAACGGAAATGAACCTCGTGGCCGGGAACTGCGCGGAACTCCTCGCGGTCCGGCCCGGCAGTTTCGGCCGGCCCTATCCCGGGCACCAGGTGGACGTGCTGGACGAGGAGGGGCGTCCGGCTCCTCCGGGAACCATCGGCGAGGTGGCCGTGCGCCGGCCCGATCCCGTCATGTTCCTGGAGTACTGGAATAACCCCGAAGCCACCCGGCAAAAGTTTGCCGGCGACTGGGCGCTGATGGGGGATCTGGCGGTCAAAGACGCGGACGGATATCTCTGGTTCAAGGCGCGGAAGGACGACTTGATCAAAAGCGGCGCCTACCGCATCGGGCCGGGGGAGGTGGAGGAGTGCCTGCTGCGGCATCCGGCCGTCGCCATGGCGGCGGTGGTGGGCATCCCCGACCCCGAGCGGGGCCAGGTGGTCAAAGCCTTCGTTCGGCTGGCCTCCGGCGCGGCGCCGCATCCGGCTCCTGCCATCCTGCCGGATGCCCGCCTCACGGCGGAGCTTCAGCAGATGGTGAGAGACCAGGTGGGGTTGCACGCCTATCCCCGGAGCATCGAGTTTGTCGACGAATTGCCCCTCACCACGACAGGTAAGGTGCAGCGGTTCGTTCTGCGTGACCGCGCCCGGCCGCCGGCATAGGACGCAAGAGCGGCGACTCCGTCGAACAGGAGTTCTCCTGAACCTTATCAGGAGTTCCCCCTATATCGAAGGCGATGCTTATTGCCGGTCCATCCCAGGAGTCTCCCGGGTAGCCTGACCCTCATTTGTCCCGCACGCTGACGTTGGAAGTACTCTTCAGCTAGACCTCTTGAGGGGGAGGCCTATGAGCAACAGCAAGATCGCTGCAGTGCGTCTCGCGGCGATCGTCATTATTTTCGGACTCAGCCAGCTGGCGGACGCGCAGCCCGGCACCTCCGTCTGGATCCAGCTTGCCCCCACCGGCGGACCGCCCGGCGCGCGGATTGTCCCTGCCACGGCGTATGATCCGACAACGAATTCGATGATCGTGTTCGGCGGCGAGGCCGGACTCTCCGCGACCAGCACCTACTATAACGATGTCTGGGTCCTGGCGAACGCCGACGGCCTCGGCGGGGCACCCGCATGGAGCCAGCTCGCGCCGTTCGGTCTCGCTCCAAACCCGCGGTTTGGCTCCGGCGCGGCCTATGACCCGGGCAGCAACCGGCTGATCGTCTTTGGTGGGGCCTACGTGGACTACCCCGCCGCCACCGGCGTGTGTACATCGTACGGGAACGGCGGAACTGTCAATGATGTGTGGGTCCTGACGAACGCCAACGGGTCGGGGGGCGCGCCCTCGTGGACGCCGCTCGTCCCCTCGGGGTTGGCTCCCGCACCTCGCCGCACAAGTGTCGTGGTCTACGACGCGGCCAACAACCGGCTGATCGTGTTCGGCGGCAGCGAAGCCTGCAGTAAGAGGAACGATGTCTGGGTCCTCTCCAATGCCAACGGGCTCGGGGGCATGCCGGTCTGGACGCAGCTCAACCCGTCCGGCCCGCTGCCGGCGGCTCGTGGGGAGATCGGCTCCGGCGGGGTCTATGATGCGGCCCATAACCAGTTGATCATCTTTGGAGGCCGGGCCGATCTCGCCGTCCTCAACGACGTCTGGATCCTGTCCAATGCCAACGGCCTCGGCGGCACCCCAGCCTGGACGCAACTGAGTCCGTCGGGCGCGCTTCCGCCGGGGAGGGAAGCCCATACCGTGACATACGATGCCGCGGCCAACACCCTTACGGTGATGGGGGGAGCGGATTTTTCGGAAATGCACCTGATGAGCGACGTCTGGCAACTCTCGACCGCCAACGGACTGGGGGGCACGCCGGGATGGACCCAACTCACCCCGTCGGGAGCCGCCCCACTGCCGCGGGCCGGTTACACCGCCGTCTATCATCAGGCGACCCGACGGGCCGTGATCTTCGGCGGGGTGGGCTGCGTCCCGTGCGCGAGCCTGAACGACACATGGGTGCTCGCGGACATCGTGCCGTTCGCGGCCTTCTCGGCCGCCGCCCAGATCCATCCCGCCTCCGGCGGGTTTACGGTGCAGGGCACGTTCACACCCGGATCGGGTGGAAGCATCAGCCCTTTGACCCAAGACGTGACCCTCCAGGTGGGCGGGTTCTCCGCGACGATCCCCGCGGGCTCGTTCGCGGCCGTGGGCGGATCATTCACCTTCACCGGGGCCATCAACGGCGTGCCGATGGACGCGACCATTCAGCCGCAGGCCGGCGGGTATGCGTTCACGTTCGACGGCGCGGGGGCTCCGAATCTGCCGGACGCCAATCCGGTGACGGTCGGCCTCGGGATCGGGAACAACGGCGGGGCGATCCAGGTCACCGCGACCTTCAACTAACACCTGCTTTTTCACCTGTCGCCCGCGCCGGCAGACGGCCAGCGCGGGCCCCGCGTTTGAGGACGGGCCCACAGTCTTTCCCAGGATTTTCCTGATAGATTTTCCCGGACGCGTGAACCCTCAGTTTCCGCCGTGTTTCCCCCATGGGTTTTTTCCCGCGGAGGCAGACCCGACCGGTCTCGGAGTTTCGCCCGACCGGAGCGTAGCGCGACCCCCAGGTATCGGGCTACCCTGTGACCGAGAGATTTCCCGCGCTAACTGCCGAGCGACTCCGGATCGACGCGAGATCTTATCAGGGGGTGGCATGTGAGAACGATCGGGACGGGCGCTGTCCGCATCGCAGCACTGGTCATCGTGCTCAGTCTCAGCCAGTTGGCTCAGGCACAGCAAGCTACCGGTCCCATCTGGACCGAACTCAGTCCTGCCCCGAACACGAATGGAGGATCGCCGGCGCCGGCCAAGCGACTGCTCCAATCGACGGCGTACGATCCGACGACCAACTCGATGATCGCGTTCGGGGGCGCAACCCAGGACTTCGGGAACTTCGGCGTCTATAGCGATACCTGGGTCCTCACGCACGCCGACGGTTCCGGCGGGACCCCCGCATGGATCCAACTCACGCCCTCGGGCCCCGCACCGGCCGCGCGGTTTGGCGCCGGCGCGGGCTATGACCCCGCCAGCAACCGGCTGATCATCTTTGGCGGGGCCCTCTTCGAATATACGGGCACGTGTGCACCGACCGATAATACCGGGACCGTACATGGACGCAGGTCACCCCGGCGGGGGTGCCGCCCGCTCCCCGCCGCTCCGGCGTGGTGGTCTACGACGCCTCCCGCAACCGGCTGATCCTCTTCGGCGGCAACGAAGCCTGCGGGATCAGCAACGACGTCTGGGTCCTGTCCAATGCCAACGGGCTGGAGACGTGGAACACGCCGACCTGGACCCGGCTCACGCCGTCCGGCGTCCTGCCTGACGCCCGCGGTGAAATTGGCTCCGGCGGCGCCTACGACGCCGGCGATAACATGCTGATCATCTTTGGCGGCAAGGGTGACACCGCCGATTTCAATGATGTGTGGGTGCTGTCGAACGCGAACGGTCTGGGAGGCGCCCCAGTCTGGACGCAGCAGAGCCCTGTCGCCGGGCCCCCCATGGCGAGGCATGCGCACGCCGTGGCGTATGATGACCAGGACAACGCGCTGATCGTGAGCGCCGGCGTGAATTTTAGCGAAACCCAGTTCCTCAACGACATCTGGTGGCTCTGGAACGCGAACGGGCTCGCCCCCGGCGCGCAGAGCTGGGTGCCCCTCACCTCCTCAGGACCCAGCCCCCTGCCGCGCGCCGGGTACGGCGCCGTCTACCGCCACACAACGGACAGACGCGCCACGATCTTCGCTGGGGTGACCTGCGCCCCGTGCGCGGGCCTGACCGACACCTGGGTGTTCGCAAACTTTGACGCGGCGATTTTCGACCCGCCGTTCGCGACCTTCTCCGTCAATGACGCGCAGATCACTCGGGCATCCCGGTCGTTGCAGGTGGAGGGCCAGTTCACCCTCGCGCCGGGGGCGAGCATCGATCCGGCGACGCAGGCGGTCGCGTTCGGGTTCGGCGGGTTCACGACGTCGATCCCGGCGGGCTCCTTCGTCCGAACGGGGAACGGCCAATTCCGGTTCTCCGGGACCATTGCCGGCGTGCCGTTAGACGTGAAGATCAAGCCTAGTACCGTCCAAAACGATCAAACCACCCAGAGCGGCCAAACATCATCTCAGCAGGGCGGCTACGCGTTCGCGGTCGAAGCCGCGGGGGTGCCCAACCTGCCTCCCGGCAATCCGGTGACCGTCTACCTGACGATCGGCCACAATAGCGGGAGCCTCAAGGTCAACGCGCACTCCGACTGAGGTTTGCCACACTAAGGCCCGTTCTTTACCGGCCGCCCGCGGCCGGCTCATGCCCCCGCGGGCGGCCGGCCTCTGGACTGCCCCGGCATCCGTTCGGGGAGATGGGCGGTATCGGACGAGAAGCAGCTGCCCTTGCTCCTTAAGGTATTTCCCCGTAGACTACACGTCCACTCAGGTAAATTCCGTAGATAACTTGAGAACTTTGCCTGCTACCGTTCCCCGCAGGCATTCTCTACCCTGACATCCAGTGACCATGGGAGAAACTTCCAACGAACTTCAAGGCAAATGTCAAATCTTGTAGGGGGTGGCTTGTGAACGGGGTCAGGTCGGGGATTTTCCGCCTCGCGGCGGTGGTCATTGTGCTTGGTCTCAGCCAGCTGGTTCAGGCGCAACAGGCGACCACCCCCGCCTGGACCCAGATCACCGCTCCTGGGGGGACGACGACTGGGGGCCCGGTCGCCCCGGCCAAGCGACTTCTCACTTCGGCGACCTATGATCCGGGGACGAACCGGATGATCGTGTTCGGGGGAACGAGCCAGGACTTCGGGAATCTCACCGGCTATAACGATGTCTGGGTGCTCACGAACGCCGACGGCACCGGCGGGACCCCCACGTGGATCCAGCTCAGGCCCGCCGGAACTCCTCCGGCGGCGCGGTTTGGCGGGGACCCTTAACGATGTGTGGATCTTGACCAACGCCAACGGGGTGGGCGGAACGCCGACGTGGACGCAGCTTGCCGTCTCGGGGGCGCCGCCCAGTCCTCGCCGCTCGGGCGCGGTGGTGTACGACTCCTCCCGCAACCGCATGATCATGTTCGGCGGCAACGAAGCGTGCCAATCGCGAAACGACACCTGGGTCCTGTCCAACGCCAACGGGCTGGAGACATGGGACACGCCGGCCTGGACCCGACTCCTGCCGCCCGACCCGCTGCCCGCCGCGCGGGGTGAAATTATGGCTTCCGCAGCCTACGATACCGGCGATAACCTGCTGATCCTCTTTGGAGGCCAGGGCAATGGCGTCGATTACAATGATGTGTGGATCCTGACCAACGCCAACGGGCTGGGCGGCACCCCGGTCTGGACGCAGCAGACCCCCGCCAACGGGCCCCCAATGGCGAGGCATGCGACCAGCGTGGCGTATGATGACCAGGACAACGCGCTGATCGTGATCGGCGGCGTGAATTATAACGAAACCCAGTTCCTCAACGACGTCTGGTGGCTCTGGAGCGCCAACGGGCTCGCGACCGGCCAGAGCTGGGTGCCCCTCACCTCCTCAGGACCCAGCCCCCTGCCGCGCGCCGGGTACGGCGCCGCCTACCGCCACACAACGGACAGACGCGCCACGATCTTCGGCGGGGCCGTCTGCCTGCCGTGCGTGGGCGTGAACGACACCTGGGTGCTCGCAAACTTTGACGATGCGATTCTTGATCCGCCGTTCACCACCTTCTCCGTCAGTGACGCGCAGATCACTCGGGCATCCCGGTCGTTGCAGGTGGAGGGCCAGTTCACCCCCGCGCCGGGGGAGAGCATCAACCCGCTGACGCAGGTGGTCGCGTTCGGGTTCGGCGGGTTCACGACGTTGATTCCGGCGGGCTCCTTCGTCCAAACGGGGAACGGCCCGTTCCGGTTCTCCGGGACCATTGACGGCGTGCCGTTGGACGTGAAGATCAATCCTCGTGACGTCCCAGGCGGCCAAACCACCCAAAGCGGCCAAGCCTCACCTCAGCAGGGCGGCTACGCGTTCGCGGTCGAAGCCGTGGGGGTGCCCAACCTGCCTCCCGGCAATCCGGTGACCGTCTACCTGTCCATCGGCCACAACAGCGGGAGCGGCCAGGTGATCGCGCAGTCCGGAAACTGACGCTTCCTTCCCCAGCCGCCGCCCGCGCCGGCCTCGCCGCCGCGGGCGGCGGCGTTCCCCCCCGCACTCTCCCTCGCGCTTCACGTTTGAAACGTCAATGGGTGGATTGCTATGATGAACGCATGGGAAGGCGGATGCGCCTCGGCCTCGTCTGCGCGCTCCTCGCCGTGGGCGTCCTCTATCGCGTCGCCCCGTCCCGATCAGCCCCCTCCGTTCCTCCCGGTGTCTGGCCCGTTTCCCTCGGGGAGCGGGCGGCATACCGGCTCGGTATTGGCCCGGGAGATCGCCTGGACCTGAGCGTGCATCCGGGCGGTCCCTGGCAGCCGGCGGGAGTGGCGCAGGTGTACCGGCCGGTCCGGTACCCGACCGAGGTAGGGCGGGAGGCCCTCGAGATCCGCCTGCACCTGCCCGATCTGCAGACGCTGGCCGGCCGGAGGGATGAGGTGGACAGCATCGTGGTGCGCCTCCGCTCACCGGGTGGTCCGGCGCCTGCGCGCACCGGCCGCGCACCGGAGGCGGGCGAAGCGGCGGCCGAGATGGTGACGCGATTGAACGCGTCGCCGCTGGGATTCCGCGCCTACACGTCCGCCGAGCTGGCCGCGCGCAACTCCAGCCCGTTTGAGGTCATCGCCCGCTTCCATCGGGCGATCGGGGCCGTCACCGTCCTCGCCAGCAGCGTCTTCCTCGTGGCGATCATGACGCTCAAGGGCGAGGAAATGCGCCGTCAGGTCGGCGTCATGCGGCTGATCGGGATCTCCCCGCGGACGGTCGTCGGCACCGTGCTGGTGATCGCGGCGGGGGTGGCCCTTCTGGGAAGCGCCATCGGGGCCGGACTCGGGTACCTCTTGTCGCTGGGGATCAACGCGTACTACCGGTCGCTGTTCGACACGGACCTGGTGTTCTCGCGGATCACACCGCACCTCTTGGGGACCTCGGCGGGCGTCTCCGCGCTGCTCGGGATCGCGGCCGGCGCGTTCACCGCCTGGCGTGTCCTGCGCCAAGGGCCGCTGGAGCAGCTCGGGCGCTAGACGCTCGCCCGCCGCCGTGGGGCCAATCCTCTTCCTCGCGTTCCGCACCCTCATCCGCGTCCCCGCCCGGACGGCGCTGGTGGTCCTTGGGCTGAGCGTCACCGGGGCGCTCCTTCTCGACATGACGATGCTGGCGGGGGGGCTCCAGGCCAGCCTCGGCTCGGTGCTGAGCCGCCTGGGATTCGCCGTGCGCGTCGTCCCGCGCGGGACCCTGCCGTTCTCCGGCGATGCGGAAATCGCCGACGCCGACCGCTTGGCGGCGGCGATCGAAACCCAGTCCGGGGTGACCGCGGCCGTCCCGGTCCTCGGCGCCAACCTGTACGTGCAGCAGGGCGGCCGGCGGTTCCCCTCGTTCGCGCTTGGGGTCCCCTCCGGGACTCCCGGCGTCTACACGCTGGTCGCGGGCGCGGATCTGTCGACGCGTCCCGGCCCGCCGTCGGGAGGGACGGCCCCCGTCCTGCCGATCGTGGTCAACCAGAATATGGCGAGGCTCGACGGCGTCCGCATTGGAGACCGCCTCGTCCTCTCCGCGGCGCCGGGCACGATCCTCCAGGCGTTTGCGGCTGTCCAGCCGTGCCGGGTGGCGGGGATCGCGGACTTCTACTTTGACCTCCCGACGCAGCGGACGGTGGCCCTTGCCGCTCCCGTCCTCCGGCGCCTCCTGGACCGGCCCCCAGGCGGCGCCTCCCTCATTCTCGTGCGGATGACGGACCCGTCGCGGGCCGACGCGCTGGCGCGGTGGATTGCCGCCCGGGACCCCCGCGTGGATGCCTTCAGCATCCAGGAGTTTCTGGCGAGAACAGGAGCCCGGCTCACCTATTTCAACCAGTTCTCCGTGATCCTGGGAACGATGAGCGCGGCGGTGGCGTTCCTGCTGATCGCGGCGATCGTGACGCTCTCCGTGGGGGAGCGGCTTGGCGAGATCGCGATGCTGCGGGCGATGGGGTTCCCGCGGGCGAGCATCGTCGGGCTCGTGCTCGTCGAGGGCATCGCGCTCGCCGCGGCCGCGCTTCCGGGCGCTTTTCTCCTTGGGATCGCGATCGCCCGCAACCTCGACCGGATTCTGCTCTCCTCCCCCGGCGTCCCGGAGAACCTCCATTTTTTCACGCTCACGTCCGCGGCGGCGGTGCGGACGGTCGGGATCCTGCTCGCCACCGGCGCGTTGGGAGGAGCGTATCCTGCCGCGGTGACCGCCCGCCTCGAGGTGGCGCCGACCCTCCACCGCGAGGTCGTGTCGTGACCGCCGAACCGGCCGTCCAGATCGCGGCGGCGACACGCGTCGTGGCGGCAGAAGCGGTCACCAAAGTCTATCCCATGCCCGGCGCGCCGGTCGAGGCGCTGCGGGGAGTCACGCTCGCCGTGGAGCGCGGAACGTTGCTGTCGATTGCCGGACCGTCCGGCTGCGGCAAATCCACGCTGCTGCACCTGCTGGGCGGCGTGGACCGGCCCACCACCGGGAGCGTGACCATCCTGGGACACCGGACCGACGGGCTCGGCGATGCGGCCCTCGCCCGGATTCGTCTGCGCCACGTCGGGTTCGTCTTCCAGCGGTTCTTCCTTCTCCCGATGCTGACGGCGGAAGAGAACGTGGCCTTGCCGATGATGGAGGCCCGGGTCCCGGCAGACGAACGCCGCCGGCGGGTGCGCGCCCTGCTCGAGCGGGTCGGGCTCGGCGCTCGGATGCGGCACCGGCCTGGACAGCTGAGCGGCGGCGAGATGCAGCGGGTCGCCATCGCCCGCGCGATCGCCAACCATCCCGATCTCCTCCTGGCCGACGAGCCCACCGGCGAACTGGACGAGGCGACGGGGCGGGAAGTCGGCGGCCTGCTCCGGGCTCTCAGCCGGGACGGGATCGCCGTCGTCCTGGTGACGCACAATCCGGACCTGGCGGCGCTCGCGGACCGGCAGGTGCGAATGCGGGATGGCGTCCTCGTATGAGCTCACCGATCTGGCTGCTGGCGTGGCGCAGCCTCGCCGACCGCCCGCGGAGGAGCCTGCTCCTGCTGGTCGGCTATGGGATCGGCGTGGCGGTGATGATCGCGCTGCTGTCCGTGGGGGATGCCCTCCTGGCGCAGGCCCGGGATCGGGATCTCGTGTCCGGCGGCGATCTCGTGCTGCTCCCCGAGGGCGTCGATCCGAGCGTCCTCAAGGTCAACGGCGTCACCGATCTCTCCTTCACCATCCAGCAGGCCGGGTTCATCACCCGCGAGATCCTCCTGGGGCCGCGCTTTGCCCCGGCGATCGCCGCGGCCGCGCCTCAGATCACCGCGCGCCAGATCTACGTTCGGGCGCGCGGGCGCGTTGTGCCGGCGATTGCGTCGGCCGGCATCCCGTCGCTGGATGAGGCCGCCGGAGTCACCGCGGCGGTCCCGGGCGCCGAAGACACTCCCCGCGACCACGCCTGGCTCGCTCCGTCCCCCGCGGCACTCATCGACCGGATCGATCGGTTCCACCGCCCGCCGCAGGCCGCGCGGCCCGCATGGGCGGAGTGGGACTACTTCAATTTCGTCGATCCGGCCACGGGGACGTATGGATACCTGACGATCCTCGCCGGCGGCCAGGGGCGCGGCGGCGTATTCATTCGGATCAAGCAGCCCGGCCGCGCGGTCGAGGACATTGCGATCCCCGCGACCGTCCGGCCCGGAGACCTTGGGTTCGACTCGGCCGACCAGCGGGTCGGTCCGGCCCGGGTGCGTAACGCCGGCGGGCGGTACCACGTGACGGTCAATGATCCGCGCGCCCGCGTCGACCTATGGCTGACCCCTGATCCCGGCTTCTACCTCCCTCCGGGCGAGACCGCCGGAGATACCGTGATCTCCGGGTACGTCGTCCCCGCCGTCAGCGGGCGAGTTCGCGGGGGCTCGAGCGCGCCGCCGGGTATCACGACCACAACTGGGGGACCTGGCGGGGCGTCACCTGGGAGTGGGGTGAGGCCGGGGGGGAGGCCATGCCCTTGCCCGCGCCGCACGGCGCCACGGCCACGGCTGAGGGGGACGTCCTGGCTCACGCCGTCGGCGCGGTGCTCTACGGGGGACTGCATGTGGCCGGGTCTGAGCCGGGCGCGGGGGGACGGCCCGCCGCGCTCTTTGTGTGGGCGCGCCCGCGGGCGGACTCCGCCCCGCGCGGCGGCGCATTTCTCGCCGCGATGCCGGTGACTGAAATTCGCTACGCGGGCTGGCACCCGGGCCCCGTCCTGGCAGGGCGCCGCGTCCCGGCGCCGGCAGACGTGACCGTCGAGGCGGGCTCCGGGGAACCCGGCAGGGACGCGGAGGCCGTACTGAGCACGCCCCGTCTCTTGCGGGGGCGATGCGCCGTAAGGGGGGAATCGGGGTGCCGTGGGTGACGATCTCGGAGCTCGACCACATCCCGCGAGGCACGGGCACGGTGGTCTACGTCGGAGGGAAAGCCGTTGCCCTCTTCAACATCGACGGGACCCTCTACGCCCTGGACAATGTCTGCACGCACCGCGGCGGGCCATTGGGCGAAGGCCGGGTCGACGGAAGGGTCGTCACCTGCCCCTGGCACGGGAACCAATTTGATGTGACAACGGGCCAGGTCGTCGTGGGAGCACGTCCCGTGACAGCCTACGCGGTGCGCGCCGAAGCAGGGTGCGTCTTGATCGACCTTCCCTGAATTCAGCAGGAGAGAGGGTTACTGCATCACCGCCGTGACCGTCGCCGCGCCCGCGTTACTGCCGATGCCAAGTCGCAGGGGGACCGGATTGGCGGTAGGGAGATTGCCCGCTCCGGCGCCTTCGGCCCTGAAGGCGAAGCGATTTCCGCCATGGCGAACGACGAGCGCGTCGAGCGGCGCCCCGTTGATGACCCCTTCGAAGACAAACATCCCCTGCCGGACTTCTCGGAATGAGCCGGCGGGAATGGCGGCCGTAAATCCGCCAATCTCGAGCGTGAGCGGCTGCGTCACCGGGTTGATCCCCCGGCTCCCGGTCCCGAGCACGAAGGTGCCGTGCACCACAAACGATCCGGTCTCCCGGCCGACGGACAGTGTCGCCCGGAACGATGCGAACGGGAACGAGGGGATCCGCGGCTGGATGAACTGGCCGTACGCGAGGGGGAGACTCCCGACCTCCACCGTCGCCACAACCATGTTCCGGGAAGTGTCGATCGCGTCCACGGTACCACGCGGAGTCGTGTAGGCGTGCGTCACGTACACGCGCGCCCCGTCGGGCGTCACCGCGAGGCCCGTGGGGAACGCCATCGGCCCCACCGCCGCCACGACCGTGTTCGTCGACGTGTCGACCACGTTGACGGCATTGCTGTTCGCCACGTACACGCGCTTCCCGTCGGGCGCCACCGCGATCGCCTTGGGGAGGGGAGGCAGCGGGATCGTCTTCACCACCGTGTTCGTCGCGGTGTCGATGACCGCAACGCCGAAGTGTCCATACGGTTGTTCAGAGATGGTCGTCACATAGACACGCGCCCCGTCGGGCGTCACCGCGACGCCGTGGGTCTGATCGGCAGTAGAACCGACCGTGACCGCCTGGACGACCGAGTTCGTCGCGGTGTCGATCACCAAGACGGCGGGACTGTGGTTCGTCACGTAGACGCGCGATCCGTCCGGGGCCACCGCAACGCCGAAGGGGTCCCCGCCGAGAGATTGGGCCGACACGACCGCGTTCGTCGCGGTGTCGATGACGAAAAAGGCGGCGGGGACCGCCGTGACGTACACGCGCGATCCGTCGGGCGACACCGCGACCCCCAAGGGGGACGCGCCCAAGGGAGGAAGCGCCACCGTGGCCGTGACCGCATTCGTCGCGGCGTCGATCACCGAGACGCTTTGGTCGGAGAAGTTTGCGACGTAGACGCGCGATCCATCGGGTGACACGGCGGCGCCGTAGGGCCGGTTGCCGACCCCCACCGTCGCCACGATCGCGTTCGTCGCGGTGTCGATGACCGAGACATCATTGCCGGATGCGTTCGGGATGTAGGCAAACGGGGCTGCGTTCGCCCCCACGGCCACCGAGAGCCCGAGGACGGCGACGAACAGGAGCGCCGGCCCAAACCTTCGCATAGACTCCTCCCCGAGGCTCCGAAGTTTGTTTGGAAGTTCGTCCGAATCTCAACCGAACTCAGCGTGAACCATACCGGATGGCCGCGCCAACGGTAAAAATCAGGAGACCCGGAAGAGGAAACACCCTAGACGATCGGGGGGAAACACCTCACAGGAAAGGTCTGGCAGACGAGATCGGTCCGACCACATGGTCATCGAGAACCGAAACGGTGCGGGACGCCAAACTCCCGTTTGCTAAGAGGGCGGCGGCACGGCCGCCTGTCAGGCGGGCCCCGTATCCGCCGGAGGCCGGGACTCTCCGCCTTCCGGACCGTAGAAGACCACCCAGACTGCGAAGTCGTCGGTAAACTGGTCGAAACGGTGGACCACGCCCGCCGGGACAAACAACACGTCGCCGACGCCAAACGGATGACGCGCGGCACCGTTGACGAACCAGCCGCTGCCGCGCGCGACGATGTACAGCTCATCTTGGGTATGCGGGGTCTGCTCGTCCTTCCCGCGCGGCGCATAGAGCGCGACGAGCATGCTGCCGTGGCTCAACACCGGTGCGGCGCGCCGGCCGGCCGGGATAGGCGTCGCCATGGCCTCCGCGAGCGTGACCCGGCTCCTGCGCAGGTCGGCAGGTCCCGGCCCACCCCCGGCCGGGATGTCGTGCGACCGAACGTTCGGCGGCTGCTCCGTCACGGCGCTTCTCCCATCCCCTTCTTGACCAGGGGATTCTGACTTGGAAGGGCCCAGAAAATGGCCAGCGCGAGGTTCAGGACAAGGCTCGCGGCAACGCTCTGGAACGCCAGCCCGAAGGCGAGGGCATAGCACAGCGGCCCAATCGAATACGCTCGCGTTATGGCCTGAACCACGGCGCGGTCGGCGGCGCTCCTCAGCAGGCGCTTGCGGTGCGCCGCGTACCACCACAACAGATTGAAGAAGACGGCGATGGCCACGTACGTGCCGCTGTAGACGGCCGCCGCCACGCGGCCCGCCGCCCGTGGAGTATATTCCGCCAAGACGCCGGTGGGGAAGGGAACGAACGTCACCCCCAACAGGAGCAGTCCGTTGAGGACGAGCAGGCCGTCGTCGGTTCGCCTGATCAGCGTGAACATGCGGTGGTGATTGATCCACATGATGCCGATGGTCGCGAAGCTCGTCACGAAGGCCAGATACGCGGGCCATTGTCCCACGAGCGCGGCCAGGAGATCGCGTCCTTCCGCCATGCCGCGCGGGACCTTGAGGTCCAGGACCAGCAGCGTGATGGCGATTGCGAACACGCCGTCGCTGAACGCTTCGATCCGCGCGGTCTCTTTGGCGTCCGCCGCTGCTCCGTGCGCGGCATTCATGCCGCGGTCCTGGGGGGCACCGGGGCCCAGGTCCGGACCTGACCGGTCCCGCGGACGATCCACTTCGTGGTGGTCAGTTCCTCGAGCCCCATCGGACCGCGCGCGTGCAGCCGGCTCGTGCTGATGCCGATCTCCGCGCCCCGCCCGAACTCGCCGCCGTCCACGAGGCGGGTGGAGGCGTTCACGAGGACCGCGGCGCTGTCCACCTCGCGGACGAACCGCTCGGCCCGGCCCGCGTCCTCCGTGACGATGCCGTCGGCCAGCCCGGTGCTGTGGGCCCGGATGTGCTGCAGCGCTTCGTCGAGCCCCGGGACGACCCGGACCGCGAGAATCAGGTCCAGATACTCCGCCTCCCAGTCCGCCTCGGTCGCCGGGACGACATCGGGGACGAAGCGGCGCGTCTCCGGATCTCCGCGCACCTCGACCCCCGCCGCCCGCAGTTCCCGGACCAGCGGGGGCAGCAGCCAGGGGGCGATCTCCGCGTCCACGAGCGCCTTCTCGAGCGCATTGCAGGTGCTCGGCCGGTTCGTCTTCGCATTGACGATGATCCGGACCGCCATTTCGATGTCGGCATCCCGATCGACAAAGATGTGGGTGACCCCTTTCTCGTGCTTGAGCACGGGGACGCGCGCATGCTCGGTCACGAACGCGATCAGCGCCTCCCCGCCGCGGGGAATCACGAGGTCGACGAGCCCACGCTGCCCGACGAGGTCTTGAATCGCCTGGTAGTCCCGCTGCTCCAGGAGGGAGACCGCGGCCGCGGGGAGCCCGGCGGCGCGCAGCCCGGCGTGGATGGCGTTCACCAGCGCCCGATCGGAGTGCACCGACTCCGCTCCGCCCCGGAGGATCACCGCGTTGCCGGCCCGCAGGCACAGCCCCGCGGCGTCGACGGTGACGTTGGGCCGGGACTCATAGATCATCGCGATCACCCCGAGGGGGACGCGGACCCTGGCGATCCGCATCCCGTTCGGCAGGGCACGGGACTCCACGACCTGACCCACGGGATCCGGCAGATCGGCGATCGTCTGGAGCGCGTCCGCCAGGCGATCGACCCGGGCATCGGTCAGCGTCAGGCGGTCCCGAAAGGCCCGCGGGCGGTCGGCCAGGACGCCGAGATCGCGGGCGTTGGCCTCGAGGATCTCCGCCCGGCCGGCGCGGATCGCTTGGGCCATGGCCTGGAGCGCCCCGCGCCGCTCGGCGTCCGAGGCGGAATGCAGCCGGGTCGCGGCGCGCCGGGCGTCAGACGCTTTTAGACCCGCTTCGGAGCGCGTGGTGCTCATCGGGTCCTCTTCACCGCCTGATCCCCCTCACCGCTTCCCGCCAGGATGAGGTTGTCGCGATGGACGACCTCCTTGGGAGCCCGGACCCCCAGCACGCGGGCGATCTCCGTCGAGCGGATCCCCATGATGCGGACGACCTGAGCGCTGGGATAACTGGAAGTCCCCCGGGCGACCTCTTCTCCGCGGGTGTCCCGGATGTGGATCGCCTCCCCGGGTTCAAATGTCCCCTGCACGTCGACCACGCCCGCGGCAAGCAGACTCCCGCCGCGGCGCAGCGCCTCCCGGGCGCCGTCGTCGATCACCAGCGTGCCCCGGGCCGGAATCCCGAGGGCGAGCCACCGCCGCCGGCTGGAGCGGGGTCGGGGTTCCGGGAGGAACACGGTGCCGTGCCGCTCCCCCTCCAGCAGGCGGACCAGCGGCTGCGGGCGCTCGCCTCCCGTGATGATCGTGGTGACCCCGGCCTCTGTGGCGATCCGCGCCGCGGTGATCTTGGTGGCCATGCCGCCGACGCCCTGGGCGGTCCGGCTCCGGCGCGCGGCGCGGAGCACGGAGGCATCGATCCGAGTCACCTGCGGGATCAGGCGGGCCTCCCGGTGGCGGCGCGGGTCGTCGGTCATCAGTCCTTCGACGTCGGAGAGGATGACCAGCAGATCGGCGCCCACCAGGCTGGCCACCAGCGCGGAGAGGGTGTCATTGTCGCCGATCTGGATCTCATCGATCGAGACGGTGTCGTTTTCGTTGACGATGGGCACGATCCCCATGCCGAGCAGGGCCTCGAGCGTTCGCCGGGCATTGACGTACTGCCGCCGGTTGGCGAAGTCTCGCTGGGTCAGCAGCACCTGTCCGACCCGCAGGCCCAGCGGTTCGAAGGCGGCCGCATACCGTTGCATCAGCAGGGGCTGCCCCACGGCGGCGAGCGCCTGCTTGTGTGACAGGCCCCCGACCGGGCGACGCTGCCCCAGGAGCCCCGCGCCTGTGACGATTGCGCCGGAGGTGACCACGATCACCTCCCGGCGCTGCCGCACCGCGGCGGTTACGTCCTCGGCGAGCGCGGTGATCCGCCGTGGGTCGACGACGGCTTTGCCCCCTGTGAGGGTGCTCGTCCCCACCTTGAGAACGATCCTGCGGGCGGTCTCCACGCTGCCGCGATCCGCGCGGAGGCTGGCATCCGAGTCCGGTCGCATTGGATTTTTCGACTTCTCCGGGGCGCGGGGCTTCTTCCTGCCTCCGGCGCGACCCATCACGGGGGCACCAAGGCCGCAGGCCGGCGCTGCGTGGTTTCATTGCGCGTAAAGGGTGGGGAGCAGGACACCGCGGTTGGCCAGCCGCAGGCCGGCCGCGTGCCCGGGGGGCTTACTTGTACTCGGATCCCAGGCTGAGACGGACCGGGTAGTTCGCTCCGCTCTCGGGCATCGTCGAGATCAGCACCGTGCGGTGCTCACCGGGGGCCAGGCGCAGCGTGGTCACCATGCGCCGCTCGCCGGACTTGACCCAGGCGAGATCGAAGACCTGATCGTCGACGAGCACGGTGCCTCCGCCGTCCCCACCCGACGCCTGGAAGATCAATCCCAGGATCGCCGGCAGCGGCCGCGGGTTGGTGAGGTCGATCGGGAACGCGTAGATGACCCCGTAGTTCCCCTTGAGGGGAGCCCCTGTCTGAGCCTCGTGCAGCGCGTCCCGGTCGTCGCCGACGGTCATCGCGAGCGGGGGATCGCCGACCGTGTACGTCAGGGCCTGCATGACGCGGGGGTGCTCGAATGTCCCCCGGGGGTGGACCTTGTCGAAGTTGGGCGCAAAGCTCAGCAGCGGCGGGTCCATCTCCCCCTCCAGCCGGGCGAACACATCCACGTTCAGCCGGGCGCCGTCGATCAGCGCGAGTTGGACGAGTCCGCTCGCCACCGCCTGCGGGGCCAGGTCGTGCAGGAACAAGGGCAGCGTCGTGTTCGGGGGGATCCGCGCCATGAACCCGGCGCGATGCCAGTACTGCTCGAGGAACGCACGGGCGGCCGTGTGGCCCTGGCCGAAGTCATCGGTCCCCTCGGCCCCGGCCGCGCCCGCGATCCACAGCGCAATCGGGGTGCGCGCGGGGTTGCTCAGGTTGACCGCGATCACCATGTGGCGGTCGCGAGATCCGTTCTGGTGATGGTAGAGCAGGCGGACGGTCTGCCCGGCGGAGACCGGCGTGCTGAGCAGCACCTTTCCGAACGGGAGGGTCTCGGGGCTGTTGCTGACGAGCAGATCCTGAGCGTCCGACCAGGGGAAGCTCGCATTCGTGATCTCCACCGGGACGGAGTGGGTCACCGGCTGCACCCCGGAGGCCGACACCTGCACGATCGCCCGCAGGGCCATCGCCGAGGCCAGGGGAAGCGGCTGGAGAGGCGGCGCCGTCTCCGTGAGGGACATGTTCCCGGCGGCGCGGATGTCGGGCACGACCGCCTTTGCGCTGGTCAGGATCGCCAGGCGCAGCGTCTCCACGGGCGCCGGATCCCCGGTCACCTTCACCCGAACGGGGGGAAGGGAAGCCGGGGGAACGTCGGCGATCCCGGCCCCGGGCGCGGTCACCCCAAGGGCGATCGTTGTGATCAGCGTGAGCGCAGCCGTCCGCATCAGGCGATCGGGCCGCCGTCGCGACAGGCGCGCGAGATTGTTCTGGATCTGCGCATCGCTCGCTCCTCCTACAATCAATCCCATGCTTGTTGGAGCGTTCGCTCGGTCCGTACGTGTGGTCCGGCGCTGCTGCGTGTGTTCGAAGAGGATGCGGGATGGACCGAAGTCGAATGCAGTGCCCTCAAAACTCCTAATACCCATCTCGGGCTTCATCCGGACAACGAATCGACATGCCCCGAGAGGGGCGCCGGGCGCGTATCCCCCTCTGGGGGCTCCAAACCAGAGGGGGGCCAACGGCAAGCAGAGGTTGCCCCCTTCGGGGACTCCAGACCGGAGTGGGGCCAACGGCAAGCAGAGGTTGCTGCGGGGTCGCAGCGTGCGGACGGGGGGGATGGCGGTGAACGTGGATCTCGCGGGCCGGGTCGCGGTCGTGTCCGGCGCCAGCGCGGGAATTGGACGGGCGATCGCTCAGGGACTGGCCGAGGCGGGCGCCGACGTGGTGGTTGGGAGCCGCAACGCCGATGCCATCAAGCGCGCCGCGAGCGAGATCGCCGGCAGCACGGGCCGCCAGGTGGTGGGCGTCCCGGCCGATGTGTCCCGCTATGAGTCGGCCAATGGCCTGCTGGATGCCGCGACGACCCGGTTCGGCAAGATCAACATCCTGGTGGCGAACGCGGGCGGACCGCCCCCGGGATCGGCGCTCACGCTCACCGACGCCGATTGGGAGCAGGCGTTCCGTCAGAACCT
>WNGI01001691.1_pt1 | contig 18621 bp, 16 predicted proteins | sample 5400621 | NCBI WGS metagenome assembly WNGI01 (sample SAMN13153374, study PRJNA577476) | soil metagenome | isolation source: 20 cm soil or saprolite under Garry oak tree replicate 1 | place: USA:California | collected 2016-06-15
CTTCGCGATGTTGACATCAATGCGTGGAATTAAGCATGCAACAGAATGCGGCTTGCGTACCCTTGCCCAGAAATAAAATTATCACTGGCTGCGCCCAATCTAACTTGGCCCCAAATCCCACCTCTCCTTTTCCAGATCAGTGCGAGTAAAGTGAACCACGATCAGGACCGTGTAATCATCGTGCTGGACCGATCCCACGGCCGGAGGTGACTCCCCTATGAATTCGCCGGTCTGGTTATCGGTCATGGAGATCTTAATCTCGGCATGGCCGCTGTGCTCTATATTCTTAAACACCGCGATTTCTGGCACGCCGATACCAATAACCGGGACCGTAAAAGCAGGAGCGCCGACAAACGACTGTCCCTGATCCACCGCAAGAACTGATGCGAAAACTTTCAGCCGCACCTGGGCTGATTTGGGATCTATGGGAATCCGTACCCCCTGGCCTTGCAGCCAGGCGGTGAAATATTCCTTTGCGAAATCCTTGTCCGGCGTGAGGCCGTAAAAATCCACCCAAACGGTTTTGTCCTTGATCTTTTGCGTGTCTAGACCGACCATAGCACGCTCCAAAGCACGGACGAGCAGCTCCTGCTCGATACTGGAGCGCTGTGTATTGGTAATCTGGGCGGTCGCGGCACAGCCTGCGATCGACAAAGACAAAAGGAGCAAGGTCAAATTTTTAAACTGGCCTGTCAGCATCGATGGCCTCCCATCACCCTAAGAGCTTGTTTAAAGTGTAACCCCCGAGCAATCTTTCGCAAGGAGCTTCCGCAATCTTTCTATCTCACTGCTCGCCCTGCCGCGCTCACAGCCAAGCTTCACCCGCTTGACAGTGCCTGACGCTCGAAAACCCGCGCTCGATTTCCTAAATACACCCAATCTGTCCACCCATGCTTGTCGCATGCTCTTGGTTAATTTCCTTGCTTTTGATACTTTCCGAGCGAACCAGTCGATTGGGGTGCGCGATGACAAAGATTTTCATATCGGCAATGACGATGTTTTTTCTTCTCACCGGCTCCGTTCGCGCCGTCGACAGAATCAGAATCGGAGTTCCCCAGCAAGTCGTGCATTGGATGGTCTTCCCCCTGGCGCAACAGAAAGGCTTCTTCAAAGAGGAAGGACTCGACGCTGAAATTGTTCGGATCACCGGCCCGTCCGGCAGGTCCGCTCTGATGAGCGGAGAAATCGATTATTACACGACCATCGCCTTCATCGTTCAATCGGCGATCTTAGGTTTGCCGGTCAAAGTCGTCGCCGCTTACGTCAACTGTCCGCCGTTTGTGTTGATGTCGCGGCCGGAATTCAAATCCGCACAAGATCTAAAGGGCAAAACCATGGGCATCGGTGCACCCCCCGGCAGCTCGCCCGACGTTATCGCAAAACTTGCCCTGCGACATCTCGGCGTGAATGCGGAGAAAGAGGTGAAGTTTGTTTACCTGAACTCCCATGAACGGACTTTTCTCGCCCTCGAACAAGGATTGTACGCTGCGGGCTTGATCCCACCGCCGTTCGATTTCCAAGGAAAAAAACTTGGCTTCAATTCGCTTGCGCGCGCCGACGAGCTGCTCACTTATCCGGAAGACGGCCTGATCGCCACGGTAAAAAAAATCAAAGAGAAGCCAGACGAAGTCAAACGCGTGATTAAGGCGGGCATCAAGGCCAACCGTTATATTCGCACCCAGCGGGAAGGAACGATTCAATTTTTAATGGCTTGGCAGAAAGTCAATCGTGAAACCGCCACTGCTAATTACGACAGTGCGGTGCGGGCGTTTAATGAAGACGGCTCGCCGCCGGAAGCCGGGCTTCGGCTGATCGTCGACGAAGCGAAGAAAACGGCCAAGGTCGAGCGCGAAATACCTCTCAGCGAAGTCGCAGATCTCTCCATCCTCAAAGAGGCTCAGAAGGAGCTAGGAATTAAGACAAAATAATCGATTCGCTTCGGCTATTATCTTTGGTCGAAGCGAAATCTGCCGGTCAATTCGGCCACGAAACTCGAGACCCGTTTAAGAAGTCCTCCGCAACAACGATCCACTATTGCAGCGGCTCGATCTTGATGATCGACGCGCCGAGGTTATTGCCGATCCAAAATGTTGGCCGGCTCGTTGTGTTATCCATGTTCACGCGACGGATATTCGTGGCGCGTGGCAGTAGATACTCGATGAATTCTTCTGTCTTGGTATTGAGCCGCACAACAAGGTCGTTGCTCATACCCCCGGTCCAGGCGTACCCGTCCTTGTCCAAAATCGCGTCGTAAGGATTGGTCCACGCGGTCGGCATTGCCCACTCGCGCGTCCGCTCTGTCTTGGTATCGAACATGCCGAGCATGTTGCCGCGATATTCCGCGAACCACAGCCGGTCCTGCGGATCCATGTGACCGCGGCGCGGCGCCGAGTTCGGCGTCGGCGTCGGAAACGGAGTGACGTTCAAGGTCTTGGCGTCAATCTTGATGATGTATTGGCCGCCGAAGTTGGTGCCGTAAAAATTATTCTTAGAGTCCGAGATCACGCCGTAGGAACCGAGCCGGTCCGCCGGCGGGCCGTTTTTCGGCAGGCCGCGCGAATAATCGACCGTGTACCACTCGCCGGTTTTCACATCGAGGCGATATTCATCATCGCCGCCGATCCACACTTTGCCGTCGAGGTTGATATGCACCGGATCGACCATCGCCAGCCGAGCTTCGTCGTTGTCTTTGAATTTCGGCGCGCTCCAGGTCTGGAATTTTTGCGTCTCGCGGTCGAATTTCGCGATGCTTCCCTGGTACATCATACCCATCCAAACGTTGCCCTGGGGGTCGAATCTCAGGTCGAGAGCGCCGACAGGCGCTCCGGGTTTCGTCACCGGCACGGCATACTCGACAGCTTTGGCGGTCTTGGGATCGAGCTTGCCGAGATACTGCGAGCCGAAATCCGAATACCAAATCATGCCCTCGGTATCGATAGCAGCGTCGTGCGGCATGGCCTCGGGACGTGGCAGATCATACTCAGTGATGATGACCTCAGTCGCTTTGCCTTTCGGGCGCGGCAGCGTCTTCAGCGGATATTCCCATTTTGCAACCTTGCTCAAATTGACCGTGCTTAGATACTGGGCGAACTTGGTCATCTGCTGCAATTGGTTTGGTGACGGCTCGCGCGCGCCGGGCCGCACCTGCGGGCGCAGCGGCGAGCTGCCCTGGGCGTAGTTGCGCATGCGCTTCAGCAGTGGCACGAACTCCTCCGCGCCGTAGCGCGAGCGCGCGATGCGTTCCACCGTATGGCAGCCGACACAGCTCAGTAAACCCTGCTTCTGTTCGTCGCTGCCTGGCATGCTGAGCAGCCACTCGCCGTTGGAGAGTTGCGCGGCTATGTCCGGCGCCTTACGAAGCTTCAGATCGAGCTGGGTGGTATTCTGCGCTTTCACCTCCGCCGGCTGAGAATTTTCCAGCTCATACCCCACCGCGCGAATGCGCAGAGTGTAGCGCCCCGGCTCCAGCCTCGCGCTAGGAAAACTGTACCGCCCCTGAGCGTCGCTCACCACCGTGGTCGTCACTGTCGAGCCTTCCCGCTTGGCGCTCACCAGCACACCTTCCATGCGGCCCTCTTCCTGCGAGCTCACCTGGCCGGTCAATGCGACGCTAGGTGAACTTGCCGCTCCGAGCATTTTTGACGGCAAGAAATATAACGTAACCGCTGCCGTCACTGCCCCTATCGCCAAAAAAGTTTTCTTCAGCATGGCTTCCTCCCGAGATCGGTTCGAGACGCACACTGGACGATCCGGTCTCCTCTTAACACTTGGCTCTCGCTACGGTCAAGTAAGCGCCAGCGCGCCGGATTTGAGGTCGCTGTTTCATTTAAACGCCATTCCGGGCAAAGTAGGTGGCTCGCATGTGTTTGCGTCCCATGATCTCAAGCCGCAAGCGTATGTCCGTGAAATGTTTGGCTGAACATTTCAGACTCTGAGTTGCATTTTCCGGCGTCGCGCCGGCCGTCCATCCGCCGTAACCTTGAAACTCGGCCGTCCGTGGTTATCCTAATTGCATTATGCCCGAACAAGACTACTACAAGATTCTAGGGGTGGAACGCAGCGCTTCGCTGGATGATATTCGCAAAGCTTATCGCAAGCTGGCGCGCAAATTTCACCCGGACATCAATCCAGGCAACAAGCAAGCCGAGGAAAAGTTCAAAGATCTTTCGGTTGCGTACGATGTGCTCGGCGATCCGAAGAAGCGAAAGCTCTACGACGAATTCGGTGAAGCAGGTCTCGCCAGCGGTTTCGACGCCGAAAAAGCCCGCAGCTATCAACAATGGCGGCAGCAATCGTCGCGGGCGGGCGGCGCGAGCGATTACAGTTTCAATATGGACGATCTCGGCGACTTATTCGGCGGATTCACGAGAGCAGGTCGAAGAACATCAACGGCGCCGAGCCGGGGTCAAGATATCGAATCGTCGATGGAAATTGATTTTCTTGACGCGGTGCGAGGTTTTCAGACCGCGATCACGCTTGAGCGTCCCGTGGAGTGTGATGTTTGTCACGGCTCGGGAACCCGGGCGGGAACCAAACAGAGCAAATGTCCCGACTGCGGCGGCACTGGAACGAAATCCGTCGCCCAAGGTCCGATCCAATACCGGCAAACCTGCCCGCGCTGTTCGGGCACGGGACACCTGCCGGGCGAGCCGTGCAAAAATTGCCGCGGCAGCGGGCGCGTGGTTCGACCGGAGACCATTCGCGTGAATATTCCCCCGGGAGCGGAGCCCGGAAAAATGATCCGTCTAAGCGGCAAAGGCGAGGCAGGCGTGCGCGGCGGTCCCGCCGGCGATCTGCTCATCCGACCGCAGATCCGCCCCCATCCGCTGCTCACCCGCGACGGTCGAGATTTATCCATGGAGTTGCCGATTACCGTCGGCGAAGCGATGCGTGGGGCGACGATCGAAGTGCCAACGCCGAGCGGCAACGTGAAGGTCAAGATTCCATCCGGCGCACAAAGCGGCCAACGGCTGCGTGTGCGTGGCAAGGGTGTGCCCGCGCATAGGCAGAGTCTAGCCGGAGACTTGTTTCTTCGACTGATGATTCGCGTCCCCAACGACAAACCCGCAGAGGACGTGATCGACACCATCGATCGCGCCTATGACGAGGATGTTCGCAAGGACGTGCGCTTGTGATTCAGGAGCAAAGCGATGGCACGGAAATTCTTTCGCATTACCGAGGTCGTGGAAATCTGCGGCGTCGACCGTAACTTTGTCGCGCGTCTCGAGCGGGAGCGCATCATTGAGCCGACGATCCGAAGCAGACTTAAATACTACCCGCGAGATCAGCTGGACCGAATCCGCGTCGCCCATCTCTTGATTACCGAAATGGGCGTCAATCTGGAAGGCGCCGAAGTCGCGCTCCACATGCGCGAACAAATGATCGCCATGCAGCGGCAGTTTAGACAGGTGCTGCATCGTCTCGCCCAGGAGCGCAGGCGCTGAGCTTGCTCATTTAAAAGCTTCGAGCCGCTAACTTAAAGCTTTGCTTATTTTTCGCTGTCGGAACGGAGCATCAGTCCCGATAGCGCGCCTGGAGTTGCGCGAAGAAGCCGCCTTCGTCGAGCTTGCGCACCAGAGACGCGTCTATGAGGTTGGCCGGATTGACGTCCGCGAGCCGGGGATTCTGCGTCGCCAACAGCCTTTGCATGTTTTTCAGTCCGTCGATGGACGGATAAGGCTTAGCGTCAAATTCTTTGATCGCATCCGCGTATCCTTCCTCTGCCAAAGCCGCATCGGTAAGCTTGAGCCTTTTCATAATCGTCTTGATTACCTGGGATTTATTACTGGGCGCCATGACGTAGTATTCACCCTCGATCAACGCCTTCAGGATATTTCCTTGAGTCTCGGGATTTTTCTGGAGTGCGGCCTTACGCGTGACGATTCCCGTCGCGGCCATCGGCGGCGCCACCTCCGTGAGCACCGAGAACCCCTTTTGTTTAAGGCTTGGAATGTAGGTGCGCGAGGTCAAAACGGCCGCGTCGATCACCTGCGATTCCAGCGCCGGACCGATCACGGTTTGGTCGCCGATCACCAGGAGACGGATCCGGTCGCGTGTCGCGTCCAAGCCGAGCTGTTCGAGGGTCAGCATGACGTACATCCATAAGGTTCCGCCGATGCTTTGCACGCCGATGCGCTTTCCTGCCAAGTCCGGCGGTTTCTTTATCTCCGGTCGCACAAGCAGATAACCCTTACCACGGCTGACAAAGTTGGCGAGCATTTTCAGCTCCACACCGGCCGCCGCCGCGCCGAGCACCGTGGTGCCGCCGGTATAGCCGATGTCGATGTCCCCCGATCCAAGTCCCGCGGTAAGCATCTGGTTGTTGCGCACCAACACCACTTGCGCGGCGAGACCGTACTTGCCGAAGAAGTCCATGTCTTGCGCGATCCACAGCGGCGCGACGCGAGGAGTAGGACTGGGAAATCCGATCACTACTCGGGTCGGTGCCGAGGCAGCCAAGACGACGCCGTTTCTCTCCGCAGCAATGGAACCGACGAGAGCGACGACCAGAGAAACCCAAAATGACCCGAGACAATTTGCGAAAGTGGAAAAGCGCGCCATGAAATGACACTCCTTTCTGGCTTGCAAATCGACAAACACAAAAGCACTCGACTGCATATCAACGTTGGCCGCGAAAATAAATAGTAATGTTCGGTCTGGCCACGACAAATGAGCTCTTGGCGCACGTACGGACCGAACGCGACCAAAACCGGCCTTTTGACGACACCGTGCCTTCGCGTGGCGAAACTTGAATTATGTTGACAGCTAAAAACCCGGCGGCTATCGTCCGTCTCTCCCATGCGCATCGAACTAAGATGAAACCGCCGTGGCGCAAATTGGCAGCGATCGTGGCGCTGGCGGCGGTTTATTTTTGCGCCGGCAAGCTCGGTTTATCGTGGGCGTATCTGCACGCGAGCGTGTCCGCGGTTTGGCCGCCGAGCGGCATCGCGCTGGCGGCGTTTCTCCTGTGGGGCTGGAAGCTCTGGCCCGGCGTTTTTCTGGTGAACATCACGATCCAAGGCACGGTGGCAACCACGCTCGGCATCGCCGCAGGCAACACACTGCAAGCGTTGTTGGCCGCCTGGACAATCAACCGCTTCGCCAATGGCGCCAAAGCTTTCGAGCGCGCCCGAAATATTTTCCGATTTGTCATATTCGCACCGATCCTAAGCACGGTCGTTTAGCGCGACGTTCGGTGTCACGAGCTTGAGCTTAGCCGGATTCGCCCAGTGGGGTCGTTACGGCGCCATTTGGCTGGCGTGGTGGTTGGGCGATGCGGTCGGCGACTTGATCTTTGCGCCGCTCATCGTGATTTGGTTGACCCTGCCTTATCCCCAGTGGAAACCAAGCGGATCGCGGAACCAACAGGTTTGCTTCTATTGCTTATTTCGATCGGCTATCTGATTTTTCTCAGAGACACTCCGGTTGTCCCCGATTACATGGCGGTGCTGCCGCTGTTGTGGGCGGCTTTTCGATTCGGCCAGCGTGGCGCGGTGACTTCCGCTTTGATGATGACCGGCATCGCGTTAGTCGGCACGCTTCTCGGCGTCGGGCCGTATGCGCATGCGGATCCTAATGAATCTCTACTGCGTCTCCAGACTTTCATGGGCACCGTCGCCATTGCCACCTTAGTGCTGGCCTCCGTGCTCTCTGAGGCAAGACGAGCCGAGCAGCGCCTCGAGGTTCAAGGTTCGATAAGCCGCATTTTGGCGGAGTCTTCAAGCATCCAAGAAGCGGCGCCGCAGATTGTCCAGGTACTCTGCGAACGAGCCGGCTGGGATCTAGGCGCCGTAGAGATCATGGATCGAGCTGCCACGGAACTGCAGTACGAACCTTCAAAGCTGAATTGGGTCCGTCCTTGAGTTCCACCTTCCCGACCAGCTGATTGAAATAGACCGGTACTTGCGATGCAAAGGTGAGTTGCTGTCCGCTGAAAGGATGTTTGAACGAAATCGATCTAGCATGAAGGGCTAAGCGCGTGTGGTCGCGATCCGCTTTGCCATACTTCCGATCGCCGACGACCGCATGGCCGATGCCAGCGAGATGGACGCGAATCTGATGCTTGCGGCCGGTCAACAGATCGAGTTCCAGTAAGGCGAAGTCTTGGGTTTGCTTGAGCACCTTGTAGCCCGTGCTCGATAGTTTTCCCTTTGTCCTATCTGAGGTCGAATATACGATGTGCGCTTTGTTCTCCGCCAGGTACGTCGTGATCGTTCCCGACCTCTTGGCGCATTGGCCATGAACCACCGCGAGGTATTTTTTCTCGGTATCTTTCCATTGATCCTGCAAACGAAGCTTCGCCTCGACGTTCCTGGCGAAGATGACGATCCCCGATGTCTCCCGGTCCAAGCGGTGCACGATGAAAATCCGATTGCGTGATTTGCTGTAACCCTTGCGGACGTAGTCCGTTAAATGGAAATAAGCCGTCCGGGTTTTGTCCGAATCGGTGCCCATCGTCAATAGCCCGGCGGGTTTATCCACCACGAGAATGTCCCGGTCCTCGTGCAGGATCTGGAGTCCGTGCGGCAGAAACTTGTGATTCGAAGTGGAGCGTTTAGACACGGAAGCCTTCTAAGCAAACGACGCAAGTCTTTTGCCGAATCATCGCGCGGCGTTCTTAGATCGTTCTTTCTCCCCGACTCGCCAATAGAAAATATCCGCGCAAAGAAACAAGGGCCTTCGAGCAACCTTCGCAAGTTGGACTAGCGTTCTTCACTTACCAGCCTCCCGCGTCTTCGCTACGACGGCGGCTTCGCCGGGGCCCCTTGCAAGGCTTTCTGCATGGCGTCCATTTCTGTGCCAAATGTGCGCCAGTCTCCCTTGTTTAGCGCGTCGAAGGCGCGACGGTAGTGATTGAGCGCCTCCCCGCTGGCTCCAGTGGGAGGTGATTCGTTTGCTCGCGCTCCGGACGCTGCCGTGGAAGTCGACGTGACGACGGCGGGCGCCTTCCCTTCCTGAGTGAAAAGCGCCGCGAGCAAACTCTCGACGGTCTGCGCCATGACGACACGATCTCCGGTGGAGGCGATCAGGCGCTTGAGTTCCGGCAACTGGCGGCTTTCGGCGCTCAAGTACAACGGCTCGACATACAACAAGGTGTCCTCGATCGGAATCGCCAAGAGATTGCCGCGAATCACCCGGGATCCGGTCTGGTTCCACAGAGAAAGTTGCTGGGAGATCGTCGTATCCTGATCGATGCGCGCCTCGATCTGCGCCGGGCCGTAGATCAGATTCTCCTTGGAAAAGGTAAACTCAATCACCTTGCCATAGTTAGCGCCGTCGCAGCGCGCGGCCAGCCAGGCGATCATGTTATCGCGATTGTTGGGCACCATGGGAAGCATCAAGATAAACTCCTCGCGGCTCTCCCCCGGCAATCGCATAATCGTGTAATACGGTTGCATCGTCGTGGTCTCTTGCCCTTTGTGGCTTTCCCTCGGAAAGTTCCACAGATCCTCTTTGTTATAGAATACCTCCGGATCCTTCATGTGATAGGTGCCGTACGTGCTGGCTTGGATAATAAAAAGATCCTCCGGGTAGCGGATGTGTTTGCGCAACGAATCCGGCATCGATTCCATCGGCTGAAACATCGTCGGAAAGATGCGCTGATAGGTGAGCACGATGGGATCTTTCGGGTCGGCGATATAGAAAACCGGATTGCCGTCGTAGGCATCGACCGCGATCTTCACCGAGTTGCGTATATAGTTGATGCTGCCGGGCTGCCTGAGTTGGGAGTACGGCAGCGAGTCGCTGAGGGTGTAAGCGTCCTGCAACCAGATCAAACGCCCGTCGTTCACGACCAGATAAGGATCGCGATCGAGGCGGAGAAAGGGCGCGATCCGTTGGATGCGCTCCTGAACCAGGCGACGAAAGAGAATCTTGCTCGTCCCGGTAACGTTGTCGCTAATCAACAACTTGAAGTCGCCGAAGGACCAGGCAAACAACGCGCGCCGCCACAGACTGCCCAGGGACACACCGTCGCGTCCTTGGTAAACGTTGTAGACATTTTCCTGACCCTGGGCGTAGTCGAATTCTTTGGTGTCGCCGCCAACCACCACGTAATTTCGGGTCTCCTCGCCGAAATAAATCTCCGGGCGGTCGATCTTAATCTCCGGCGGACCCACGGGAGGAATATCCTTGACGTAAAACACCGGCAGCCCTTCATTGTCGAAGCGATTCACCGGATTCATCGCGATGCCGTTGCCATGGGTGAATTTAAAGCGCTGATTGATCCAGGTTTGTGCGTCGGCGGGTAGCTTCGACTGATTCAACTCGCGTGCGGACAGTAAGACCTGGCGGTAGCTCCCATCGATCGTGTAACGGTCGACATCGATGTCATGGAAATCGTAGTAGAGGCGGATTTCTTGCAACTGCCGGTAGGTATCCAATAGCGGGCGGGGATCCCACCAGCGAATATTCTGGATCGTCGCTTGATTGGCCGCGACTACCTCCTGGGTAAGTTTTCCTTTCGCCGGGAACGGCGCGCTGGTGATGTGATCGAGACCGAAACCATAACGAGTAAATTCGATGTTACTGGCAATGTAGCGCGACTCGAGTCTTAACTCGTCCGGCTTGACCCAATAACTTTGAAACACGCCAGGCACGATGGTTTGCACAATCGACACGGCGAAAACCAGGATCGCAGCTGCAATGGGCAGACGGATGCCGGCCAGCCCAATGTTGTACGCACAAAGGACGGCTGCAATGAACGACGCGCCGGCTAGAGCGATCAACAGCGGCAAGCGCAGATGAACGTCGGTATAGGCGGCGCCGAAGACGATGCCGTTGTTGCTGGTCAGTAAATCATACCGCTGGAGAATATAGCCGCCGGCTTTGACGAGAAAAAAAAGCGCCAGCAGCGCGGAAAGATGGCGGATCACCGCTGCGCTAAGGGTGGGCAATCCCGTCTGCTGATAGATGATATCGCCGCGCAGCAGGTAGATGGCCGCGGCGGCCGCGGCGCTCAGAAAAATAATCAGCAGCGCCCAATCCCGGACCAGCTCGTAGACGGGAAGTGAAAATACATAGAAGCCGAGATCCCTCCCGAACAGCGGGTCAGTCCGTCCAAAGGGCACGGCGTAAAACCACTTGAGCAGCGTGTCCCAGTTGTCCATTTGGGCAAACCCGATGAACAAGCCGATGAGCAACGCCGCCGCGCTAATGATCAGCCGCAACGGCAGCTTGTCCAAGGAAAGTTCGATGATCTCAGGCAGCCCTTCGGTACTGCGGCCGATGACTCTGAAGCTCCGCTGTCGACGCCGCCCCGCGGAAGTCGCTTGCGCGGCGATGAAACCATTGAGTAGTAGGATTGCGGCCGAAAGTCCGGCCGCAACCCCGAACGTACCGAGCGCCGTGAGCCAAGTGGTCGTGAAGACAGCGCGGAATCCCAGCGAGCCGAACCACAGCAGGTCGACGAAGAAGCGGCTGAAAACGAAGAACACCACCAAGATCGCAACGATCGACGCCGCAAGTATAAGCGTGCCTTTTTTCATCAGTGAATATCTCCCTCGGACCGGAGCCTAGGTATATAGAACTATGAACGAAGAGAAAAGGCTCTTCGAAAGATCGGTCGGGCGAAGGCTCCAACCGAGATCTTCCAATAGGCTGTAAAAAAGTTCCTTTGCCTAAAGAGGAACTCAGGGTCTGTCGAGTTTATCGAGGGAGCCAACACGGGAACGAATGCGCTCGCCTCCTGCGGAATATTAAAAGACGTTTACGATAATATTTTCAAGGGCGGTGGTGCCGCGAGTTTGATCGGAGGTTGAGTCCGAGCTATCTCCTTCGTGGATTTACCGCTGAAAAATGTGCGGCGATGACCAAACTTCGAGAGGGCTGGCGTTTGGTTTACGACCTGACGGTGAGAAAGTTGACTCAATAAGATTAGAAGCGCCCTTCCTTTTCTAATCTTCTGACAACGCTATCATCCACCAATTCCTCCGCTCTGAGGCGGCGGACCTTTTCGTTGTTGGTGCCGAGAAGGCGGATGACATTGCGCACGCCGTCGACGCTCGGAAAGATTTTTCTTTCGTAGAGACCCAGCATGCTTTGATATCCCTCTTCGGCATCTTCGATACGTTTCAAGCGCAAGCCCTTGGCCAGACTTCTCACGACCTGTGATTTATTTTCCGGATTGCGAATAAAGGCAACGCCGTCGAGCAGTGCTTTAATTACATTTTCAATGGTCGCGGCGGAAGATGCGACCGTGCCTCGCCGCATGATGATCCCCGTGCCCTGATAGGCGATCGGCAATTTCTGTAAATCCGCGAGCATTCGAAATCCCTTGTTCTCGACGACCTTGGCAAATGAGTAACTTAAATAAGCCGCGTCGACGTTGCCAGCCAGCAGCGCTTGCGAGACGATCGAACTGTCTCCCAGCCCGCGCATCTGGATCTTATCCCGCTCGGGCGAAAGTCCCCAGTAATCGAGCGTCAGCATGGTAAAAATCCACGTGCCGCCGCTCAAGCTGTTGACCCCTAGGCTTTTGCCTCTCAGATCCGTCGGGCTCTTTATTTTTGGGTTGGCAGCAAAAACGCCGGTCAAGCGATTGATAAAGCCGGCGACAAACACCAAATCGGCGCCCTCGGCAATCGCGCCGAGGTTGGCTCCCGAGACCGAGCCCCAATGCATGAACGACTCGCCGGAGCTCAGCGCTGCCATGCCGACGGGACCATTGCGCGCTTGCACTAGGGTCAAATCGAGACCATACCGGCGGAAAAATCCCTGGTCTTGGGCGACATACAACGCACCTTCCCGCTCACTCGCGGAGCCGGTCGTTACGAGAACTTTGGTGAGCGGCGCCGCGGCATGGACGAACAATTGATCGGAAGCAAGAACAGCGAGAAAAAGGAAAAGGGATTCAAGCAGTCGCAACTTCATAGATTATTCGTATGCCTCTGTGTGTTCAATGTCTCTCTGGCAAGGATCTCGTGTCATCCCCGTCGTTGCGCAAGCAGGCGCTAGAATTGAATCAGATCGGAACGGGTGACCGTGACGTTGTAGCGATAGCCGAAGCTGCCAAAGAGGGAGAACGCCTGCAGTTTTTCCTTCTCGTCTCTTTGCGTCGTACAATCGGTGGGTACGTAAACATAAAAATCTCGGATGCTGAAACCCATCACGGCGCATTGCACGCAGCCACGGGTCGCGATCCCGGTGACGATGATGCGGCCTTCGCCCGGTCGCAATCGCAACCGCTCCAGAAGCGATTCCATATCCGTTCGGTAGAAACAATCGTGGGTATACTTGACGACGACCGGTTCATCCGGTTGCGGCTTGAGGTCGTCGATGAACTCAGCGCCCCAGGTTCCTTCCACTTTGCGGACGACGTTTTTGAAAAGCCTAAACTCCAGTGCGTCCGGCTTGCGCACGGACTGCGTGTGCACCACCAAGCCGCCGGCCTGTTTTATCCGTTGACGCAGCACAGCGATGGCGGGAATGATCTGCGCCGCCGCTTCTCCCATGTAGCGCTTTCCTGTCGGATGGAGATCTTCATTCTCCATGTCAACGATCAACAACATCGTCTTTGCCGCCTCCAGCTTTACGGGAACCGGGTCGGGATAATTGAGCTCAATTTGCATCGTCTTCTCCTTTGCTGCATGGGGCGTTACTTGCGCAATCGTTCGATCCAGCCTTCTTTGACGATCTTTTGTAGCGGCTCGTCGTCTTTGTAAAAGTCCGGCTGGCGAAACGCGTCGCTCGGAAATGGCTTGCGCGCCGCTTGTTCGCGAATAACCGTCTCGAGCCCGCTGGTGGGAACAGTCGGGATTGATTTGAAGAGTCCGGCATAGACGGTCACAACTTTATCGATCACCGCGGGATCGGACTCGCGATACTCCTTGGCGTAAACTCGCTTTGCCAGGGCGAGATCATTTTTGATAACAGAAATCGCTTCGGTGTAGGCTTTCAAGAATCGCTCCACGGTGTTGGGATTCTTGCGCACGAAAGCGCGGCTGCTGCCGACGCAAGACGGCGGATATTTGAGATCGGTTTTTGAAAGATCGATCAGCACCGGCCAGCCGCGCTGCAAAAACGGCAAGGCATAACGGATCGTCAGAATGCCGGCGGCGATCCTGCCGCTCTCCAAAGCCGCGGCGATTTCGGGGCCGCCGCCCAGTTGCAGAATCGTCATGTCTTTGTCGGCGTCCATGCCGAGATATTTTAGCGCCGCGCGCAGATAGAAATGAATGCTCGAACCCAGACGCGTAACCGCGGTCGATTTTCCCTTGAGTTGCTCAGGCGTCTTGATATCGGGCCGGCCGATCAAATAGACCAGATCGGTATCCAGCGGGCATGCCAACAACACGGCGTCGCCGCCTTCGACTTTCGCCGCGACCACCGACTCCGCGCCGACGCCGGACAACTGCAATTCTCCGCTGAGAATCCCCATCGTGATCAGCGCGCCGCCGCGCATGAAGATAACCTCCACGTCCAATCCGTGTTTGGAAAATATCCCGGTGTCTTTGGCGAGCCATATCGGCAAGAAATGCGGCGGGTTTGTCACCGCAAAGCGGACGCGTCGGCTTTCTTGAGCGAGTCCCGGCTGGACGACGCTCGCCATGAGGAGTAAGGCAAAAAGTTTTATTCGTAGAATCCTGAAGCTTTTCATCGAAAAGATTCTCAAGAAAAAACTCTGAGACAAGTCGGTTCAATTTTCCAGCCAGCAAAACTGGATATAAATAGATCTACGGCTTGGCATACGCGGTCGGAACGATTTCCGACTCATCCTTTTTTCCCGTCGCCCGCCCGTTGATCGGGGCCGCTGTCGGCGTAGCCGGGCTGCACCAGCGAATCAATGAAATATCTCCCGCCCTTGGCGACGATCTCGGCGCCACGCTTGAGCGCTTTGGCGAGCGCGTCTGCCGTCGAGACGGATTCTTCGCCGTCGAATCCCTGAGCGCGCGCCATGGCGACCAAATCGACGCGCGGATCGTCGATGCGCTGGCCGATCCAGCGATTCTGCGCGGGCCGGCTGCGCGCCTGAGCGACGCGCTCCTGGTGCATTTCGTCGTTGTAGTAAGAGCGGTTGTCGGCGATCACGACCATTACTGGAATCTCGAAGTGCGATGCCGTCCACAGCGCGCTCACTCCCATGAGATAATCACCGTCGCCAAGGACGCCGATGGTCAACCGACCGGTGTCCTTGAGCGCTAAGGCCGTGCCGATGGTATGACCCGGCCCGGTGCCGACGGCACCGCCGCCGTCATTTCCCATAAAAGAAAGCGGTCCGTCGAACTCATAGGCTTCGCCGGGCCAGCCGATCGGCAAACGCGCAAACGTCACGGCTTTTCCTTTGGCAAATTCCCGCACGGTCATCGCCATGTCCCACATCGTCATCGGCTGGCCGCGACCCGGCGTCGACTTGCCGAGCGGTGCGTCATGCCAATGCGCGATACCTTTCATCTCCGGTCGCGTTTTGATCTTGGGCGCCTTTTTGGCGTCGAGCTCGTCGAGCAATTGCGCGACGAATTGATCGGCTTCGGCGAAGATTGGAATGTCGACCGCGGGCAGCGCCTGATGATCCATGCTCCAGCCGTTGGTGCGAATGCTATCGACCGAACAGTGAATGATCGTCTTGTCCGCGGGGGTTTGCGTTTGCGCTGTGCCCAGGCTCAAGCGAAAAGCTCCGGCGAGATCCAGCCAATCCAAGCTGATGATGAGATCCGCTCTCTTGATCAGCGCCGTGGCGTCTTTCGACGGGCGCAAGCACGGCGCGGCGAGATGAAGCGGATGAGTGGTTGGAAAGGCGGACGGATCACTGCTGCTCGTCAACACCGCCGCGCCGATCGCCTCGGCAAAGCGCACGCGCCGATCCCAGTCCGCCTGCTGGCGCGACACGCGTCCCATCAGGATCAGCGGAAACTTTGCCTGGTCGATCGCTTGCAACGCCTTCAAAAGAGAATCTCTTGGCACGGCCGGCGCAGGCGCGGGAGCGAAGCGCGCCGCGTCGGGAATCGATATCTCCTCAGTCAGCGGCGCTTCCTGCAGACCGGCGTCGAGACAAATATAAACCGGCCCGCGGGGCGCGCTGCGCGTGATCTGGTTGGCCCGCAGCACCGACTCGACGGCTGCCTGCGGCGAGGCCGGCTGATCGTCCCACTTGGTGTAATCGCGCACGATGGCCGCTTGATCCTTCGAGGTGTGGATCCAGTCGATCCACGGCCGACGCCGATGCGCGTCGACGGGGCCGGTGGCGCCGAAGATGATCATCGGCGTGCGGTCGCACCAGGCGTTGAAGATCGGCATGGCCGCGTGCATCAGCCCGACGTTGGCGTGCAGTGCCACGGCCATCGGCGTTTCGGTCACCTTGCCGTAGCCGTCAGCGATCGAGACGGCATGCTCCTCATGCAGGCAGATCACCATCTGCGGATTTTCGTTGCCGAGGTAATTGACGATGCTGTCGTGGAAACCGCGATAGCTGGCGCCCGGCACCAGCGCAATATATTTCAAGTTGAGGCGCCGCGTCGTTTCCGCGACAACGTCGCTACCCCAATTCATTTGCGGGCTTCCCAAGTTCTGCGGCCGATCGATCTGGGATTTATTCGAACGGGTATTTTTAGTCTGCGCGGTTTTCCGTGCCATTGCCGTTTTCATTGTGTCTCCTGTTTAACTGATTTCGTTGCGCCGTCGCGTTGGCTCACCGACGCCCTTATTCAAGCCAATTCTGCAAATCCTTTAATCGCGTTATCCAGTGATTGATCCCATTAGGCATCGGCCAACACTAGTGACGACTTGGCGTAGCATTAGCGAAAAATCCCCGGCAAGAAAAGGGGCGGCGGCTTGATTGTGTATTGGCAGCGCAAATCGCAATTACATCGGCCGCTTTACAGTTTATTGTTGACGGATAGAAAAGGCGAAGAAAACGATGCTATGGTTAATCAAGTTCTTCCAGACGAGCATGGCGGCACGAAATTGACAGCGCCCGGAGAAGTGAGAAGGCGTAAATTCAGCCCGCGAATCATTGCATGATCGCCTCAGGCTTCGCAGAGTTGGACAGCATCTATGATTCCCTATCGCGACGAGAATGAGACACAGCGTCCAGCGATCATCACTGGCGCGATTATCGGCCTTAATGTCCTCGTCTGGTTGCTCGTCCAGGGCGCCGGCGCAGACTTTCCTCTCGCCAAGTCCGTATGCGAGCTCGGTCTGATTCCGGCGGAAATCACTGCGTCGGCTCCGGTAGGCACGCGCTTCCCCATCGGTCCCGGATTGATCTGCACAACCGATCCAGGCCGGCAGTTCTCCCATGTGTTGACTTCCATGTTCCTGCACGGCTCGTGGATGCACTTGATCGGCAACATGTGGTTTCTCTGGCTCTTCGGCAACAACGTCGAGGATTCGATGGGCCGGCTGCGTTTTGTTGTCTTTTACCTTCTGAGCGGACTTGCCGCGGCGCTCGGTCAAATCGTGACGAGCCCAACAGCGGTGGTTCCGATGGTCGGCGCTTCGGGAGCCATTAGCGGCGTCATGGGCGCGTATCTGATTCTGTACCCGAAAGTCAAAGTCTACGTGCTCGTGCCGATTTTCATCTTTTTCACGTCCATTGCGCTGCCCGCATGGATGATGCTCGGCTACTGGTTTCTCATTCAGCTCGTCAGCGGACTTCTGTCCGCCAACGACGTCGGTGGCGTCGCCGTCTGGGCTCATGTCGCCGGGTTTCTTGCCGGCATCGCGCTGATCAAGCTTTTCGTCCGCGACGACTACTTGGATGCGCACCGCACCCAACAATGGCGCCCGCAGCGATTGATGCGGGACTGGTAAAAAGATCAGCCGAGCTCGGGCGATTCAGTGCTACGCCGGTGCCGCGACTTCTACGTTTTCGGCAGCGACTTGCCGAGCAAATCGAGACTATTCGCGACCTGCTCAATGCCGAGAATGTTTGTCGGCTGTTGAAACAGCACCGGGTTCTGGGCGCCCGGCACGCTGCCCACCCTCGCCACCATGGCCTCGCGTAACAGCACCGCATCGGCCCAAAAGTTATTTTTGTAGCGCTCCATAAACATGTCGTGCAGTTTGGCACTGTCATCGATCCAGCCTCTGCGAATTCTCTCCCGTTGAGATTGTGAGTTAGCCGCACCGGAATTCTGATCGGCGAGCATTCTCAAGCGGTTATCCTCTTCATAAAAGGACCGCGCGAGCTCGCGAACCGCCGACGTCAACTGTGCAGCTTTGTTTTTCAGCTCTTCGTTGGAGAGAGTCGTATAAGCCGCGGCTTTCGCCCGCGGGGTGGAGATTTTCTCGACCGCCGGTTTTGCCGCGAGGAACCAGCCGATCGGAACGCCAACGACCAACCCAATCGAGATTAGCGCGATTGGGTTTCGCCTCAACAGAGTCCAAAGTGAATGCAGCATTTTCGTCGGTGTCGAAGCGATTTGGCAGTTCGATAAAGTTATTAAGTATAAAATGCCAGCCGGTTTACCTGAGACACTCGCGATCGCGAAGCTATCGCGACGAATACAATTCAGCGCATCTGGCACACCACGTCGACCAGCGCGGGCTTGCCGTCTTTCACGACCTTGACCGCTTCGCGCAGCGTCTTGATCAGATCCTTCGGCTCGGTGATCGGGCCGGCGCCCCAGCAGCCGTAGGTGCGCGCCATGGCGCCGAAGTCGACGTTGGGATCTTCGATGCGGA
>WNGI01001756.1_pt1 | contig 18615 bp, 18 predicted proteins | sample 5400621 | NCBI WGS metagenome assembly WNGI01 (sample SAMN13153374, study PRJNA577476) | soil metagenome | isolation source: 20 cm soil or saprolite under Garry oak tree replicate 1 | place: USA:California | collected 2016-06-15
GAGCCTCGGCGTGAGCGGGGAGGGGGCCGCGGTCGGCGTGCTGGCGGCGGGGGGGGTGGGGGGAGTGGGGGGAGTGGGGGGGGCCCACGCGGCGACGACGCCAAGCGGGGGGAGCGCGGCGAGCGCGGCGGTCGCGGTCGCCGAGGTGGTCGGGGGCGGGGGGGACGCGAGCGCCCCCCTGCGGAAGAGCGCGGTGCCGACGAGCAAGCGGCCGCGTTCCGGGCACCGCCGCCGCCTCCGCCCGCGCTGTCCCCCCCGTCCCCCCCGTCCCCCCCGTCCCGCCCGGCGGCGCCCGCCACCGAGCCCGACGTCGAGGGCGAGTCGTTCTGGTCGAAGGTGAAACGCGGACTCACCGGCGGCGCGTGACGGGTGCGGCGCTCCCGGCGGCGTTCTACGCGCGACCGACTCCCGAGGTCGCGCGTAGGCTTTTGGGCCACGTCCTCGTGAGCCGCGTGCGGGGCCGGCGGGTCGCGGGCCGCATCGTCGAGACCGAAGCGTACGTGGGACCGGACGACCCGGCGTGCCACGGCTACCGGGCGCGTCGTACGCGGCGCAACGCGAGTCTGTTCGGGCCGCCCGGCACGGCGTACGTCTACTTCACCTACGGCATGCACTGGTGCCTGAATGCCGTGACGGAAGCCGTGGGGTTTCCGGCGGCCGTCTTGATCCGCGCGCTCGAGCCGCTGGCCGGACTCGCCACGATGCGCCGCCGGCGCGGCGGTGTGCCCGACCACGAGCTGTGCTCCGGGCCCGCCAAGTTGTGCGCGGCGTTGGGCGTGACGGGCCGGCTGGACGGCATCTCGCTCAGGCGGGGCGTGCTGCGCATCGTGCGTAACCCATCACGACAGCTACACGCCATCATCGTGACACCGCGCATCGGTATCTCGCGGGCCGCGGACTGGCCGCTGCGCTTCTTGATCGCGGGCTCGCCATGGGTCTCGCGGTAGGACTGCTCCTCGTGCTCCAGCAGCCGATCATCCTCGACGGGCACATCGATACGGCGCAGCGCATGCTCGACATGAAAGCCGACATCTCCGCGCGGCTGCCGGACGGCCACGTCGATCTCCCGCGGATGCAAGAGGGCGGCCTCTCGGCCGCGTTCTTCTCGATCTGGGTGGACGCGCGCTACGGGCCGGGGACCGCGTTCCGGCGGGCGCTCGCGTTGATCGACGCGGTGCAGGCGCTGGTGGACACGCAACCCATCGCCGAGCTCGCGACCGACGCCGACCAGGTGCGCGGCGCCGTGGCCCGGGGACACATCGCCGTGCTGCTGGGCGTGGAGGGCGGCCACGCCATCGAGAACTCGCTCGCGAACCTCGACTCGTTGTACCGCCGGGGCGTGCGTTACATGACGCTCACGTGGAACAACGGCAACGACTGGGCCGGCTCGGCCACCGACGAGCGGCGCCACGGCGGCCTGACCGATCTGGGCAAGCGGGTCGTGCGGCGCATGAATCAGCTGGGAATGCTGGTGGACGTCTCGCACGTCTCAGACTCGACCTTCTGGGACGTGCTGGCGGCGAGCGCGCGGCCCGTGATCGCCTCGCACTCGTCCTGCCGCGCGATCGCCCGGCACCCGCGGAACCTGTCGGACGCCCAGCTGCGCGCCATTGCGAAGAACGGCGGCGTGGTGGGCATCAATTTCTATCCGGTGTTTTTGGACGACCACTTCCGGGAGCAGTACGAGGAGTTGCGGCGACGCCTCCGGCCCGAGACCGACTCGATCCATGCGCGCTACCGGGGGCGCCCGGGCGAGTCGGCGTTCGAGATCGACAAGTTCGTGGGGGGAGAGGCCGAGCACCTGGGCGTGCCGGGGCTCGATCGGCTGGTGGATCACATCGATCACGCGGTCCAGGTGATGGGGATCGACCACGTGGGGCTGGGGAGCGACTTCGACGGCATCAGCGTGCTGCCCGCCCCCATGAAAGATGCGACGTCGCTGCCCTTGCTGGTCGCGGCCCTGCGGGCACGCGGCTACGCGGACGGCGACGTCGCGAAGATCCTGGGAGAGAACTTCCTCCGCCTGCTCAGTGCCCTTCGGTGACTCCTTCCTTGGCGCTCCCCATGCTGTAGCGGATGCCGCCCTGGAACGTGTGGCTGGTGCCTTGGATCAGGAAGTCCCGGGCCGACGACGTCAGAATGTAGTGGCCGTACAGCGCGAGCCGTCCCTGCTTGATGTCGACCCCCCCCATCCACCAGAAGAACGCCTTGCTCGCCGCCGCGTTGGCCTCGTCCTGCATCTGGGACAACTGCGACAGCCCCTGGCAGCTCGAGCACGTCACCTCCGGGTTCAAGAGCTGCATCATCGCGAATCCGGCGCCGCCGAACGGCTCGACCCGCTTTTGCGCCGGGAAGGCGAGTACGCCCACCAGGATGCGGCGCATGTCTTTGAACGACACGTTGCCGGGCTCCACGGTGCCGTCCGGCTCGACCATGGTGGCGTGCCGGGCCGAGAGGAAGAACGACTGCTCGTACGCCAGGTACAGCGCCGTCCGATTGCCCGTCACGAGCCAGTGCCCGCCGAACGTCGGCTCGAAGGCGTAGCTCTCGTTGTTCGTCTTGAAGACGAACAGGCCGCCCTGCCCCCCCCAGTACCACTTGTGCTCCCAGTCGCTGCTGCGCTGCTCGTAGGTCGGACCGGCGCGCGTCGGTGTCGGTCGCGGGGCCTCGGGTGGCTTCCCCCCCGCCGCGATGATGGAATCGCGTTTTTCTTTGGGAATCGGTGGCGGGAGCGCTTCGTGCGGGCCACCTCCGCCGATGAAGTACGAGAGACCGGCGGTGCCGACAACCCCGACAAACTTCGAGCTGAGGCAGCAGCTCTGCGGGGCGTAGTAGCCACGCCCCTCGAGGCGCAGCGCCAGGCGATTGAGCAGGAAGATCCGATCGCCCAGCCCCGCGTGCACCGCGTGGATGGCGAAGTTGTACGGCGGGTTCACCCCCATGTCGAGGCGTGAGTAGCCCCCCAGGATGTACAGGACATTCCGCTCGCCCCCGGAGTTGATCACAAGGCTCACGCTGCCGAACCGCACTTGTGTGTGCGGGCCGCCGCCAGTTTTCGGGAACGGATAGACGAGGTTACCGTCGGCCTCGAGCGCCAGGTTGTCGTTGAACGAGAAGGCGAGTCGGCCCCCCCCGCCGAACTGATTGGCCAGCTGGAGCTGCTTGTCGTAGTAGTTGTAGCTGCCGAACCCGCCGATCTCGAACTGGTGGGCATGCTGGGCCCTCAGGGTCCCGGCCCCGGCCGCCAACAGCACCCCGATGACAGTGACTGCCCGCATGGACGACTCCCTCAAGTGGTCGAAAAAGCGACCCCCAAGATAGGGATTTCGGCCGGAAAACGCGATACCCCTTCGCTTTAAGCCTCTAAACCTTGAAAGTACTTGAGGTCAACGCCGTGGCGTGGGTCGCCCGGTCCCGAACAAAAGCCGAAAATAGGCCGTCAGATCAAGCCCAGCCGGGTGCCCACGCGCTGGAAGGCCTGCAGCGCGAAATCCAGATCCTCCCGAGTGTGGGCGGCCGACAGCTGGCAGCGGACCCGGGCATGGCCCTGCGGCACCACCGGATAGCCGAATCCAGTGACGAACACGCCCTCCCCGAGCAGTAGCTCGCTCATCTGAATGGCCTTAGCGGTCTCCCCCAAGATCACGGGGATGATGGGGGTCTCCCCTGGCAACGGCTTGAACCCGAGCGCCGTGAGCTGTCCGCGAAAGTAGCTCGTGTTGTCGTGCAGGCGCCGCACCAGCTCGGGGTGTCGCTCCACCTGACGCACTGCCGCGAGGGCGCTCCCGGCCACGGTGGGTGGCAGCGCGTTGCTGAACAGCTGGGGGCGGGAGCGCTGGGTGAGGTAGTCGGCGAGCGCGGCCGGGCCGGCGGTGAAGCCGCCCGCGGCGCCGCCCAGTGCCTTGCCGAGCGTCGAGGTGATGATGTCCACCTTGCCCAGCATGCCGTAGTGCTCGGCAGTGCCGCGACCGGTCGGACCGAGCACGCCGGTCGCGTGCGAGTCATCCACGGCGACGACGGCGCCGTATTGCTGCGCCAACGCGACGATGTCGGGGAGCCGGGCGATGTCGCCCTCCATTGAGAACACGCCGTCGGTGAAGATCAGCTTGAGCCGGGCGTCCCGGGCGGCTTTCAAGGTCTGCTCCAGGTCGGCCATGTCGGCGTGCTTATAGACGGCGGTCCGGCACTTGGTGATCCCCTTCGCCAGCCGGATCGAGTCGATGATCGAGGCGTGATTCAGCTGGTCGGAGATGACGATGTCCTGCTCGCCCAGCAGGGTGGGACAGAGCCCCTCGTTGGCGTTCCAACAGCTGACGTACGTGAGTGAGGACTCACATCCTACGAATCGGGCGAGCGCAGCCTCGAGCTCGCGGTGAATCGTAAAGGTGCCGCAAATGAACCGGACCGAACCGGTGCCGGCGCCGAACTGGTCGAGCGCCCGCTTCCCGGCGGCGATCACCTCGGGCTCGTTGCAGAGGCCCAGGTAGTTGTTCGAGGAAAGGATCACCACCTCGCCGCGTCCTTGCATCTTGGTTCTTGCGGCTTGCGGCGCTTCGAGGTAGTTGAGCTGCTTGTACACGCCGTCGCGCTTGAACTGCTCCAGCTCGGTCTCGAGCGTGGTTGCGAGCGTCATGCGATCTCCAGGATGATCTTGCCGGCGTCGCCGGCGCGGATCGCGGCCAGCGCCTCGTCCACCTGGGCGAGCGGAAACTGGTGTGTGATGACCGGACGCGGGTCGAGCAGACCGGCGGTGAGATAGCGCCGCATCTGATGCCAGGTGTCGTACATCTTCCGGCCGATGACGCCGTACACCGTGATCCCCTTGAAGATGATCTCGGTGGCGAAGTCCACCGGCACCGCGCCCTTGGGGATGCCGAGCAGCTGCACCCGGCCGCCCATGCGCACGGCCGCGAACGCCTGGTGCAGGGCGGAGGGGATGCCCGACATCTCGCACACCACATCGGCCCCCTCGCCGCCCGTCTCCTGCAGGACCGTGCGCACGACGTCGTCCCGCGCGGCGTTGATGAGGACGTGCGCGCCCATGGTCCGGGCGAGCTCGAGGCGCTTCGGGTTCACGTCGGACGCGATGACTCTCGCCGCCCCGGCGGCGCGGGCCACGCCGACCGCGAAGCAGCCGATCGGTCCACACCCCACGATGAACACGGTGCTGCCCGACACGTCCGCCGTCAGCACGGCGTGGAAGGCATTGCCCATCGGGTCCATCACGGCCCCGACGGTGGTGGGAATGCCGTTCAAGGGCAGCACGTTGGTGGCGGGCATGGCGATGTATTCGGCGAACGCGCCGTCCAGGTCCACGCCGATGATGCGGGTGTTGCGGCAGATGTGCCCGTTGCCGGTGCGGCACTGCACGCAGTGCCCGCACACGATGTGGCCCTCGGCCGTCACCGGTTGGCCGACCTTGAGCTCGGCGACACCGTCGCCCAGCGCGACGATCTCGCCCGCGAACTCGTGGCCGACCACGAGCGGCGGCTTGAGCCGGCCCTGAGCCCAGGCGTCCCAGTCGGCGATGTGGAGGTCGGTGCCGCACACGCCCGCGTGCCGCACGGCGATCAACACCTCCCCGGGACCGGCGGCGGGTTTCCGGACGCTCGTGACCTCGAGACCCGGGGCGCGCTGCTGCTTGACGATGGCTTGCATGATGGTCCGGGATGCGGGGTAGGGGCGCAGCATGCTGCGCCCCTACGTCGCGGTCAGTCCGCTACGGCGACCTGCGCCGGCTCGATGCGCACCGCGCAGCACTTCAGCTCGGCCATCTTTGCGTAGGGATCGAGCACCGGGTTGGTCAACAGATTCGCGGCGGCCTCGCGGAAATGGAACGGCACGAACACCTGCCCGCGCGCCACGCGGTCGGAAATCCGGCAGGAGATGACCAGCGAGTTACGCCGGGACGTCACCCGCGCCAGGTCTCCGTCTTCCAAGTCGAGTGCCGCGGCGTCGGCCGGGTGGATCTCCATCGTGGGGGTCGGCTCGCGCTGATCGAGCCCCGTCGCGCGACGGGTCATCGTGCCGGTGTGCCAGTGGTACAGCTGGCGGCCCGTGTTCATCACGAACGGGTACGCGTCATCGGGGAGCTCGACGGGCGGCCCATACTCGACGGGCACGAAGATCGCCTTGCCATCCGCCGTAGGGAACCGGTCGTTGAACAGGAAGGCGGTGCCCGGATGGTCGGGCGCCGGCACGGGATACTGCAGCCCCGCACCGGCGAGCCGTTCGTAGGTTACGCCCCTCCACGATGGCGTGACCCGTACGATTTCGTCCATGACGTCTCGCGCCGTTCGGAACGGGGTCTCGAGGCCAAGACGGTTCGATAGCTCGATCAGGACCTGCAGGTCCTGGCGCGCCTCACCCGGCGGGTTCGCGGCTTGCTGAGCGAGCTGGATGCGCCGCTCGGTGTTGACGAATGTGCCCGTCTTCTCGGCAAAGCTCGACCCCGGCAGCACGACGTCCGCATAGCGCGCCGTCTCCGTGAGGAACAAGTCGTGCACCGCGAGGAATTCCAGCCCGCGGAACCACTGCTCGGCGTGGGCGATGTCGGGATCCGAGATGATCGGATTCTCGCCCATGATGTACATGCCGCGGACGCCGCTCGCCTCTTTCACGATTTCCGTCACCATCAGCCCCTCCGTGAGCGAGAGGGACTCCGCTGCCACGCCCCAGACCCGAGCGTACTCCGCGCGGATCTGCGGGTCCTTCACCGACCGGTAGTCGGTGTACACGAAGGGGATCGCCCCCACGTCGGAGGCGCCCTGCACGTTGTTCTGGCCGCGCACCGGCATCATGGCCGCGCCCCAGCGGCCGATCATGCCGCAGCCGAGCATGAGATTGAGCAGTGAGGCCACGAGGTCGGTGCCGTTGGCGTGCTGCGTGAGTCCCATCGCCCACAGCGTGCTCGTCTTCGGACCCTTCGCATAGATCTCCGCGGCCCGCCGGATGCGCTCCGCTGGAACGCCGGTGATCTTCGCCGCCACCTCGGGCGTCAGAGCCTGCACCGCTTGTCGCACCGCGTCGAACCCCGTCGTGCGGGTCGCGATGAACGCCCGGTCTTCGAGTCCCCGGGCGACGATGTGATTGAGCATCGCGGTGAACAGCGCCACGTCCGTGCCGGGCTGCATCTGGAGGTGGATGTCGGCCCGCCCGGCGAGCTCGGTGCGGCGCGGGTCGGCCACGATGAGCGTCGCGCCGCGCGCATGCGCGCGCTTGATCGCCGCGCCGAACACAGGGTGCGATTCCGTCGTGTTGGCGCCGGCGATGAAGATGACGTCCGCGGCGTGCTCCACCTCGCGCATCGAGCCGGAGGCCGCCGAGGTGTTGAGCGCCCGCTGCATCGCCGCGACCGAGGTCGAATGGCACAGCCGGGTGCAGTGGTCGATGTTGTTGGTGCCGAGCGCTCCGCGAAACAGCCGCATGAGGAGGTAGTTCTCTTCGTTCGAGCACTTGGCCGAGGAGAAGCAGGCGAGGGCGTCGCCGCCGCGCGCCCCCTTGAGGCGCAGCAGCTCGTGCGTCGTGAGCTCGAGGGCCTCGTCCCAGGTCGCCTCGCGGAACGGCTCGTACCACGACGCCGGCGTGGCGGCACGGTCGCGGATGTCGAGATCGAGCCGCTCGAGCAGCGACAGCTCGCGCAGTGATTTCCCGACCGAGCGCGGCGGGCCGGCCGGCTTGGCGGCTTGACCCTCACCCTCGATCGTTTGCCACGGCCCGCCGCGGCGCTCCCGGCCCGTGGGCCCGCGCCACGTCCAGCGGCTGCCCTCCTTCACCCACCCCTTCCGGATCAGCGGCTTGGTGAGCCGGTCGCGATGCTGCGGGAAATCGTAGCCGAACCGGCCCTTCACGCAGGTCGAGCCCTGATTGGGCGTGTCCAGCTCGATATCGGGCGAGGTCACCCGCAGAACCTGGTTGTCGGCCACGTGCAGGTCGACCTGGCACCCCACACCGCAGTACGGGCACACCGACCGGACCACACTGTCCGGACGGCGGATGCGCTCCGGGGCGAAGCGCTGCTGCGGCATTACTTCGAAGATCGCGCCGGTGGGGCAGACGCGGACACACTCGCCGCACCACGTGCAGCCCGCCTTGTCGGGGTCGCCGTCGGCGCCGACGATGATCTCGGTGTGCTCCCCCCGCTGGCCCACGTCCAGGACGCCCACGACCTGAATGTCCTCGCACGCGCGCACGCAGCGCGTGCACAGCACGCACGTGCTCATGTCGTGGCGAATCATCGAGTCGCCCGGGCGCTCGTCGCCGTGGCGCAGCGGCAGGTCGCGGCCTCCCGGCGGCGTGGGCACGACGCCGTAGCGCACGACGTAACCCTCGAACTCGTTGCGGGGCCGGGCGCGGCCGCCGTTGATCAGATGGTCGCCGGGATACCGCTCCAGCAGCAGCCGCAGCACGCCGCGCCGGTTCTCCACGGCGGCGTGCGACTCGGTTTGCACCACCATTCCATCCGCCAGCTTTGTCGCACACGCCGGCAGCAGCTTCGCCTGTCCCTCGACCGAGACCAGGCAGATGCGGCAGTTCCCCACGACCGGGAGCTTGGGATACCAGCACAACGTGGGGATGTCGGTGATGCCGGCGGCCCGGGCGGCCTCGAGGATCGTCTGGTCGGGTGGAGCGGTGACGCTGCGGCCGTTGATGACGACGCTGGTCATGCGGTGAAGATTAACCAGCGCAGGCTTCAACGTAACAGGGCCGGCGTTCAGCCGGCCCTGGCGGCTTCAGTCGATATGCTCGGGCAGGTGGCGGTGCGTGTGGTCGTCCGCTTCACCCTCGTCGGTGAACCAGCAGTACGCCCAGATCTTGGCCGGGCGCAGCATCTGACGGCCGACGCGCAGGATGATGCCGATGGGCTCGTCGTCGAGAACTAGGGGCAAGCTCGTCATGAGAGGCGTTCCACGTCGCAGGTTGCACGTCGCACGAGGCAAAGGACCTGCCACGAGATCGATCGTGCAACGTGTTGACGTGCAACGTGTAACGGGAAGGGTGGGGTGGGCGAGTGGTCAGTCAGACACGTTCGCTGCCGTGTCCGCCTGACGCTCCGGCTTGATCGCCGTGAACCCCCCGCTGGCTTTGCCGCGGCGCCGGCGGGTGACCTGCCACTCGCCGTACAGCGCCTGCAGCGCCTCCGGGGCGAGCGGGATCACCTCGCGCGCGGCCGGCGCGGTCGGGAGCACGACGTGCACGCCGCCCGGGCGCGTGCGCGCCTGCAGGTCTGCGATCACCGCGTTGCGGTCCCGGGGGCGCGCCGGGACGAGGGCCGCGGGGTCGATGACCACGAGGCTCGGCGCCACGTCGGGCAGCCAGCTACCCCAGTGGATCACCAGGGCCTGGAAGCGGCCCGCGAGCTGCTCGGTGACGGCGCGGCCCTCTGCGGCCTCGATCGCTCCCAGGTCCTGATCGAGCAGGAAGACCTCGGCGTCGTGCGCCGCGAGAAACAGAGCGGCGGGCAGCGCCCCTCCCCCCGCGCCCATGACGAGCGCGACGTCGCCCGGCTCGAGCCGGCGGGCGCAATGCACGAGCGGGCCATCGGGCTCGAGCCCCCAATGCGTGGGCTCGCGCTGCGCCGCCCGCAGGGCGCGGTGCTTTATCCGCCAGCGCGGGAACGCGGGGAGCCGCAGCCGCCGGGCGATGATGCGGTCGACGTGCTCGAGCAGCAGCACTTCGGTCAGCAGATACTGGCCCGAGGCGCTCGCTTCCAGCTCGCGCACCGCCTCGTCGCCGATCTCCAGCAGCTCTTCGCGGGACAGGGTGTTCTTGTACTCCTCGATCCGCTGCAGCAGGAACTCCTGGTACTCCTGCTTGAGCGAGCGGGGCGGGCGGCGCGCGATGCGCGGGCGCCGGTCGTCGTTGAGGGCGTTCAGCATGGCTCGACGTGGACCGTGACTTCGTGGAGCTGCAGGTCCTGCTTGAGGCGTTCCTCCACCTGGTCCGCGATCGCATGGGCCGCGGCGACGTCGGCCTTGGGGTCGACGGCGATGGTGACTTCGGCGTAGCGCAGGTCCGAGGGCCCGCGCGAGCGGATGCCGTAGGCGCTCTTCACTCCGGGCACGGTTTCCGCGGTCTGCCTGATCTCGCCGGTCGGCAGCGCGCGCTGGTCCACCAGCACCGGGACGGTGCGCACCAGGATGCGGTAGGCCACCAGCACGATCACGAGCGCCACCGCGATGGCGACCACGGGATCGATCCACCACCACCCCTGACGGGCGAACAGCACGCCGGCCAGGACGGCGACCGTGATGAGCACATCGGCCCGCGTGTGGGCCGCGTCGGCGACCAACAGCTCGCTCTTGAGCTCGCGGCCGCGGCGGTTTTCGTACCAGGCGATCAGGACGTTGACGCCGAGCGTGAGGACGAGCACGGCGAGCTGTGAATCGGTGACGCCGACCGGGTGCGCGCCCTGCAGCAGCTCGTTCACCGCGCCGCGGATCAGCTCGAAGCAGGTGATCGCGAGGAACCCGACGATGGCGAGCGCGCCGAGCGTCTCGAACTTGCCGTGGCCGTAGGGGTGATCCTCGTCGGGCTCCTTCGCCGCCACCCGGACGACGATCAGGGCGAGGGCGTTGTTCAGGGCGTCCACGGACGAGTCCAGGGCGCTGCCGAGGATGGCGAGCGATCCGGCGCGCAGGCCCACGAACGACTTGGCCGCCACCACTGCCAGGTTGGCGACCAGCAGGCCGACGAAGACGCGGCGGACGAGGGCGGTCGCGGGGCGCCCCTCGGGCCGGGGAAGCGGCATGGAATGCAAGCTTGTAAGGGAGGCCCGTTTAGTCAACCGCTCGCAGCAGCGCGCCCTTGAGATATCCGGTCTCGGGGACGTTGAGCAGCTCCGGGTGATCCCGGCCGGCGCCGGTGAGCGCGAGCAGCTCGAGCCGGCGCCCGGCGTCCCGCGCGGCGTCCACCAGCATGTCCGTGAACACCGCCCGACCGACGTGGTAAGAGCACGAGCAGGTGAACAGCACGCCACCGTGCGCGAGCAGCCGCATCGCGCGGAGATTGATCTCCTTGTAACCCGCGAGCGCGCGGACCAGGCTGTCCTTCGTCTTGGCGAACGCGGGGGGGTCGAGCACGATCGTGTCGAAGCGCTCGTCCCGCCGGTCCAGCTCGCGCAGCAGGTCGAAGGCGTTCGCCTCCCGCCAGGTGATGTTGGTGAGCCCGTTGAGCGCCGCGTTGTTCGCTCCCCGCGCCAGGGCCTCCGCGCTCGAATCGACGGCGCTCACGCTGGCCGCGCGGCGCGCCAGGTGCAGCGCGAACGAGCCGTGGTAGGTGAACAGGTCGAGCGCCGGGCCGGGCCCGGCGTGGGCGGCGACGAGCGCGCGGTTTTCCCGCTGGTCCAAGAACGCGCCCGTTTTCTGGCCGGTCCATGGCGCGGCGAGATACCTCACACCGTCCTCCATCACCTCCACAACCTCTGGTACCTCGCCGGAGGCGAGCGTCACCTCGAGCGGCAGCCCCTCGTGCCGGCGGATCGCGACGTCGTTGCGAAGCAGGACGCCGGCGGGCGCGAGGGCGGCCCGGATCCCCGCGACCACGTCGTCCCGTCGCCGCTCGATGCCCGCCGACAAGAGCTGCGCGACGACGTATGGGCCGTAGCGATCCACCACCAGGGACGGCAGGCCGTCGCCCTCGGCGTGCACGACCCGATACGCCGTGGTCGCGATCCCGGCCCGCCGCGCGGCCCGGGCGGCGATCCGCTCGCCCCACCAGGCGGCGTCGATCGACTCGCGGCCGCGCGTGAGCAGCCGCAGCCGGATCTCGGACCGGGGCGAATACAGGGCCTGCCCCAGGTGCCGGCCGCGGCGGTCGGTGACCGCGACGATACCCGGCTCGTCCCGCGGCTCGTCGTACACGTCCGTCCGGTAGATCCACGGGTGGCCCGCCTGCCAGCGCGCGGCGCCCTTGGCGGACACGACGACCGTTCGGGCAGCGGTCAGCGTCGTCACGGTCCGCCACGATCCGGCCGCAGCTTCGCCGCCTCGCGCAGGTACATATGTTTCAGCTGGCGCTGCGGCTTCGTGGTGTAGAAATGCAGCAGCACGCGGATGCAGCGCGGCAGGCCGTCGGGCACCGCGACCTCCGCGGCGCCGAGCAGGGGAACGTCGAGCCAGCCGAGCCGCCGCGCGGCGCGCGCCGGATACTCGGCGGTCAGGTCCGGGGACGACGTGAAGATCGCGCTCTCAACGTCTTCCGGTTGGAAGTCGTTCGCGTCCCGCAGCGCCCGCAACAGTTCGTCGGCCGCTTCGAGGATTGCCTCGCGGGTGTTCGCCGTCGCGGTGGTCGCGCCGCGCAGTCCACGCAGGATCTTGGCCATGGCTCTGGTCGATCAGGTGCGCTTGATGGTGATCACGGATGCGGCGCTTCTCAAGGGGCGCGATCCGGTGACGGCCTGCCGCCAGGCGGTGGCCGGTGGCGCGACCATGATCCAGGTGCGCCTCAAGGACGCCGCGGCCCGTGACGTGCTTGCCCTCGCCCGGGCGCTGGTCGGCGCCCTGAGCGTCCCCGTGATCGTGAACGATCGGGTGGACGTCGCGCTCGCCGCCGCCGCCGCGGGCGCCCACCTGGGCCAGGAAGACGCGCCGCTCGACCGGCTGCGACCCCACGTGCCGCCCGGTTTCCTGCTGGGGCTCTCGGTCGGCTCGACCGCCGAAGCCGAGCGGGCCCGCGCCGTGCCGGCGGACTACTGGAGCGTCGGGCCCTGCTTCGCCACCGACACCAAGCCCGACGCGGGGCCGCCGCTCGGCGCCGCCGGGTTCGCCGCCCTGGCAGGGCTCGCCCCTGCGGGCGTCCCAGTCATCGCCATTGGCGGCATTACCGCTGCCACTGCCGGGTCGCTGGCCCGCGCCGGCGCCGCCGGGCTCGCCGTGGTCGCGGCCGTGTGGCGCGCTAGCGACCCGGCCGCTGCGACGCGCGCGCTGCGCGCCGCAGTTCCTTGACCCGCTTGATGGCAGCCAGGTGCTCGGGGTAGGTGGTCGAGAAGATGTGCTTCCCGTCGCTCTGCGCCACGAAATACAGGAACGGGACGCTCGCCGGGTAGAGGGCCGCGACGAGACTGGCGCGGCCGGGTTGCGCGATCGGCCCGGGCGGCAGCCCGGCGTGGAGGTACGTGTTGTAGGACGAGCGCACTGCGAGGTTCTTCTCCCACACCCGCTTCAGCCGGCGGCCGTAGGCGTAGCTCACCGTCGGATCGGCCTCGAGCCGCATGCCGCGGCGCAGCCGGTTGTGGTAGACGGCGGAGATGAACGGCCGGTCGGGATCGTACCGCACCTCGGCCTCGATGATCGAGGCGAGCGTGACGAGCTCGTGCCGCGAAAAGTGCAGCGAATCGAGCCGGGCCTGCCACTCGGGCCTCCACGTGGCGGCGAACTGGTGCGTCATCACGCGGACGAGCTCTCGCGCCCCAATGCGCAGCGGCAGCAGGTACGTCGTGGGGAACAGATAGCCCTCGGCACTGGGCGCGGCCGGCGGCAGCCCGAGCTCGGCGAGCAGGGCGGAATCTTCCGCGGCCTCGAGCAACGAATCCCGGGGGATGCGCAGCTGGGCCTGGGCGAGCTGTGCGATCTCGGCGAGCCGCAGGCCCTCCCGCACCGTGAAGCGTTGCTCGACGCCGCGACCCCGCTCCAGCGTGGCGACCACGTCGTTCCACGACTCGTCCTGCCGCAGCAGGTACACGCCGCTCTTGAGCGTGGCCGCGAGCCCGCGCAGCTTGGCGTAGAGACGGAAGGCGCCGGGGTGGTCGAGCACCCGGTTGGCGGCAAGCGAGTCGATGGCCGCGTCGAGGGTGGATCCCACCGGAATCGTCACGGTGACGCGAGGGCCGTCGGTGCGCCCGCAGGCGGCGAGGGCGCCCGCAAGCAGAACGCGGAACGCGGAACGCGGAACGCGGAACAGGCGCTCGACATTCCCCGCGCTGTTCCGCGTTCCCACTTCCGCGTTCCGCGTTCTCAAGTGGCCGATCCCCGCCGGGCATCGAGGTAGTGCTGCAGCAACAGCGTCGCGGCGAGCGCGTCGAGGTCCTGCTTGCGACCGCGGGCCGAGCCGCCCATTTCGCGCACCGCCTGCAGCGCGCGCGCCGTGGTGAATCGCTCGTCCCACAGCTCGACGGGACGGGCCGCGCGCCGGGCGATGTCGCGCGCCAGCTCCCGGGCCTGACGGGCGGCCTCGCCTTCCGTGCCCTCGGGTGCGAGGGGCAAGCCGACAACCACGCCGATCACCGCGTGCTCCTCGAGCAGCGTGAGTAGCTGGCGCATGGGGAACCGCTTGCCGGCGCGGCGCGTGAGGGTCGTGAGCGGCTGCGCGAGCAGCTGGCCCTCGTCGGAAAGCGCGAGGCCGATGCGTTTTTCGCCCCAGTCGACTGCGAGCAGCCGTCCGACAGTCCGACCGTCCGTCTGTCCGTCAGCCTTGCGCCATCGTCGCGAAGAACTCGTTGTTCGTCTTGGTCCGCTTCATACGCTCGAGCAGGAACTCGATCGCCTCCACCGGCGGCATGTCGGAGAGGAAGTTACGGAGCAGGTAGACCTTGTTGAGCTCTTCCTTCGTGAGCAGCAGCTCTTCCTTGCGCGTCGAGGTGCGCTGCACCTCGATCGCCGGGTAGACGCGGCGGTCGGCGATGCGGCGGTCGAGGATGACCTCCATGTTGCCGGTCCCCTTGAACTCCTCGAAGATCACCTCGTCCATGCGCGAGCCGGTGTCGATCAGCGCGGTGGCGACGATGGTGAGGGACCCGCCCCCCTCGATGTTGCGCGCCGCGCCGAAGAACCGCTTCGGCTTCTGCAGCGCGTTCGCGTCCACGCCGCCCGACAGGATCTTGCCCGAGTGCGGCACGACCACGTTGTGGGCGCGACCCAGGCGCGTGATCGAGTCGAGCAGAATCATCACGTCCTTGCCATGCTCCACCAGGCGCTTCGCCTTCTCGATCACCATGTCCGCCACCTGGACGTGCCGGTCGGCGGGCTCGTCGAACGTGGAGGAGATGACTTCCGCCCCCTTCACGTTCTCCTCCATGTCGGTCACCTCTTCCGGCCGCTCGTCGATCAGCAGCACGATGAGGTAGATCTCCGGGTGGTTCTCGATGACGGCGTTGGCGAGCTTCTGCATCAGGATGGTCTTACCGGCCTTGGGCGGGGATACGATCAGGCCGCGCTGGCCTTTGCCGATGGGGCAGAGAATGTCCATCACCCGCATCGACAGGTCGCCGTCCTTGCGCTCGAGCCGGATCCGCTCTTCGGGATAGCGGGGCCGCAGGTTGTCGAACGCGACCCGGTGCTTCGCTTTCTCGGGCTCTTCGCCGTTGACCGTCTCGACCTTGAGCAGCGCCAGGTAGCGCTCGCCCTCTTTGGGCGGACGGACCTGGCCCATGATCGTGTCGCCGGTGCGCAGATCGAACCGCTTGATCTGGCTGGGCGAGACGTAGATGTCGTCCGGCCCGTACAAGTAATTCCAGTCGGGGCTGCGCAGGAAACCGTAGCCCTCGGGTAGGATTTCCAGCACGCCCTCCCCCCGCAACACCGTGTCGGAATCGAGTAGCGACTGTTCGATGCGGAAGATGAGATCCTGCTTGCGGAGCCCTGAGTAGTTGGTGATGTTCAGGGTTTCGGCCATCGCGTGCAGTTCCGCGACGGACTTCTTCTTCAATTCAGCGATATCCACGTGTGTTGTGCTCCGTGTGCGCTACGGCGGGCGAACCCCGGGGATGGGGGAGTGACGCGTTGAAAATGGATTCTTTGGGAGTTCGAAGGAGTGCGGATCTATACTAGGCCGCGGAGTAGCCGCCGTCAAGTGCAGCCATGGACTTGAGCGGCTATCTCCTCGCCTGGCGCACCGCCGTCCTGCCCGACCGGGAAGTGATTGACGCGCTTGTACATCCGGCGCATGCCGCCCCCTCGCCGGCGCTCGCCGCGGCGCTCGCGGACTGGCCCGGCAGTCACTACTGGTCCGACGAGCCCGACGGACGGCACCTGGTCCTCACCCGCCCGCTCGGGGCCCGCCGCCGCGACGCCTGGGCGGTACACCTGCTGCTGCTCGTGGCCACGCTGTTCACGACCACGTTCGTGGGCGCCGTGCTCCTGGGCGCAATCCCATTCGACCCGAACCCGCTGGCGCTGCTGCTCGGTACGTACCCGTTCCCTCGCGATTTCATCCACGCTTGGGCCAAGGGGCTGACCTTCTCGGTGCCGCTGCTCGCTATCCTCTTGTGCCACGAGCTGGGGCATTACCTCGCCGCCCGGCGCTACCAGCTCGACGTCTCGCTGCCGTACTTCATTCCGGCGCCGGTCGTGCCCTGGTCCATCGGCACCATGGGCGCGTTCATCCGGCTGCGCACCGTCGTGTCGGATCGCCGCCAGCTGCTCGACGTCGGCGTCGCCGGGCCCATCGCCGGGCTGCTGGTCGCGTTTCCGGTGCTCGTGATCGGGTTCGCGCTGAGTCATCCGGCCGGCGGCGCGTCCCCGAACGGAATGGTGCTGGGGCTCGATGACGGCCAGGCCGTGCTCGGCGACTCGCTGCTGACCTTCGCGCTGCGTCACCTGGTGCGCGGCTCGGCACCGACCCTCGTGCTCCACCCGGTCGCGTTCGCCGGTTGGCTTGGCGTGTTCGTCACGATGCTCAACCTCCTTCCCATCTCGCAACTGGATGGCGGCCACGTCCTGTACTCGGCCGTGCCGCACTGGCACCGCAGGACCGCGCTCGCGTTCTGGGCGCTCATCGTGGGGCTCGGCGTTTACTGGAGGGGTTGGCTCCTGTGGGGAGGCCTCGTGCTGCTACTGTCGCGCGGGCGCCTCGGTCACCCGCCAGTTTTGGACGAACACCGGCCGCTGCCGCGGTCGCGCAGCGTCCTGGTATGGACCGCGCTGATCCTGTTTCTCGTCACGTTCACGCCGATACCTTTTAGACTGTAAGAGGCCCGCAAAAGGCGGGGGAAGGGGGAAGGGGCCCTTCCCTCTTCCCCAGCCGTTCACGGGCCTTTCCCCGGTATTTCCGTATTGCGTAAGTATCGCCGGTCTATATCTTTGGACAAACCAGCCCTACGGCGACGCATGCCCGGACAACCGGCACGGTACTCCAGTCCCGATTCTTCCGACGCAGTCGTCCACGACCTTCCCCCCATCCGATTCGACGGACAACTCATCGCCATACGTCTCCTGGTACGCCGCGCCGAGGACGGGATCTGGCGCGGGCGCATGCTGTTCGGCGCGCCGGACACCGAGGGGGAACGCTCCACCGCCGAGATCTTCTGCGCCACGTCCGAACAGGACCTATGGCAGTCGGTCCGCGACCTGCGGGACCATCACTTGCGCGACCTGTACCGCTCGCTGCTTTGATGGCCCCCCCCCAGGGCGGCGACTCGCTGCAGACGCTGCGGCACGACCTGTCGAACCCCCTGGCGGCGATCCTCGCCGAGACCCAGTTGTTGCTGCTCAATGCCGAGCGCTTCGACACAGAGACGGTCGCCGGCTTGAAGCAGATCGAGAACCTCGCCCGCAAGATGCGGCAGATCCTGCAAGCCCCGCCCCCGGCAGCGTGAGCCGGCGGCACCGGCCGCGCTACTCCCCTCCCGCCCGCTGGTGGGGCTCGCGGCGCCTGCGCCTCGCCGCCACGTGCTGGCTGCACTGGCCGGTCTACCGAAGGCCCCTGTTTCCGCCCTGATGGCCGCGTACGCACTGCGCCCGATGTCGACCGGGGAGATCCTGGACGGTGCGCTCACGTTATTGCGTCGGCATTTCGGGCTGCTGTGCGGGCTCGCCATCGTCTGCCAGGGACTGCCGACCGTCCTCGACGTGTATCTCGAGCTGGCCGGCGGGACCGCCGAGCACCCTGGTCTGAGCCTCCTCGACCGGTTGCTCACGTGGTTCGGGTCCCTGCTCGTGAGTGGCGGAACCGTGTGGGTGGTCTCGGAGACGTACCTGGGTCGCGTGCCGCGACTCCGCGACGCCTTGGGCTTTGCGGGGGACCATGTGGGCGATGTGTTCGGGGCGGGGCTGGCATCGGGGCTCGTCACGCTCCTCGCCACGCTCGCGCTCGTGATCCCGGGGATCGTGGTGTACTGCGGCTATTCGGTGGTGACCCAGGTGGCAGTGCTTGAGCCCAGAGGATCGAGCGGAGCGTTGGGGCGCTCCTGGGACCTCACCAAAGGATTCAAGTGGAAGGCGCTCGGGCTGTGGGCCGTCTCGCTCGCCCTCCTCATCGTGCTGTTCGCCGGCACGACCGTCATCGGAGCCGTCGCGCAGCAGGTGCAAGCGATCCAGGTGGGTTCGGTCGTGCTCAGCTCCGCGGCGCAGCTGTTGTTCTACCCGCTGATCGGGTGCGTCTTCACGCTCTTCTACTATGACCTCAGGATTCGCAAAGAGGGGTTCGACCTCGACGTCCTCAGCCAGTCTCTGAGCTCTTGAGGTACGTCCACTGAGCTCTTGAGGTACGTCCAGCCGCTCCAGAAGTAGAGCACGAGCAACGCCACCGTCAACGCACTGGCTCCATACTTGAATGCCACTCGCGCGTCGCTCGCCGAGAGCAACCCTTCGATCGTGCCGGCGAGCGCGAGCAGCGTGACGACGGCGCCGATCATCCGGGCCGCGATGCGTCCCTGGAGCACGAGCGCGTCCGCGCGCGTCA
>WNGI01005027.1_pt1 | contig 18611 bp, 18 predicted proteins | sample 5400621 | NCBI WGS metagenome assembly WNGI01 (sample SAMN13153374, study PRJNA577476) | soil metagenome | isolation source: 20 cm soil or saprolite under Garry oak tree replicate 1 | place: USA:California | collected 2016-06-15
CGGCCGGCGATGACCAGTTGATCAGACATGGGTGACCCTGGCCATTGTAAAACGTCGAAGGTCGCGGCACAAATCAGCCGAGAGCCGCGGGAGCAGCGTGTAGGCTCGCTCAAAATAGAGAGGATGCCGGATGGGCTCCCGCAATGGAAGTCATAAAAGGCCGCCCGAATACGAGCTCAGCGACTGCCAATGAGCTTGGAGGAATCAGGGGTCCTTGTCGAGTGCGCGGGTGAGCTGCGTGAAGAGATCGACAGTCGCCGAGGGCATCGGCTTGCTGAACGGTGCGCAACGCGTTGGCCCGATGCGCGACGACGCCGAGAGTGGCGGTGCGTTCTGCGATGGATTCGCTATGCTCCTCAAGATGACGCGAGAATTGGTTCGTCGAAGCAACTCGAAGAATGGTTCCGGCGGAAGCCACCCTATTCCTGAAGAATCGGGCGGGGCTCGGCGACGTCGGCGTAAAGGGATTCGATGACGTCGGCGTATTGTTGTTCGACAACGCGGCGCTTGAGCTTAAGGGTGAAGGTGAGGCTGCCGTTGTCGAAGGTGAAATCCTCGGGGAGAACAGCAAAGCGCTTGATGGTTTCGTACTGCACCCAGGGATGGGCTGCCAGTTCGGAGTTGGACGCGAACTTGATTCCATGGTCGGCAGCTTTGGCGGCAACCGTTGCGGGATTGGGGACGATGAGCGCGACGATGAATTTGCGTTTATCGCCCACGACCATGGCGTTGAGGATATAGGGGCTGGTCTTGAGAGCGTTTTCGATGGGTTGCGGGGCGACAAATTTTCCCGCCGCGGTCTTGATCAAGTCCTTCTTGCGATCGGTGATGAAGAGATAGTTGTCCTTGTCGAGATAGCCGATGTCGCCGGTGCGGAACCAGCCATCTTCGCCGAGCACTTCGCGCGTGGCTTCGGGATTTTTATAGTATCCCTGCATGACGCAGGGACCTTTCACGAGGATTTCTCCATCCTCGGCGGCGCGGACTAGGACGTTGGCAATCGGTTTGCCGGAACTGCCCATGCGATTCACGGGGTAGTTGCTGGAGACGATGGGGGAGGTTTCCGTCAGACCGTAACCCTGATAGATCGGGATGCCCACAGTCCAGAAGAATTCCGCCAGCGATTTGGACAGCGGCGCGCCGCCCGAGGAGACGATGCGCAGCTGGCCTCCAGTTCCGAGACGGATCTTCTTGTAAACCAGCTTATCGGCGAGCTTCCACTGCGCTTGCAAGGCCAGGCCCGCAGGAAATCCGGTTGCGCGCCAGGGAGTCGCTCGTTGGGCCACGGTCATGGCCCAATCAAAGAGTATTTTCTTCATGCCCGTAGTTTTCGAGCCTTGCTCGACGAGGCGCGCATAGATTTTCTCGAAAAATCGGGGCACCGCTGCTGTAATCGTAGGGCGGACTTCGACAAGAGCCTGGGCGACGGCATCGACGGACTCAACGTAGGCTAGAGCGGCACCTTGAAAGATATAGATGTAATCCATGGTACGACCGTAGACGTGAGCGAGAGGAAGGAAAGACAGCGCGACGTCTTCTGCGGGATTGAGCTGGAAGTCGTGGCCCACATCTGTGACATTGGAGCAGAAATTGGCGTGCGTGAGCATCACCCCCTTGGGCTCGCCAGTGGTCCCCGATGTGTAGATGATGGAGGCGAGCTGGCCGGGCAAAACCTGCGACGAGCGCAAGCGGTAAGAAGAGATGTCCGGCGCGCTCGCGCCAGCAATGAGTGTCTCGTAACAGAGACACTCGCCGGGAACTTCAGCGCCGCCGTCGGCAAGGATGATTTGTTCCAGTTCGGGAAGTTCCTGGCGAACGTTGAGCAACTTCCGCCATTGCGCCGCGCCGACAACGAAGACGACCTTAGCACCGCAATGCTTCAAGATGTAGCTCATGCGGTCGGACGATTCGTTGAAGTACACCGGCACGGTGACGGCGCCGGCTCCGTTGATGGCGAAATCGACGGTATGCCACTCGGGGCGATTGGCGGAAAAGAGGCCCACGCGGTCGCCAGGCTTCACGCCAAGTTCCACGAAAGCGGTGGAGAGGCCAGCGACACGCCGGAGAAATTCCTGAGACGAGATGGTTTCCCAACGGCCGTCCCGGCGAACCATCTGGGCGCGCGGGTTTGGAAGAGTATCGACGGCGTTCAGGAAGCGTGAGGGAAGCGTTCCGTAGTTCATGGCCTGAGGGTCACTCTACTCTACCCATTTTGATCGCGCAATCGAGCGCTTGGCAGCTGTTCTACGCTGGACGCTGTGGGGATCACCATTGCGTGTGCCGCCGTTCTGTTGGCCGCTTGTTGCTTGCGAAGCGCGGCAGGGATTGGGGCTAGAGTAAGGCGTCCAAAGGCTTGTCGATTGCGCTCCACTTTAGCTCCTCGAGAAGGGGGCGGGGCGGACGGCAAGGTCGCAGAACTAGCCAGCGCCGCTGTGCCTCACGAGAGGCGGGTAATTCCAGGGAACCCGTCGAAACCAGAATCAAAGCTCAGGATTCGCTTGATTCCATGCTGCTCCATGGCCGCCAGATGCACTGCATCACGCGCGGACATCTGCCGGCGCCCCATCACAATCTCTTTGGCGCGGTCGGCGGTGGCCCGGTCCACGCCCAGCACCTCATCGGCGATGCCAAGCAAAGCATCGAATGCGGGTTGGATGGCGTCGCGCCGGTTTATTGCCACATAGCGATGCAGAATCTCCTGCAGTACCTCAGCATCTGTGACCAGGCGTTGCCGGTCGCTGATCAGGTTTTCGAGCAATCGCTGTGCGTCGGCCTTGTGCGGATGGGCAGCCCCAACGAGGTACATGGGGATATTCGAGTCGACCAGAATCAAGGATGAGTACCAGAGCCGTATCCGCTCTCGATCTCCGCAAGCATACGGTCGATATCCGCCGAGGGAAAGTCGTGTCGGACCGCCGCACGAATCACTTCGAGCTTCTTCCCCACTCCTGCGCCAGGTTCACGGCGCCGAGCCAGGTCGAGAGCTTGCCGGACCCACTCGGCGATGGACATGCGGCGGGAGCGCGCTACCCGCTGAATTTCGCGGTATTCGGGATCCTTTAGAATCACCTGCAGCCGCTTGGACATAGATATGAGTCTATCTGACTCATGTCTATGAGTCAAGACACCCAGATGCCGCAGAAGGGCGCTTAGCGGCAATGTGTACGCTGACCGGCATTGAAGCAGCGAAGGTTGGAATAGATGTAGCCCTGGCCGGAGATCGCCTCGCAACAAGAACCTAGACACACGTCCTTGAGGTCCGCCAGAGTCTTCGGCCGCTGTGTTCTGCAGAACGACATCAAGTCATTCGATGCACTGATCGGGGCAGTGATGCTTCAAGAGCGCTATCGCTTGGCCAAGCGCTTCTTTTGGATCTTCACTGATGGCTTCTCTGACCGCGGCCAGAAGTGCGTCCGGCGGCTCCGAGCCCGCAGCGGTTCACGCCAGTTGGCTCAATTACGTCGAGAGCTACTTCTCCTTCGTGCAACGCAAGGTTCTCTCGCCCAACGATTTCGACTCGCCGCGAAAACTGGAGGCTGCTCTGCTGTGCTTCCAGGAACGTTATGAAAAAATCCACCACTCCGTTCCAATGGAACTTCACCCGTGAGGACTTGGCATCGCGAGCCCCGAGCTGTGGCCGCCTGACCCAGCCAAGGCCATGCGTCACCTTAATTCCGAATGGCAATACTAAGCTGGCGCACAGGGTTTCGCGGAAACCGCAAAAGCGCTGCCACCTAAATAGACGCCCGGCGGCAGAAGAGAGTTTCGATGGGAGGGCGGGTGCAAAAGGGTGTAGCGTGCGTTAGTATGAGCGGCGGAGATTGAAATTGATGACTGTGACGGTACCGGGGACAGCGGCGAACGCAGGACTGACAAGGGGGCCATTTCGCGCGCCGCGGGGGACGGAGATTTCATGCCAGGGATGGCAGCAGGAGGCGGCGCTGCGGATGCTCTTGAACAACGTCGATCCGGAGGTGGCGGAAAAACCCGAAGATTTGGTGGTGTACGGCGGGACGGGGAAGGCGGCTCGAAATTGGGAATGTTTCCATGCGATGGTGCGGTCGCTGAAGTCGCTGGACGCGGATGAAACGCTGCTGGTGCAATCGGGGAAGCCAGTGGGGGTTTTCCGGACGCATGAATACGCGCCGCGAGTGCTGCTGTGCAATTCGAATCTGGTGGGGCACTGGAATAACTGGGACCGCTTTCATGAGCTGGACCGTGCGGGATTGATGATGTACGGGCAGATGACCGCGGGAAGCTGGATCTACATTGGCACGCAGGGGATTTTGCAGGGGACGTACGAAACGTTTGCGGCGGCGGCGAAGAAACATTTTGCCGGAGATCTGAAGGGCAAGATGGTGGTAACGGGCGGAATGGGCGGAATGGGCGGAGCCCAGCCGCTGGCGGCGACCATGAATGGCGCGGCGTTTCTGGGCATTGACGTGGACCCGGAACGCATCAAGCGGCGCGTGAAGTCGGGCTATTGCGACGTGATGGTGACTTCGCTGGATGAGGCGCTGCGGATTTTGAAGAATGCAGTGCGCAAAGGCGAAGCGGCTTCGGTTGGATTGGTGGGGAATTGCGCGGACCTGATTCCGGAGCTGGCGAAGCGCGGCGTGGTGCCGGATTTGCTGACGGACCAGACCAGCGCGCACGATCCGATCGGCGGGTACGTGCCGAACGGGATGACGCTGGAAGCGGCGCTGGAGCTGCGGAAGAAGAGTCCTGAGGAATACAAGAAGAATTCGATGGCGGCGATGGCGGCGCACGTCCTGGGAATGCTGGATTTGCAGAAGCTGGGAGCGGTGACGTTTGACTACGGGAACAACATTCGAACGTTCGCGTACGAGCAAGGCGTAAAGAACGCTTACGACTTTCCGGGCTTCGTTCCTGCCTATATCCGGCCTTTGTTTTGCGAGGGCCAAGGACCGTTCCGGTGGGTGGCGCTCTCGGGAGAAGCTTCCGATATTGCGCGGACGGATCAACTGGTGCTGGAAATGTTTCCTCAGGACGAGCATCTGAATCGCTGGATCAAGCTGGCGCAGAAGCGCGTGAAGTTTCAGGGGCTGCCGTCGCGGATCTGCTGGCTGGGTTACGGCGAGCGGGACAAGTTTGGGCTAGCGTTGAATGCGCTAGTGGCCAAGGGCGAAGTGAAAGCGCCCGTCGTGATGGGGCGTGACCACTTGGATTGCGGGTCGGTGGCGTCGCCGTACCGCGAGACGGAATCGATGCTGGATGGATCGGACGCGATTGCGGACTGGCCGCTGCTGAACGCGCTGATCAATACGGCGAGCGGGGCTTCGTGGGTGTCCATCCACAACGGCGGCGGCGTGGGGATCGGCTATTCGCAACACTCGGGACAAGTGACCGTGGCGGATGGAACGAAAGAAATGGCGAAGCGCATCGAGCGAGTGCTGACGAATGATCCGGGGATGGGCGTGGTTCGGCACGCCGACGCGGGATACCCCCAAGCGATTGCGTTCGCCAAGAAAACCGGCGTTAAAGTGCCGATGCAATAGAGCTGGACGGCTTGCTGATGTGACCACAATCCCACGCGGCGCCGTTCCTGCTCCGAGTTGCATCCTATTCGTGCAGTATTCGGAGGAAACCATGTATGTCATTCTGGGAGCGACGGGAAACACAGGATCGGTGGTTGCCAGGAAGCTGCTCGACAAGGGTAAGAGAGTCCGTGTGGTCGGCCGGGACAACGAAAAACTGGCGCCGTTTGTGAACCGGGGTGCGGACGCGTTTGCGGCAGACGTTCTCGATACGGATGCCTTGAGCCGGGCGTTTGCGGGGGCGCAAGGCGTGTACGCGCTGATTCCGCCGGACATGAGCAGTCCCGATTTCCGCGCGCATCAGGACCGCGTGACGGAATCCATCGCGAAGGCGCTGGAAAAGGGCGGCGTCGCACATGCGGTGGCGCTCAGCAGCGTCGGGGCGGACAAGCCGGACAAGACTGGGCCGGTTGCGGGATTGCACAAGATGGAATTGCGACTGGCGCAAGTCCGCGGGCTGAATGCACTGCATCTGCGCGCGGGATACTTCATGGAAAACACGCTGGCGCAGATCGGCATCATTCGGAATTTCGGCATGATGGCGGGGCCGGTTCGCGCGGACGTTCCGCTGCCGATGATTGCGACGCGGGACATTGGCGCGGCGGCCGCGGAGGCGCTGCTGCGGCTAGACTTCAAGGGCCAGCAGACGCAGGAACTGCTGGGGCCGCAGGACGTGACGTACGCCGAAGCGGCCAGAATTATCGGCACCGCGACTGGAAAACCAGACCTCGCATATGTGCAATTGCCGGATGAGCAGGTGATCCAGGCGATGAAGGGAATGGGGATCTCCAGAAATATGGCGCAGCTCGTCTGCGAAATGTCCGTGGCGATCAACAACGGGTACATGAAGCCACTGGAGCCGCGGTCGGAGAAAAATACGACGGCGACTACGTTTGGGACGTTTGTGCGGGAACTGTTTTTGCCGGCTTATCGGGGGCAGGCGACGAGCGCGTAGCATCGCAGCCCAAACTCTACGAGTGCTGACATTCACCGACAGGAAGGGCTAAAGCCTGTCCTGCCGGTTTTGTTTTGGGCATAATACGGAAGCCTTGGCGGATTCCCTTCTCATCTGCGGCGCCTCGCAACTCCTGACTCTGCGCGGGCACGGTCCGCGGCGGGGCGATTCCCTTTCCAACCTGGGATTGCTCGAGGGTGGGGCGCTGCTGGCGCGCGATGGATTGATCGCGGCCGTTGGAACTCGGGCGGAGGTGGAAAAACTGCCGGAGGCGCGGACGGCGGAGAAGATCGATCTGGGCGGACGCGTGGCGCTGCCGGGATTTGTAGATGCTCATACCCACCTGATCCATGCGGCGAGCCGGGCGGAAGAATATGAATTGATGATCGCCGGAGCGAGCTACGACGAGATTGCTCGCAAGGGCGGCGGAATTCTCAATTCGGTGAAAAGGCTGCGGGCGACTACGAGCGAGGCTTTGAAGAAACGCGCGCATGCGGCGCTGAAACAGTTCGCGGCGTACGGCACAACCACGCTTGAAGCCAAGAGCGGCTATGGGCTGGACGTTACGAGCGAATTGAAGATTTTGCGGTTGCACCAAGAGCTGGCGGCGGAGCAACCGCTGGAAATCGTGTCGACATTTCTTGGCGCCCACGTGGTTCCTGCCGAGTATGGGGGAAAAACGGGCGGAGCAGAGCGGTATATTCAGTTGATCGAACAAAATCTGCTGCCGGAAATCGGCGAGAGCCGACTGGCCGAGTTTTGCGATGTGTTTTGCGATCGCGGCGCTTTTACCGTCGAACAATCAAAGCAAGTACTCCAAGCGGGCCGGCAATGGGGACTGGCTCCCCGGCTGCATGCGGAGCAGCTTTCGCGGACGGGCGCGGCGCGACTGGCGATCCTGCTGCGGGCGGCGAGCTGCGATCACTTGGAGCACGTGAATAAGAGCGATATCCAGGCGCTGGGAAAATCGGAAACCGTGGCAACGCTGTTACCGGGATGCGACTTTCACCTGGGGCTGAAGCGATTTGCGCCGGCGCGGCCGCTGATTGAGGCGGCCGCGATTGTGTCGTTGGCGACAGACTACAATCCGGGTACGTCTCCGACGCTGAGCATGCCGATGATTCTCTCGCTGGCTTGCACACAACTACGCATGACTCCCGCGGAGGCCATTACGGCGGCGACGATCAACGCGGCTTATGCGCTGCGACGGGAAAAAAGCATCGGATCGCTGGAGGTTGGCAAACTGGCGGACATCGCCGTATTCGAAGTGGCCGACTACCGGGAAATTCCCTATTATTTTGGAGTGAACCATTGCTGGATGACCGTGAAACGTGGTCGCGTAATCCATGCCGCCAAACAAGTCTAATTACTCAAAGAGGCCGGTACGGAGGGTGCGCCTTCCCAAGATCGGGCTGCGGAAGACCAAGAGCCTGTTCGAAGAGTATTTCTACGCCTTTTTGGTAACCATCAGTGTGGTTGTTACCATCCTAGGAAAAGCGGGGGGCTTGGGCGGTTACGATGCCATCGTTACGGGCCTGTGGGTGGGGGGCTTCACGTGGTTCGCCTGGCAGGTGAGCCGCTACCGCAAACAGCAAACAGGTAAGGGCTCGACCGCGAAGTCCGGGCAAGCGGTCCAAGCAGCGCCGCAAATGACCAAGAAGCCGCTGCCTCCGAACATGAAGCCCATGGTCGGGCCGCAATGGCCACTGAAAACCCTGCCAAGACCAGCGATGTCCGTACAAAGGTCCCTCAGGCCAGCACCGGAGTCAATGAAGCCCGCCGAAACGCCGGCTCCGGCCGGGCAGGCCCCGGGGACCCCAAGCAATCCGAATAAGCCCGCGTTCGTGTACGAACGGCCCACGCTGCCGGACAGAAAACCGAAGCTGCCGAATAATTGGCCGGGGCGGCCGGATAAAAAGCCAAAACGATGAAACGACTGATCGAGTGTGTGCCCAATTTTTCCGAAGGACGCGATCCCGCGAAGGTCGATGCCATTGTGGCGGCGATGAGCAGCGTCCCGGGCGTGTATGTGCTGGATCGCGAGATGGACGCCGACCATAACCGCTCGGTAGTCACCTTGGCGGGCGAGCCGGATGCGGTGGCGGAAGCGGCGATTCTGGGGGCCGGCAAGGCCATGGAACTAATCGACCTGACAAAGCACAGCGGGGCGCATCCACGCGTGGGGGCCACGGATGTGCTGCCGTTCATTCCCATCGATGGCGTGACCATCGAGGATTGCGTCGAGCTGGCGCGGCGGGTGGGCAACGAAATCTGGAAGCGCTATCGGATACCGGTTTTTTTTTATGAAGCGGCGGCGACCAGGCCGGAGCGCGTAAATCTTGAAAATGTGCGGCGCGGGCAGTTCGAAGGGCTGCGCGAAGAGTTGAAGAAGAATCATGACCGTCAGCCCGACGTTGGCGAACCGAAGCTGCACCCCACGGCTGGGGTGACCGTGGTTGGCGCGCGAAAGTTTCTCATCGCCTACAACGTGAATCTCAATACCTCCGATATCAGCATGGCAAACAAAATCGCGAAAACAATTCGGTTTTCATCGGGCGGACTCCGGTATGTGAAGGCCATGGGCGTGGAACTGAAAGCGCGCAACCTGGCGCAGGTGTCCATCAACCTGACCGACTTCGAACAGACCGCGATGCACCGCGTGTATGAAATGGTGAAGCGCGAAGCGGAGCGCTACGGCGTGAGGCCGGTGGGCAGCGAAATCGTGGGACTGGTCCCTAAAAAGGCGATAGAGATGGCGGCGGACTATTTCCTGCAACTGGAGAACTTCTCTCCCGCGCAGGTATTTGAGAACAAGTTGGCGGCCGCGCTGAGCGGCGCGCCGCCGGGAGTGGCCAAGGACGGAAAGCTGGCAAGCTTAGCGCGGCCGTTTCTGGACGCGGTGGCAACTCCTTCAGCGACGCCGGGAGGAGGAAGCGTATCGGCTCTAGTGGGAGCCCTGGCGGCAGCTCTGGGGCAGATGGTGGCGGGGCTTTCGCGGAAAAAGAAATCGCAGGCCGCATTTGCGGATCAGCTCTCGCCAGCACTGGACGAAATGCGAAGCGTTGCAGATGAACTTGCCGAGGCCATCGACCGTGACGCGGCTTCCTACGACGCCGTAATGGCCGCATGCAAATTACCCCAAGGGGAAGCTGAGGAAGTGCGGCAGCGCGAGGAAGCCATACAGAGGGCCACAAAAGGTGCGTCCGAGGTGCCGTTGCAGGTGGCCGAGCGTACCGTTGCACTTTTCGAACGTCTCGGACAACTGGATGCTATCGTTGCCGCATCCATGCGATCAGACTTGCAAGTAGCGCGTTTGATGGCCGAAGCAGGCGCTCGTGGAGCACTGGCCAACGTGGAGATCAACCTCGAGGGACTGACGGACGCGGCGTATGTCGCGTCGATGCGCGCGAGGATCGCGGTACTGCGGGAGCGTCTGGGCCGTGAGAACCGGGAAACGAGAGCGTAGACTAAGAGTTCCAGCTGCCCCATTCGAAAGGAGCACGACGTGAAACGGAGATCGAATACAGGTCTGATGCAGACTCGGCCGGGGTCAACGATCCGCAGACTGGCGGCCGCCGGCATTTTGGTGGCGCTGTCCCTGGCAATGCCCAAGCCTGCGCGGGCGGGCCGCCTTGGCTCGGACATCATCGCGCTCTTCCCCAAGGAGATCGGTGAATTTGCCTACGCTGACCTGAAAAAGGCGCGCTCGCTCAAATGGTTTTCGCAATTGCAAGAGCAGATGCTCCCTGACCGCTTCCGGCAATTCGAGAAATTCCTGGCCTCGGCAGGAGTTGATCCGAATTCGCAAGTCGATGAACTTGCATGGGGGCTGGTCGCCGAGGGGTTGAGCGCGAAAACCGAAGGTACGGGCTCGCCGGACGTTCCCACCGGAGAAGAGATCGTCGGCGTAGCACTCGGGACTTACAGTCCGAATTCGACGGAGGCGTTCTTCAAACAGCAAAAGCTTCCCACCTTCAAAGCGCGCGGTTATACGCTCTATGCGTTCGGTACCGGTTCGGGATCGAACGATTTGTTCTTCTTTTTTATCGATTCGAACACCGCGGCGTTTGGCCATCGCGCCATCCTCGAAAAGATGATCGAGGTGCGTTTTGGCAGTGAGGAAGGCCTGCTGCGCAACGAAAAACTCTTCCCGCTGATCAATGAAGCCAACGGCAGCGGCGTGGTCTGGGCGGTGCTGAATCCCGCTTACACGCGGTTGGCGATGCAGCAGCTGGCGCCGGAAGTGGGACAGTTCCCTGAAGCGGCGAAGCTCGTGGCACGGATGCAGAACATGATTATCAACGTGGACGCGAGCAGCGGCATCGAAGGAAAGTTCCAGGCCGTGTGCGGATCGACCGAAGATGCGAACACGCTTGGCCAGTTGCTGCAGGCGGGGTTTCTCTACAAACGATATCAGGCGCAGAAGGATAATCCGGATCTCGCGCAACTGCTCGACCAGGCGCGCGTGACGCCCGCCGGTGATCGTGTGACGCTGCGGATGTCACTCAGCGACGACCAGATGGCGTCGCTCATCCGAAAAAACACGTTCGCGCTGAAGATGTAAGGTCCTGAAAACGAAACGGCGCAAAGGAAAAGCCAGACGGCGATGCCGGTTGGCTTTTTTCTTTTCGAACAACATTTATATTTCGGGCGTGGCCTGGCCGATGTACTTTGTCAAAAGAGTGACCCCTGCCCCACGGCGCGTTTCGTACTGGACGCGGTCGAAACCGGCGAAAACGACCTGGATGGATCCCGTGCCGTGCGCGGCAAACCCCGCGATAGCATCGAGGCCCACCGCGGGAGGGTCATCGCCTAGATGACGTAGAGCGACTTCAATGCGATCGGAAAAGCGCGTGAATGCGATTTCCAGCTGAGGATGATCTGCCGTCAGATGTTCGAAAGCTTGCGAGCAGACAGCGATGACGGCGGATTGCAACCGAGCGATGGCCTCGTTCTCAAGTCCCGCCTCGTCGGCGAGATAGCGGACTACGCCTCCGGCAGCGGCCGCCAGGCGGGCGTCCGCATCGATCTGCAGGTGCAGGCTTCTGGCTTCAGTGACCACGGCTGGTGGCCAGAGAGACGTCGCAGGCTTCCCGGCAATCCGGGCAATAGTAGAGACCATCTGTGCAAAGACGCACGTTTAACTGGCCCTTGCAAATGGTGCAGTACCGTTCGCAGGTGCAACGATCTTCCGGCATATCGCATTGCGCACAATGGGTCGGACCTTGCATGGGGGCCTCTCCGCAAAACTCTACCTGAGCATGGGAGGCTGCGGCAAGGTGAAGCTGCCAACTGTGCGCGAGTCACTCACCTCCGTTCCCGTCCTATGCCTGTTCAAGATGTCCGAATGGATTCATTTTTCAAACTGAGACACTACCTCCGGGCGGGCTCCGGGCGGGCTTCTTTGACCCCTTGGAGAGCGCGTGCTAGTATCGATTTCTGCTTGAGCCATTGGAATGGAATCCGCCGCAACTCCTCACAAAAGCGAGCTTCGTAAGACGCCGCTGAACGGATTGCACCGCCGCCTTGGCGCGAAGATGGTAAATTTCGGCGGCTGGGATATGCCGGTCGAATATCCATCAAGCGGCGGACTGATTGCGGAACACCGGGCGGTACGCGGGGGCGTGGGCGTTTTCGACGTCAGCCACATGGGAGACATTCGCATCCGTAGCAGCGGGAAGCCTGGCGGGGCGCTCGCCGCGGTGCAGCACATCAGCATGAACGATGCGTCGAAGCTGGCCATCGGCCAGGCGCACTATTCGCCGGCACGCGTGAGAAAGACATCAACTGGGTGCGCGAGAACACCAAGAGTTTCGACTGCGTGGTCGAGGACTTGAGCGACGCCTACACGCAATTGGCGATCCAAGGACCGCGGGCTGTCAATCTCTTGCAGAAGCTGACCGACGGGGAATTGAGCGCTATCAAGAATTACTGGTTCATCGAAGGAACGGTCTGCGGCCTGAAGAACACCCTGATCGCGCGCACCGGATACACCGGCGAGGATGGTTTTGAGATTTACGTGCCTTCCGATGTGGCGACCAGCGAGAAGGTCTGGAACCAGGTGATGGAAGCGGGGCGCGAATTCGCAGTCGTTCCCTGCGGCCTGGGATGCCGGAATACGCTGCGGCTGGAATCGAGGATGGCGTTGTACGGGCACGAGATCAGCGAAAAGATCAATGTGTGGGAAGCCGCGCTGGATCGCTACTGCAAGATGGAAAAGGGCGATTTCCTGGGACGCGCGGCGCTGGAGCAGGCGAGAGCGGCGGGACTACGGCGCACGCTGGTGGGGATCGAAATGATCGACCGCGGAATTGCGCGCGACGAATATTGCTGCTGCAATGAAGCGGGCGATGCCATCGGCGTGGTGACCAGCGGCTCGCCTTCACCTACGCTGGGAAAAAACATTGCGCTCGCTTATGTGCCGCCGACCTATTCGACCGTTGGCACCGTTTTGTACGTGGAAATTCGCGGGCGAAAGTGTAAGGCGCTGGTGGTCCCGACGCCGTTTTACAAGCGGCCGAAGAAAACCGCGGTTCAACAAGTGTCCTGACGGCCTCTGAAGCGATTCCAAGGAGTGGGCTGATGGCATATCCGAAGAACTACCGCTACACGAAAGAACATGAATGGATCAACGTGGAGGGCGGACTAGCGACCATCGGGATCACCGACTACGCGCAACACGAACTGGGGGACGTGGTCTTCGTCGAACTGCCCAAGCCCGGAGCGAAAATCGAACTCGGAAAGTCCTTTGGTACGGTCGAGTCCGTCAAGGCCGTCAGCGAGATTTACGCGCCGGCTGCAGGCGAGGTGATCGAAGCCAATGGCGAACTTCAGAATACCCCCGAAAAAATCAATACCGATCCGCACGGCGCCGCGTGGTTGATCAAGGTGCGCCTCACGAACGCCGCCGAGCTCAGCGGGCTGATGGACGCGTCTGCCTACGAAGCCTACATCGCGGCCAGCGGTAAGGAAGCCTCGGCCTGATGCGCTACCTCCCGAAGAGCCCAGCCGAGCGGCAAGAGATGCTCGCCGCCATCGGCGCAAAATCCATCGAAGAATTGTTTTCCAGCATTCCCGATCGCTTTCGCTTGCGCGCAACACTGGACATTCCCGGACCGTATTCGGAAGCCCAAGTCATCCAGTATTTCAAGGACCGCGCCGCGGAAAATTCGAACGGGTACACCAGCTTTCTCGGCGCGGGCGTCTACAACCATCTCCGCTCGGTGGTGACGGACGCGATCATTCAGCGCGGAGAATTCCTCACCTCTTACACGCCCTATCAGGCGGAAATCACGCAGGGCACGCTGCAGGCGATCTTCGAGTTTCAAACGTTGATGTGCCAGCTCACCGGGCAGGAAGTGGCAAACGCATCGATGTACGACGGTTCGACGGCAACGACGGAAGCCGTGCTGATGGCGGAGCGCCTGACGGGCCGACAACGCGTCCTGGTGGCTCGATCGGTGCATCCGGAGTACCGCGAGGTGCTGAAGACCTACGCGAAGAATTCAGGTTTGCGCGTGGAGGAGATTCCGTTTACGGCCAGCGGGACGGTCGATGCGAATGCGTTGCAGGCAGCGGTGAAAGATGACGTTGCCGCTGTCGTCGTGCAATCACCGAACTTTTTTGGAGTAATCGAATCGTACGCGCCGCTTGTGGATGTTACGCACACGGCTGGTGCGATGTTTGTAGTTGCGATTGCCGAAGGTGTATCCCTCGGACTCGTTCGACCACCCACAGAAGCCGACATCGTAGCGATGGAAGGCCAGAGTTTCGGACTGCCACCGAGTTACGGCGGACCCTTCGCCGGCGTGATTGCTTCGCGGGATAGGTTCGTGCGGCAAATGCCCGGACGGCTCGCGGGACAAACGACCGATTCCGAGGGCCAGCGCGGCTTTGTACTGACGCTCGCGACGCGCGAGCAGCATATCCGACGTGAGAAAGCCACCTCCAACATTTGCACCAACCAGGCGCTCTGCGCGCTCGCGGCTACGGTGCACCTGACGCTCCTCGGCAAGGAAGGCTTGCGCGAGATGGCGGAGCAGAACCTGTCCAAGGCGCAGTTCGCGCTTTCCGAGCTGCTGAAGATTCCCGGCGTGCGGCGCACATTCGATGCGCCGTTTTTCAACGAGTTCACGGTCGAGCTGCCGCGCTCGGTAAAGATAGTCAATGGCCACCTTTTGCGCGACAAAATCATCGGGCCGCTCGCGCTGGGCACGCCGTATCCGCAACTGACCAAGCATGCGCTGGTGTGCGTCACGGAGACCACCACGCGCGCGGAAATTGAACGATTCGCGAACGCCGTGAAACTCGCGCTCGAGCGGCCGATTTGAGAGAACGTATTCTTCTACAAAGTAGAACAGGGAAATGAACAAGAAAATCAAAAAAGCATCGCGCCATACCAACCAGGGCGAAGGGCTGATCTTTGAGAAATCTTCACCGGGAAAGCGCGCGTTCGAATTGCCACCGCTTGATGTGCCCGCCGCCGATCCCGCCAAAGCGCTCGGCGCCAATCACCGCCGGGCGGGCATCGAAGGTTTCCCCGAGGTGAGCGAGATCGAAGTTCTTCGCCACTTCACGCGCCTTTCGACGTGGAACTACGCCATCGACCTGGGCATGTATCCGCTGGGCTCCTGCACGATGAAGTACAACCCACGCGTCAATGAGTTCATTGCCCGGCTCGATGGGATTGCCACGGAACATCCCTACCAGCCGCAAGAGCTTTCGCAGGGCTGCCTCAAGATTCTGCGGCTGCTCGAAAAGTGCCTGTTAGAAATCACCGGTATGGACGCCATCACACTGCAGCCGGCAGCCGGGGCGCATGGCGAAATGACCGGCCTGCTGCTGATACGCGCTTATCTGCAGAAGCAGGGGAATCCACGCAAGAGAGTACTGATTCCGGATTCCGCGCACGGGACCAATCCGGCGACGGCGGTCATCGCCGGATACGAAGTCGAAAACATCAAGTCGGAGTCGCACGGACAAATCGATGTCGAAAAGCTCCGCGACCAAGTGACTGGAGACGTCGCGGCTTTGATGATCACCAATCCCTCGACACTGGGAATTTTTGAGCAGCGCATTCCGGAAATCGCGGAGATCCTGCACGCCAAGGGCGCCTTGCTGTATATGGACGGCGCGAACATGAACGCGCTGACGGGCGTGACGCGGCCGGGCGATCTGGGCGTTGACGTGATGCACTTGAACCTGCACAAAACCTTTTCGACCCCGCACGGCGGCGGAGGTCCGGGCGCAGGTCCGGTGGCGATGAAGAAAATTCTCGAGCCGTTCCGTCCGGTGCCTATCCTGGTGGAAAAGCAGGGCGGGCGTCTGGCGCTGGAACCGGTGCGTCCGGATTCCATCGGCAGAGTGAAAGCGTTCGCCGGCAATTTTGGCGTTCTGGTTCGCGCGCTGGCGTACATTCTGGCATACGGCCCGGGAGTGCGGCAGGCCACGGAAGACGCCGTGCTGAACGCGAATTACATTCGAAAGCAGCTTGAGGGTGCCTACGAACTGCCTTATTCTCTGCCCTCGATGCACGAAGTCGTGTTTAGCGACGCCATTCAAAAGAAAAACGGCGTGAGCACCATGGACATTGCAAAACGGTTGATCGACTATGGCTTTCATCCGTATACCACGGCGTTTCCGCTGATTGTGCCGGGAGCCCTGATGATCGAGCCGACGGAATCTGAGTCCATGGAAGAATGCGACCTCTTCATCGATGCGATGAAAGCCATCGCGGAGGAAGCCGCGACGAAGCCGGAGATTGTGAAGACCGCGCCGCACACCACGCGCGTCCGCCGTCTGGACGAAGTCGGCGCTGCTCGCAAACCGATCTTGCGTTGGAAGCCGGCCGCCCCACAGAGCGAAGCCGCTGACTAAACGAAGCGGGCAACCCTCCCCACACGCGCGGGTCAGCCCGAAGATTTCCTCGAAGACACACCTGTACTTCGCCGCTAATCTTGGCTTGCTCCTTGCTAGCGTAGACATTATTCTCCTTTGGACCGAAAACCTCATGACCCCCGCTCTCGAAGCCTGGCTTCCGAAATCGATACTCCTACTGCGCGACTACGATCGCCACAAATTTCTCTCCGATCTGATCGCTGGTGTGACCGTTGGCCTGGTAGCGCTGCCGCTGGCGATGGCGTTTGCGATTGCTTCCGGAGTTTCGCCGCAAGCAGGACTATATTGTGCGATCGTCACCGGATTCTTGATCTCTGCTCTGGGCGGCTCGAAAACACAGGTCGGTGGCCCAACGGGCGCGTTCGTCGTCGTGGTTGCGGGAATCATCGCCAAGCACGGGATCGACGGCCTGTTCATGTGCACCATGATGGCCGGCGTTCTGCTAGTGCTTCTCGGCGTGACCGGCATGGGCACCATGGTGAAATACTTTCCCCGGCCGGTCGTGGTCGGTTTCACCAACGGCATAGCGATCCTCATTGCCAGCACGCAAATCCGCGATTTCTTCGGTTTGAAGATGGATCACGTCCCTGGTGATTTCTTTCACCGCATGATGGCCTTTGGCCAGGCATGGAATACTTTTTCAGTGCCGGCGACCGCTGTGTCCATCTTCTCGATCGCGGTGATGGTTTTTTGCCTGAAATACGCCCGGAAAATTCCGGGCGCCATCCTGGTCACCTTCGGCGCAACCGCAGCAGTTTTCTTCCTGCATCTTTCCGTTGAAACCATCGGCACGCGCTTTGGGGGAATCCCCAGCGGCCTGCCGAAATTGGCTGTCCCGCATTTCCACTACGATGTCTTTCGGCAGCTCCTGTCATCAGCGTTCACCGTGGCGATGCTGGGGGCCATCGAGTCGCTCATGTCAGCGGTCGTTTCCGACCGTATGAGCAATGACAAGCACAATCCGAACGTGGAATTGATCGGCCAGGGCATTGCAAATATCGTTTCACCGCTGTTTGGTGGGCTCCCCGCCACGGGAGCCATCGCCCGCACCGCCACCAACGTGCGGTCTGGCGCGAAGACACCCCTTGCCGGAATCATTCATGCGCTGACGCTGTTGGCGATCGTTCTGTTTGCCGCGCCCCTGGTGAAGAACGTTCCCCTGTCTGCTTTGGCTGCCATTTTGATGATCGTGGCCTATAACATGGGCGACTGGGAGGAGATCCCCGAGATATTGAAACTTAGCAAGGCGGACATTGCCGTCTGGCTGCTGACCTTGACACTGACCGTGGTGACGGATCTAACTTTTGCGGTGGAAATCGGGATGCTCCTCGCCGCGCTCATGTTCATACGCAAGGTTTCGAGAACCACCACAGTAAGCCCAGTGACCAAAGATTATGTGGAAGACAGCCGCGTGCACGTTTTGCAAGGCAAGGATATCCCGGAATACGCGATCGTTTACCGCATTCACGGCCCGTTCCTCTTTGGTGCGACCGACAAGTTCGCGGATATTCTCCACTCCCTCGACAAATTGCCGCCCATCGTCATCCTTCGTCTGCGGAATATGACCGCGATTGACGCCACCGGGCTCGGCGCCATCCGCGATTTGGCAGACACACTTCACGCGTCGGGCCGCTCCCTGTTGCTCTGCGGAGCGCGCGAACAACCTTGGCAACTGATGAAACAGTCAGAATTCGAACGCCACGTGGGTGCAGAAAATATCTGTGGCAGCATTACGGAAGCGCTGGAACGCGCGTCCGAAGTCTATCGCCGGCACCATGCCGACCAGGCCGCGAGCGAACCGACCAAGGGCAGCTGAGAAACGCGCACGGCCTTCAGCAGCTTGCTAGGAATTCCAGTACCCTCACGCCTTATGAAATTCCCTTCAGAATCGCGCCGATTTTCCGCGATTCATCGAGCCGACACCACGCATTCTCCGTTCTGTAACAAGTCGCCTCTAGTCTCTAGCGCGGGCCAGTGCTCTGACGCGCTGCCCACTAAGGAGATCCTCTTGAGACAAACATTGCTCGCAGTTGCCGTGTCGATGGGATTGATCGCCACTACTCTTTCTGCACCGGCCCGCGCCAACGATGTGCTTGGCCAGGGAAACAAGATTAACCATGTCCTTCTGGTCAGCGTGGACGGTCTGCATGCTCTGGATGTTGCCAACTACGTCGCCGCCCACTCCGATTCAGCACTCGCGG
>WNGI01002828.1_pt1 | contig 18610 bp, 21 predicted proteins | sample 5400621 | NCBI WGS metagenome assembly WNGI01 (sample SAMN13153374, study PRJNA577476) | soil metagenome | isolation source: 20 cm soil or saprolite under Garry oak tree replicate 1 | place: USA:California | collected 2016-06-15
CCGACTGGCTCTTGTGTATGGCCTCCGCCGCGGCCGCGTAGCCGCCTTCGTCGACCACGGCGACGAGCGCGCGCCACTGCTCGAGGGAGATCGTCGGGGTCGGGCCCATGATCAGGTTCCTCGATGGATTTGGGCGAATTTTTGATCTTGTCGATTCAACGAATCGATATTAGGTCTGTGTGGATGAAAACGCTACGGACACGTCACGGCTGGTCGCGTGAAGAGGGGAGCAAGAACAATGGCGAATCGCGAACTGCAACGCACGATCGAGAGCGTCGCCACCTCCGACGGCGCCGGCGTGAAGCTTCGCCGGAGCCTCGGTAGCGAGCGCGGACTCTATCTCGATCCCTTTCTCATGCTCGATGAGTTCTCGTCCGACGACGCGGCCGACTACATCGCCGGCTTCCCCTCGCATCCTCACCGCGGGTTCGAGACCGTGACCTACATGCTCGACGGCCACATGCGCCACGAGGACCACCTCGGCCACCGCGGCGAGCTCACCAGCGGCGGCGTGCAATGGATGACGGCCGGGCGCGGCATCATCCACTCGGAGATGCCCCAGCAGGATCGCGGCCGCATGCGCGGCTTCCAGCTGTGGATCAACTTGCCTCGGCGGGAGAAGATGAAGCCGGCCAAGTACCGCGACATCGCGCCGCACGAGATCCCGGTCGTCGAACTTCCGGGCGGCGGCCGCGTCAAGGTGATCGCCGGCACGATCGCGGTCGACGGGCGCGAGGTCGGCGGTCCCATCCAGGGTCTCACGACCGACCCGACGTATCTCGACGTCGAGCTCCCGCGGGGTGCTTCGTTCCGCCACGTGATCGCTAGCGACTACACGGCGTTCGTGTATGCGTTCGAGGGGAGCGTCGAGATCGGGGCGGAGGGCCGTTCGAAGACGCTCGGGGCCCATCGCGCGGGCGTGACCTCGAAAGGTGAAGAGATTCTTCTCCGCGGCGGCGACCAGGGCGGCCGCGCGCTGCTGATCGCCGGCCGCCCGCTACGGGAGCCGATCGTCCAGTACGGCCCGTTCGTGATGACCACCCGCGAGGAGGTGGAGCAGGCGGTGCGCGACTATCAGAGCGGGACGCTCACCAGCTAGACGCTCGGGCTCTCGGCGCGACGTCTGACGACGCGCGAGGAGGCTACCATCGCGCGGGTCGTTCTTGGATCCGTCTTTCTCGGGGCAGCGCGTAGAGTCTCACGGCGATTCCATCCGTTCCGTGAGTGTCAGCCCACCGCAGTACGCGCGAAACTCTCGAGGATCTGCCCCCAACCCTGGTCCATGTCCTTGCGGAGCCGCTCGGCCGCCGCGCCGAAGCGCTCGAGGTTGCGATGTTCGAAGTCTACCTGCGTTCGCCTCGGTCCGAGCGCGGTGAACGAGACCTCGACTTCGGTGACGAGGCTGGGGTCGTACTTGAACTCGACGTTGAGCTGCCAGGCCAGGACGAGGCGCCGTGGCGGATCCCAGGTCAGCACCTTGCCCCAATCGCACTGGCTCCCGTCCTCGCAGAGCTCGTACCAGCGCCCGTTCACCCGGGGCTCGACGACGCAGTCCTTCAGCGGCGCGCCGCCGATGTGATGCTCTCTGGGCCACCAGAGGCCCATGTTTTCCGAGAACACGCGATATGCCCGCTCTGCCGGCGCTTCGACGATCAGTTGTTTGCGGATGACCATCATGAATCCATCTCCTTCTCCGCGGCGGCCTTGAACGCGGCCAGCGCTCGATCCCAGAACTTGTCAAGATACTTTCGCATCGCCTCGATGCCACGCGGGTCGATCCGATAGACGCGCCTGGTCCCATCTCGATCGTGCATGACGAGCCCGGCGTGCGTGAGCACTCTCAGGTGTTGCGAAACGGCCGGCCGGGATACAGGCAGCTCGTCGGCGATGGCGCCGACGGAGAGAGGCCTCCTCGCCAGCCGCTCGAACACCTGGCGGCGTGTCGGATCTGCGAGCGCGGCGAATCCGTCGAGTCGGTTAGCCATGACTTACGGTTAGCAATAGCTAACGGACTAGACCGCGTCAAGCCCTTCCCTCCGGAGGCCCTACGACGCGCGGCAGTCAGAGCCAGCAGGCGGAGCCAGAGCTCGCTCACGCAGGCCAATCCAAATCGACTCAGGCGGTGTAGTCGTCTTCAGGAAGGAGAAGCACGATGAGAGCTTTCAAGAACATCATGGGAATCAGGACCGATCGGACGAAGGTGAGCGCCGCGAGTCGTCGCATCGTAGCCGCGGGTCTCGCGCTCGGCATTCTCGCGATCACTGCCGGCTTCCCGCATGTGAGCCATGCCGATACGTCGCCGGCCCCTCCGGTGAGTAAGTGCTCCGACTTCGGGTGCGAACAGTGATGAGCCGACCGAACGAAAGAAGTGTTGGCATGATTCAGAGAACATGGACATGGGTTCTTCACCCCCCCGTGGCAGGACCGCGTGCGACGGTGGTCATTCGCATGATGGCTGGAGCGGTCTTCTTCTGGGAGGGGATACTGAAGTTCGTCTACGCCAACCAGGGCGTGGGGCGATTCACCAAGCTCGGGTTACCGTTTCCGGTCTTCACCGCGAACTTCGTGGGAGGGCTGGAAATCGGGGGCGGCTTGTTGCTGATCCTCGGCCTCGGCACACGGCTCATCACGATTCCGTTCATCATCGAGATGCTCGTGGCGATGCTTTCCACCAAGCCGCGGCTTTTCCTCGGCACCTTGCCGCTCCCCCCACCCCCGGTCCCGCCGCAGGTCGCTGCACGAGATCCGCTCGGAGTACGCGCAGATCATGAGCTGCATCTTTCTCGTGCTCTCGGGCCCGGGTCCCTGGTCACTCGACGCGTCGCCTCTGTCCGGTGAGGAAGGGAAGCGAGACGACTTGGTCGAGGCGACCGCTCGGCGTCCAACCCCAACGGTGAGGCGTCCGTCGGAGGCAGGGGAAGAGTCTTGGTCTGACGCTCGCCGCGTCGTCAGGCGTTGAGAGAGACCGCGGTGCAAGCGGCGGGCGCACAGTTCAAGAGGGCCACCACGGTGGCCCTCTTCGTTTCCGGGCGACGGTCCGCGCCATGCTCAAGCGCGCGGATTGCCCTTCACTTCCCGAGTGTGACCCAACTCGATGGGATCGGCCAACTGCAGCTTCCGTCGGGCGCGTCCATACCAGGCAGCCCGATGAGGCGCGCCCCGCGGGCTCGGACCCAGCCCACGATGGTCGTGAACACCTCGTCGCAGTTCCGCCGCGGATGGGTCACCACCCAGACCGTGGTCAGCGACTTCGGCGGCGATGAGATCGACATGCTAGGGGCGCTCGAGGTAGGCGGCGGTCGACATCCCTCCGGCCGTGCACACGCCGACGACCGCGCGGTGACGGCCGCGCCGGGCGAGCTCGAGCAGCGTGGATCCGACGTATCGAATGCCTGACATGCCATACGGATGGCCGAGCGGCACCGCACCACCCTTGACGTTGGTGATCTCCCAGGGCGTCTCGAGCTGCGCCTGGTTGTAGAGCGTCGTCACTGCGTACGCCTCGTGGAGCTCCCACAGATCCACATCGGACATCGCCAGCTGATGATGCTTCACGAGCTTCCGGATCGCGGGCGCGATCGCGATGCTCATCTCTTCGGGTGTTCAGCGCGGCGAGGCCGGCGAGCGTCGTGTCGGGGCGCGGGCCCTCGTCGCGGTCGAGGGTGACTTCTTGGTCGTGACTCGCCTTGGTCCCCTTGTCGGTGACCCTCATCATCGTCGTGAACGGAACGATCTCCTCGGCGAACTTGCCGGCGGCTGCCGCGGCGGCGACGCGCGCCTGACTCTGCACGACGTACGCGTCCTGCGCCTCGCGGCTGATGCCGTACTTCTTTGCGACGAAGTCGGCCGTCTGATTCATCGTCCACCACACGGCAGGCATGCGCTGCTGCAGCGGCGCGTAGAAGAAATCCTTCATATTGAGGCTGAACTGGACGAGGCTGATGCTCTCGACGCCCGCAGCGATCGCGATCGTCGCCTCGCCGGCGGCGATCCGGTTGGCGACGACCGATGCCGCGCTCAGCCCCGAGCCGCAGTAGCGATTGACCGTCATTCCTGGCACCGCGTCTCCGAACCCGGCCTCGAGAGCGGCGTTACGCGCGATGTTGTGGCCGGTGGCGCCTTCCGGGAGGCCGCAGCCGGCGACGACATCCTCGACCTCGGCGGGATCGATGCCGGCGCGCTCGACCGCATGACAGAGCACGTGCGCCGTCATCGGGATGCCGTGCGTCTGATTAAGCGCGCCCCGCGTGGCCCGTGCGATGCCGGTCCGACAGTAGGCGACGACGGCGACGTCTTTCATGAGGTCGCTCCTCGGGTACTCTCTTCCGGCACGAACTCATCGCTACGGCCGCGACGGGAGAGGCCGTGCGCGAGAGCCTTGGGCTTCACGTGCGCATGTTGCTCATGGCCCTGCTGGGGGCGATGCTCAGGCTGGTGCGCTGATCGCCACAGGCGCAGCCGATGTGCTGGTGTTTTTTTGGGAGCCGCTGGAGCTCCAGCCGCACGATGTGGATGTGAAGGCGCTCCTGCGGCTCGCGGTGCTTCATAACGTACCGACCGCCTGCGATCGGGCGACGGCCGACTACCTCATTTCGTCGCCGCTCTTCGGGACCTGGCCGACGTCGCAGCCTGCAGGATCTCCCTCGCCTGCGGGTGACTGCGGCACGGGCTCAACCTCGCTTCGCATCGTCGTCACCAGGTCACGCAGCTCGAAGCGCTTTACCAGACGCGCCAGTTTCCAGCGGCTCACACCGAGCAGCACGGCGGCCTGGCGCTGGTTCCCATGAGCCAGCGCCAACGCTTCCACGAGGTGCTTTCGCATGGCGGTCTCGAGTGTGTCGAAATCGTGTCTCACGGACGCTCTCCTTCTGCCTCTCTTGCGCCACGACCCCGAGGCCTGGCGGGCCGAACATTCTGCGTTCGCCTGTCGGCGGGTCCGGAAACTTCCGGACGGACACCACGAAGCCGAGACGGATGGAAGGCAGATGTTAGGCGTCGCGGGCCCGCGCAAATTCGTCAGCCTTCGCCGCTGGGGGAGAAACCCGGATCCATCGCCGCCGAGCCGACGAACCATTCGATCCTCGTACTGAGCAAGCGCCGCGCCGGGCGTAGCGGCCGTTGCATCCAGCCAAGCGCGGGCGATCCTCGGACCATACGCGCCCTTCCTGCCGGGATTTCGGCGCACTGCCGAGCCCGCGGCACGCGCTCGCCGGTCTTCGTCTCCTGCGCACCATACCATCATCCATCTGCCGCCCGCTCCGACCAACGCCTCGGACTCGGTCACGAGGACGACGCGGCCTGCCGGTGGTACCGTCGCGACGAGGAGGAGTAGTGGCGCCGCCTCGGAATGCCGCCGCCTTTAGCCGGAGCGTCGCGAAGCGCGCGATTGGCGATGCTTCTTCACACGTCGGGGCCGGGTGCGATGGAAGTCCGTCGCGATCAGCGGCACCAGGTCGTCGCTTCGCCGTAGCAGCGATAGAGCATCCCGCCGGCGGCGTCCTGGTCCCATTGGGGCTGGCACGTGCCGCGCTGCACTCCATCCCGGAAGGGGCGCGGCACGCCGCCGGAGTTGACGCAGGCCTGCGCACTGTAGTCGATCGCGATCGCGATCGCGGAGTTACAGCACTCGCGCCGGCTCGTGTGCACCCAGCCAGTGTCGGCCCAGCCCGGGTACTGTGCAGCGGTGGCGCGGACGCCCATGCTCATCGCGGCCAGGAAAGCCAACGCGCCGAGTGCCCGCTTCATGCGCACGCACGGTAGCAGGCGGACACCATCGGTGGCCATAGACCTGACGGCCTGGCTTTCACCGCCGGTGGACCTCGGATAGACAGGTCATTCGATGAGCATCGCAAACCGACCGACCTACCCCGGCTTCGGCCGCGTCCTCGTGCTTCTCGTGGCGCTGGGCGCGCTCGGGTGCACGGCGCACCGCCGGCCGACACCGACGGACATGTCCGGCTTCCTCGACGACTACGCGCTCCTCCGCCCCGGCGGTCCGGGCGAGGTGCGCCTCGTGTACCGCAACCCCGCCGCCGATTGGCATCGCTACCATTCGGTGATGCTCGAGCCCATCGCCATATGGCGCAGCGGGCGGAAATCGCTCGATCCCGTGCCGGAGGACGACCTCCTTCGTCTCGCACACGACTTCGAGCAGGCCGTGCGTGCCCGCCTCGGCCGGAGCTTCCGTCTCGTCGACCGTCCCGGTCCGGACGTGCTCCGCATCCGGCTGGCGATCACCCACGCGCGCGCCACCGACGCCGTTGTGGACGTGTGCACTGTACCTTGCGGGGAGGAGGTGCGGCCGACGGGGACCGGCCCGCTCGACGCCGAGACCCGTCGCCTCCTCGACGCGGCGGTCATCGAGGGTGAGATGGTCGACGCCGAGACCGGGACGCTGCTGGCACAGGGGGTCGACGGGCCACGACGCGCGGATGCGCCTCCGCTCGATACCTGGGCGGACGTCGATCGGGGCTTGGCGCGCTGGGCCGATCGCGTCTGCGCCCGGCTCGAGGCCCGCACGGGCACCGAACCCGCGCCGTCGCCGAAGTAGCTCCAGCTCCGGCCATGCGTGACACGGCGAAGTTCGGCGCCGAGACCACGGCGAGCGAGGTCGCGGAAGGCATCGACCTGAGCGGTAAGGTGGCGCTGATCACCGGCGGGTCGAGCGGACTCGGACAGGAGACGGCGCGCGTCCTGGCCGAGAGAGGTGCGCGTGTAATTCTCACCGCTCGAGACCTGCCAAAGGGCGAGGCGGTCGCGGCGGGGATTCGCGCGGCGACGGGGAACCAGCACGTGGAGGTCGAGGAGCTCGAGCTCGGCTCGCTGAAGCAGATTCGCGCCTTCGCGGAACGCTTCCTGGCGCGCCACCCGACTCTTCACATTCTCGTCAACAATGCCGGTGTCATGGCATGCCCACCGGCGAAAACGGCGGACGGCTTCGAGCTGCAGTTCGGCTCGAACCACGTCGGCCACTTCCTGACGACCTGTTTGCTCGCCCCGGCTCTGCGCCGGGCCGCGCCGAGCCGCGTGGTTTCCGTCAGCTCGCGCGGCCATCACATGTCGTCGGTCGTCTTCGACGACATCCTGTTCGAGCGTCGACCGTACGACAAGTGGCTCGCCTACGGCCAATCGAAGACCGCCAACGTTCTCTTCGCGGTCGGCCTCGAGCGGCGTCTCGGGGCTCGCGGTGTGCACGCCAATGCCCTGCATCCGGGCGGCATCATGACCGAGCTCAGCCGACACCTGCAGTCGGAGGACTGGCAATTCCTGCAAGCACGCACCCGCGGGATGAAGTTCAAGTCCGTCGAGGCCGGGGCCGCGACCTCGGTGTTCGCTGCGAGTGCGCCGGAGCTCGAGGGGCGGGGCGGTCTCTATCTCGAGGACTGTCACGTGGCCGCGGTGAACGACGCTGCCGACGCCCTCGACGGCGTCAAGTCGTACGCGCTCGACCAACAGAACGCCGAGCGTCTTTGGGAGGTCTCGGAGAAGCTGGTGGGCGAGCGCTTCGCGTTGAGCCCGTAGCCGCGACGAGGACTCAGACATTCCCGCGTCCGTCACCTTTATCAAGTCGAGCGGGCTTGCCTGAGCGGACCCGCTCGACGAAAACAGTCTCCGTGATCGAACCGCTCGGCGATTTCGGCGGATGATCGTCGCCGAGCGGCCCCCCGGCGACGCCGCCGTCGTGCGCGCGGCGCCGGAAACTCCCGGATGCGCGTCGCACGCCCGGCGCTGGGTCCTCCTGGCCACGATCCTCGGGTCGAGCGTCGCGTTCATGATGGCCTCGATCATCAACGTGGCGCTGCCCGCGATCCAGGAAACGTACGGCGCGACGGTCGCCCAGATGCAGTGGGTGGCGAGTGCCTACACGGTGCTCCTGGCTGCGCTGACCCTCGCTGGTGGCGCGCTCGGCGACCGCTTCGGGCGGCGGCGGGTGTTCCAGGCCGGCGCCGCCGGCCTGGCGCTGGCCTCGATCGCGGGCAGCGTCGCGCCGGACGCACGTTGGCTCATCGCCGCCCGGGCAGCGCAAGGGCTCGCGGGGGCGCTCCTCGTCCCGAACAGCCTCGCGCTTCTGAGCGGCGCGTTTCCACGCGCCGAGCGCGGGGCGGCCATCGGCACGTGGTCGGCCGCGACGGCGCTCGTCGGGGCCGTGAGCCCGATGCTCGGCGGCTGGTTCGTCGACGCCGGTTCGTGGCGTCTCGCGTTCGCGACCGTGATGCCGCCGGCGCTCCTCACGGTGGCCGTCGCGGCGCGCCGTGTCCCGGATCCGCCGGTGATGCGCCGGGCGCCACCGGTCGACTGGCTGGGCGCCGCACTCGCAACCGTTGGCCTCTTCGGCGTCGTCGGCGGGATCATCGCGATCGGCTTGCGCCTGACGTCGGTCGTCGCGCTCGGTGCCGGCGCCGTGGCGCTCACGGCGTTTGTCCGCCACGAGCGCCGGACCGCGAGCCCGATGGTCCCCCCGGCCCTCTTCGCGTCGCGGGCGTTTTGCGGCGTCAACCTGCTCACGCTGCTCCTCTACCTGGGCGTCACCGGCGCGTTCTTCGTGCTCCCGTTCAACCTCGTGCAGGTGCAGGGCTACTCGAGCACCGCCACGGGCGCCGCGTTCCTGCCCTTCGCACTCCTCGTGGGCGTGCTGTCGCGGCGGGTTGGCGCGCTCGGCGACCGGATCGGCACGCGGCCGCTCCTGGTAGGCGGCCCCGTGATCACCGCGCTCGGGCTCGCGAGCTTCGCGGTGCCGGGCATCGGCGGTCCGTACTGGACGACCTTCCTCGGGCCCATGATCGTCACCGGCTTCGGCATGTCGCTCACGCTGGCGCCGCTCACGACGAGCGTCCTCGCCGCCGTCGGGCCGGTCGAGGCAGGCGTCGCGTCGGGCGTCAACAACACGATCGCGCGCGTCGGCACGCTCCTCGCGGTGGCCATCATCGGTGTCGTCGCGCTGGCGCTCTACGGAGGCGCACTGGAGCGGCGCCTCGCCGCCGCCACGGTACCGGCCGACGTGGCGCGCGTGCTCGTGTCCGCGCGACGAAGTCTCGCCGACACCACCATCCCCGAATGGGTCGCGCCCATCGAGCGGGCATCGTTGGCGGCACTCGTGCGCGACGCGTTCCTGGACGGCTTTCGCGGCTCGGTACTGCTCTGCGCCGCCCTCGTCTTCGTGGGAGCTGCGATTGCAGCCGCGACGATCGGCCCCATCGACCCGAACGCGGCAGAACGAGAGGGGACCATGCCGACGTGCGACCATCTCGACGCGATGAAGAACCCGGAACCACAAAGCCGCGGATGCGAGGAGTGCCTGCGCATCGGCGACACGTGGGTGCACCTGCGGCTCTGCCTCACGTGCGGGTACGTCGGGTGCTGCGACTCGTCGAAGAACAAGCACGCGACGAAGCACTTCTGGTCGATGCAGCATCCGATCGTGCGCTCGCTCGAGTCGGGCGAGGACTGGCGCTGGTGCTACGTGGACGAGATCGCGGTGTGATGGGATGGGGACTACCAGTCTGCCGGGCGAAACGCGCGACCGTCGATCGGTTGTCACGCCTCGACCTACTTGAAGTACGGCAGGACCCGTCATCGGGTTGCAGCGCGCCGCGAGCCAGCGCCCCGCGATGGCATCCCGACGCTGGTCGCAACGCCCTGACCGAGCGGGCCCGTCGTCGTCTCGACGCCGGAGTTCCAGCGGTAATCGGGATGCCCGGAGTTCGCCTGCTGCACGGCGTCCTTCGGATGGGCATCCCGAAGCGGTGCTGAGCTCTCGGTAACGTCTCGGTCCGCCTCTTGGAGTCGGAGGACCGCGAGCGTCTGCTCGACTGCCTCGGGAGTTCCCCAATCGCTCCAATAGACGCCGTCTACGGGCACGACGATCAGGTGGTCCGCGATTTTGGTGAGGAAGTCTGCCGAGAAGTTCCAACGTGGAACGTGCTCGTATCCGGCACCCGAACGGATGACGCCGCGGAGCCACTCGACGTCCGCGCTGCGCCGCTCCTGAAGGAGCGCGAGCAGGCGGCTCGGGTGAAAGACCATGACGAACGAGTTCCAAAGGGCGCCCTTTCGTAGCAGGTGCTTCGCCCGCTCGACGGACGGTTTCTCGTGGAATGCTCCAACCTGATACGCCGGTAGCAATTCGAGACCCGGCACAACGAGCGGCGGGCCCGGCTCGATGTAGCCGAATCCAGGCTCAGGGTGAGTGGGGCGGATGCCGAGCAGCGCGATTTTGGTGGGGAGCCTATCGACGAGGAGGATGGCGCGTTCCACGTGCTCGCGAAGGGCCGACGCATCGTCGACATAGTGATCGCTCGGAAAGACGACCACCGGCGCGCGCGGGTGCCGGGCAACGAGATCGAGCAGCCCGAAGACGATTCCCGGACCCGTATCGCGGTTACCGGGCTGCACGAGTACGTTGCCGGGCGGAACGTCGAGCAGCTGTGGCAAGGCGAGCTCGAGGTGGCTGCGGTTCACGACCACGAGCGTCCGCTCTCTCGGCACGAGCGGGTAGATCCGCCCAAGCGTCGCTTCGAGAAGGGAACGGTCGCCGACGATTCGGCAATACTGCTTCGGGATGGGTGCGCCGGCGATCTTCCGCGTGAGAGCCTGTAGACGGGTACCGTCTCCACCGGCAAGGACGAGCGCCCACGCCCGTTCGCGCGGATGTCCGTGCGAGAGCTCAGTTCCGTTCGAAGCTGCGATCGCGGGCAGGGGCATCAGTCGAAGACCTGGTGACCGCGCGCCCGCATGAAGGCCCGGAACGGGTTCATGTGCACTTGGACATCGCAAGCCGCGTGCCAGCAGCGGCGCAAGTTCGGTGGCGCCTTGGGCGATCGCAGCCGGCTCTCCGTCGTCGAAACACGAGTGCCACATGCCGGAGCGTCGGCGCAGGCGCCGATACGTCGAGCGCCGTGACCGGCAACAGAGCTCGCAAGTAGACGGTCTCCGTCGCCGGCACGCGTCGTGCCGACGGGCGATCGGCACGATGCCGAAGGCGCGGCGCCACCGGCGCGTGACACCGGGATGGACGCGGGAGGAGCATACTACCGCACTCACCCACGTCCGACGGGCCGGACGCGTGCGCGCTCGAACGCGGCTGCGCTTTGCGGCTTGATCAGCAGACCGTCTTACCGCCGACGGCGGGCCCTGGAAGATATCCGACGTCGTGGTCGACGGCGTGAGCCTCGCAGGCAACTTTCGCGCGCAGTTCACCAAGACGATCCGCGCCTCGTCGTATGACGCGCTCGTGCAGCGGATCGAGACGAAGCTGGCCGAAGAGCAGTAGATCTACGCTGCCGCCCGCTTCGGCGGCGGCGGCTCGATGACGAGCATGTCCGCCCTCGTGCGGGCCTCGGTCTGGCGCAGCAGCACGGGGAGCACGATCAGCGACGCGCCGAGCGTCGCGATCATGCCGAGCGTCAGCAGGAGTCCGAGCCCGAAGATGCCGCGGTGGGCGGCGATCATCAAGCTACCGAATCCGACCACGGTCGTGAGCCCGTTGACGAGCACCGCGAAGAACGTGCTGCGCGGAAAGCGCGGTCCGCCCCGGTGCCGCGCCTCCCCGTAGCGGAGCACCACGTTCAGGCCGAACTCGGCTCCCGCTCCGAGAATGAGCGGGAAGCCGAAGACGTTCCCCAGGTTGAAGGGCAACGCGAAGACGAACATCAGGCCGACCGTGCAGATCGTTCCGAGCACGAGGGAGATCGTTGCGAGGATGCTCTCTCGCGTCCGCCGGACGATCACCGCGGTGAGGAGCCCGACCAGCAGGAACGCGTAGAGGGTGCCTTTCTTGTAGGCCCGCTCCATGTAGCGGATGGCCTCGAACGTGATGACCGGCGTGCCGGCGACGTCGGCGTCGACGGTCCGCAGCTCGCGGATGAACCGCTCGGCGCCGTCGCGGTCCCAGATATCGACCTTGGGCTGGATCTGGAGGAGGAAACGGCCGCTGTCCCCGACGAACTTGCGTCGAAGCTGACCCGGCACGTCGGCGAGCCCGATCGGAATGGGATGGAGATTTCGCTTGAGATGTCCGAGGGTCCGCGCGAAGTCCGCGCGGAGCTGATCCTGCAGTGTCGCGAGCGCGGGCGCGGCGGCGGGTGCCGCCTCGAGCTTTCGCGAGAGCGCAGCCGTCTCGTCCCGCAGCGCGACGACCTCGTCACGATCATGGCCGAACGGCGCCTCGCCGACAGCGAGATCGAGCCGCTGCCGGAGCGCCCGCACTGCCGCGAGCAGTCGGGGAGCATCGACGGCCTCGCGCCAGCCGACCGCTACGGGCTCGACGATCGGCGCGATCTCGGCGAGGATCTTCGCCTTCGTCTCCTGCTCCGTGGGAATGAGGGAGAGCACCGATTCGACCTCGGATACCGAATCGAGGGCCTCGAACGCCGCAACCCGCCGGCGGAGCTCGTCGAGCGACCCGGCGGTCGAGAGCGCGACGAAGCTCGAGCGGCCCGCGGACCGGAGAATGCGCTCCTCCCAGGCGACCGACTCGGTGCCACGCGCTTGGAGGTGGAGGAGATTGTAGTCGAAGCGGACGCCGCGCAACGCGACGAGCGAGAGCGCAGCGGCCACGGCGGCGAGTCCGACGACGAGCCGCGGATGTCGAGTGATCCGCGCGACGATCCGCGCGGGTTGCGGTCCGGTGTCACGTCGCCGCTCGACATGCCCCCGCCCCGTGACGAGCACGAGGGCGGGGAGGAGCGTCATCATCGAGAGCCAGGCGAGAAGGATCGAGGTCCCGGCTATGAAGCCGAGCTCCCGGATGCCGGGGAAGTCCGTCAGCATGAGCACATAGAACGTGCCCGCCGCCGTGAGCGCGCCGCTCAGCATTCCGGGTCCCGCGCGCATCGCGGTCGTCTCGAGCGCCTCCCGCGGCGAGCGGCCGAGGCGACGCTCCTCGTCGTTGCGGAAGAGCAGGTAGACCCCGTAGTCGGTGCCGAGGCCGACGACGATCGAGATGAACATGATCGAGAAGATCGAGAGATGACCGACCACGAGGGTCACGATGCCGAGTGACCAGCAGATGCTCACGGCGAGCGTGGCGAGCACGAGGAGCGGTATGCCGAACCGTCGGAAGGCGACGACCAGCACGCCGAGCGTCAGGGCGAAGGCGAGCGCCGTCGCGCGCTTGCTGTCGCGGAAGGCTGCTTCCATCTCGTCGTTGCCGAGCACAGGGGCGCCGGTCAGCCCGGCTTTCACGTCGGGGAACTCCGCCCCGACGCGCGCCATCGTCGCGCGGAGGGGCGCGATCGCGTCCCGATAGTTCGTGAAGCTCGCCTTCTCACGCGTCGCCTCGACCAGCAGGAAGAGGAGGCGCTTGTCGTCGGAGAGGAAGAAGCCCGCTTCGTCATCGCCGTGATTGAGCGAGAAGAGCGATCCCCACGGTGACCGGTAGCGCGCAGGTCGGTCGAGCCGGGTCGAGATCTGGTCCAGGACTTCGCGCGCGGCGCTGAGGTCAACCTTCTTCTCGCTTCCGTCGAGGCCGAGGTCGAAGGCGCTGCGCACGAAGGCGGTCACGATCTCCGTCCGGATGCCGTCGATCAGACTGTCAAGCGTCGGCCGCGCAGCGAACGACGCGAGGAATCCCTGGTGGTCGACTACCTGGTCATGGATGTCGCGAAGGTCCGCCGGGCTCAGATAGAGAAGCTCCCGACCCCGGAACTTCTTGGGGTCGATCCGGTAGGTCACGTGCCGGAACGCTCCGGGTTCGCGACGAAGCTCCGCCGCGAGCCGGTGCGCGTATGCCTTCGATCGCCGAACGTCGTCGCTCTCGACCGCGACGACGAGCTGGTCGAGGCGCGGAAAGTCGTCCGAGATCTCCTCATCACGCTGGACGTACGACCGGTCCTGCGGCAGGAGATCGCGTCCCGAGGTGACGAAGCCGAGGTGGCTGAACGTGTAGACGAGCGCCGCACAGGCGAGAACGACGCTCAGCAGTACGGTGACGACCGGCCGTGCCGAGGCCAGCCGGACGAGGGCGCCGAGCCCCCGCCAGCCCTCGCGGCTCATCGCGCCGCGACCGCCCGCAACGGCGGATGCCACTCCGCCTGGCGTACCGCCTCCGCCTCCTCGATCGAGCGGCGGCGCTTCTGCAGGTAACCGTTGCGGACGGCGCTGTAGAGGTCGAGGACGCTGTCCTCGACTTCCTGGAAGACGTCGAGGTTGAGGGCACGCTCGTTGACCTGCTTGACGATCGACATCCCCGTCGTTGCAAGGAACGGCGTCACGTAGCCGAAGGGATCCAGCGCTCCGTCGACGCCGTACCCGATGCCGTCCCGGACGGTGAGCGGTGGCAGCGTGGGGAGCACGAGGTAGGGTCCGGGACCAAATCCATAGACCCCGAGCGTCTGGCCGGTGTCCGCGTCGCTCTTCTCGATGTGGAGCTGCGCCCGGGCGACGTCGAGGAGACCGACGACCCCGACCGTCGTGTTCACGCCGAACCGAGCGAGCTCGCGGCCCGCCCCACGCACACGCCCCTGGAGGAGATTGTTCACCAGGCGCTTCGGCATTCCGAGGTTGTCGAAAGCGCGATCGAGTCCACGCTTGCCGACGTCCGGAAGGATTTTGCCCCAACCGGTCGCGACCGGTTTCAGCAGGTAGCGGTCGAGGACCGCGTGGTTGAACGAAAACATCTTCTCGTTGAACCTTTGCCACGGGTCGTAGTCGTCGGAGGCGTCCTGCTCCACGTCGGCGATGACCGATCGTGGGGCTGCGTCCGCGCTCGTCGCGGATGACACCATTCCGTCGGCGACGACCATGGTCAGAACGAGGAACGCCAGGTGGATCGGCTTCATTGCGATCGCCTCACATCCGCAACTGTCGTGCCAAAGCCACGGCGCTCGGGTGCACAAGGACAACGCGAGAAACCTGCGGAATTCGTGTTTTCAAGCATGTTCCGTGTGTCGACCCCTCGGCACGCGCGCCGAGGTATCGGCAGTCCAGGGCTGGTACGCCTCACGGCTTGTCGGACATCGATCTGTGGGAGCTCCACGAGGCGTACGCGGTGACCACTCTCTACAACCAGGCGCAGCTCGAGACGCCGTGGGAGATCACGAACGTCAACGGTGGTGCCGTGCCGCTCGGCCACCCGTATGGCATGTCGGGTATTCGGTACGTCGGATCCACGCTGCTCGAGCTCGCGCGTCGCCGCCGTCACCGCGCGATCGTCGGCGTGTGCACTGCCGGAGGTATGTCGACCGCCGCCTACCTCGAGCGCCCCTAGCTGTGCGGGGGCAGCGTGGACTTCTCCCTAAAGACCTCGTTGGCGAGGCCACTGGGAATACCCCGCTGCCGAAACTCCCGCTGGGCGTCGACGGTCGCATCGGACTTGTCGGGGTCTCTGGGCAGGTTCGGATTGTCGCCGAATACAGAAGCCATGTTGTTGATCCCGCGCGGTCCCGAGGCGGGCACGATCGATTGTAGCAAGCCGATTTTGCCGTCCTCGAACGTGTCAGCCGGCTGACCGAACGCATCGGGGAAGCCACCCGTGAAGGGAAGTTCGTAGAGAGGATGGATCCAGTTCGTTCCCAGGTAGTTGAACTCCCAGTACGAGTGCACGTCGCTCTGCTTAGTGAGGTGCGATTGCGAGACATTCGCGAGTAAACTTCGATAGCGGTTAGTCACGTCGTGCAGGTGCACGGCGTCCATGCGCGCGTCGCCGTAGTGCTTGAGCGCTGGGACAGCGATGCGGCACCGGCTCGAGGATATTGTCGAAAACGAAGTTGCCGACCACGTCACCGAGCGCCTGCCCGGCTTCCTCGTCGTAGCGGAAGTGCTGGCCCGCGTAGATACGGCTCGCTGCCGCCTCGTCGGACGCCTGCGAGAAGCTCTGGAAGCTCCGCACGATGCCCGGAAGGCTGGGATTCGTCAGGGAGAAGGCCGCACGATCGGTGCCGAAGAAATCATGCAGGGAGGTGGCGGCTGACTGGCTGATCTCTGCATGGGCTCCGGCGTAGCTCGGATCGAGTGCCGTCACCGCGAGCGGCGTCCAGTTGGGATCGCCGGCCGTGTCCGGGTTGCCGTCGCTGTCGGCTCCCTGGACCGCGGTGACGGGACGCCAGCGGTGGTAGGCGTACTTCGAGTCGTAGAGCGCGATCACGCCGTCGGCCAGGCTGGTATCGAGCAGAGCGAACATGCGGGCGTTCTGCTCGAGGCTGTTGTGGAACGACATGCCCGCCATCTGTGCGATCTCGTTCCACACGTTCTGCACGGGCGCCGCGCCCCAGAATCGACCGATGTCCGTTTGCTCGGTGCTCCGCGTGGTGCTGTTGATCTCACCGAGCGACTTGGTCTCGTCGAAGTCGGTCGTGTAGCGCGGGCTCGTCACGGCCGGCGGGGGCGGGGGCCGGAACTGGTCACCGGTCTCGAGCGCGAACGGGAGCACGGCGGACCAGTTCGTGAAGACGGGCTGCTTGAAGTTCGGCGGCGTCAGCTGGTACTCGCCCGGCCCCGACTGCGGCACGAACACGGGCGGGATGCTGGCCGACCCGTCGTTCGCGCGCGCGGCGAGGATGGCCTTGGCGGCCTTCTCGCCGACCCGGATCCCCCGGCGGACATGCCTGCCGCCGCCGATCTGGGTCAGCGAATCCTGGAACTTCGCATCGACGACCGACTGCTGGTTCGGGAAGAGCGATAGCAGGACGGTGTGTGCCGCCGACGCTGCGGCGGCCTCGGGTGACGCGCTACGCGGCGCATGCGAGACGACATACGGCGCATGCCCGCCCCTGATCGCGTTCACCGCGTCGTAGATCGCGAGGTGCACGATGGCCATGCTGCGAGTGGGATGGACGGTGGCCGGCTGGGCGCCTGGCGTCTGGAGGAGCTGGACCAGCGTGCGGTTCCACTGGATGACCTGATCAGGCTGGCTTGCATCACTCGAAGCCTGGGCCGACCCGGTTCCTTGGAGCGAGAGACCTGCACATAGAAGCGCAACCGTGAGCAACGTCTTTGCCATTGGGATCACCTTTCTGTTGGAGTCCGCGAGCTGGGAGTCATGCGTCGCGCGCCGACGCCACAACATTCGGCGAGAACCGGGCTCATGGCATGCAGCCGAAGGCATGGCACTCGGTGTTCGCCGGGCTGATCGTTGAGTCGGTCATGCTCGCGACGTCACTGAGTCGGGGACTCACGACCCGCTCGCGCGCGGTCATGCAGCCGGCAGTGCCGACGAGGGCGAGGAGCATCATCCCTGTCGCAACTCGCTTCGCCGCGTGCGGGAGCAGTTGTTTCTGCGTCATGTTTGATCTCCTTCTCTTGGTCTCACTCGGTATTCATTTGGTGCTGCGTGTTCAGCTCCTGATACACCGGCACATCGGCGACAGATTGAATCGAGATCGAAATCGATGCGTGCGGCCGAAGGCCAGATCGCGATCAGTCCGAAGCGACCTCAATAAGGCGATCGGTGCGATCACGCAGGACGTAGGCCCGAATGCGTTTGGGCTTTCGAACCAGTAGCGGCCGCGGGCGCCAGGTCAGCGTGATTCGTCGCTCCCCGGAGCGGAGCGCTTCGGGCGAGGGGCGCGGCAGAACTCGACGGCCATCGGCTCAATACACCGCGCGGCTGGAATTGGATTTGTCGATGACGGGCGGGCTGCGATCGATCAACGAGGGTCTGGCCCACCACCGCGTGTGCGCGCGCCAGACCAGATCGGATCGACTTCACCAGACCACCGGGGGCGGGAGCAGATGTTCGCTGCCGCCCAATCCGATGCGGGTGTCCCGGTGTACCCGCTGTCGGAGGTGCTCTGCACATGACGAGACACTTGGATCGACGCGAATTCATCCAGCTCGCGGGCCTGGCTACGGCCGGGGTTGCGGGCGTCGTCTTCAGCTCGGGGCTCCGCGGCGTGAGCTTCGCCGCCGGCAAGGGCAGGGCGGAGGACTTCATGTTCCTCCAGATGTCCGATCTCCACTGGGGCTTCGCGGGTCCGGCGGTGAACCCGGACGCCGACGGGACGCTCGACAAGGCGATCGCTCACGTGAACGCGCTCTCCCACCAGCCCGACTTCATCGTCTTCACCGGCGATCTCACGCACACGACCGACGATCCGCAGGAGCGTCGGAAGCGTTTGGCGCACGTCCGCGACGCCGTCGGCAAGCTCAAGGTGAAGAAGCAGCGGTATCTCGCCGGCGAGCACGATGCCTCGCTCGATCGGGCCGAGGCGTTCAAGGAGTTCTTCGGCGAGACCCGCTACACGTTCGATCACAAAGGTGTGCACTTCATCGTGCTCGACAACGTGTCCGATCCGACCGGCAAGCTCGGCGACGACCAGATCCAGTGGCTCCGCGCGGATCTCGCGAAGCACGACAAGGAAGCGCCGATCGTTGTCCTCACCCACCGTCCGCTGTTCGACCTCGCCCCCGACTGGGACTGGGCGACGGGTGACGGGTCGGCGGCGATCGAGGCCCTCATGCCGTACGAGTACGTGACCGTCTTTTACGGTCACATCCACCAGGAGCATCACCAGCTGACCGGCCACATCCCGCATCACGCCGCGAACCCGTACCGCGGGCTCGGGTTCCGCACCATCGAGTCGCAGTCGGGCGGCGACGAGTACGCGCTCACCGAGCAGTCGGTCGAGAAGGCCTGAGCGATGAAACGAACGATCATGGTGACCATCATCGTGGT
>WNGI01003071.1_pt1 | contig 18607 bp, 19 predicted proteins | sample 5400621 | NCBI WGS metagenome assembly WNGI01 (sample SAMN13153374, study PRJNA577476) | soil metagenome | isolation source: 20 cm soil or saprolite under Garry oak tree replicate 1 | place: USA:California | collected 2016-06-15
AGCGAGCGCATCGCGGCAAATCCCGGCGCGGAGACGCCGACGATGATCTGCATGTTCTTGGCGCGCTTCACGAAGCGGATCGCGACCTGCTCCGCCTCTGACGCGTCGAGCTTCGGCGCCTCGCCTAAAATGCCCAGCACGGTGACGCCGTCGCAGCCAACCTCGGCGTAGAAATCGGTCAGCCGATCGATGGATGTCTCGTCGATGCGGCCATCGTCGTGGAACGGCGTCGGCGCAATCGCAAAGGTGCCGGCGGCTTTGGCGGTGAGTTTTGTCATGTGTGCCTCTATCTTCTTTCGTCATTCCGGGATGGTCCGAAGGACCAGACCTCAGATGTGCAATTGCACATCTGAGGTTCGCACTTCGCGCCCCGGAACGACGTTTAACCTAAAACCGCCGCGCGCCCATCTTGATCTGCTCCTCGGAGAAGAAAATCTCCTTGGCATGAGTGACGACATCCTGGGCCGTCCAGTTTTCACCCGGCGGTTTCCAGCCTTCCATTTCCATCATCCGCAGTTCGCGGACGCCGCGCGGACCGGAGACGCCGAGCACCTTGCCGGTCTGGTCGCCGGAGAGATCGCTGACCATGTATAGCACGGCCGGCGCGATGCCGTCCGGTCCAAGCGCCGCTTTCGGGTTCTCGATATAGCGTGGCAGGTCCGCGGTCATGCGGGTCAGCGCGCCCGGCGCCAGCGTCCAGATCCGGATATTGTATTTGCGGCCCTCGATCGCCAGCACGTTCGACAGGCCCCAGATACCGCCCTTGGCGGCGCCGTAGTTGGTTTGACCGAAATTGCCGATCAGGCCCGAGGTCGACGAGGTGTTGACAATGACGCCGCCGCCGTTCTCGCGCATCCATTTGAACACCGGCTGGGTGCAGCAGAAGGTGCCTTTGAGATGCACCTTGATCACCTTGTCCCAGGCGGCTTCGCTGGCCTTGGCAAAGGTCTGGTCGAGCAGGATGCCGGCATTATTGACGAGGATGTCGGCGCGGCCGAAATGCTTGATGGCGTCGTCGAACACCGACTGGCCGCCCGCCATGGTGGAAATGTCGGCGCCGTTGGCGACGGCGCGGCCGCCCTCGGCCAGAATCGCATTGACCACCTTCTGCGCCATCGAGACGTCGGCGCCGCTGCCGTCACGCGGCCCGCCGAGATCGTTGACCACCACCGCCGCGCCCTCACGCGCGAACAGCTTGGCGTAGGCCTCCCCGAGCCCGCCGCCCGCCCCGGTGATGATCGCAACCTTGCCGTCAAGTAATCCCATGATGTTTTGCTCCTTTTTAGCTCCCGTCATTCCGGGATGGTCCGAAGGACCAGGCCCGGAATCTCGAGATTCTCAGGTGCGCAATTGCGCACCATAGTTCGCGCTGGCGCGCACCCCGGAATGACGAAAAAATTACCCCAGCACGGTCTTGCCGCTCTTGATGACGGCGACGTCGCGCGCCTTCACCTTGGCCTCGAACGAAATCACATTGCCGTCCTTCCACAGATCCATCGTTACGGTCTCGCCGGGATAGACCGGCGAGGAGAACCGCGCGACGTGCTGCCTGAACGCGGACGGATCGTAATCGGCGTAGGTCTGCAGGATCCCGCGGCAGGTGATGCCGTAGGTGCACATGCCGTGCAGGATCGGCTTTGCGAAGCCGGCGCGCTTGGCGAATTCGGGATCGGAGTGCAGCGGGTTGCGGTCGCCGCAAAGCCGATACACCAGCGCTTGGTCCGGGCGGGTCGGGATATCGATGGTCCTGTCGGGCGCGCGGGTCGGCACCTTGTGCGGTTCAGGCTGGCCTTCGGAAGGCCCGCCAAAGCCGCCATCGCCGCGCGCAAAACGCGACGCCACCAGTGTCGCCAATGGCTCGCCCTTCTCGTCCTTCAGCACGGTCTTGTGGCGGATCACCGCGCCCTTGTCCTTGCCCTTGTCGAAGACATCGAGCACGCTCGAGTCGGCGGTGATGTGGGCGGCTACCGCCAGCGGCTTGTGGAAGGTGATGTCGCGTTCGCCATCGACCACCATCACCCGGTTGAGATTCATTTCACCGGGGCCGGCGCCCCAGGCCGCCACCGACGCAAATGTCGGCACCACCTTCAGCGCACGCGGGGTGGCGACCGCCTCGTTGACGAACGCCAGTTCCTTTTCGTCCATCGGGTCGGCGCCGAGCCCGATGCCATGGGCGTACAGCATCACCTCGCGATCGGTGTAGGCGTATTTCTGGCCGAGGTTCTTCAGCGCCATCAGCTCGTCGTACTTGATCGGCATTTTTGGTCTTCTCCCGATTTTTTTCTTTTGCTGCTGCAACGCTTTCTTTCGTCACCCCCGCGGAAGCGGGGGTCCAGTAATCACCGGCGTTTATTGGATCCCCGCTTTCGCGGGGATGACCACTTCGTATGTTGCAACGTGCATGCGCGACCTCACACCGGCATAAAGAACGGCAGCGGCGCACCGTCGGTCGGCTTGAACACCACCTTCACCTTCTGGCCGATCTTCAGCTTGTCCATATCGCAGTCGACGATGTTGGTCTGCAGCGTCGGGCCTTCCTTCAGCGTGACGTAGGCGATCGCGTACGGCCCGGTGGCGGATTTGCGCATCAGGCTGAACGTATAGATCGTGGCCTCGCCCGAACTCTCTTCCCACACCGTCTTGTCGGAAAAACAAAACGGACAGATCGAGCGCGGAAAATAATGCGGCTCGCCGCAGGCGGTGCAGCGCTTGATCAGGAACTTGCCCTGCCTGGCGCCTTCCCAGAACGGCGCGGTTTCAGGATTGCCTTGCGGCGTCGGATATTTCCTTGGTTCCGTCATCACGCACGCTCCAGGATGCAGGTTGAGGCGGCGTGACGCACGCCGAGCAGTCCGCCGGTGCCGTGGGCGACGGCGAGATCGCAGTTTTTCACCTGGACTTTCGGGTGCGCCTCGCCGCGCAACTGCCGCACCGCTTCGATGATTTTTGTCATGCCGCCGCGGTTGACGGGATGGTTGCTGCAGAGCCCGCCGCCATCGGTGTTGAACGGCAGCTTGCCGACGCCGGAAATGAGATTGCCGTCGGCGACGAACTTGCCGCCCTCGCCCTTCCTACAGAAGCCCAAATCCTCGATCTGCATCAGCACCGTGATGGTGAAGCTGTCATAGATCGAGGCGTATTTGATATCCTTGGGCGTGACGCCGGCTTCCTCGAATGCGCAAGGCCCCGACCACAATCCGGCGGAATGCGTGAGATCGAGATCCTTGCCGCCGCGCGGTCCCTTTGTCGCTTCGCCATGCCCGATCAGGCGCACCAGCGGCTTCTTCAGGCTTTTGGCGATTTCCGGCGTGGTCACGATCAGCGCGCCGCCACCGTCGGTGACGACGCAGCAGTCCATGCGATGCAACGGATCGGAGATCATCGGCGAGTTGAGCACGTCCTCGACCGTGACGACCTCCTTCAGCATCGCGTGCGGGTTGTATTGCGCGTGATGCGAGGCCGCGACCTTGATCCAGGCGAGTTGCTCGCTGGTGGTGCCGTAGTCGTGCATATGGCGCATGGCACACATGCCGTAGGCATTATGGGTGGTGGCGCCATAGGCCGCCTCGAAGTCGGCTTCGGCGCCGGACGCGCGCGGCGGCATCGGTCCGGTGCGCGGCTTTCCGGCAAGCGTAATCAGTGCGATCGAACATTTGCCGGCGGCGATCGCTTCTGCGGCATGGCCGAGATGTATCAAATAGGAACAGCCGCCGGTGTCGGTGGAGTCGAGGTGGCGCACCCTGAGGCCGAGGTAATCGACCATGTTCATCACCCCGCCCGGGGCGTCGCCGGCGCAGAAATAGCCGTCGATATCGGCCTTGGTCAGTCCGGCGTCTTCAATCGCGCCTTTGGCGACTTCAGCATGGAGCTGTGCGGTGGATTTATCGGGTGCGTGCCGGGTCGGATGTTCGTAGATCCCGGCAATGTAGGCCCTGCCCTTGATGGTCAATACAGCTCTCCGCTGGTGTTTCTTCTTACCAGCGGTTTTTGTGGCCTGTCGGCGGGGCCTTGGCAAGCGCCGAAATATTCCGTCCGGCGAGACAGCACGCGCCAAACTTATCATCGTCGTCCCGGCGCAAGGCCGGGACGACGATGATCGTGAGGGCGACCTATTCGGCCGCGATCTGCCTCGGCGCCGGCGGCGGGTTGACGAGATCGGCGGCGAGTTGCGCGTAGCGCGCCTTGGCGTCCTGCACGGCTTTCTCCTTCACTGGCCCGTAGCCGCGGATGCGATCCGGCAGCGACAGCAGCTCGACCGCGGTATCCAAGGTCAGCGGCGACAACAGGGCGCGCTTACGCGGCCGACCCAGCGCGTCCTTGCCACCGCCCAATAGCGGCGGGGCGAGATTGAAGCTGATCTTGAAATCGCCGTCGAATTGATCGCGGAGCTGCTTTTCGAACTTGCCGTCGGTATAAAGCCTGGCCACCTCGTACTCGTCCTTGTAGGCGAGCAGTTTGGCGTAGTTGATCGCAACCGCCCGCGGCAACGCGTCGCCGAAGCCGCCATTCGCAGCCGCATTGCGCACCTGCGTCACCATGTTGCGGTAGCGGTCGGCGAGTTTTTGGTTCTGATATTCGGTCAGCAACGCGCTGCGGTGGGCGACGATTTCGTCGAGCGACATCGCATCGAGGCTCTTCGGCGCTATCGTCGCATCCTGGCCCTTCATCATCTCGGCGAGCCGCGCCGGATCGGCGGCCGCCAGACGCCCCAACTGGAACGCCTGGGTGTTCATCTTGATCGAGACGCCGTTGATCTCGATCGCCTGCTCGATGGCCTTGGCCGACAGCGGCAGCAGGCCCTTCTGATAGGCATAGCCCATCATCATCATGTTGGTGGCGATGGAATCGCCGAGCAGGATTTCGGCGGGCTTGGTGAAATCGAAGAACGAGGAATCCTTGCGCAGCGCGGTTTCCAGCACGCTGTTGACCTTGCGGCTCTGGAAATTGAAATCACGGTTCATGATGAAATCCGCGATCGGGATCAAATGGGTGTTGATGACGCCATGGGTCCGGCCGGATTCGCACAGCGAGATGGTTTCCTTCGCGGCCGCCACCACTTCATCGGCAGCCAGCACCAGATCGGCGGTGCCGGTGACGATGCGCGAACAGGTGACGTCGGCGGTATGTTCGGACAGCCGCACATGGCTCAGCACCGCGCCGCCCTTTTGCGCGAGGCCCGACATGTCCAGGATCATGCTGGCCTTGCCCTCGATATGCGCGGCCATGCCGAGCAGCGCGCCGATGGTCAAGACGCCGGTGCCGCCGACACCGCCGACCGCAACATTGTAGGGCCGCTCCAGCGAGGGCCGCGAGGACGGCTCGGGCAGCTCGCCGATATCGCCGAGACCGGCCGGCGCGCGGCGGCGCAGTTTGCCGCCGTCGACCGTGACAAAGGACGGGCAAAAGCCCTTGAGGCACGAATAGTCCTTGTTGCAGGTCGACTGGTTGATGGCGCGCTTGCGCCCCATTTCGGTCTCCAGCGGCTCCACCGAAATGCAGTTCGACTGCACCGAGCAATCGCCGCAGCCTTCGCACACCGCCGGATTGATCAGCACGCGGCGCGCCGGATCCTCCAGCGTGCCGCGTTTGCGGCGGCGGCGTTTTTCGGCGGCGCAGGTCTGCACGAACACGATTGCCGAGGCGCCCTTCACCTCGCGCAGCGTCTTCATGACGGCGTCAAGCTGGTCGCGATGCGCGGTCTTGGTGCCCGGTGCGATCTCGGCAGCAGCATAGGCGTCGGGATTTTCCGACACCAGATAGATGTCGCGGATGCCTTCTGAGTGCAGCTGGAAGGTGATCTGCTGCGGCGACAATTCGCCATCGACATGCTGGCCGCCGGTCATCGCGGTCGCATCGTTGTAGAGGATCTTGTAGGTGATGTTGGCGCCGGATGCGACGGCCTGGCGGATCGCGAGACTGCCGGAGTGGAAATAGGTGCCGTCGCCGAGATTGGCGAAGACGTGTTTTTCGTCGGTGAATGGCGCCACGCCGACCCAAGGCACGCCCTCGCCGCCCATATGGGTGTAGGTCTCGGTGTTGCGGTCCATCCACAGCGCCATGAAGTGACAGCCGATGCCGGCGAAGGCGCGGCTGCCCTCGGGCACCTTGGTCGAAGTGTTGTGCGGACAGCCCGAGCAGAAATACGGCGTGCGGCTGATCGGAGCCACCGGCTGCATCTGGGTCGCTTCACGGCCGTTGAACCAGTCGGCCTTGGCGCGCAGCATGGCCGCGATTTCGGGATTGAGATTGAGCCGAAGCAGCCGCTCGGTCAGCGAACTCGCCAGCGAGGCCACGCTAAGCTCGGCCGCGAATGTCAGGAAGCGCTTGTCGTGCTCGTCCATCTTGCCGACGATGCGCGGGCGGACGTCGTCGCGCCAGTTGAACAGTTCCTGCTTCACTTGATTTTCGACGATCTCGCGGCGCTCCTCGACAATGAAGATCTCCTCGAGTCCGACGGCGAATTGCCGCACCCCTTCCGGCTCCAGCGGCCAGGGCATGCCGATCTTGTAAAGCCGAAGGCCGATCTTGGCGGCGACCTCTTCGGTGATGCCGAGTTCGCGCAGCGCCTGCCTGATATCCTCGTAGCTCTTGCCCGAGGCCATGATGCCGTAGCGCGCGTTCGGCGAATCCATGGTGACGCGGTTGATCCTGTTGGCGCGTGCGAACGCGATCGCGGCATACCCCTTGTAGTCCTGCAGCCGCAGGTCCTGCGCGTAGCGATCGTCGGGCCAGCGCAGATTGAGCCCGCCCGGCGGCATCTCGAAATCGGTCGGGATGATGAACGGCGTCATCTCGTCGGTGAGGTCGATCTCGGCCGTGGTCTCCACGGTCTCGGTGATCACCTTCATGCCGACCCAGCAGCCGGAGTAGCGCGACATCGCGATCCCCAGCAGACCCATCTCGATCATTTCATGGATGCTGGAGGGATAGAGGTACGGCATCAGCGCGGAGATGAAGGCATGGTCCGATTGATGCGGGACGGTGGAGGACTTTGCGCCGTGATCGTCACCGGCAAGACAGAGCACGCCGCCGTTCTTCGCCGACCCCGCGGTATTGCCGTGGCGGAATACATCGCCGCAGCGGTCGACGCCGGGGCCCTTGCCGTACCAGATGCCAACCACGCCATCGTGCCGGGCGCCGGGCGAGAGATTGAGCTGCTGCGAGCCCCAGATCGCGGTGGCCGCGAGGTCTTCGTTCACGCCGGGCTGGAATTTGACATTGTACTGTTCGAGATGTTTTCGCGCGGCGAACAATTGCTGGTCGTAGCCGCCGAGCGGCGAACCGCGGTATCCCGTGACAAAACCCGCGGTGTTCAGCCCGGCGGCGCGATCCCTGCGGATCTGCGCCATCGGCAGACGCACCAGCGCCTGTATCCCGGTCAGGAAGATATGGCCGGAGCCTTGGGTGTATTTCTGATCGAGGCTGATCGGACCTTGGTTGATTCCCATTTTCACCCTCTTGAGCCGCAGGCGGCGCTTCACCGCGGCGGCTCTTTTTACCTAGCCATTCAACCCGTTAGAGCAAGGCTGGAATTAGTCTATGTCGCTTTTTGCAGCCGGCGCACCACAAATCTCGGCAACGGAGCCCCGCATTCCCAGATCGCAATTTCATGCGCAAAATAGCCGCGGCTGTTATCTCTTTATGTCCCCGCACCGCCTCGACGCGAAACGACGTATCGCTGCCGCCGCCACAGGTTTCGCGCTATAAGGTCCCAAAAGGGAGAGGCAGACCGGTGCAGGGACAAGTTGGCGCAGTGCGGGCGATTCTCGCGATCCTGTTTTTGTGCACTGCGTTCGGCTGTGGCCGGGCGCGGGCCGAGCCCTCGGCTGAGACCATCGCGCACGGCAAGGCGCTGACGGAGGCCGGCGACTGCGCGAGCTGCCACACCGCAGACCCCTCAAAGCCATTCGCCGGGGGAAAGCGAATCGACACGCCATTTGGCGCAATCTACTCTCCGAACCTGACACCGGATCGCGATACCGGGATCGGCGGGTGGCGTGACGAGGACTTCCGCCGCGCCCTGCGCGAGGGCGTGGCGCCCGACGGCTCGCGGTATTATCCGGCATTTCCCTATCCGAATTTCACCAAGATGACCCGGGACGACATCCTGGCGATCCGCGCCTATCTCGCGACGCTGACACCCGTCCGCAACGCGCTGCCACCACCGGAGCTGCGCTGGCCGCTGAACTACCGCGTGGTAATGCGGCTCTGGGATTATCTGTTTTTCCGGCCGGGCATCTTCGAGCCCGACCAGCAAAAGAGCGCCGAATGGAACCGCGGCGGTTATCTCGTGGAGGGTGTCGGGCATTGCGGCGCCTGCCATACGCCGAAAAATATGTTCGGCGCCGACAAACGCAGCCGGGCCTTCGGTGGCGGCCCGGTGCAGGGCTGGTTCGCGCCACGCCTCGACGGCGCCGACCGCAGCGGGCTGAAATCATGGAGCGTCGAGGATGTCGCCGAATATCTGCAAAGCGGCCGCAACGGCAAAAGCCACGCCGACGGCCTGATGGCCGAAGTCATCGTCAATTCGACCTCGAAAATGCGCGATTCCGATGTACGCGCCATCGCGGTTTATCTGAAAGACCTGCCTGCGGGCGCGCCGGAGCCCGTGGTGTCCCCGCCGCCGCCGGCGCAAATGGCCGACGGCGAAAGGATCTACAAGGGCGCCTGCATCGCCTGCCATGAAATCGATGGCAGCGGCGCGCCGCGGATTTATCCGCCGCTGCCCGGCAATGCCAACCTGCAGTCGGCAGATGCCTCCAGTACACTGCGCATCATCCTCGACGGCGCGCAGACGGTGACGACGCCGCGTGCTCCCAACAAGGGATCGATGCCGGCTTATGCCGGCAAATTATCGGATCAGGAGATCGCCGACGTCGCGACCTACATGCGCAATTCCTGGGGCAACGCCGCACCCCTGGTGACGCCGGGCCAGGTGGCGAACGCGCGGCGGTGAAGTTGCCGAGCGTGGTCGCCGGTTCATCTGCCGTAGAACAGCAGACCTTACAACGGCAAGTTGTTTGACCAGGATGCGATCTCACGAATGGGGTTGATCCCCGTCAGCGCCATGCTGATGTCGAACTCGTTGCGAATGATATCGATAGCTTTTCTGACACCCGCCTCTCCGGCTGCACCGAGCCCAAAAATATAGGCATGTCCGAGCAGACATGCTCTCGCTGCGAGCGCGAGCGCCCGCAATACGTCCTGCCCGCTGCGGACACCTTCGTCGGACAGGCCGAGGACGAAATCGCTCGGAGGGAGAGCCCAGATCGAAACATCGCGAAACGCGGTTCTAAAACTCACGTCGCGAGTTCCATCCCCAACGGCTGAAAAGCAGCCCTTGGGTGGTTGCCCACGCCAGAAAGACCGCTTGGAATCAGGAACTGGCGCTCCGGCCAAGGGTTGTTACGGGGATAACGGAGGAACCTGATCATGGCCAACCCACGCAATCCGGATGATCCCTATCGTTCCCCGGACGATCCCTATCGTTCCCCGGACGCCCCCTATCGTTCCAATCGGACCGACGACGACATCCGCCGTCAGGCCCGTCTCGACAGTGAATTGCAGGCCGATCCCGAACTCGCCGAGGGTCCCGCCAGTGGCGGCAAGGTTGCGATGTTTGCCATCGCCATCGCGGTCGTGCTTGGCGCGGTGTTTTATGGCCTGAATAATACGTCGATCAATCAGGCCGGGACCTCGTCGACCGCCCAGAATACCCAGCAGTCCTCGCCTCCCGCGGCCCCTCCAGGCATGCGTGACGTGACGCCCCGCGCCAATACCGACCAGGGGATGACCACCGGCGCCGCTCCGACGCGTCCGCAGACGCCGCCGGCCACGGCTCCTACAGAGATGAACAAGCCTGCCAGCCCGCCGGCGGACAACGCACCGCCAAGCAAATAACGGCCGAAGAACGAGTGATGAGACCACCAGCGCAGCGGGCATTGATCGCCCGCTGCGCCTTCGTTTGTGGCCGCTACTTGAACATCTTGTTCAATTCGGCGCCGGAATAGCCGTTGGCCAATTCGGAGAACGTTCCCTTGTCCGCGATCTCGCGCGCAGCCTTCATGAAACCGCCCCAGGCCGCCCGCGCCAGCGAACCGCCGACGCTGATGCGGCGGACGCCGAGCTCGCCAGCCTCGGAGACCGAGAGACCGGACGCGCCGATCAGAAGATTGACGGGTTTTGGGTGCACGGCCTTCACGACTGCCACGATCTGCTCTTTGGTTTTGATCCCCGGCGCATAAAGACAATCCGCGCCCGCTTCCGAATAGGCCTTCAGCCGGTCGATCACCATGTCGAGATCGGCCTGCCCGACCAGGAAGCCCTCGCATCGTCCGGTCAGCAATACGCCGCTGTCATCGGCATCGATGGCCTTACGCGCCGCCTTGATGCGTTCGATCGCATGCGCGCGCTCGTAAAGCGGCTTTGCCGCGTCGCCGGTGGAATCTTCGATCGACAGACCGGCGACGCCGGTCTTGACTCCGCGCGCGACGTTGGCGCCGACTCTCTCCGCCTCGTGGGCAAAGCCGCCTTCGAAATCGGCGTTGACGGGCAGATCGACCGCCGCGCACAGCGCCGTGAGATGGCTGCAGACATCATCGAGCGTGACGCGATTGTCGGCTTTTCCAATCGTCCAGGCGAAGCCCGCGCTGGTGGACGCCAGCGCCTTGAAGCCCAAGTGCTGCAGCGCCAGCGCGCTGCCGACATCGTAGGGGTTGGGAATCGCGAAACAACCGTATTCGTGCATCTTCCGGAATGTGGCGCGCTTGTCTTTGGTTGTTACCGGCATGATCGCTCCCGCTTTTATGTTTGGTTTCGTAACGATAATTACCGGGCACGCACCGCGCTAGTGCGCGGCGTGCACGGCTTGGCTGTCCTTTGGCGCCTGCGCCCGGTCCGTCATGCCGTAATCACGGATGACCCCGGCAATCCGCAACCGATAATCATCGAAAATCGTGGCGCGCCCCTTGGCCTGGGTCTTGCGATGCTGGGGAATGTTACGCCATGCCGCGACCGCCTCTTCGTCACGGAAAAATGACAGCGACAGGATCTTGCCCTTCTCGGTCAGGCTCTCGAATCGTTCGATCGAGATGAAGCCGTCGATGGTTTCCAGGATCGGCCGGAGCTCCGCCGCGAGGTCGAGATATTCCTTTTTGTGTTCCGGCTTTGGCCAGACTTCGAAAATCACGGCGATCATTTTCATCTCCCTTGCGTTGGGCCAGTCTACAAATTGACCGGACGCAGAAATGTCCGCTCCTCCGCCAGGATAAATTTGTTGTCCTCGGCGAAACCAAAATTCGCCATGCCCTCTTCATCCGCGCGCAGGCGCGCGCGATAGCTTTCATAATCCGCCAGCGAAGGGAACGCCAGCAGCCCGAATGCGATGTTATTGGTGCCTTCGTGCGGCATCCAGTAGCCGAGACACTCGCCGCCGCATTTCGGAATGATCGTGAGCCAGCGCCTGGCATATTCCTCGAACATCGCGCGCTTGAACGGATCGAGCTGGTAGCGGATGAAAACGGTGATGGCCATGGGACCTCCGGTGTTTTTAATGCGCCAGAGCCCGTCATTGCGAGCGAAGCGAAGCAATCCACAGACACAAGGAAGATGGATTGCTTCGTCGCTCCGCTCCTCGCAATGACGGGCCCAAAGCATTCGAGTCTGACGTGAAAATAGCCGCTTGATCGGCCGGAATGCTTCGGTTATCGTCGAACTATGAAAGCAGGTCCCGATATCGCCATGGTCGCCTCGCTGGTCGGCGATCCCGCGCGCTCCAACATGCTGACGGCGCTGATGACCGGCCGGGCGCTAACCGCGAGCGAACTGGCGCACCAGGCCGGCATCACCCCGCAGACCGCGAGCTCGCATCTTTCAAAGCTGGAAGCCGGCGGCCTGATCGAGCTGGAGAAACAGGGCCGCCATCGTTATTACCGCCTCACCGGCCCCGATGTCGCCGGCGTGCTCGAGGGGCTCGCGGGTCTTGCGGCGCGCGCCGGTCACATGCGGGTGCGCACCGGGCCAAAGGATCCGGCGCTGCGCCGCGCGCGGATTTGCTACGACCACCTGGCGGGCGATCTCGGCGTGCAGATGCTCGACAGCATGAAAAAACAGCGGCTGGTGCGCGAGAGCAAGCGGGCGATCGAACTCACTGCCGCGGGCCACCGTTTCATGGCGGACACTTTGCAGATTTCAGCCGATGCGCTGGCCCATCCGCGCCGGCCGGTGTGCAAGGCCTGCCTCGATTGGAGCGAGCGGCGCCATCATCTGGCGGGCACGCTGGGGGCCGCCATGATGACGCGGTTCACCGAATTGAAATGGGCCGCGCGCGATGCCACCCCCGGCAGCCGCGTCGTCAATTTCAGCCGCACCGGCGAGAAGCGGTTCGCGGAGCTGTTCGGGAATCCTTAGATGAGCTACGCACACTGCGGGCTTTTCATCATGCCCGGCCTTGTGCCGGGCATCCGCGTCTTTAGCTGATACGGCAATAAGACGTGGATGGCCGGGTCAAGCCCGGCCATGACGATGAATGTCTATCCTTCCTTTCGGAGTCGTCGATGAATCGTGTTTTCGTTACAGCGTTCTCTGTTGCCCTCCTCGCTTTGCCCGCTATCGCCGCCAATGCCGCGGAGTCCACCCAGCGCGAACCGTACGGCATCGGCCTGGAAGGTTTTTCTTATCCCTACCCCGTCAGCATGCTGCCGCTTACCAATGACGGCGAGCAAGTGCGGATGGCCTATATGGACGCGGCACCCGCGCAGCCGAACGGCCGCGTGGTGGTGCTGCTGCACGGTCGCAATTTTCCGTCGAGCTATTGGGCGCCGGTGATCCGGACGCTGAATGACGCCGGCTACCGCGTGGTGGTGCCGGACCAGATCGGTTTCGGCAAATCCTCCAAGCCATCGGCCGACCTGCACTTCGACACACTGGCGCGCAACACCGTCGCGCTCCTAGATCACTTGCAAATCGCCAAGGCCGATATCGTCGCGCATTCGCTGGGCGGCATGCTTGGGGTGCGGATCGCGCGCGCCTACCCGGATCGCATCGGGCATCTATTGCTGGCCGCTCCGATTGGCCTTGAGGATTACCGGCTTTATGTGCCGCCGACCCCAACCGAGAAAATCCTGGAGAACGAGGACAAGCTGACCGCCGACGGTTACCGCAAGCAGCTCGAGACCAATTATGCCCTCAAACTGCCGCCCGACCAGGTCACCCCGTTCATCGATGCGCGCTTCAATATCAAGGGTAGTTCGGAATATCCGCGCTGGCTGCGCGCCTTTGTCGGCTCGGCGCAACTGATCTACCGCGAGCCGGTGGTTCACGAGATCCCGCTGATCACGCAACCGACGCTGTTCATCATGGGCGCCGACGATCACAACGCGCCGGGCCGGCCGAATGCACCGGAAGCACTGCGGCCGAAAATGGGCCAGAACGCCGAACTCGCCAAGGCGCTGGCGGGCAAGATGGCTGACGCGCGCGCCGAGGTGATCCCGAATACCGGGCACCTGGTGTTTCTCGAAGCGCCCACAAAGTTCGACGAGTTGATGCTCGCCTTTCTGGCAAAATGATTTCGTTGCTCCTCGAGGCAGGGACCGTCAGCGCGGTCCCCGCCCGCGGCGATCAGGTAACGCTGGGGAAGCTTACCAGTAGCGGCGACGCCAGTACCGGCGGTGCCAGCGACGGCGGTGGTGCCAACCCCAGTGACGCCGGCGCCAGCCATAGTGACGGCGACGCCAGCCCCAATGTCGCCGGCGCCAGCCCCAATGGTGACCGCGGTGCCAGCCGCGGTGATGGCCGTGCCCCCAGCGCACCTCTTCGGGCTTGAGGCGTTTCACCTCGTCTTCGCTGATATCAGCGGGACGAGGGTCGCCGTTCGAAGGCGGCAATGGCCCATCCGTTAGCGGATGCGGCGCAAGCGGCGCGGCGTGAGCGCTGGCGGCCAGCGCTGCCGCGCCGGCGGCCAATCCAAAGGCGAGTTTCAGAAAGTGGCGGCGTTCCATGACATCTCCCTCTTCGCAGCTGTCGAGTGATGCGAAGAGAATTTGAGCGCGCCGAGATGAACCGTCGCTGAACCGGAGCGGTCAGTTGCGCATGCAACTTCTCGAGAGCGTCGTCCCTGCGAAAGCAGGGACCCATACTCCGTGCCATTCCAAATTGAAAACGATGTCGAGACGTCTTGCGGTAATCCGGACTGCCGGTGCCTATGGGTCCCGGCGTTCGCCGGGACGACGTTTCGCCGGAATCACGCGCCGCCGAACTCCTCCGCCAGCACTAAAATCTCGCGCGTGCGCGTCACGTCGGGCCAGCAGCGGTCGAATTCGGCGACCAGCATCTTCAGCGCTTCGCCGCTCATGGCGCGGTCGAGCGCAGCCTGATCGGCAAACTGGTACATCGCCTGGTGTAGCGCGGGATCGTTTACGCTCCAGAACCGCCAGGCCTTGGTGACACCGAACGCCTTGGCGGCGTCCGGCAGATGCTCCTTCCGGTACCATTCATCGAAGGCGGCACGTTTGGGGGGATCGGTGACGGTGGCACGGACGACGAAATAGGCTGATGGTATGGGTTCCCTCCGGATCAAAAAGTTCGTTCACGCATGGAGCCGCGAACAACAAGCTGGCGCGACAGCTAAACCCAGCCGCCGCGCGCCATGATGGCCGCGCAGAGCAGGATGAGGACTATGCTCAACAGCTCGCCATGGATCACGGCGGTGACGAGCCTGCGTTTTTTCGCACTGACCGCGGGCACCTGCCCGGCACTGAGCAGCTTGCGCCACGACAGAAACTCCAGCGTGGGGATGATCGACAACAGGCCGACGGCGACAAAGATCGAGAATTTTGCCATGAAGGCTTGGCTGTGGAAGTAATAGTCCGGCCCTTTCTCGAAATAGAACACCCGCAACAGCCCGACGATGAGCAGCGCACCGGCGGCGATGCCGAGCATCCGGTCGGTGGCCTGAAGTTTTCGCGCCGATGCCAACGTCAGTTCCTGACGGATCAGCGCAAGCTCGATGGCTACGGTGGAAACCAGCGTGAAGGCGCAGACATGGTGGAGGAAGGCGAACAGGGTGGACATGGCGCGGACTCCCCTTTTTTGCAAATTCTAGGCGGCGGGCAAGCAAGCGCAACCCCACATGCGAACGTCACACTGCTATGATGATATCCGCTGGTGCATCTCCGTCATCGAGGTTTACGTCCATGTCGATCCGCCGCCATTTAGCTCCGATGTCCACGCTCTGGATCTTCGCACTGGTTGCATCCGCCGGAGCCGAGAGCATTGCGCTGCCGCGCGAGGCCCAGATCGGACCCCGCCCGTTCTACCTCGTCGACAAGATGAAGGACGGGCCGCTCAAGACCGAACTCAGCCAATGCACCGGGCCTTTCCACAAGACCGAGTTTTCCTTCGGCCACCGCGGCGCGGCGCTGCAATTTCCCGAACACAGCAGGGAATCCTATCTGGCGGCGGCCCGCATGGGCGCCGGCGTGATCGAGTGCGACGTGACCTTCACCAAAGACAGGCAGCTGGTGTGCCGGCATTCGCAATGCGACCTGCACACCACCACCAACATTCTGTCGGTGCCCGCCCTTGCCGCGAAATGCTCGCAGCCGTTCAGCCCGGCCGATTCCACCACCGGAAAGAAGGCGTCCGCGAAGTGCTGCACCAGCGACATCACGCTCGCCGAATTCAAGACGCTGTCGGCGAAAATGGACGGCTTCAATCCGAATGCGGTGACATCTGCCGAATACCAGAATGGCACGCCGCGCTGGCGCACCGACCTTTACGCCAATTCCGGTACGCTGATGACGCATGACGAAAGCATCGCGTTGATCAAAAGCCTCGGCGCCAAGTTCACCCCGGAACTCAAGGCGCCCGAGGTCGCGATGCCGTTCGACGGCGACTACACCCAGGAAAAATACGCAACGCAGATGCTTGGGGCTTACAAGGCCGCGGGCATTCCGCCTGATGACGTGTTTGCCCAGAGTTTTAGTCTCGCCGACATCCTGTTCTGGGGGAAGACCGAGCCCGCGTTTGCGGCGCAGGCGGTGTATCTCGAGGACCGCTACGAGAAGCAGGGTCTTGATCCCGCCAAGCCCGAGACCTGGAAACCTTCGATGACCGAGCTGAAAGAGCAAGGGGTGAAAATTCTGGCGCCGCCGATCTATTTGATGCTGGCGCTCGACGCCGAGCGCAAGATCGTCCCGTCCGAATACGCCAAGGCCGCGAAAGCCGCGGGCCTCGACTTGATCGGATGGTCGCTGGAACGCGACGGGCCGCTCGACAAGGGCGGCGGCTTCTATCACAGCTCGGTCAAGGCCGCGATTGACCGCGACGGCGACACGCTGACGGTGCTCGACGTTCTTGCCAAACAAGTCGGCGTGCGCGCCATGTTTTCCGATTGGCCCGCGACCACGACGTTTTACGCAAGCTGCAAGGGACTGAAGTAAGGCGAGCACCTAACGCGGAAGCGTCACCGCTATTGTCCTCCAGGTCGACTATGTTACCTTGCGTCGCGGCAAGCCGTAAAAAGGGGGGATGACATGCAAGCGGTCGGGCTCGCTGGCGGCGCTTTCCTTTTTGCCCTTGCGGTCGCCTATGCGATCAGCCGGCTGAAATTTGGCGACAGCGCCACGCTGATCGCCCTGCTGCTGACGCCCATGGTCGTGTATGGCGTCGCCTCCGGCAAAATCCAGGAATTTTCGGCACCGGGAGGCTGGGGTGCGAAATTCCGCGAGGCCGCGCAGGCAAAGGTCGCGGTGACAACAACCAATCTTACGCCGCTCAGCGATGCCGTTCGGCAACTCGACGTCGTTGAGAAAGGCGGGCTATCGGAGCTGCAGAACCTCGGACCGAAGTTACAGAAGGACAAGCCGATTGCGCTATCGTTCCAGCTCGGTCAGCAAAATTACGTCGTCGATATCGCCATCAAGTATATCGAATTCCTGCTTCTGAGCGACAATGAGATGGCGGTACTCATTGTCGACGCGGACCACCACTTCGTCGCCATGACGGAGGGCACGACCATGTTGACCCTGCTCCGAAACCAGGGGCCGCAAATCAAGAACGCGCTTGCTACCGGCAGCAAGGAATTTTTCCTGAACTTGCCTGGCTTCCACACCAACAGCATCATGGCGTCGGACTCCAATGCGGCAGCGCTGGAAAAAATGCGTCAGCAGAACGCACGTTCCATCGTGGTCGTCGATAGCGAGGGAGCGCCGATCGGCGTGGTCAGGCGCGATGACCTCGTGTCGCGCCTGCTGGAGAAATTGGCGACGCCGGACAAGTGAGCCCGCCGGCTGGCTGATCAGCGGGCACTGGATGCTGGCAACATCAAACGCGCTCACCGTCGGCCAATCTGTCCTGCGCGCGGAGCAACCTGCATTCATTCCGCGTTCAGATCGTTCGCCTTAGGTTCACGGACGTTCGACATCGTGCAGACATTCCACGTTGTCGAATCGCACAGCTTGAATCATGGTCCGGCGCCGCGATGCGGCCCAATCCAACGGAGGAAACATGAAGACCCTTTTCGCAGCGGTCCTGCTTGCCAGCACCGTCGTCAGCTTTGGTGCAGCGAACGCCGCCGGCGGATGCGGCCCCGGTTTCCATCGCGGTCCCTACGGCGGATGCCGCGTCAATGGCGGCGTTGTGGTCGCTCCCCGGGTCGTGGTCGAGCGCCCCATCGTGGTGGTACCGCGCGGCCGGGTCTGCCCCTACGGTTTCGTCTGGCGCTATGGGCGTTGCCGCCCAGTGTGAGAACGGCGTTTCCAAGTACGACGCCAGCGGAACGCAGGAACGTAGGGCGCGGGTTAGGCGCAAGCCGTAACCCGCCGCGAAAATTATGACCGGCGGAGACAGCGGCGGGTTACGCGGAGTTTCGACTGGCGCGCATTGGCCCCGACCCGTTGGCCAACCCGCCCCACGGACTTCGGGCTCAGAATGTAAACCGCTTGCCGACGGCAGTGGGCGCGAGCGCATCCGGAAAAGCGTTCGCGAGCGCTGCCATGGCGCGCCAGCCCGTGCAGTGGCCGGCCGCGATGGTTTTGAGGCCGAACTCCTTCAGCCCCTCGACCGTGTCCGGGATCACGGCCTCGTTCGGGCCGGAGAGATGCAAGCCCCCGATCACTGCATGAATGGGAATGTCCGGGAATGTCGCACGCGCATGCCTGCACACATTGACGATGCCAGCATGCGAGCAGGCGGAGAACAGCACGAGTCCCTTCCCCGCCACGTTCACGGCGAGCCAGCGTTCGTCCATCAGCAACTCGTCCGGCTCCCACCCATCGGCGGTGCGCCGCATCTGCCCAGGAAAGCCGCGCTCGAACGTCGTGACGCGCGGAATTTCGCCGCTCACATAGAAAAGCCCGTCGAGGAAGGCTTGCGGCTCCGTCGTCACCACCATTGCCGCACCGAAATCCTTTAGGTCGGTGAGGCTCGGCACGTCTTCCATCTGCCGCACGGCCCCGTTCGGCTGACGAACGCCGCGTGTCATGAACATGCCGGGATGCGCGTAGAACGGCACGTCGCGGCCGCCGTTGCGTCCGCGGATCATCCCGAGCGCAAGCAACATGGCGCCGGCGTGATCCGCATGGCCGTGTGAGAGGACGATGCTTTCGAC
>WNGI01001694.1_pt1 | contig 18604 bp, 20 predicted proteins | sample 5400621 | NCBI WGS metagenome assembly WNGI01 (sample SAMN13153374, study PRJNA577476) | soil metagenome | isolation source: 20 cm soil or saprolite under Garry oak tree replicate 1 | place: USA:California | collected 2016-06-15
GCGGCGAACGATTTCAGCGTTTCGGGAAAATCGAACGAGTGCAGCTGCGCGAGCGCGCGCTCAAACTCTTTCTGCGCTTGCGGGGTGCACGAAGTCTTGAATAGCACTTTGCCGAACCCTTCCCTCTCGTCGTGAGCCAGCGCGTTCGACGTTGTGAATGCAAATAGAGATAGAACAGCGAGCAGCCCGGGTTTCATCGGTATGGTCTCCTTCCCCTGAGGACGAAGTCAGTGTACGCCGCAACGAGGGAATTCAACAGGACGGCCGCGTTAAGACCAAACCGCTGGAAATTCAAGCGGGTAACCGGCATCATGCAGACCGGGGATAAGGGAGAAGCCGGGGTTGAACGCAAAGACGCTTGGCCGTTACAGGATCCTGGGAGAGCTGGGACGCGGCGCGATGGGCGCGGTGTTCCGCGCCATCGACCCGCTGATCGAGCGCGAGGTCGCGCTCAAGACGCTGCTTCCCGAGCTGCCCGAGGAGGTGATGGCCGAGGTGCGGGAGCGCTTCCTGCGCGAAGCGCGCTCGGCCGGCCGGCTCAATCACCCCAACATCGTAATAATCCACGACGTGGGCGAGCAGGACGGCGTCGCTTACATCGCGATGGAGCTGCTCGAGGGCCGCTCGCTGCAGCAGATGCTGAAGGACCCGCAGCGCATCCCGCTGCAGACCACCGCCGACCTGGCCGCGCAGATCGCCGACGCGCTCGAGCACGCGCACAAGTTCTCGATCGTGCATCGCGACGTGAAGCCGGCGAACGTGATGGTCGCGGCATCGGGGCGCTGCAAGCTGACCGACTTCGGCGTCGCCTACGTGCCCTCCTCGACGATGACGCAGACCGGCGCCGCGCTCGGCTCGCCGAAGTACATGTCGCCCGAGCAGGTGCTCGGCCAGAAGAGCGATCCGCGCTCCGACGTGTTCTCCCTCGGCAGCGTGCTCTACGAGATGCTCACCGGCGGCTCGCCGTTCGAGCGGCCGGGCGACACCTCGGTGTTCCAGATCATGAACCGCATCGCCGGCGAGCCGCATCCCCCGCTGCGCTCGCTCGAGCCGCAGCTCCCCGTCGGGTTCGAGCGCATCGTCGACCGCGCGCTCGCGAAAAGGCCCGAGCAGCGCTACCAGCACGCCGGTGACATGGCGCAGGAGCTGCGCAAAATGCAGTACGCGGACACGGCGTACGACAAGACGCTGCTCGTCAACCCGCAGAAGCCGGCGCCCAACCCGCTCCTGGACGACCTGGACGAGTTCACTCGGCGCTACGACCTCGAGGAGCAGGCGCGGCTGCGCGCCGCCGAGGAGGAGCGGCTCAAGAAGGAACAGCAGGTGCGGCGCTGGCAGGAGGAAGAGGCGCGCAAGCGCGCGGCGTACGAGCGCGAGCGCCAGCCGGGCGAGGCGGCGCGCCGCCTCGGCGCGGTCGAGATGCTGCGCAAGCAGGGAGCGCTGCAGCCGCGCCGCGAAGACCCGGCCGCGGCGCGCGCGAAGGCCATGGCGAAGCTCGACCAGGACCTGCGCGCCGCGACGCAGTACCTGGCCGAGTTCGCGAAGGAGCTGAACGACATGGCGCCCGCCACGAGCGCGCCCTACGACTTCCTTTATCTCGGCCGCGTCGCGGCGGCGACGCTGTCGGAGGCCTGGTGCGACAGCCGGCCGCGCCGCATCGAGGGCAAGGACTACTGCGAGCACGTGCTGCTGCGCTTCCGCGTCAGCCCGCAGCCGCCGGCGCGGGTCACGCTGCAGACCGCCGACATCCCGCGCTTCGAGCAGTACCTCAAGGCAATGAAGGCGGTCTACGACCTGCGCGTCGACGCGCGCAGCGACTTCGGCGAGGCGACGCGCGCCACCTTCAGCGTGCGCTCCGGGCTGCTTTGCGAGGTGGAGATCCGCGCCGACTACGAGGCGCTCGCGGTGACGATCGACGCGACCAACGTGCGGCGCATCGGCAAGGTCCGCGGCCGCATCCCGGCCGCCGCCGTCAGCGAGATGGCCGACGAGCTGGCGCGCTACGCTCTCGGCGTCGACAGCGAATTCGCCAAGCGCCTGACCGCGGTGTGATGGACCGTCCCGCTTCGGGCTCCAATTTCATCCGCCAGATCGTCGAGGCGGACCTCGCCTCGGGCAAGCACAAGCGCATCGTCACGCGCTTCCCGCCCGAGCCGAACGGCTACCTGCACTTCGGCCACGCCAAGTCGATCTGCCTCAACTTCGGCCTCGCCGGGCAGTACGGCGGCGTCTGCCACCTGCGCTTCGACGACACCAACCCGGTCAAGGAGGAGCAGGAGTACGTCGACGCCATCAAGGACGCGGCGAAGTGGCTCGGCTTCGAGTGGGGCGAGCACGAGTACTACGCCTCCGATTACTTCGACCGGCTCTACCAGTTCGCCGAGGCGCTGATCAAGCGCGGGCACGCCTACGTGGACAGCCAGAGCGCCGACGAGATCCGCGCCACCCGGGGCACCCTGGTCTCGCACGGGATCCTCTCGCCGTACCGCAGCCGGAGCGCCGAGGAGAATCTCGAGCTGTTCAGGAAAATGAAGTCGGCGGCGTTTCCCGACGGCGCGCACGTGCTGCGCGCGAAGATCGACATGGCCTCGCCCAACATCAACCTGCGCGATCCGGTGATGTACCGCATCCGCCACGCCCATCACCACCGCACCGGCGACAAGTGGTGCATCTACCCGACCTACGACTGGGCGCACGGCCTGTCCGACTGCATCGAGAGCGTCACGCACTCGCTCTGCACGCTCGAGTTCGAGGACCACCGGCCGCTCTACGACTGGTTCAACGAGCGCGTCGCCGAGGCGGGCTTTTTCACGCCGCCGCTGCCGCAGCAGATCGAGTTCGCGCGCCTGAACCTGACCTACGTGCTCCTCAGCAAGAGGAAGCTGATCGAGCTGGTCGAGCAGGGCCACGTCGCCGGCTGGGACGATCCGCGCATGCCGAGCCTCGCCGGCGCCCGCCGCCGCGGCTACACGCCGGAGGGATTTCGCCTGTTCGCCGAGCGCATCGGCGTCGCCAAGGCGGACTCGTGGATCGAGCTCGGCGTGCTCGAGGACTGCATGCGCGAGCACCTGAACGACGTCGCCCCGCGCCGCATGGCGGTCCTCGATCCGGTCAAGCTGGTGATCGAGAACTATCCGCTGGGCACCGAGGAGCAGGTCGAGGTCCCCAACCACCCGCAGAAGCCCGACTGGGGCAGGCGCCGGGTCCCTTTCTCGCGCGAGCTGTGGATCGAGCGCGACGACTACCAGGAAAAGCCGGAGAAGGGCTACTTCCGCCTGTTCCCCGGCAACGACGTACGGCTGCGGTACGGGTATGTCATCAACTGTAAACGTTTCGATGGATCTGCGAATACCGTATATGCAACCTACTATCCGGACTCCAGGTCAGGCACGCCCGGCGCCGACAAATACAAGGTCAAGGGAAATATTCACTGGGTGAGCGCCGCGCATGCCTTCGCGGCCGAAGTGCGGCTCTACGACCGGCTTTTCCGGAAGCCGCAGCCCGAAGGCGCCGCGGACCTCAATCCCGCTTCGAAAAAGATTGTCACGGCGCAGCTCGAGCCGGCGCTGCGCGAGGCGAAGCCGGAGGAACGCTTCCAGTTCGAGCGCCACGGCTACTTCGTCGCCGACCGCATCGACAGCCGGCCGGGCGCGCCGCGCTTCAACCGCGCAGTCACGCTCAGGGATTCCTTCAGCAAATAAAAAACGCGGTCATAATTCCTCGCGCCGCGGTTGCAGTTTTACTACCCTCGCTGCTCATTTCCAGAAAGGCCCGCATGCAATTCCGCATCGGCAAGATCAGCGCGAAGTGCTCTTCTTGCGACAGCACGCAGTTCAAGGCCGATCCAGAGGATTATTCCGGGCCGCTGGCGCGGTTCTACTGCGCGGTCTGCGGCACCGCGATGCAGTATGCGGACCTGATCGCGCAGATCGGGCAGCAAGCCGCGCCGCCTTCGAAGGAAGCCCGCGTCCCCCGGCGAAAGCGCGCTCATTCCAAAGGCGGCACGGTCCGCAGGTAGGCGACGATCGCGTCGAGGTCCGGCTCGGTCATGCGCGCGTACCAGGCGAAGCCCATCGGCGGCAAGAGCTTCCTGCCGCCCTTGCCGACGCCTTGCGTGATTGCACGCTTGATCTCGGCGTCGCTCCAGCCGCCGAGGCCGGAGACCGGATGCGAAGTGATGTTGCGCGACACGCTCACGCCCCACGGCCCTTCGAACTTCTCGCCGCCTTTGCCGAGCCCATTCTTCAGATCGCTGCGCCCGTCCGTGCGCGGCGAGTGGCATTCCATGCAATGGCCGATCGTGACGAGATAGAAGCCGCGCTTCACCGGATCCTTCATGGCGCTCTCCGGCATGGGCTGGTCCGCGCCCGCCGGGATCTCGACGTGCATCTTCGCGACCTTGTACACCGATGCCGGCACCTTGCTGGAAACGGCAGGTAGCGAGCGGACATAGGCCACCACCGCCTCGAGGTCTGACGGCGTGAAGATCTTGTAGTAGGCGTAAGGCATCTGCGGCGAGAGCTGCTGGCCGTTCGGCCGCACGCCGTCGCGAATGGCGCGCAGCACATCGTTGGCGCTCCAGTTGCCGATGCCGGTCTCCCGGTCGGGCGTGATGTTCGCGCCCTTGACCTTGTACTCCGACGTTTCCCAGCTCTGCGGGCCGCCCGCGTGCAGCCGCGCCGTATCGAGCGCGCCGCCCTGCACCCGCGGCGTGTGGCAGTTCCCGCAGGTCAGAATCCCTTCCACCAGGTACTTGCCGCGCTCGAGCGGCGTTTCCGCCGCCGCCGCTCCCGCCGCCATGCTCAACGCAGCGACCAGCCACGTTCCGAAGCAGATCATTTTCCCCTCCCTGTTATTCGACCCTGATGTTAGCTTCCTCCGCCACCTGCGCTATGCTCGCGAGCGAAATGAAAGCCGTTTCCCGGTGGATCGCCGCCCTCGGCGGCATTGGCCTCGCCGCAGCTGCGCTCGCGCAGAACGTCGACCAGGCGTTCCACTCCATCCTCTCTGCACCTGCCGTCATCAAGGCGCTCGCCGACATCAGGGCCGACGACGCGCGCACGTTCGAGGAGCAGAAGACCCTCACCGAGATTCCCTCGCCGCCCTTCAAGGAGCAGGCGCGCGCGGCGTACTACCTGAAGCGCCTGCGCGAGGTGGGCCTGAGCGACGCCTACATCGACCGCGAAGGCAATGTCCTCGGCGCGCGCAAAGGCCGCGGCAGCGGCCCGAAGCTGGCGATCTCCGCCCATCTCGACACCGTCTTCCCCGAGGGCACCGACGTGACAGTGAAGGAAAAGGACGGCCGCTACTACGCGCCCGGCATCGGCGACGACACGCGCGGCCTGGTCGAGCTGCTCGCGGTCCTCCGCGCCATGGACGCCAACGCCCTCTCCACCGTGGGCGACGTGCTCTTCGTCGGCACGGTGGGCGAGGAGGAGCTCGGCGACCTGCGCGGCGTGAAGGCCCTGTTTCGGGACCACCCGGACATCGACGGCTTCATCTCGCTGGACGGCGACCGGATCGGCCGCATCGTCAACCGCGCGACCGGGAGCCACCGCTACGAGGCGATCTTCAAGGGGCCGGGCGGCCACAGCTTCGGCGCCTTCGGCCTGCCGAGCGCGATCCACGCCATGGGACGGGCGATCGCGAAGATCTCGGAGGTGAGGACGCCCTCCTCGCCCAAGACCACATTCACTGTCGGCATCGTGCGCGGCGGCACCTCCGTCAACGCCATCGCCGGCGACGCGCGCATGGGGATCGACATGCGCTCCGACAGCATGGACGAGCTGCTCAAGCTCGAGAAGACCATCCTCGCGCACGTTCGGGACGCGGCCGCGGAAGAGAACAGGCGCTGGAACGCCGACGGCATCACCGTAGAGCTGAAGCTGATCGGCGACCGCCCGGCGGGACGCACGCCCGAGGACTCGAAGATCGTCCACGTCGCCCGTCGCTCGCTCCGCGCGCTCGGCCAGCAAGCGACCCTGGATTCGGCGAGCACGGATTCCAACCTTGCCATGTCCCTCGGCATCCCGGCGGTGACCATCAGCCATGGCGGCGATCACCAAGCCATGCATTCGCTCAACGAATCCTACAAGCCGACCGACGCCTGGCTCGGCCCGCAGAACGCGCTGCTCCTCGTGCTAGGACTAGCAGGCCTCGACGGCGTGAGCCCGCCGCTCCTCGAGGCGCGCAAACCCGGAGGCTCGCGATGAGCGATCCCAAGCCCAAGTGGAAGTACGACGGCGTGCGCGTCGTCCACTCCGACGAGCTCGACATCAACACCCCGCAGACCCCGGGCATGAACCGCGCCGCCGCCATCACCCACGCCCGCGCCGGCGCCGAGAAACTCTGGGCCGGCACCGTCGTCATCCACCCCAAGGCCAAGACCGGCGCCCACCATCATGGCCCGGTAGAGAGCGTGATCTACGTGGTGAGCGGCAAGGCGCGCATGCGCTGGGGCGACAAGCTTGAGTTCGTCGCCGAGGCCGGCCCCGGCGACTTCATCTACGTCCCGCCCTTCGTCCCGCATCAGGAAATCAACGCGAGCGACACGGAGCCGCTCTCCTGCGTCCTATGCCGGAGCGGTCAACAGCCGGTGGTGGTGAACCTGGATATTCCCGTCGTCGAGAAGCCGGAAGAAGTGCACTGGGTGGACAACATTCATCCCGCGCCAAAATCCTAGTCTCTTACGTCAGGGGACAACGCTGCGCATGGAAGCTGGATGGCCAGGCAGTTTGACCAGCTTGCCAGTGTTAGTCACGGTGGTCCCGTCCACCCTGAGAATGGAGATGTCGTCGTCCATGTAGTTTCCGACGTACAGGTACTTGCCATCCGGACTGAATACCGCTCCCTCAGGCAAGCCTCGGACCTCCACTTCGCCTACCTTCGTAACCTTCTTGCCATCGATCTTCAGCACTGCCACCGATCCGTTGCGATTGTAGAAAAACGCTGATTTGGCTGCATTGCTGCCGCGAAGCAGGATGGCCACTGCGATCTCGCCGGTCGGGCTGATGGCGAAGCCCTCCGGCCCGTCGCCGACCACCACCTGGTCAATGACGCGGGGCGGCGTTGCCTCCAGGTCAATTACGCCAACAGTATCTACATTTCCGTCCGCGGAGCCGGAGTTGCCGTTATTCGCCGTGAGGGCGAGTTTTCCATTCGGCGTAATTCCCAAGTTGTAGGGGAAAAGACCCACCAACATGTCGTACTTTGCGTAGGTCACTTTCTCGCCGTCGACCTGCAGCAGAGCGGCCTTGTTGTTGACGTTCTTGGCGGCGAGCGCCCGTTTGCCGTCCGGTGTGAATGCCACGGCCGAAACCTGTTCGCCCATCGCTACGGTGTCCACCACCTTGACCTCTTTTCCGCGAATCGAGAGTACGGAAATAGAGTTATCCGCCCGGTTGGTGACGAGCGCCAGATTCCCCGCACGATTGATTGCCATGCCAGAAGGCTGCCTGCCCCCTTTTACGGTGGAGATTAGCGCGGGTGGGTTCGCCTTCAGGTCGATCACGAAGATGTCGCTTCCGGGAACGCCCTTCCACGCTGCGCCGTCCTGAACCCAGTCCATAGAGTTCGCTACGAGTGCCAGGCTCTCGTCCGGCGTGATGGCCAGATTCACGGGTGGACCGAACACGGAATTCATCAGTGCCAGACTGGCGACGATCCTCGGATTCATGCGGTCGCCGATATCCAAGACGATGACCGCGTCCTTTCCAGGCGGGGAGAGGACCGGTTTCGCGTCGCTATCCCAGAAAACCTTGTTGTCGATGCCGATGATCACGAATTGAGCCGCGGCCGGAGTAACGCTCGCCATCAGACACATCGCCAACGCGACGCTTAATATCGGTCTAAGCGCAAAACCAAGGTTCTTCATGACGTGCTCCCGTTCGGGTCTCAAGACCGGCGGGGTAGTTTACGCCTGAAGCAAGGCCGGGCTCTGGCGGCGGGAGACGCAGGGGGTGTGAAGCGGGTCTACAAGGACATCCGCGTGGCTCCACGCGGGTGATCAATCATCGTGGGCGTCGTTGTCGTCGTCGTCATCGCGGTCGCGCTCTGCTGAGCGCGGTCCGTACTTGAACTTGAACCTGAACGGCTTGGTCTTCGAGCCGTTGGTCAGCGTGCCGCTCACGGTCACCGTTGCGGAGCTCGGAAGCGCTGCCAGTGCGAACGGTTGTGTCGCGCACGCAAACCCCTTGAACGAATTCACCATCACCAGCGCGCTCTTCGTCGTTTCCTGGTTCCCTGCGAGGTCCACCGCGCCGTAGTTGAGCACGAAGACGCCGGTGGTCGGGAACGGGATCGTTCCGCTTGCCGACGCGATGCTCTGGTCCAGCGCGGGATTCGGCGGCTGCTGCCCGAGCACGAAGTGCGCGGACCCGTAGTTGATCTGCGCGACGCCGGAGAGATCGTCGGTTGCCGACAGAAGAACGTCGACATCGTGAGTGTTAAAGCATCTCGTCTGGATCGTCAGGCCGCCCGGCGAAACGGTCAGCGTCGCGTTCGCGGTCATCAACTTCCGCCCCTTGAGCGTTCCAGGCTGCGCGGTAAGCGTCGTCAGCGGCGGAGTCGTGTCGCCCGAGGAACTGATGAACTTGCCGAAGGCACGCGGCAAGCTCCCCACCGTCACCGTCCCCGTCACAGTGTTGCTGGCCGTGGCGATCATCGCGACATTGTTGCTGTTCTGATTCGCCACATAGACGTGGGCGCCGTCGGGCGTCACCGCAACACCAGCCGGGTTGACGCCAACGGTCACCGTCGCCGTCACGGTATTGCTGGCCGTGGCGATCACCGAGACCGTGTTCGCGTTGAAGTTCGCTACATAGACGCGGGTGCCGTCGGGCGTCATCGCAACTCCCTCCGGAGACTGCCCCACCGCCACCGTCGCCGTCACGCTGTTGGTGGCCGTGGCGATCACCGAAACCGTGCTGCCGGAAAAACTCCCCACGTAGACGCGGGCTCCGTCAGGCGTCACCGCGACACCCACCGGGCCGCCCCCCACTGTCACGGTGGCGGTCACGGCGTTGCCGGCGGTGTCGATCACCGAGACCGTGCCGTCACCCTCGTTAGCCACATAGACGCGGGCCCCGTCGGGCGTCACCACAACTCCAGTTGGGCTGACGCCAACCGTCACCGTCGCTGTCACGGTATTGCTTGCCGTGGCGATCACCGAGACGTTGCCGCCGCCCTGGTTCGCCACATAGACGTGGGCGCCGTCGGGCGTCACTGCCACGCCGAATGGGAACAGCCCCACCGGTACGGTCGCGGTCACGGTGTTGCTGGCCGTGTCGATCACCGAGACCGTGCCGTCGAGAACATTCGCCACATAGACGTGCGCCCCGTCGGGCGTCACCGCCACGCCGTTGGGGAAAGTCCCCACCGGCACCGTCGCCGTCACGGTGTTACTCGCCGTGTCGATTACCGAAACCGTGTTGTCGTTGAGATTGGTGATGTAGGCCTGCGGTGTGCCCGCCCATACCACCGGAGAGAGGACCAGCACCCCGAGCAGGAGCGCGAGTCCATGGGTAAATTTAAGGTGTGACATCGGTCGCACAATGAATCCCTCGGCGCGACTCGTCCATGCATTATTTGGATTTATCTGTGTGATCTTTTGTGAGCAACTATCCACGCCAACCCTGCAAGCACCAGCAGTGCAATGAGCCAGCGAATTGCGCTGGCGAGCGTCGCGGCGTCGAGCGTGGGCCAGGGGAATCTGCTCAGGCGCTCCCAGCGCTCGAGGAGCCAGTGCCAGGCGGTGTGACCCACGACCAGCGAGATGATGATCGTGCCGACCCGCTCTGGAACGTAGCGGAAGAGGAAGCTCAACAACGGGACGAGGACGATCAGGACGAGGAGCTGGCCGAGCTCGACGCCGACGTTGAAGGCGAGGAGCGAGGTGATGAGGTGGGAGCCGGCGAACTGCAGGAGCTGCTGCAGGCCGTAGGCGAAGCCGAAGCCGTGCACCAGGCCGAAGGCGAAGGCGATGACCCAGCGCCGCTGCAGGCTGCTGCCGAGGACGTTCTCGGCCGCCATGTAGAAGATCGAGGCCGCGATCAGCAGCTCGATCAGCGGCGGGAACCAGAGCGCGTCCGGACCGTAACCGAGGGCGGTCATGATGAGGGTGATGGAGTGCGCGACGGTGAAGGCGGTGACGATAGCGGCGAGCGGCAGGAAGCGCCGGAACGGGACGACGAGGCAGAGCACGAAGAGAAGGTGGTCGGTGCCCTGCAGGATATGGAGAAAGCCCGAGTACACGAAGCGCAGCGCCGCCTGGTGCCAGCGCGGATCGAGGCGCACGAGGCCGGGGTCGCCGTGCAGGTCGAACGCCCTCGCCTCGCCGCCCGGCGGCAGGAAGCGCAGCACGATGTTGACCTTGATGCCGAGCCGCTCGAGCCGCGGCCGGATCGAGAAGGCGGAGCGCTCGGAGCGGACCGGGTACGCGAGCAGCACGTCCAGCAGCCCCTGGTTCCAGTAGAGCTCGGTGTCGTTGCCGAGGCGCGGCTCCTTGAAATGCGCGAGCGCGCTCTCGTACGCGGCGAAGGAGCGGTCCGACTCGAGCGAGACGCGGGCATCGACCAGCTTCGGCTTGCCGAGCCGCGCGTCGTCCTCGTAAAGCTCGATCTCGCCGGCGAGCCACAGGGTGACCGCGTCGCGCAGCGAGCTGTCGACGCGCGTGAAGTCGAGGAAGCCTCCCTGGCGCTGCGGCACGTCGACGTCGCGCATCGCCTTGAGCGGCACGCGCACCAGCAGTTTCAGCGCCTGGCCTTCGGGCTTGACGAAGGCCAGGATGCGGGCTTCGTCGGGGATGTCGTGCGCCCGCGCGCCCGGCGCGAACGCGAGAAGTGCCGCGGCGAGGATGAAATTGCGATCCAATCGCACCCAGTATTGCAGAGTTTGCATATACTCGGCCCGGTCGCTTCCCGGAGGAGGCACGGATGACGAATCGCAGAGCAGTCGGCGCGGCGTTCGTCGCGCTACTCGCGGTGCTCGGCTGCACGCAGGCGCTCCTCGACCGGCAGGCTAACCAGACGGAGGTCGTGCAGGCCCCGGTGTTCGAAGTCGATCCGCTGTGGCCCAAGCCCCTGCCCAACCACTGGCTGCTCGGCATGACGATCGGCGTCTGGGTCGACGAGCAGGACCACGTCTGGATCATCCATCGCAGCTCGGCCACGCTCAACAACAACGAGAAGGGCCTGGAGCTCAGCCCGCCGACCGGCGAATGCTGCCGCGGCGCGCCGCCGGTGCTGGTGTTCGACCAGGCCGGCAACCTGGTGCGGCACTGGGGCGGCCCGGGACCGGGCTACGAGTGGCCCGAGTCGAACCATGGCATCTTCGTCGACCACAAGGGCAATGTCTGGATCGGCGGCAACGGCGCGAAGGACGCGCAGGTGCTGAAGTTCACCAGGGACGGCAAGTTCCTGCTGCAGGTGGGCAAGTACGGCAGCAACAAAGGCAGCAACGACCTGGAGAACTTCGGCCGCGTGGCGAAGATCTTCGTCGACCCGAAGACCAACGAGGCGTTCGTCGCCGACGGCTACCAGAACAAGCGCGTCGCCGTGCTCGACGCCGACACCGGCAGGATGAAGCGCTACTGGGGCGCCTACGGCAACAAGCCCGACGACGCCAACCTCGGGCCTTACAATCCCGACGCGCCGCCGGCGCAGCAGTTCCGCAACCCGGTGCACTGCTCCGACGTCTCGAACGACGGCCTGGTGTACGTCTGCGACCGGCAGAACGATCGCCTGCAGGTGTTCACGAAGGACGGCAAGTTCATCAAGGAGCAGTGGTATGCGAGGCGCAGCCTGAGCGAAGGCTCGGTCTGGGACGTCGCCTTCTCGCGCGATGCGCAGCAGCGCTACATCTTCATGGCCGACGGCCGCAACCAGAAGGTGCGCATCATCCTGCGCGAGACGCTGGAGGAGCTGACCAGCTTCGGCGACGGCGGCCGCCAGCCCGGCCAGTTCTTCGGCGTGCACAGCATCGCCACCGACTCGAAGGGCAACCTCTACACGACCGAGACCTACGAGGGCAAGCGCCTGCAGAAGTTCGTCTACAAGGGCGTTGGCCCGGTCCGCCGCGGCAGCCAGGGCGTGCCCTGGCCGCGCCCGGGTTAGGGTGGACTGCGCGTCCGAATACCTGTATAACGATACAGTAGGATTCTCAAGCAGCGAGTAGCTGGTCGGGTCGTAGCGGTTCGTACTGTCCTCGTCGGTTGGTTCTCTCCTTGATTTTCCGCAGGGCCTCCTCTCTTCCGATGGCGCCCTTCTTTCCAATCGATATCAAGGAAACAGACATGAGTACAGGTACCGTAAAGTGGTTCAACGACGCCAAGGGCTTCGGCTTCATCACGCCCGATGACGGCAGCAAGGATCTCTTCGTGCACTTCTCGTCCATCCAGGCGAGCGGGTTCAAGACGCTGAAGGAGAACGACAAGGTGCAATACGAGGTCGAGCAGAGCCCCAAGGGCCCTCGCGCCGCCAACATCAAGCCCGTGTAACGGACCGGCGAGGTGAAACCAGGTCCGGTCATCAAAGACATCCGTGCCGCACCTATCCTGCCCCGGGGCCGGGTGGCGAAGTGGAGCAGGGAGCAGATCGACAAGCTCACCACGCTCGAGCTGCGGGCGCTGCTCGCGAACGCGGAGCGGCTCAAGGAGACGGAGATCGCGGCGCTGTGCAACGAGCTGCTCGATGCGCGCCCGCGCGGCCATCCGGTGGTGCGCCGCCACAAGCAGGCAGGCGAAGCACGCCGGCTCGTCACGCGGGGCAAGGCGTTCGAGATGAACGGCGTTCGCTTGCGCAACCGGGTCTGGAGTTGCGGCGGCATACGGGCAGACGGCGCCGTGCTCCTGAGTGTGCGCGCCGAGGATGTACAGCAGGCGGAGGGCGCGAACAGCTGCCTGCTGTGGGCGCCGAACGTCGCCGATTCGCGCCCCTGGTCGGACTCCCCGGGCGGCAAGGAACGGCTGGAGCATTGCCGCATCGCGCTCGAGCGCGGCGCAGCGGAAGGGTTGCTGATCTACGGCAAGCGCGCGGCGGGTGCGCCGCCGGAGGACAAATTGCCCAGGGCGGACCGCGTGGACGCCGAGACCGTCCTCAATCTCCGGGTCGAGAAGCGCGGCGACGAATACTGGGCAAGCTGGACCCCGGCGGAAAAGCGCGTCGTCGTCAACAGCTTCGAATGACCATCCCTACCGTCCCAGGCAGGCGCTTCTCCGTCGGCAAGTACGACATCATCGCCACGCCGATCCCCTACTCCGCTCACATGCTGCGCTACGCTGTATTCCTCAATGGCAAGCGCATCGGGGCGACGGCAAGCCTGCCAAGCGAATCCGATTGCAAGTTCCTCGAAAGTCCGCCCGTCGTTCCCCCGCTCGTCCCTTTTCAATACGTCTACCGGCCCGGGCGCCCGAAGAAAGGCGCCCCTCCCCGCACCAGCGAAGCCGCTCCGCCTCCTCGCGAGGAGCTCCCGCACGGCATGGCGCTTCCGCAGCGAATGGAGGAGCGCTAGCCGCGGCGGGTCAGCGCCGGGCCTGGATCGCCTCGATCTCGTCCATGATACGGTTCATCCGCGCGACGACCGCCCGGTAGGGGGCCGGGCTTGCGAGGTCGACGCCCGCCGCCTTCACCAGCTCGTACGGATAGTCGGAGCCGCCGGCGCTGAGCAGCTCGAGATAGCGCTCGCGCGCCCCCGGCTCGCCTTTGAGCACCGCGTCGGCGAAGAGCGAGCTCGCGGCGATCGACGTGGCGTACTGGAAGACGTAGAACGGCCGGTAGAAGTGCGGGATGTAGGCCCACTCGACGGCGTACAGGTCGTCGATCTTCACTACTCCCTCCTTGTCGCCGTGGTAGCGGCGCAGGATCTCCCGGTAGATCTGCGTCAATTTATCGCCGCTTAGCGGCTCGCCGCGGTCGACGCGGGCGTGAACCTCGCGCTCGAACTCCGCGAACATCGCCTGGCGGAAGAACGTGCCGCGCAGGTTCTCGAGCGCCGTGCCGAGATACAGCAGGCGCTCGTTGTCGCCGGCCGCGTTCCTGAGCACGTGCTCCAGAAGCAGGGCTTCGTTGAAGGTCGAGGCGATCTCGGCGACGAAGATGGCATAGTCCGAGGTGACGAACGGCTGCGCCGCGTTCGACAGGTACGAGTGCATCGCGTGTCCCCATTCGTGCACCAGCGTGGACACCGATTCGTAGTTGTCGTTGTAGTTCATGAGGACAAAGGGGTGCACGTCGTACGCCGCGCCGTCCATGTGAGCGCCCGAGAGCTTGCGCGGCCGCGGATAGACGTCCATCCAGCGGTTCTGCAGGCCGGCGGCCATCGCCGCCACGTAACGCTCGCCGAGCGGCTTCACCGCTTCGAGCATCATCTTCTTGCCCTCATCGATCGGGTACTTGCGCGCGCTGCTCACCAGGGGCGGGTAGATGTCGTAGTAGCGCATCTCGCCCTTGATGCCGAGCAGCCTTGCCCGCAGCCTGAAGTAACGGTGCAGGGTGGGCAGGTTCCTGTTGGTCTCCGCGATCAGGGTTTCGTAGATGGCGGCGGGAATGCGTTCGCGATCGAGCGCGCGCGAGAGGGTGTCCGGGTACTTGCGCAGCTTGGTGTAGATCGCGTCCTTCTTCAGGCTCTCGTGGAAGGTGACGCCGAAAGTGCGCTCGAACTGCTTCCAGGTGCCGAAGAACGCGTCGAAAACCTTCTTGCGGTCGTCGCGGTTCGCCGCTTCCCGGTATTCGGTATAAGCCGATTGGTCGAGCTTCACTTCCTTGCCGTCGGCCAGCCTAAGCGTCGGCCAGGGCATGTCCGCGTTGGCGAGGATCTGGCGGGTCGAGCCCGCCGCCTCCTTCGACAGGGCGAAAGCAGCGACGATGCTCTCGCCGCTGCTGTCGAGCGTGTGGGCGGCCGCGCGCAGGATCCGGTCGAGCGGGTGGCGGTAGATCGCGAGCGATTTCTCCCGCGTGGAGAAGCGCTCGAGCCGGGCCTTGCCCAGGCGCAGGATCTCGGGCCTCACGAATGACGTCGCCTCTTCGAGCCTGGTGCCCAGGATGCGCGTCTTCTCGCTCAGCTCCAGGCTCTCGGGCAAGCCGGTGTCCTCGTCGAAGAGCTCCGAGGCATACACTTCGAGCCTCGCGTAGCGCTTGGTGAAGTCGGCCCTGGCGTCGAGGCAGGCCTTGAGGCGGCGCGCCGACTCGCCCAGCTGCCCGCGGCAGGCAGCGAACTCCTTCAGCTGCGCTTCGAGCCTCGCGGCGTCGTCGGCCCACGCGTTGACCGAAGGATAGAGATCGGCAAGGTTCCAGCGGTCCTCGGGGCGCTCGGCCGCGCCGGGTGCAGCGCTCGCCCAGAGCGCAGCGAGCACGGCCATGCCGCGAAGAGCGGATGAGACCAGGGTTCAACCTTTCAGTGTTTGTTCCAGGGATCGTCTTTCGGATTCAAGAACGTGGAGCCCTGGGGCCCGCTGCCTGACAGTTGGAATATCACCGCAGTCTTGGCACGCTCGTAATGCGGGACATTGGCGCCGATGACGAAGAAGCTGCCGGCGGGGTATTCCCTAAGCTTGGTTTCGTCGAACCTGTCGCCTTCAGCGTACAGGAGCGTGCCAGAGAGCACCGTGACCTGCAGATCCCGCGGATGGGAGTGGGGCATGAACGTCATATCGGGCTTGAACCGCACACGCATGATAAACGGCTCCGGCTTCCCCGGGTCTCCGACGACCATCGCGGTTTCGACAGCACCCGCCAGGCTTTCCGTCCACACAAACTGCTCCGGGGTAATGCTGACCGCCTGTGCATGGCCCAGTGAAATGGCGGCGATGCCCGAGATTGCTCCGCCAAGCAATACAGGAAAAATCAGAGCCGGGTTACCTTGACCAGGAGGCGCGGCTCATCTGCGCGGAATGAAGCGGGAAGGATGGAGCCATGCTTGGCGTCCGCACGTGGGATCTGGGGACCGGATGCGGGCGGTGGACATGCCCTATCACCACGAGCACCGGCATGTAGGGGAAGTACCCTCCGTCCGGATAGCCGTCGTACATCGGCTGTGTTGCAGCGGCATAGTGCTCGTACGCCCCAGCCGGGGCATAGGGCATCGGAGCGCTCATTGGAGGGCGAGCCTGTATGGCCCGCAGGAGCCCGGGATCGGGCGTATAGACCGAGAGGCGCTCCTCCACGACTTGCGTTTTTTCCGCCAGCTTGGCGTTGGCGGGCGGGCTGCTCGAGTAGTTGGTCACCCCTTTCTCATCGACCCACTTGTAGGTTTCGGCGCACAGAGGACGCGCGACGAGGAGGAGAACCACCGCAAGGAGCTTCGGGCTCATGACGGCGGCACCGGCACGACCGGCTGCCAGCCCTCGGGACATTGCTGCACATAGGGGTAATACGCATTCGCGCTCGGGCAGAAATACCAATAGCCCTGTTGCTGCGGAATCGCAGCCGGCGGCGCGTAGTAGCCGGGCGCATAGTCGTAGTAGTAAGGCAGCGGCGGAGGGTAATAAGCGTAGAACGGGATTCCGACGCCGAGGAACACGGCCACGGGCCGGGGTCGAAAGAAATGACTTCCCGGGACGAAACGTCCTCCAGGGATGAAATGACCTCCAGGCACAAAATGCCGGCCGCCTGAGAAATGGGCTCCGGAGTGACCAAACCCCCCCGAGCGCCCGCCGGAGCTGCGCCCAGCGACCGCCGGAACGCTCAGAAGCGCCACCAGCACGACCACCATCGACTTGACCACCAGCTTCATGCTTCGCGCTCTCCAACAACTCGAACAATGATGCGCCGAAAAAATTCCTTTCGAAAGAGAAGCTACGTTCGGAGCTTGCGGCGAGCTTGCGCTCAACGCGCCTGCGGCGGCGTGGCCGGAACGCTCCGCCAGCCCTCCTTGCACTCGGTGACGTAGGGGTAGTAGGCCTTCGCCGAGGCGCAGTAGTACCAGGTGCCCGGGGAACTCGGCGGTGCGGCGCTGCCGGGCGCGGCCGGCGGAGGCGGCGGGCTCTGGCTCGCCACCATCGGCGGCTCGGCCACCGCATAGCCGCCGGGCTGCTGGATGTAATAGACATCGTTGGCGTAGTAATACGGCACGCCGCCGATGTAGACCGTCGAGTAGGCCGGAGGCAGCACGGGCACGAGGACGCCGACCGGCGGCCTCACGACGACGTAGCGCGGGCCCGCCTGCTGGAACCACACGCCGGAGTGGAACCAGAAGCGGCCGCTGCGGAAGTTGACGACCACGTTTCCTGCCGGCAGGACGTCCACCGCATAGCCGACCGCCGGATAGTAATGATTGTGGTGGAAGCGATCGTCGAAGACCCAGTGCGGCGTCTGAAAGCGCTCGCGCTCGTGCTCGCGCCTTTCGCGCCGTTCCTGCGCATGGGCAAGAGACACCGACAGCACCGCCGCCGCGAGGAACGCGGCGGCGAGTCGCACCGGCGCCGGCAGAAATGTCTTCATCATCAGCTCCTTCGAAGTTTCACGGCGATCCTATCCCCCGCCACGCAGGAACTGGGTGAGCATTTGTATCCATTGGTAACATGAATGAATGCAATCGCTCAGCGCTCTCGGCAGCGCCGTCGGCCATCTGCTCAAGGAGCGCCGACAGACTCTTGCGGTCGCGGAATCCGCCGCCGGCGGATTGATCAACGCCGCGCTCGTCGCGGTGCCCGGAGCCTCCGCCTGCTATCTCGGCGGCGGCGTCATCTATACCGGCGCCAGCCGCTCGGCGCTGCTTGGCATCACCGCGCAGGACATGGCCAACCTGCGCTCGGCAATCGAGCCTTACGCGAAGCTGCTCGCGCAGCGCGTGCGGATCAACCTCGGCGCGACGTGGGGCCTGAGCGAAACCGGCGCCAGCGGCCCGACCGGAAACCGCTATGGGGATGCGCCGGGCCACGCCTGCATCGCGGTCAGCGGTCCGGTCGAGGCCGCGATCACTGTCGAGACAGGCAGCTCGGAGCGCGAGGCCAACATGTGGGCCTTCGCGCGCAGAGCGCTCGAGCTGCTGGAATCCTGCCTCCTTTCAATTCGCTGACAAAGGCGACCTGGCGGCAAGAGGCATCGCGATGAGGTTCGCCAGGCGCGGGTCGGCCATCTTCTGCTGCTCGGGCGTCAGCCCTGCATGGAGCGCCTTCGCGGACTGCGCGATGTCCTCGAGCGCGGTGAGGCGGTTGCGCGCCGAGTCGACGATGCGGTCGATGCGCTGCACCAGGCCAAGTTCTGGAGGGCGTAAGCGGCTTTCCCTGGCGACATCGCTCGCGAGCGCCCTCAGCTTCGCGACATAGCTTTCCCAGGCGGGCTCTTGTGATTCGGTGAGCTTGAGGTCCTCGTGGAACTCGTGCAGCGTCACCTCGATCTGGTTGACCCGCGGTTCCTCGCTGCCTTTCTTCTGGTCATCGCCACCGCGCCTGCCGCGCCGGCCGCTGAATTGCGCAAAAGCATTACCCACCAGGGGAAGAGCGATCAATGCAAGCCACTGGCGTCTTTTCATCGGCGGTGCTCGCGCATCTGGTCGAGCTTGGCGCGCTGCTCGGGGGTGAGCACCTGGCGCACGCGCGCCATGCTCTCGGCGCGCAGGACCTCCATGTCGGAGATCGCCTTCGCCTCGGTGTCGGCGATGGCGCGGGCGC
>WNGI01027962.1_pt1 | contig 18604 bp, 14 predicted proteins | sample 5400621 | NCBI WGS metagenome assembly WNGI01 (sample SAMN13153374, study PRJNA577476) | soil metagenome | isolation source: 20 cm soil or saprolite under Garry oak tree replicate 1 | place: USA:California | collected 2016-06-15
CGCGACGAGCAGAGCGGGCTGTACGACCTCCGGGGCCTGGCGCACCGTGCCCGGGAAGTGACCTTGCAAGCGTTTCATCATCGTGCAGGACTGGCGTGCGTGGCGTTCGCGCCCGCAGCCCAGGAGCGGGACCAGTTTGCCCATGTGCTCGCGACCGGGGGCCGGCAGTCGGACGCGATCGGCCGCCTCGGCGCGGCGGAATTCGCGGTCGTTGCGGCGGCGATCGACTCGGAAGGGGCGGTGAAGCTGGCGGAGCGGCTGGCGCGTCTCGATCCGGCCGCGTCGCTGCGGGCGGGCTACGTGGCGGTGGGCAACGTGCGGTATACGCCGCTCGAGCCGCAAAACCTGCTGGCGCACGCGCGCAGCGCGCTGCGGCTCGCGCAGGCCGAGCACGCGGGCGCCTGGATTCGCGGGTTCGAGGAGACACGGACGTGATAGCGTGAACGGGTCACGAGTGCTGCGTCGGCTGGGGGTGCTGCTTGCCCTGACTGTCGTGTACGTCGTGGCCGGCAAGCTCGGGCTGCGGCTGGCGTTCGTGCACGCGAGCGCGACGGGCGTGTGGGCGCCGACGGGGATTACGCTGGCCGCGTTTCTGACGCTGGGATACGAGGTGTGGCCCGCGATCCTGCTGGGTGCGTTTCTCGTCAATCTGACGACGGTCGGCTCGCTGGCGACGTCGGTCGGCATCAGCATCGGCAACACGCTTGAGGGGTTGGTCGGTGCTTACCTGGTGATACGCTTCGCGGCCGGTCGGCGGGCGTTCCTGCGCGCGCCGGACGCGCTGCGCTTCGCGATCGTCGCCGGCTTGATCGCCACCACCATCAGCCCCACCGTGGGCGTCACCACGCTGTCGGTGGCGGGCTTCGCCCGTTGGAGCGACTACGGGTCGATATGGCTGACGTGGTGGCTCGGCGACGCGGTAGGGGCGGTCGTCGTCGGCCCGGCGCTTCTCGTGTGGAGCGCGGATCTGCGGGTCCGCTGGGACGAGGGGCAGTTGCTCGAAGCTGCCGTCCTGCTCGTGTCACTCGTCTTCTCCGCCCTGGTGGTTTTCGGCGGTGTGTCAGCGCCGGGGATCCGGAACTACCCGCTCGAGTTCCTGTGCATGCCCTTCCTGATCTGGGCGGCGTTCCGCTTCGGGCCCCGCGAGGTCGCGACCGCGATTGTCGTGCTATCGGTGATCGCCATCGCGGGCACGGTGCACGGGTTCGGCCCCTTCGTGCGGCAGTCGGAGAACGAATCGGTGCTGCTGCTCCAGGCCTTCATGGGCGTGACGTCCGTGATGTCGATGGCCCTGGCCGTCGTTGTCTCGGAGCACCGGCACGTCGAGGACCAGCTGCGTCGCCTGGCCGTGAGCGACCCGCTCACCGGGCTGGCGAACTATCGCCAGCTGATCGAGGTGCTGGACGGCGAGATCAAACGCTGCCAGCGCACCGGGCGCGGGTTCGCGGTGTTATTCCTCGACCTCGACGGCCTGAAGAAGGTCAACGATCGGCACGGCCACCTGGTGGGAAGCCGGGCACTGGTTCGCGTGGCCGAGGCGATCCGGGCGTCGTCTCGCGTCATCGATACCGGCGTGCGCTACGGCGGCGACGAGTTCGCCCTCATCCTGCCCGAAACGGGGGAAGCGGCGGCATGGCAGGTCGCGACGCGGCTCACCGAGCGGTTGACCCTGGACGGCGAGAAGCCCAAGCTGTCGGTGAGCGTCGGCGTCGCCGTGTATCCTCGCGACGGCGATACGGTGGAGGTGCTGCTCGGCGCAGCCGACCGGCTGCTCTACGAGGCCAAAGGCCACGCCACGGGCAAGTCGGCGCGCCGCTAGAAGTGCTCCCGCGGCGGGCGCGGCGCTCGGTCCCACGCACTCGTCTGCCAGTTGTCCGGGCGCTCCACCGTTCGCAACCACGGCGGCAGCGGCACCGCGAGATACGTGGCGAGGGCCGCCACATAGGGCTCGTACATCCGCCGTAACTCCGCGAGCCGCTCCCCGTCGCGCAGCTGCATGCCGCCCTCCGCCAGGCGCGCCCGCAGCCGCGCCAGCTCCTGCCCCGGCAACCGCTCCGCCGCCGGCGCCGTGGGCGGCGTGCTGAAAACCTGCGCGAGGTCCACAGCCGCGTGCCGGGCCATCGCGAAGGTCAGCTCGGCCTGGTGCATGCACCATCCCTCCAGCCCCACCATGACGAGCGCGCTCGCGTCGAGGATCGTGGTGAGGGCGGCGAGCCACGACTGGTTGTTGTGCTGCGAGCGGAAGTACGCGAGCACCGGGTAGGAGAGGTGGCTCTCGAGCACGTCAGCCGCCCAGTGCTCCCACTCCTGCAACAGCTGCCGCAGCGCGTCGCGCCGCTCCTCGCCCCGGTGCCGCCACACCAGCTCGCCCGCCGTGGGCGGCGAGCCGGCGCGCGCGTCGAGCAGCGAGATGGCTCCTTCTCGACGGGAGAACGCCTGGTAGATGACCGGGAGGTACCCGATGACGATGGCCAGGAACGCGAACCCCATGCCCGCTTCGATCACCGTGAGCGCCTTGGCGAGCGTGGTGCGCGGCACCACGTCGCCCAGGCCGAGCGTGAAGAACGTCGTCCCGCTGAGGTACAGGTCCGCGCCGAAGCTCGGTGCCCCGCCCGCCAGGATCAGCGCCGAGCCCGCTGCCCACTGGAGCATGCCGAACGCGAAGACGATGCCCACCGCCCAGAGGCTCAGGAGGGCGAGCAGCGAGACCGGCCCAAACACGCTGAGAAAGGTCTCCCGGGGCTTCGCGGGGAGCAGCCGCGCGGTCGCCCGCCAGGGCAGCCACGTGCCACGGTAGAACAGTCGTGTGATGCGGAACCGGCGGCTCACGCGCCGCGGCAGGATGATCGTCTCGAAGGCGTCCCGCAGCACCGCCCCGAGCAGCGTCACGCCGATGACCCCGATGACCCATCGCATGCCTGGGAAACCTATCGCGCGGCGCTACCTTTAGGCGATGGCCTTGGTGCTCCGGGCGAGGATCTTGGTCGGCTTCGGCATCGCGCTCCTGCTGCTCGGCGTGGTGTCGTGGTTCTCCTACCAGAACGCAGTCAACACCGTGGCCAGCGCCCGCTGGGTGGCACACACGCGAGAGGTGCTGGAGACGCTCGACGCCCTGGTGGGCCAGGTGGCGAGCTCCGAGGCCGCCTATCGGGACTTTCTCATCTGGGGACAGGAGACGTCGCTCTGGCCCCTGAACGCCGCTTTCCGTGAGGCGCCGCGGTCCATCGGCCGGCTGCGCGTGCTCACGGCCGACGACCCGGGCCAGCAGCAGGCCCTGGGCGAGCTGGCGGAGCTGGTCGCCCAGCGGGTCGCCTGGGGCCAGCAGGTCGTGGACACCCGCCGAGTGAGGGGAGCCGCGGCGGCGGGGCGCTTCGTGAGCGAGAAGCGCAACGTCGCGTTCACCACTGCCTTCCACGATGTCGTCGGTCGCATGCGAACGACCGAGGAGCGGCTTCTGGAGGAGCGCACTGCCGGCCTGAACGCGGTGGGGCGCCGCACCCAGCTGCTGATCGTGGCGGGTACGGCGCTGGGCTTGCTCGTGGCCGTGCTCTGCGGGACGCCGAGGCCCGGTTCCACGCGCTGGTCGAGGGCGTACAGGACTACGCCATCTTCTGGCTCGACCCCGACGGCCGGGTGATGAGCTGGAACGCCAGCGCCGAGCGGCTCAAGCAGTATCGTGCCGAGGAGATCATCGGCGAGCACTTCTCACGCTTCTACACGCCCGAGGATGTGGCAGCCGGCAAGCCGGAGGCGGAGCTCCGCTACGCGACGGCACAAGGGCGGGCGCAGGACGATGGCTGGAGGGTGCGGCGCGACGGATCGCGCTTCTGGGCGAACGTCGTCATTACGGCGCTGCGTGACGCCCGGGGCACGCTGCTCGGTTTCGGCAAGATCACGCGCGACATGACGGAGCGACGGCTGGTCGAGCAAGCGCTGCGCGTCAGCGAGGAAAGGTTCCGCACCGTTTCGGTCACGGCGAACGACGGCATCGTCTCGGCCGACGCCGAGGGAAACATCACCTACTTCAATCCGGGAGCCGAGCGGATCTTCGGGCTTGCGGGCGCCGACGTGACCGGAAGGCCGATCACGGCGCTGATGCCGGAGCGCTTCCACGCCGCGCACACGGCCGGCCTGCGTCGCTATCTTGCGACGGGGGAAGCCCGCGTCGTGGGGAAGACCGTGGAGCTGGTGGGGCAGCGCAAGGATGGAGCCGAGTTTCCCATCGAGCTGTCCCTCGCCGCCTCGCACGTGGGTGACGTGCCGGCGTTCACGGCCATCATCCGGGACATCACCAATCGGAAGCGGAGGGACGAGGAGCTGCGTCAGTACGCGGCCCAGCTCGAGGCGGCGAACGCCGAGCTCGACGCCTTCGCCTACTCGGTATCGCACGATCTCCGGGCGCCGCTACGCGGCATCGACGGCTTCAGCCAGGCGCTCCTGGAGGACTACCAGGCGCGGCTCGACGACACGGGCCGCGGGTATCTGCGGCGCGTGCGGGCCGGGACCCAACGCATGGCGCAGCTGATCGACGACCTCCTGGCACTCTCGCGCGTGACGCGTGCCGAGTTCCGCCGCGAGCGGCTCGATCTGAGCGGCCTCGCGGAGACAACCGCGGCCGAGCTGAGGCGGAGCACTCCCAGGCGCGACGTGGAGTTCGTCATCGCGCCCGGGATCACCGTCGACGGGGACGCGCGCTTGCTCCAGATTGTGCTCGAGAACCTGCTCGGCAACGCCTGGAAGTACACGGGAAAGTGCGCGCGGGCCCGCATTGAATTCGGCGTCAGCCGCCAAGACGGCAAGGTCTCGTACTACGTTCGGGACAACGGCGCCGGATTCGACATGACATACGCGAGCAAGCTGTTCGGCGCGTTTCAGCGCCTGCATACCAGCGGGGAATTCGAAGGCACGGGCATCGGCCTCGCGACGGTGCAGCGGATCGTTCCCCGGCACGGCGGGCGGGTGTGGGCGGAGGGGGCGGTGGGTCAGGGCGCGACATTCTACTTCACACTGTGACAACCATGAGAGACTCGATCATCCTGCTCATCGAAGACAATCCTGACGACGAAGCGCTCACGCGGCGGGCGCTTCAAAAGAACAACGTCACGAACGAGATGGTCGTCGTACACGACGGGCAGGAGGCGCTGGACTACCTTTTCGGCCCGGGCCGGCTCCCGCAACTCATCCTGCTCGACCTCAAGCTCCCCAAGATCGACGGCTTGGAGGTGCTACGCCGTCTGCGGGCCGAGGAGCGCACCAGGTTGCTGCCGGTCGTGGTCCTGACGTCCTCGAATGAGGAGCGCGACCTGGTGAGCAGCTACTCTCTGGGCGCCAACAGCTACGTGCGCAAGCCGGTGGACTTCAAGGAGTTCACGGAAGCCGCCCGGCAGCTGGGGGTGTACTGGCTGCTCCTCAACGAGCCGCCGCCCGAGCGGACGCGACGGTAAGCCTGTGACCGCACGAGCCACGCGCGGCCCCATTGCCGCAGGGGTGCGCGCCCCGGAGTTCGCGCTGCCCAGCACGCCCGACCAGACGGTGTCGCTGAGCGACTTCCGGGGCCGGCCCGTGATCCTCGCGTTCTATCCGGCCGACTGGAGCCCCGTGTGCAGCGACCAGATGGCACTGTACAACGAGATCCTGCCCGAATTCCAGCGTCACGGCGCCGCGCTGCTCGGCATCTCGGTCGACGGGGTTTGGTGCCACCGGGCGTTCGCGGAGAATCGCCGGCTGCACTTCCCCCTGCTCGCCGACTTCGAGCCGAAGGGGGCCGTGTCGCGGGCGTATGGCGTCTACCACGCGGCGGGCGGCACCAGTGAGCGCGCGCTGTTCGTGATCGACCCCGCCGGGGTCGTTCGCTGGAGCTACGTGTCCCCGATGGGCGTGAACCCGGGCGCGGATGGAATCCTGCGAGCGCTCGAGGGGCTCGAGTCCCAGAAGGCCGTGACCTGAGCAAGCAGATCGAGTCTCCAATCCTGGCCGTGCCGGTCGGCGACCACGATCACGCCCAGGGCCCCGCCAACGCTCCGGTGACCCTGGTCGAGTATGGCGACTTCGAGTGTCCTCACTGTCGCCAGGCGTACCCGATCGTGAAGGAGGTGCGCTCTCGTCTGGGATCACGTCTGCGGTTCGTGTTCCGCAACTTTCCCCTGACGAAGTTGCACGAGCACGCCGAGCACGCGGCCGAGGTGGCGGAGGCCGCGGGAGCCCAGAGCAGGTTCTGGGAGATGCACGACCGTCTGTTCGAGCGCCAATTCGCGCTGGAAGACGAGCATCTGATCGAGTACGCCGCTGAGCTCGGGCTCGACGCCGCACGCGTGGCACGGGAGCTCGAGGCGCACACCTACAAGGCCAGGGTGCGGGAGGACTTCATGGGCGGGGTGCGGAGCGGCGTGAACGGCACGCCCACGTTCTTCGTCAACGGCGTCCGGCACGATGACCGCTGGGACGAGGACACCCTGACCGCGGCGCTCCAGCGTGTCGCGCGCTAGTGCGCGACTTCCAGCTCGTCCTGACGCTGCTCGTGGCCGTCGTATTCGTCGGGCTGGCGGCGCGCCGCTTCGCGATCCCCGCGCCCGTGCTGCTCGTCGTGGGCGGGCTCGTGATCGCCCTCATTCCGGGTTTGCCGCGCGTCGAGTTCGAGCCGCGTCTCGTCTTCCTCATCTTCATTCCGCCGCTCTTGTTCCGGGCCTCCCTCCTGGCGTCGTGGCGCGACCTGCGAGCCAACCTCCGGCCGATCCTGCTGCTCAGTGTCGGTCTCGTGGTCTTCACGACGATTGTGGTCGGCGTGGCCGTGCACGCCCTCGTACCCGCCTTGCCCCTCGGCGCGGCCTTCGCGCTTGGCGCCCTCGTGTCACCGCCAGACGCGCCCGCGGCGACCGCCTTCCTGCGCGAGCTCGTCATCCCGCGTCGACTCGCGACGGTCCTGGAAGGAGAGAGCCTGGTGAACGACGCCACGGCGATCGTCGCCTACCGCATGGCGGTCGCCGCCGTCGTGACGGGAACGTTCTCCGTCGGCGCGGCGGGGCTGCGGTTCGCGTGGGTCGGCACCATCGGGGTGGCGGTTGGGCTCGGAGTGGGGTGGTTGATCGCGTGGGCGCGGCGCCGCCTCCACGCGCCTGAAATCGAGGCGACGATCTCGCTGCTCACCCCGTTCGCCGCCTTTCTGTCGGCCGAGGCGGTGCGGGCGTCGGGGGTGCTGTCCGTCGTCGCCACGGGCTTGTACCTCGCCCGGCAGGGGCCGCGCATCCTGGCCCCGGATTCGCGGATGCAGACGGAGGGGATGTGGGGGGTGGTCGGGTTCGTGCTGGAGGGACTCACCTTCATCTTCGTGGGACTCGAGCTGCGCGCCGTGCTGGGCACGCTCGGCGAGTATTCGCGGGGGCAGCTCCTAATTGCGGCCGCGGGGGTGAGCCTGGCCACCATCGGCGCGCGCGTCGCCTGGGTGTTTGTCTCGAGCTACGCTCCGCGCCTGGTGAGTCGAGCGTCGAGGCGGCGCGATCCGTTCATCTCGTGGCGCTACGTGGCGTTCGTCGCATGGGCGGGACTGCGGGGCGCCGATTCCCTCGTGCTGGCCCTCGCGCTGCCCTTCGTGACGGCCACGGGCGCGCCATTCCCGGGCCGCGGCCTGATCATCTTCCTCACCTACACGGTGATCCTGGTGACGCTCGTCGCTCAGGGATTCTCGCTCCGGCCCATCGTCGACTGGCTGGGGATTTGCGACACTGGGGAGACGCGGCGCCTTGAGGAGGCGCATGCGCGCGAGCAGGCGTCGGAAGCCGCGTTGCGCCGCCTCGGGGAGCTCGAGGCCGGGCTCGATGCCGAGACCGTCACGGAGCTGCGGGCGCGTTACGGCCACCGCCGCCGGCGCTATGGGGCTCGGGTGCGCGCCGAGCGCGATGGCACCGAGGAGCAGCTGGCCCGGGGCAGGCGGAGTGCGCTGCGCGAGCTGCTCGAGGCCGAGCGCAAAGCCGTGATCGACCTGCGGGACAAAGGGATGATCGGCGATCACGTGATGCGTAGTGTACAGCGGGATCTCGATCTCGAGGCCGTGCTCGTGGGGTCGCGGTGATCCGACCCCAACGACGCGCTCACTCCGCAGTCTTGTAGAAGTCGCTACACAACAGGCCGTCGCCCGACAGCCACGCCGACTCGCCGCCACACTGGCTTGCACGCCCGCTGCGCGGGTGACACGACTTCCGGTTTCCCTGACTGTTAGCGCTGGGGCACCGGTCGCTTCTGGTACGCGCTTTGCGCGCGCCAGCCTCCAATCCGTCCCCGTCGAGCAGCGGAGATCTTCCCGTCGGCCGCCCGCCCGGTCTGTGGCGAAGGGAGGCTCCTGTGACATCACTCAAGTCGAGAGCAGTGTGGCACGCCGTGTGGTGCGGCGCATTGGCCGTGGGCGCCGCCGGGGCTGACGTCCGTGGGTCGGCGGCTCTCCGCGAAACCGAGCCACCTGGTTCGCGTCTGCGCGGGGACGGAAGGAGGGTGGGGTGCGGATCGGATTCCTGATGGGCCGCTCGTTCACGGACCGGAGCAACATGGCGGCCGTCGTCCGCCTGCTCGAGCAGTGGGGCATTGCCGCGGACCCCGTCCATCTCGGCGACGACTTGATCGACGTGGCCAAGGTGCGCCTGGACTACGACCTGTACGTGCTGAAGGCGCGGAGCGACCTGGCCATGAGCGTGGCGGCGGACCTGCACGGCGCCAGCGCCCCGTTGCTCAATTCGTATCCCGTGTCCTCGCTGTTGCGCGATCGGATCGTGACGTCTCGGACCCTCCGCGCGGCTGGCGTTCCCGTGCCCGAGACGTTCGTGGCGTCGCACGTGAGTCAGCTGTTGCCTGCGCTTGACCGCGGTCCATTAGTCGTCAAGCCCCACCGTCGCGTGCGCAAGCAGGCGATCCAGGTCGTGACGCACGCCGCCGAGTTGGCCGGGCTGGGGCCGATCGAGGAGCCCGTGTTCGCCCAGCGCTACTACCGGCCGGACCGTCCGGAGCGGACGATCTACTCCATCGGAAGCGAGCTGTTCGGCGTGCTCCGGGCCCGAACGCCGCGCCCGTTCATCCCTTCGGCCGAGCTCGCGGGCTTGGCGCGCCGCTGCGGCGCGGCCTTCGGCATCGACCTCTTCGGCGTGGACATCGTCGAAAGCGCAGGCCAGGTCTACGTGGTCGACATGTCGAGCTTTCCGTCTTTCAAGGGAGTGCCGGACGCGTCCCTGCATCTGGCGACGTACGTGCGCGCGGCCGCCGAGCGAGCGATCCGCGGCGAGCCGGTCGTGCCGGCTCGCGCGCCGGATGAAGGGGGTGGCGACCGCGCGGCGGCGCGAGGCTCGACGCTCGACCTTGTGCTCCACGCCTTGTCCACCTCGCCCGCGTCTCCCCAGGAGCTGGACCAGATCCGGAAACTGCTCGACGAAATCCAGTATCGATCGCCGTCTTCGAGACAGTCCGTGTACGGGAGTGTACGTCGTCGACGCGGCGGCCGGCTCGCTGCGGGCGTGTCGTCATCGCCGCGGGTGGCGCTCTACTCCCAGGGCATGGTCGGCTTCGGTCACATTCGGCGCAACGCATCGATCGCGCAGGGCCTGCGTCGGTCCTCGCTGCGGCCGGCGATCGTGCTGATCGCGGAGGCGTGGCAGACGGGCGCCCTCCCGCTGCCCGCGGGTGTGGACTGTGTGACCCTTCCCGCGCTGCGCCGGGAGCCCGATGGCGGCTACAACCCGCGCTTCCTCGTGGATGTCTCGGACGAGGAGGTCATCGCGCTCCGGGGCAAGGTAATCCGTGCGGCCGTGAAGGCGTTCGTACCGGACGTGTTGATCGTGGACCATCTCGCATTGGGCGCGGCGCAGGAGCTCACCCGGACGCTGGCGCGCGCGCGGAAGCGCGGCACCACGCGCTGCGTGCTCGGGTTGCGCGATGTGCTGGAGGATCGGGAGGCGCCGAGCCGCGAGGCGGTCCATCGCCTCTGGTCCGATCCGGCCCGCGTCGCTGCGGTCCGGGAGTACTACGACGCGATCTGGATATACGGGGATCCGGCCGTGTACGACCCCGTCCGGGAGTACGGCCTTCCCGATCGGCTCACGTCGGCCCTGCGCTTCACCGGGTATCTCGACCAGCGTTCGCGCCTCGAACCGGCCGGCGGACGCGCGGCGAGGCTTCCGGTGGACCTGCCGCCCGGTCCGCTGGTCCTGTGTCTCGTGGGCGGGGGGCACGACGGCAGCGCCTTGGCGGAGGCATTTCTCCAGACAGCGCTGCCCCCTGACACGACGGGCGTGCTCGTGACCGGCCCGTGGATGCCCGGCGAGACGAGGCAGCGCATCCTGCGCGAGTTGGACCGACGCTCGATGGGAGGCTACAACACCATCTGCGAAGTGCTCTCCTTCGAGAAACACGCCTTGATCGTGCCGCGCGTGGATCCCGAGCCCGAGCAGTGGATCCGCGCGCAACGCCTGCGCGACATGGGCTTGCTCGACGTACTCCATCCAGCCGAGCTCAGCCCGCAGGCGTTGACCGGGTGGCTGGCGCGCGATCTAGGGCCCCCGCCGGCGAGCCGCAGCCGCGTCGATTTGGGCGGCCTCGCGCGCATCCCGGGCTTGCTGGCGGAGCTGTTGGGCCGTTCCGCCCCCGCGGCGCAGCCGCTCGCCAGACTCCCCGCGTTCGCACCCGAGGCGTCCACGTGACGTCCCCGCGTCCGACCCCGACCGCCACCGTGCTGCTCTATGCCCAGGATCACCAGGGGCTGGGGCATGTCACCCGGACCCTGACGATCGCGCGGCACGTCCTCGCCGCCTACCCCAACCTCGTCGCCTATGTCACGACCAAGTCCCCCGTCGCGGCCAACTTCGCGCTCCCCGAGCGGTGCGACTACATCAAGCTGCCCACGCTGCTGACCGCGGCCGTCGTTCCGCCGACCCCGGCCGAGGAGGAGGCGGCCAAACAACGCTTCCGGAGCATCCGCGGTCAGATTCTGCGCGCCGCCGCGCTCGCGTTGGCCCCGGACCTCGTGCTCGTGGATCACGAGCCGCTCGGCGCCAAAGGCGAGTTTCGTGAGGGTCTGTATGCCCTCAAGGAGCAATACCCGAGCACGAGGTTCGTCTTCGGCCTCCGCGACATCATGGATGATGTCGGCCGGATTCAGGCGCAGTGGCGTGAGTTGGGGGTGTACGACGCTTTGGAGCACCTGTACGACGGCATCGCCGTGTACGGCTCCCCGGCGTTGTACGACGTGGCGGACGCCTACGCGATTCCGGCCGCGGTCCGGCCCAAGCTGCACTACTGCGGGTACGTCGTCCGCGACCTCCCCGCCGTCGACCCACGCGCGCTGCGCCGGCAATTCGGCTTGCCGCCGAACGGCCCCTTGATCGTGGCAACCGTGGGTAGCGGCAGCGACGGGTATCCCGTGTTGGCGGCGGCGCAGGAGGCCGCGGAGCGGCTGCGGGCCGAGGTCCCCGATCTGCACACGGTCATGGTGACGGGACCGTTCATGCCGGCCGAGCAGCAGACGGCGCTGCAGGCGCGGGCGACGGCGGCGTGTCGCGTAGTGCCACAGGCGGACAACTTCCAGCTCATGGCCGCCGCCGACGCAGTCGTGAGCATGGGCGGCTACAACAGCGTGTGCGAGGCTTTGGCGGTCGGGGCACCCCTGGTGATCGTGCCGCGGGCGACGCACAAGATCGAGCAACAGATCCGGGCGGAGACGCTCGCGGCCCGCGGGTTGGCCCGGTGGGTCCATCCCCAGGAGCTGACGGGCCCACGGCTGATCGAGGCGCTGCGCTGGGCGGTACGCTGTGATCGGCGCGCCCACGCGGCGCGCGTGCGCGCGGTTATTCCGTCGTTCGACGGAGCCGCGTGCCTCGTGGCGTACCTCGCCCGCTGGCTCGGGGGTGACTGATGCGCTTCCACTTCGACCCCACTCCCGCACAACGCACCGCCCTCGAGGGGCAGCTGGCCCGGCTGCAGCAGCCGGCGGCGGCGCTGGAGCTGCTCGCCCCGATCCTGGCGCCCGGCTTCGCGCCGGCCCAGGCCCGCTGCACGCTACAGAGCGTTCACTCGGATCGCTTCGTGGTTCAGGTCCGCGTGTGTTCCCGTAGTGGCGAGGAGCGCGTGTACGCGCTGAAAGCGTATGCGGACGACTTCGGCGAGCAGGTGTGGGCGCACGCGCAGCTGCTTGCGGGGCGTCTCCCGCCGCGTCTTCATGGACCGTCTTTGCCCATTCGTTATCTCCCGCAGGAGCGCGTGCTCGTCTTCGACTGGGTCGAGGGGCGGATCCTCAGCAAGATCGTCGACGGGCGCAAGGTGGAGCTGCTGCGCCATGCGGCAGCGGTAGCGGCGGACGTGCATCGCGTGCCGATCGTTCCAGAGCGCCTCACAACCGCGCAGATGCTCGTAGACGAAACGCGGGCGCGCTGCGACAACCTGCGCCCCGGCTGGCCGGGGACGGCGGCCATGGTCGAGCCCCTCCTCACGGAGCTCCACTCGGCGGTGCCCCATCTCGATTCGACCGAGCCGGCGCCGGTCCACGGCGACATGGCGGCTGGGCAGTTTCTCTGGACCGGCGACCGGCTCGTGCTGCTCGACTGGGACATGTTCGGCTATGCCGATCCGGCGTACGACGCCGGCCATTTCATTGCGCAGCTGGAACGACGCTGCGTGCTCGATCGCACGCTCCCGCCCGAGGCCGATCGGTGGCCGCGCTGCTTTCGAGAGGCTTACCTGGCCGCCATGCCGGGGGTCTCGCCGCGCAACGTGTCGTTCTATTGCGCCCTGACGCTCGTGCGGAAGACCTACACGGTATGTCGACGCCAGCCGGCCGAGGGTCCCGAGCAGGCGGAGCGGCTCGCCGCCTGCGCTCGTGCGGCTCTCGCGGAATTGGGATCCCGATGACTGCGGCTGCAGGCGCGGGGATCCGAGACGACGTGCAAGACGTGCTGAGCGCCGCGCTCCGCCAGGTGCACGGCAGCGACGCGTCGCTCAAAGGGTGGGCGGCCCAGCCGCTCACCAAGCACGGCCGGCAGCGCGTGGTCCGCTACGATGTGCAGGCCCGGGCGACGAGTGGTAGGGACGAGGTTTCCTACCAGTGGGTGGGCAAGTTCTACGACCACGACGGGGACGCGCGGCGAGTCGCCGCGGTGCTGCGCGAGCTGGCCGGCAGCGACTGCTGCGTGCGGGGCGGGATGGCGATTCCGCGAGTGCTCACGTACGACGCCTCGCGCCGGCTGCTGCTGCTGACGTATGAAGCGGGGGAGTCGGTGGTCTCGGCGATCGCGCATCGCCGCGGGCCGGTGGTGCCGGCAATCGGACGCGCGTTGGCGGCGTTGCACGCGACCCCGATCTCCTTGAAGGCGATCACGTCTCCCGCCGACGTGCTCGACGACCTGCAACGCCGCGTCGCCGATCTATGTCGCGCGCGACGCCGTGCCCCCCCCCGCCGCGCCGTCATTTCTGCACGGTGACTGCGGCACGGCCAACCTCTTATGGCGGCCCGGCCACCTGGTCCTGCTCGATCTCGACCGCTGTACGCGGGGCGACCCGGCCCTGGACCTGGGCTATCTGCTCACGCAGCTGCGCCGGGTGACGGTGCGCAAGCCGGGCAAGCTCCCGGAGTTCGCGTCGCTGCGGAGGGCGATTCTCGAGACGTACCAGCGCTGGTCTCCACCCGATGCGGCGTTGGCGTCGCGAGTCGCGTGGTACGAGCGGGCGACGCTGGTGGGCAAGATTCACGTTCTGGCTTTCGATCTGACGCGCCATCCTGAAGACGATGCGCGGCGGCAGCGACAGGTCGAAGCGGTCGAGTTGCTGCAATGCCTGGCAAACGCTCGCGATTCCGACTGATTTTCCTGACGCATCTGCGCCAGGTCAAAGGGCGGCTGGCCCTCGCCGCCGTGTGCACGCTGGGGGTCACCACGACCGAGCTGCTCAAGCCGTGGCCCCTCAAGATCGTTCTGGATCACGGCATCCTGGATAAACCGCTGCCACGCTCCCTGCGCGCGCTCCAGGGTCTCGTCGGCGGCGGTCGGGTCGCCATGCTCGTGGAAGCGTCCGCCGCCATCGTCCTCATCGCGCTCGGCAGCGGGTTCTTGTCTTACCTCCAGATCTTCATCACGTCCTCCATCGGGTACGAGACGGTCTACGCATTGCGCCGGGAGCTGTTCGCGCATCTGCAGACGCTGTCGCTGTCCTTCCACAACCGATCGCGATCCGGCGACCTGCTGACCAAGATCGCCGGCGACACCAATACGCTGAAGGATCTCTTCGCGGATTCTTTGCTCAAGTTCACCTCGCAGTTTCTGACGATCGTCGGGATGTTCGCCATCATGTTCGTCGTGAACTGGCGCGTGAGCCTGATCGCGTTGGCGACCATGCCGTTCCTGGGCTTCAGCCTGTTTCACCTGTATCGCAAGACCAAGGCGTCGGTCAAGACGCAGAAGAGGCAGGAGAGCCTGGTCGCTTCCCGCATGAGCGAGGTGCTGTCGGCGATCCCTCTGGTGCAGGCATTCGCGCGCGAGGACCACGAGGTCGCGCAATTCGACGCGGTGACCGCGGCTACCCTGCGCGAGAGCATCCGCGTCGCCCGCCTCGAGGCGGCCGCGACCAGATCGTCGGAGCTGATCACCGCGGTGGGCACGGCGGCAGCGGTGTTGTTCGGGGCCCTGCAGGTCCTGCGCGGCGCGATGCTGCCGGGCGAGCTCGTACTGGTCGTCTCCTATCTGACCAACGTCTATAAGCCGATCAAGACGCTGGCCAAGCTTTCGACCGACTTCTCCAAGGCGATGGCCAGCGCGGACCGTATCTCCGAAGTCCTGGACATCGAGCCGGACATCCAGGACGCCCCGGACGCCGTGGAGGCCGCGGCGTTGCGGGGCGAGATCGTCTTCCAGGGCGTGTCGTTCGACTACGGAGACGGCAAGGACGTGCTGCGGCAGGTCTCCTTCAAGGTGGCCCCCGGGCAGCGCCTGGCCCTCGTGGGAGCGTCGGGCGCCGGCAAGTCCACGATCGTCAGCCTGATCCTGCGTCTCTACGAGCCCCAGGAGGGGGCGATCGTGATCGATGGGGTCGACATCCGCCAGTATCGGCGCGAATCGCTGCGACGCCAGATCGGGCTCGTGCTGCAGCAGTCGTTGCTGTTCGGCGCGACCATCCGGGAGAACATTGCCTACGGCCGTCCTGAGGCGAGCGTGGACGAGATCATCGCGGCGGCCACGGCTGCGAACGCACACGAGTTCATCCGTCAGCTGGAGGACGGGTATGACACCGTCATCGGCGAACGCGGCGCGACGCTGTCGGGCGGACAGCGGCAGCGCATCGCCATCGCGCGCGCGCTGATTCGCGACGCGCCGATCCTCATCCTGGACGAGCCGATGACCGGCCTCGACGTGGAGAGCGAGGCGACGGTGCGCCAGGCGCTCGATCGTCTGATGGCCGGCAAGACGTGCCTCGTGATCACCCACGACCTGCCCTCGACTACGGACGCCGACCTCGTGCTCGTGCTGGAGGAAGGTCGCATCATCGACCGCGGCACGCATGCCGAGCTGATGGCCCGGAGCGGCCGGTACCGGCGCCTGTACGAGCTGAATCTCGGGCAGCCGGCCGATCTGCTCTCGTGAACAAGCCGATGCTTCCGGCGGACGCCGCCTTCCCCCAGCTCGCAATCGCCAGCGATCCGGAACGCATGCTCCAGGTGTTCCGTCGCCATCTCAAGTCGGCAACGGGCAAACGCTTGCATATCGAGGACTGCATCCCCCTGCGTTTCCGGTGCCGCCAATCCACCGCGCGCTGCGTGCTGCAGTACACGTTGCGCGTGATCGAGCCCGCCACAGGTCGCCGCTGGAACCAGGGCGTGACCGCCCTGGTCTATGCGCAGGAGGGGGCCGCCGAGCGGCTGTGGCAGGAGCTCGAGGCCACGAATCCGCAGCAGGGGATCCCGGACGACTGGCTCACGTTTCGACCGGTGGACTTCATTCCCGATCTTCAGATGGTCGTGCAGGTGTTCCCCTACGACCGCAAGCTCGGGACTCTCCGCCTGGTGATGGGCGGAGCGTTGCTCGATCTCGAGCCGCAGCTGCTCGCTCGCTTGTCACCGGGCGAGTGGCGCGTCACCCAGCGCACCATCGAGCCGAGCCGCTACCGGACGGAGCTCGGCGCCGCGCTCACATACAGCCTGCAAGCCCGCGAGCGAGCGACGGGGCAGGTCGCAACGCTGCGGTGCTTCGTGAAGGTGTATCGCAACGAACACGGCCAACACACGTTCGAGCTGCTGCGGTTTCTGGGCCGGCGCGTCGGGCAGCGACCGACGCGCTACTCCGTGGTGTCGCCCATCGCGTATCGCAGCGACCTGCGCACTCTGGTGTTGGAGGAGGCTCCTGGCACCGCGCTACAGCACGTGCTGCGGCAGGGTCAGCCGGCTGCTGCGCTGCGCGCCACGGCTCAGGCCGTGGCGGCGTTCAACCAGGAGGACTTCGGGAGCGCGGGTGTGGCGCGCAGCTCCCTGCAGGTCCAGCTCGAGGAGCTGCGGCGGGCGGCCAGCATCGTCGAGTGGGCGCAGCCCGGGCTTGGCACTGCTGTTCGGACGATCTCCGCCGCGGTCGCGGCCGGTCTGGAGGAGGTGCCGCCCGCGCCGATCCACGGAGACCTGAAGCCCGATCACGTCTTCCTGGCGGGCGACCGGGTGGTCTTCATCGACCTCGATTCGGTCGTCCTGGGCGATCCTGTGCGGGACCCCGCCCATTTCTTCGCGTACGTCGCCGGGCGGGTCGGGCTCGATTCGTTGCCGGCCGCGGAGGCGCGCGCCGCGGCGAGGGTGTTCGCGGCGGAGTACTTCGACCACGTGCCGGCGGCATGGCGCCCGCGCTTCGAACTGCATTGCGCCGGGGCGCTCGTCGAAGTGGCGAGCGCCATCTTCCGGCGGCAGGAAGCGCGCTGGCCGGAGAAGGTGGGTGCGGCCGTGAGGGCCGCACAGGACTGTATCGGGTGACTCAAGTGCGCACGCGACCGTTGCTGCTGCTTCTCGCTCTGGCGCTCCCACTCGCGGCGTCCCGTGGCGCCGCTCAGGTCGGGATGACGACCGACATCATCACCGGCACGGTGACTGGCCCCGATAGCCAGCCGCTGGCCGGAGCGCTCGTGCAAGCCGTCTCGCTCGAGACCCAGGTCTCCCGCAACGCCACGAGCGACGTGCATGGGCGATTCAAAATCGTGTTCCCCGACGGCGGCGGACAATACGACCTCACGGTCCGGTTCATAGGTATGGCCCCGGCCACCCTCAGCGTCGCCCGCCAGGAAGACGAAGACCGGCTGGTCGCGAACGTGCAGCTGGGGGCGTCTGCCGTCCCGCTCGAGGCTGTGACCGTGAGCGCGCGGCGCGGCTCCCGCTTGGCGGAGCGCATGGGATCGGGCGCGGTCGGGCGCACCGTCTCCAGCGACCAGCTGGCGCGTCTGCCGGTCGACCCCCAGGACCTGACGGCGGTCGCAGCCCTCGCGCAGGGCGTCCTCCCTCTGGCGGCCACAGATTCGACGCAGGCAGACTTCTCGGTGGCGGGTCAACGCCCCACCGCGAACGCCATCACGCTCGATGGCGTGTCCCTCGGCGGAGGCAGTGTGCCGCAGGAAGCGATCCGCTCGACCCGCATCGTCACGAACAGCTACGACGCGGCCCGCGGCCAGTTCTCCGGCGGCCTCGTGGCCTCGACGACGCGCGGCGGCAAGAACATCCCGCAGGGGTCGTTCACCTACACGCTGCGCGACCGCTCGCTTGCCTGGGGAGAGGTTACGGCGTCGCCGTTCGGGCAGGGGTACACGCAGAACCACCTGAGCGGCGGCATGGGCGGTCCGCTCGTCCGGAATCGGCTGTTCGTGTTCGGTGCGCTGCAGGGGCGCTGGCGCGGGCAAGCCCTGCCTTCGCTGACGTCGGCGGACCCCGTCACCCTGGCGCGGCTCGGCGTCAGTGCCGATTCCGCTTCTCGCTTCCTGGCGCTGGCCAGCGCGAGCGGCGCGCCGGCGCGGGTCCCCGGCCTCTCGGACGAGCGCACGACCCGCACCGCCGTCGCGTTTCTGCGCTTCGATTGGAAGCCCTCGGAGGCCCAAACGTTCACCCTGCGCCTGGACGGGCGAGACAACGCACAACAACCTACGCGCGTCAGCCCCCTCGGCCTCGTGCCGACAGGGGGTACGCGCACCGAGCGCGGCGGCGGTGTGATGGCGTCACTCACCTCATATGTCGCGGGAAGCCTGATCAACGAGGTGAGGGGCTACCTCTCGGCCGAGCGACGGGATGCCAGCGCGCTCGCCATCATGCCGGCCGGGCGGGTGCAGGTGGCCTCCGATCTCCCGGACGGTCGCAGGGGCGTGGCGACGCTCGACTTCGGCGGTAATGCCAGCCTGCCACAAAGGATCGACAACGTGAGTTTGGAGGTCAGCGAAGAGCTCTCCTGGCTGCCCGGCAGCGGCGCGCACCGCCCCAAGCTCGGCGGTCTCTTGAGCGGTACGGCCCTGGACCAGAACCAGACGCCGAACCAGCTCGGCACGTTCGTCTTCCCGTCGCTCGCCGCGCTCGCCGCCGACAGCCCGGCGAGCTTCACCCGCGTCTTCGCCCCCGTCGTCCGGGGGGGCACCGCGT
>WNGI01007522.1_pt1 | contig 18601 bp, 16 predicted proteins | sample 5400621 | NCBI WGS metagenome assembly WNGI01 (sample SAMN13153374, study PRJNA577476) | soil metagenome | isolation source: 20 cm soil or saprolite under Garry oak tree replicate 1 | place: USA:California | collected 2016-06-15
GCGTACGCAGTTCCTGACGCACTGGAGGTCACCCCGTGTCCGGCAAGCCAGTTCGGACGCAGCCGTGACACAGCGTCATAGGCAGTGGTGACGTCGGCGTGGGCGGCAGCAATTTCATCGCCACTCAGGATCCTCGCCATCCGAGGCCCCACTAGTATGGGCGGGTTGCCGGATGTGCCGCCCCCAGAGCTGCAGCCGAAAATGGCCGCGACCGCAATCATATAAAGATGTCTGTCTGACATTAGCGTCCTCCCAGTTTGTTCTCGACGGTCTATGAAGACTGCGACGAATCCTCCTTTAGCGCCAGCGCCAAATGCCCCTCAGGCGCGACTATCAACCCGATCAGCGCCGAGTTTGGCTGAGCGCGCGGGGACGCTCACTGCCCCTAATGCGAAGATAGCCGATGACGATCCGCGACAGCTCGGCCGCCGTTTCCGGAGCATGCGACAGAAAATCCCCACTCGAGAGCCCGCCGCCCTCCGACATTACCGCGTTCTGGAGAGCGTGGGCGAGCAGCATCACCACGAACCTGATCGCGCGCTCGGGATGCGGATGCCCAATATCCCCTCGGCGATCGCGCAGCAATCGCTCGAACAACTCGAGGCTCCTAAGCCGAAGCTGTTCGGCGTGCGCCCTGAACTCGGCGTCCGCATGAGTCTGAGCGTATAGGAAGAGAGCGCGAATCAGCGGGCGGCGATTCCGGTATCCTTCGATCATCCCCGTGACCAGAGTGGAAACCACCTCGGCGGTCGGAATGCCCTCCCACTTGGCGGGATCAAGCGCGAACTCGTTGGCGGCGAAGGCGTCGGAAAAGAAGCGGTCGTAAACCGCGCTAATCAAAGAATCCTTGTCGGGAAACCGCTTGTAGACATTCCCCACCGACATACCCGCCCGGGCAGCAATGGTCGGAACGGTGGCCGCTTCAAGCCCGGCGGATTCGAGAGTTTGCTCGGCTGCGGCGAGCAACCGCTCCAGGCTGTTTCGGCCTCGTTCCTGAACCGTTGGAAGCGCCTCGGCGTTCCTCATAAGTGAATTATAGTTCACCCAAAGGTGAATAACAATTCATCTTATGCGCCACTCTGTCTAACTGCTTACCTCACCGGTATTTGGAGTCTGTGAGCGTTACGCCTGTATAGAAGCTCCAGGCGACCGGCTGCAAAGCTGAGAGCTCCCCGCTTTGGTTTTGTGGATGCCAATTCTCCCCGCGATCCCCCCGCCGAGTTGTCGGGCAACCTGGTCGCCTCCCATGCAGTTAAGAGCCAGCGTCCGTCCCGCCGCACATAAACTTCAGTAAACCGAATCCCGAAGCTCGAGACTCCCGCTCCGCTCCTCACCCGCATCTGCGACCGTCCGGTCGACAGCGCCAGCCCATTGTATACCCTCACCTTCACCTCACTCGGCGCTATCGATTCGTATACGAGCGTCTGCTTCTTGATCAACTGCGACCTCGACTGGAGGTCGCCGCCGGTGTGGATGTAGTCCAACTCGTCATCCAGCAGAGTGTCGAGCGCGACGACGTCCTGCTTCATCATCGCCTCGAACCGCTGGCGCTGAGCTAGCCGCACTTCGCTCTCGGCCGCGAGGCGCCGTATCGCCTTGCTCGCTGGGGGCGTACACGCGATCGCAAAAACGAGCGGGAGAAGCCGCGTCGCCGTGCGCACGAGCGGTAACCGGCTGCTACCAGGTCCTGGCGTCGATCGCTCCCGAGCTAAGCTGCATCCCGTACGTCGGCATTATCTCCCTCCAAGCTTTGCGAGCGCCGTCCTGATCAATTCTGTAGCTGGCTTGCCGCCTCCGCCAGCATCGAGAGCGGCGCGTACCCCGCGTTCCGCGTCGGCAGCCGAATACCCCAGCGAAACCAGAGCTCGCAAAGCGTCATCAGCGGCGGCGCTCGCCGGAGCGGCGGATGTACCGGTCGTCTCGCCGAGCCCATCGAGCTTGTCGGCAAGATCGAGAATCAGACGCTCGGCCTTCTTGCGGCCGACGCGGGGAACGCTCTGCAGCGTCGGGATGTCCTTCTCGCGAATTGCCCTAATGAGCCGGGTGGCCGAGAGCGCCGACAACATCCCGATCGCAAGCGAGGGCCCCACCCCGTTCGCCGTGAGCAGCTTCTCGAACAGCCGCTTCTCGAACACGCTGACGAATCCGAACAGCTGCCAGGAATCTTCTTTCACTACCAGCGAAGTGTGCAGCGCCACAATTTCGCCCACACGTGGAAGGGTCTCATATACGCCCAACGGAATCTTCAGCTCGTAGGCAACTCCTCCGCTCGTCATCACCTCGAGCGAATCCAGATCCTTGGCGACCAGCTTTCCTTCGACGCGCCCGATCAACGCTCTGCTCTACCCAGATCCGCCGGCGAGCGAAGCACCGTCGACGAGGGGAATCGAATCGATTCGATCTTCGGCAGGTTGGGCATCAACGCGAACGCCAGCGCCGCCGCCACCCCGTCCGACGCATCGCTCGGCTGCGGCGCCGATTTCAATCGCAGCAGACGCATCACCATGAACTGAATCTGAACCTTGGTCGCCGCGCCGGTGCCGGCCACCGCTTTCTTGATCTCCGCCGGCGGATACTCGTGGATCTCCATCCCGGCGTGCGCTCCCGCCAGAAGAATCACCCCGCGCGCGTGGCCGAGCACTACGGTCGTTCGCACGTTCCGGGCGTAGAAGATGTCTTCGATTGCGAGAACGGTGGGCTGATGACGGCGGATCAGTTCGAGGATTCCGTCGTGGATTTCAGCCAGGCGCCGCGCCAATTCATCACGCGGCTTCGTGCGGATCACGCCACACTCGACGAGCGTGAGCGGATTACGCCCTTCCTTCCGAACTATGCCGTAGCCGGTGACCGCCGTGCCGGGATCGATCCCGAGTATTACGACGGGTTGGGCATCACGCACCGGACATTTGCTCGACGTCCATGTCGAAATTCGCGGATACCTTCTGCACGTCGTCCAGGTCCTCGAGCTCGTCGAGCAGCTTGATCAGCGACTCGGCGTTCTTCCCCTCGACGCGCACCGTCGACTTCGGAATGAACGCGACCTCCGCCTCGGCGATCTCCACTCCCTTTTTCTTGATCGCATCCTCCACCGCGTGCAGGCCGTGCGGATCGGTGGTCACGATGTACTGCTCACCCTCCGCCCTGAAATCCTCGGCGCCGCTGTCGAGCGCGATCTCGAGCACGCTGTCTTCCTCGTATTTGGCGGCGTCGATGTAGATCTGGCCCTTTCGATCGAACAGATACGACACCGAGTGCGGCGGCCCGAGGTTGCCGCCGAGTCGCGTCAGCCGGTGCCGGATTTCGGCGACCGTGCGCGTCGGATTGTCGCTCAGGGCCGAGATCAGGATCGCAACTCCGCCCGGACCGTAGCCTTCGTACGTCACCTCGACGTAATGAACTCCCTCGAGTTCGCCTGTCCCCTTCTTGATCGCGCGCTCGATGTTCTCCTTGGGCATCGACCCCGCTTTGGCCGCATCAATCGCTGTTCGGAGCCGCGGGTTATGCGCGGGATCGCCCCCGGCAAGCTTCGCTGCCATCGTGATCTCGCGAATGAGCTTGGTGAACTGCGCGCCGCGCTTGGCGTCGGTCGCAGCTTTGTAGTGCTTGATCTGCTTCCATTTGCTATGGCCGGCCATATCAGCTCGGTTGAGTTTGTGTCATTGTGTGTCGCGCGTGCGTGGGCGGCGATGCGGACAGCTCGTTCAGCAGTACCGCCAGTTCACCGCGTGATGCCTCATCTAACTGCGCGGAAGCGGCTTTCACAAGATCCGTGAAGGCGATCGCGCAGCGCGCCCGGTCCAATCCGTTCAGGGCGCCGAAGATGCCGAACGCCGTCGACCTGATTCCGCTGGGAATCGACAGGGACGATAACCATTGCTTCGTATTCTCGGTCCGCTCGAGCACGAGCTCCCGCGACAGCTCGTACGGAGGCAGGATTCCGGCACAAAGACGCGCCAATTGCAGGCACGCGACCAGAGTTTCCCGATCTCCGCCAAGCGATGCCCGCCCGGACAGCGTAGTTAGCGCACGGAATCGAAAAACGGGGGTGGCGAGGGTGTAACGGGGCATCTGGCCAAGCACCCTCCGAATCTAGGCACGGACTCCACCCGCGGCTACATTCCGATGTATGGCCGTTCCGGTCCTGAACCCCCCAAAATCGATACTGTGGGTGGACGACGAAGGTGAGCTTCTGGAGCCTCACCGCATCTTCCTTCGCTCCAAAGGCTATACCGTAGAGTGGGCGTCCAACGCCGACGACGCGATCGAGCTGCTAAGGCGTCGTCCGTTCGACATCCTGCTCCTCGACGAACAGATGCCCGGCAAGCGTGGGCTGGAGGTCTATCGCGACGTGCGCGAGATCGCGCCGACGCTGCCCGTCGTGATGGTCACGAAGAGCGAGGAAGATTCGACGCTCAAGGAAGCGATCGGCGTCAACGTCCGCGATTATCTGGTCAAGCCGATCAATCCGCGTCAGGTGCTGACCGTCGTGACGAGGATTCTCGAAGGCCCGCGCATCCGCCAGCAGGCGATCGCGCGCAGTTTCGTCGAGCGGTTCCGCGCGATCGAGCTGGAACGAGACCACAATCTCGACTGGCGCGGCTGGATCGACCGCTACGACGAGCTGATGCGCTGGGATGTGGACCTCGCCGCCGCCGGGGAGATGGGACTCTACGAGTCGCTTCAGGGGCTCTATCCGGACATGCATCGCGAGTTCGCGGCGTACATGAAGAACCATTACCCGGAGTGGTTGAAGAATCTCCAAGGGAACAGGCCTCCTCTCTCGATAGATATTGTCGCCGAGTTCCTGATGCCTATTCTCGAGCGCGACAAGGCGGCGGTGTTCATCGTCGTCGACTGTTTGCGCCTCGACCAGTGGCGCGTGCTTGAGCCGTTGCTTGCTCCGTTTTTCGATGTCGAGACGACGCACTACTACGCGGTGCTTCCGACGGCGACGCCGTATTCACGGAATTCGCTCTTCAGCGGACTCTTTCCCGGCGAGATCGCGGCGCGTCTTCCCGACTGGTGGGGGAACGCGGATCGTGAGGACGAGTCACTCAACGCGCACGAGCGCGAGCTGCTGGAGTCGCATCTCGAGGAGCTATGCGGCAAGACCCCGGTTCGTTACCAGAAAATCTCGACGTCCGCCAACTCCGATGAGCTTGAGCGGCACCTCGGCACCGCGATCGGACCCGAGGGAGTAAGCGCTTTCGTGTTCAACTTCGTCGACCTTTTGACTCACGGGCGGAGCGAGTCGCAAATACTGTATGAAGTTGCGCGGGATGAAATCGCCCTTCGACAGATTACCCGGCAATGGTTTCAGCGGTCAGCGCTGTTCAGCGTTCTGAAGGAAGCAGCGCGCCGAAAGATCTCCGTTCTCCTTACCACGGACCACGGCTCGATCCACTGCAACACTCCCGCGACCGTTTACGCCAAGCGCGACGCGAGCGCCAATCTGCGATACAAGTTCGGCGAGGACCTGCGCGCCGAGCGTCCGGAGCAGGCGCTGCTGTTTTCGAACGAGGACATGCTGCGGCTGCCGCGCCGCGGTGCCGGTGGCAACACACTGCTCGCCACGAATGATTGTTTCTTCGTCTACCCGACGAAGTTGCGCGAGTACCAGAGCAGGTATCGCGGATCGTTCCTCCACGGGGGCGTGACGCCGGAAGAAGTAATTCTCCCGCTGGCGCTGCTCACTCCGCGCCGGTAGATCGGTTGCGGGAAGAGGGAAGCGAAGCGGTAACAGCGCACCAACTTCGCCAGCCGGCCCAAACTGTGATCCAGTGAACACGCCAGTCTATAAGAAGCTGCTCCCGTATCTGCGCCCGCACGCCTGGCGCATGGCAATCACTATCGTCGCCAACCTTGTGGCAGCGCTGCTCGACGGCTTCGCGATCGCGCTGCTGATCCCATTCCTCAACATCCTGTTCCACCAGCCGTCGACGTCACTCAAGTCCGGTTGGGTGTCGAAGCTCCTCAACGCGACGGTCGGGAGCCAGATCATTCCCGGCAACGAGATGCGCTCGCTGCGCAATGTCATTCTGCTCGTGATGGCGTCGGTGCTGCTCAAGAATCTGCTGGTGTGGATAGCGGGCCAGTTCGGCGCAACGCTCCAGGAGTACGTGACGCGGGACCTGCGCAACGCCGTCTATCGGCACCTCGCGCATCTTCCACTCGGCTACTTCACGCAGATGAAGGCCGGGCAGATTCTGTCTCGGGTGATCAACGACACCTTCGAGACGCGACTGATTCTTACGCAGATCGTGACGCAGTCGCTCCAAAGCGCATCGCTCGTCGTCGTCTACATCGCGATCCTGTTCAGCATCTCGTGGAAGTTGACACTGATCGCGCTCATCATCCTGCCGCTGCTGGGAGTTTCGTTGCAGCCCATGCTCAAGAGGTTGCGAAAGGGCAATCTCCGTCGGGGCAACGTCCATGGCGAAATGACGAGCGTGCTTCAGGAGACGATCAGCGGCATCCGCCTGGTGAAGGCGTCGGGCACCGAGAATTACGAGGAATCGCGATTTGCCGACGGGAGCAACAAGTACGCGCGCAGCAGCCTCAAGATGACGCGTCTCGCGCTGGTGGCGCCGCCCGTTACCGAGATAATCGGAACCCTGATTGCGGTGCTCGTGCTCTGGATCGGAGCGTGGCAGGTGTTGCAGAGTGGAACGATGACCGGAGCTACGCTGCTCGCATTCCTGACACTGGTTCTCCGCCTCCTTCAGCCGTTGAAGCAGCTGTCTCAGATGCGCACCACGGCTCAATCGTCGCTCGCATCCGCCGAAAGATTGTTCGAGATCCTTGATTCACCGGCTGAGTTTCAACGTGATCCGGGCACGAGGGAGAAAGCGGCGTTCGAGCGCGATCTCCGGTTCGAAAACGTCACGTTTGCCTACGAAGACGCGCCCGTTCTCTCCGGCATCGATCTTATTGCCCGCAAAGGGGAAGTGGTCGCACTCGTTGGCCCGAGCGGCTCGGGGAAAAGCACGCTCGTCGATCTGATTCCGCGATTCTACGAGCCTGGCAAGGGAAGAATCCTGCTCGACGGAATCGACACCCGTGAGATCAAGCTCCCTGCGCTCCGTGCATTGACCGGAATCGTGAGCCAGGAGACGGTTCTCTTCCATGACACAGTGCGCAACAACATCGCTTACGGCGCGCCGAACAAATACTCGCAGACTCAGATCGAAGCCGCGGCGAGGGCGGCCAACGCACACGAGTTCATCATCGAGCTGCCGCAGGGTTACGACACGATGCTCGGCGAGCGGGGGACCCGGCTTTCGGGCGGCCAGAGGCAGAGATTGGCGATTGCACGGGCCTTGCTCAGTGACCCGCCAATCCTCATTCTCGATGAAGCCACCTCCGCTCTCGATACCGAATCGGAGCGATTGGTGCAGGAAGCAGTCGACCGGCTATTACAGGGAAGGACGGTGTTCGTGATCGCGCACAGGCTCTCGACGGTCACGCACGCAGATCAGATCATCGTTCTCGATCGTGGAGAGATCGTCGAGCGGGGAACGCACGCCGAATTGCTGGCGAAGCGAGGCGCGTACTCCCGGCTCTATACATTGCAGTTCGGCGAAGGAAATGGAGACGTCGATGACGCGGCGGAATCCGCTCCCAACCGAATGGCTCCTTCAGCAGGGTAAGTAAAAGAGTGCACGTTCTATTTCTTCATTCTGCCCGCGAATGGTCGGGCACAGCCCGTCTCTTCGCGAGAGCGGGCCGTGGCATCTCCGAGCGGGGCGCGAAGGTAACGTTTCTCGTGGCGCCTGACAGCAACGTCCATCTGGCGGTGTCGCCGCGTCGCGATCCGGGACAGGCGCGCCATACACCCATTCCCGAGCCATTCGAGATCATTCCGTTCTCAACCGAGGGCCTGTTCTTCTCAGCGGCGCGGCGACTGAAAAGCTTTTTTCGCCGTTGGGACGCGGACGCCGTCTTCGTCACCACCGATCGCGAGCACCTGATCGCCGCGACCGCCTGTTGGATGGCCAGGAATGGGTCGATAGTGCGCTGGACTCCCGCCGGTAAGAAGCTCGAGATGACTTTGTCGGGGCGTTGGGCTGCCCGTCTCACCAAAACGTCGTATCTCTTCGCTAGCGAGACGGATCGTCGTGTCGCGGACATACCGAAGAACGCAATCGACTCGACGGTGGCCGAGATCGGAGTCGATGTCTCGACCTATCCGGCAAATGGCGCCAAGCCTCCGGCCGCCGAGGAGCTGGCGGCGAGCGATCAGAAGCAGGCGGAGCCGCTCAAGTACATCGTCTGCGTTTACGATCCCACTTCGCGCGGCCGCGCCGCGACGGCGATCCGCACTATGTCGATGCTATCGCCGCGGCATCCAAATCTGCGGCTGATGATCGTGGGGCCGGGCTCGGACGACGAGGATCTGAGGATGCAGGCCGCTGCGCTGCGGGTGCTGCACCTGGTGAGCTTCCTGGGCGAGCGAGACGATGTGATCAGCCTGATGCAGGATGCCCATCTGGGCTGGGTCGTCGCCGACGCGGATACCGCGGCCTACGGCATCCTCGATCTGATGGCGCTCGGCATTCCGACCGTGGCGAGCGACGACGGCGTCGCGCAGCGATACATAGCGAACGGAATCAGTGGCGCGCTCTATCCGCCTGACGATTCCGCATCAACCGCGGCTACCGTTGCCGGGATGCTGACGAGTGAGGATGCGCGCGAGACGATGGGGAAAGCTGCGCGCACGCGGGTGGCGAGGGAGTTTCCGGAGAGCGAGATGATCGAAGGGTTCGACCGCGCGGCCAACAACGCGCGCACTAAGGGCCGACACCAGGGGTGACTCCCTCCAACCGCGGCTCCTCCGACGTAACGGCGGTGATCGCGGCTCACGATGAATCCGCGAACATAGAAGCCTGCGTCGCGAGCGTCGAATGGGCTCGCGAGGTGATCGTCGTCGAAAACGATTCCCTGGACGACACAATCGATCGCGCGCGCGGCGCCGGCGCGACGGTGATCAGCCCGAAGTTCACGACAATTGGAGCAGCCCGTAATAACGGGATTAGCCGGGCCAAGACGCCGTGGATCCTTGTACTCGATGCGGACGAGCGCTGTACGCCTGAGCTTGCGGAGGAGATCGGCCAGATCGTTTCCAAGCCCGGCGACGCGTCAGCCTATCGCGTTCCACGCCGCAATTTCTTTCTCGGCAAGGAGATACGTCACGGAGGGTGGGGCAGCGACAAACCAATCCGTCTGTTCAGGCGCGAGCTGCGCTACAACGCCAACCTCGTACACGAACACGTCGATGTGACGAACGGGGAGGTTGGGGAAGTCAAAAGTAAACTCCTTCATTACACATACATTTCTCTGGATCAGTACTTTGAGAAGTTCGACAGGTACAGCCGGTGGTGGGCGGAGCAGAACTTTGCCAGGGGACGTCGTGGCACGGCCAGCGCCGTTTTCTTCAAGCCGCCGGCGAGGTTCGTGAGCATGTACGTCCTGAAGGGCGGATTTCGCGATGGCGCTCGCGGGCTTGTCCTCGCCTCCCTGGGGGCGGCGAGCGTAATGGCCAAGTACGCGCGACTCTGGGAACGATCGACTCGTCATGAACGCTGAGGATCCACACGAGACTTGAGAGTCCTCATCATCGGCAGCAATCAGCGGTGGCGGATGGAGAAGTGCACCGAGCGTGCTCTCAAGAGGGACGGTCACAAGACGCTATTGATCGACGACAAGCGTGCCAACCGCATCATCGGCCGCAAGCTCACGCAGAGGTGGGCGTTGTCGAACGCTCGCCGGTTCAAGCCGGATTTTGTGTTCCTTGGCAAATGCCACGGTCTCGATCTCGATACGGTGGCGACGATCATCAATGGCAAGCCGAACTCGATGTGGTACCACGACCCGCAGTGGTACAAGAGCACGTACCGCCCGGAAGTCGCACACATCGTGGCCGTCGGAAAGCTGACGCAGACTTTTTTTGTATCCGGCTTCGACGCGGAATGGAGAGCGCTCGGACTCCCGGCAAAATTTCTTCCGTCGGCCGCCGACCGCGAGATCAAACCAGTCCCCCCGAAGAAGCAGTATCACTCGGACGTCAGCTTCATCGGCACTGGATACGATCCCTCGCGAGCTCAGTTCCTGCTGAAAGTGGCGAAGAAGTACGACATCAAGGTTTGGGGTAAAGGCTGGGAGAAGTGGCGGAAGCCGCTCAATTGGAAGGGACGTCCCGTGGAGGGAAAAGACTTCGCGGCGGTCTGTTCCAGCTCCAGCATCTCGCTCGGAATCAATCCTGATCGCGCGAAGGGTGGCAGCACCTATACGTCGGACCGAACATGGATGGTGATCATGGCCGGAGGCTTCTACCTCGGACACGGAACTCCCGGCCTCACTCAAATGCTCCGCGAGGGTGACCACTGCGCCTGGTACAAGGACATCGATTCCTGCCTCACCAAGATCGGCTACTACCTCGAGAACTCGGCAGCGCGCGAGCGCATCAGGCGCGAGGGGCAGGTGTTCGTGCGCGAACACCACACGTTCGACCAGCGAATTCAGAATCTGCTTTCCGGCGAAGCCTTTGTGAATCCGTTAGCATAAGGTAGTGACCTCGCCGACCGCCCAAAGAAACCGTGTTCCCGCGAAAGTAGCGCCGGCGCTGAAGAAACCGGGCAAGCTCTCACGCAAACCCACGCTCGCGCACCGCGCCGAGTACTACACGATGCGCGCGACGATCGGTGCGTTGCGGGCACTGAGCTGGGACGCCGCCTGCAGCTTCGGCGAAAGACTTGGCGCGCTTGGCTACCGTCCGCTTGGAATTCGGAAGCGCGTGGTGGAACGACAGATCGCCGCGGCGTTCCCCGATCTGGGACCAGAAGCCGTCGTGAACCTTGCCCGGGAATCCTATCAACATCTTGGCCGCACTTTTATCGAGACGGCACTGCTCGACAAGTTGGGGAAGGACGGACTGCAGAAGCTGGTGGAGACCGTCGAGGGTTGGGAGGAGATCGATGACGTCATGTCTAAGGGGAAGGGCGCCGTCATGGTCACCGGTCATATTGGCAATTGGGAGCTCGCGGGCGCGTACGTAGCCGCGCGCGGAATTCCCCTCGACGCGATCGTGCGCGGGATGGCCACGCGCTCGCTCCGCGCTGGTCGGGCGGTCGCGTTCGTCGCCGACCAGGGCGTGATGGGGTTGGCTTCAACGTTTGTTCCGTTTTTTGGACGCCCCGCCAAAACCCCCCGCGGCGCGGCGGTATTCGCCTTGCGATTCGAGGTGCCGGTGATCTTCGTGGTTGCCCTCCGGAAGCCGAATGGGCGCTATCGCATCGTCGTCGAGCGAATCGAGGCCCGGCGTACGGGCGACATGGATCGCGACGTCGATGCGATCGTCACGAATTTCACCGAGCATCTGGAGAAATGGGTTCGGGCCGTACCGGCGCAGTACTTCTGGCAGCACCGTAGATGGAGACGACAGCCGCCGGACACGCCGCCCGAGCTGCGAGATCCGTCGGCGTAACCAAACGGGAGGACGATGCTGGATCCCAAACAGCGGGCGAGGTTCCTGCGCGACAATCGCGCGCGTCTCGGAATCGGGATCGTCATCGTCATGGCTCTGGCCGCGGCTCTGGCGCCGCTCATTGCGCGGCAGAGTCCGATTACCATCGATCTTCTCCACATCCTCGAACGTCCATCGGGGCACCACTGGCTCGGTACCGACATCCAGGGCCGCGACATCTGGTCGCGACTTGTCTTTGGTGCGCGCGTCTCGCTGACTGTTGGCCTCATCTCGCAGGGGATCGCCCTCACCCTCGGCGTGACGATGGGCCTGCTGGCGGGCTTCTATGGCAAGTGGGTCGATGAGATCGTCATGCGTCTCGCCGACGTGACGCTTGCATTTCCGACCCTGCTCTTGTTGATCGCGATGGTGGCGGCGCTTCAGCCGTCGGAAGGAGTGGTCTTCGCAACCATTGGCATTGTTGGCTGGGCCGGAATGGCGCGCATAGTTCGCGGCCAGGTTCTCGTCGTCCGGCAGCTCGAGTACATCCAGGCGATCAGGGCGCTCGGCGCCGGCGATCTCCGGATCATGGCTCAGCACGTCTTGCCGAACGTTATCGCTCCCGTCGTGATCGCGGCGACGCTCGGCGTCGCGGGGGCGATCATGGCCGAGGCCGCGCTCTCATTCCTCGGCCTCGGTGTTCCGCCACCGGCGCCGAGCTGGGGGTCGATGATTGCAGATGGTCGCGATCTGGATCAGCTTCGACGCGCTCCGTGGACGTCGGTCTTCCCCGGTGTGGCGATCGGCGCCGCGGTGCTTGGATTCAATCTGCTGGGCGACGCATTGCGTGACGCGCTCGACCCGCGACAGTACTACCGAGCGAAGAAGGAAGGAGACGCCTGAGCTTAAGCTCGGGAATATTATTTCCTTTGGGGGCTCAGGGAGAGCTATATATCTGCAGCTCTAACGGAGGGGTCAATCATCGCGAGACCGGTCAATCCAACCGGCTCGTAGACGTCGCAGAGTAGGCATTCACCTCAACACGGGGATGACCATGCTGTATCCGACTTCGATACAAGCACTTGTTCAGGCTGCTACTCCTCCTTCTTTCACCGAAACGCTGATGGCGTCGTTCCGCGACGCGTTTTCGATGATCCTGGGCGCGATTCCACGGATCCTCGGGTTCATCGTCGTCGTGGCAATCGGCTGGTTTGTCTCATCGATTCTCGCGCGAGCCGTGATGGGACTCTTGAAGGCGATCCGTTTCGACGAGCTGATGCAGAAATCGGGGCTCTCCGAGTTTACCAACAAAATGGGGACGGGCACCGACGCGGCGGGAATTGTCGCCGGTCTGGTGAAATGGCTCGTACGGATCGTCGTTCTACTCGTGGCGTTCGACGTGCTCGGCTTGCCCGCGGTTTCGGATGTGATGCGGCAGCTGCTGCTCTGGCTTCCGAATCTTGTGGTCGCGATCTTCGTTCTCTTCATCGGCGGGATCGCGGCGCGCGCGCTCGGCAACATCGTGCGCGGGGCGACAGCGGAGGGCGGGTTCACCAATCCCGAGACGCTGGCAAACGTCACCCGGACGACGGTTTGGGCCTTTGCGATTGTCGTAGCGATCAATCAGCTGGGAATCGCGACGAATCTGATCAACACGCTATTCACTGGATTCGTGGGAGCGCTGGCAGTTGCGCTTGGTCTGGCGTTTGGTCTGGGTGGACGCGACTTGGCGTCGCGTACGCTCGAGAATTGGTACGACCAGGCCCAGGACGTTAAGCCGCGGAGAAAGGCCCGGACCGATGAGTAAGGGTCGCGGTTTCCGCACCTCTTAATGCGGAACTGCAACTACGAGAAGAGCTAGGCGGTGGGTTGGAGGTGCTAGCACCTCCTGCCTTGCTCTTCTCGCAGTTGATTTTCCTTCTCCAGAGTAGGGGGAAGCCGATCCATCATAGGTGAGGAGCGATCGCCGCGGTCGCTTTCTCCGACGTGAGAATCGGAATGACCTCGAAATCGACTATGTCGCTCCAGTTGGACATCCATTCGTCTAGCAGCGCTCTGTCGTCGCAGTCCATCACCTGAAAGCAGCGCTCGAAGTCGGTCGTCACCCAGCTGGAAAGGTAGTGAGCACCATGCGGAGCCATCCTCCCTTTCTCCCTGAAGCGACGATAGGCCGGCTTCGCATCGCCATCGCGGTACGTCTCGATCACCATGAATAGCATGTGCGCCTCGGTTCAGAACAGTATGACGACTTTTAAGCTAGCTCTACTGCTGCAGGATGCTGAGGAGGGTCAGCGTGTGCTACCTGGAGCGATAATCGAATCAACGAAAACTACTTCCCGGCCGCGACTCAAACCCAGCTTGTGTCGGACACTCACCGTGATCTGAGCGCGACAACGGCGATTGTCAGGCGAGCTTCAGAGCGTTGATTTCGCATGATCATTTCTTGCCTCCTCGGATTAGTCCGTAATCGCGCGCGCCCTTACGCAGCAGATGATATCCCCCAGCCAATGGCTTGGCCGAGACCAGGTCGGTTTCCGGAGTCACGCGTTGTCCGTTGAGATAAACCCCACCCTGCTCAACTAGTCGCTTCGCTGCGCCTTTCGAGGCGGCAAGCTTCAGTGTCACCATGGCATCCAGCAACGCGGGAACTTCACGTGACGTCGCGAAGGGCACTTCCTCGCTCAACGCGCGCAGCACGGGCTCCGAGAGCGTTGTGGGATCCGCCTTCCCGAACAAAACCTGCGACACTTCCTCGGCCACTCGCGCCGCTTCCCCGCTGTGGACGCGCGCAGTCACTTCGCGCGCCAGCGCCTGCTGGGCCTCGCGCTTCTCCGGGGCTGTCTCGATGAGCTTGTCGAGCGCTTCGATGTCTTTCCGGGACAGAAGCGTGAACAGTCTCAGGTATTTTCCCGTATCGCGGTCGTCCACGTTGATCCAGTACTGGTAGAACTTGTACGGCGAAGTACGCGCAGGATCGAGCCACACCGCTCCCTCTTCGGTCTTCCCGAACTTGGAACCACTGGCTGTCGTCACCAGCGGCATCGTCAGCGCGTGCGCAGTCTTCCCCTCCACTCGCCGAATCAGCTCCAGGCCCGCCGTGATGTTTCCCCATTGATCGCTGCCGCCCATTTGCAGCGTCACACCGTCGCGGCGATTCAGCTCCAGGAAATCATACGCCTGCAGCAGCATGTACGAGAACTCGGTGAATGATATTCCGCCCTCGATCCGAGACTGCACGGAATCCTTTGCCAGCATGTAGTTGACGGTAAAGTGCTTACCGACGTCGCGCATGAACTCCACGGCCTTGAGCGGACGAAGCCACGCCGCGTTGTCGCGCATGCGGGCGGCCCTCGGACCGGTGAAATCGAGAAAGCGCTCCAGCTGCTTCTCGATCGCGCGCGAGTTTGCCTCGATCTCTTCAATCGAAGCGAGCGGCCTCTCCGATGTCTTCCCGCTCGGATCACCAATCATGCCCGTGCCGCCTCCAACCAGCGCGACTGGCCGATGCCCGGCACGCTGGAGATGCGCAAGTCCCATCACCGGCACGAGATGGCCCAGATGCAGGCTCGGAGCGGTAGGGTCGAACCCCACGTATGCGCTCACTTCTCCCGTTGCGAGAGCGTCAGCCAAACCGTCCGTGTGTTGGTAGATCATTCCGCGCCAGGACAGCTCGTCCAGCAATGAATTCTTCGCTTGCATGCGGGGAAGATAGGGACGCCCGACCACGGTGTCACCTTCGGTGTATCACAGTTATCTTCTTTACTCCGCATGGCCGCCGACACCAACAACAAACTCCGATTCCATAAGCGGCACCCAACGTTCGTCCGGGTGGTCCTGCTTGTCGTCACTTTCCTCGTTGCGCTCGGCGCCGGCGTGGTCTACAGCACGTGGGCCCTCATCTGCCGGGGAAGCCAGTGCCCGTCCATCGACAGCCTGGCCGAGTACACGCCTCACCAGACGTCGAAGCTCTACGCAGTCGATGGGAGATTCATCGCCGAGCTCGGGCTTGAGCGCCGCACGCTGGTGAAGATCGACGAGATACCGAAGATCGTTCAGTCGGCGTTCGTCAGCACCGAGGACAAGCGGTTCTACCAGCATGCCGGCATCGATTGGCACCGCGCTACGAGCGTGATTCTGCGATCACCGCTCCATGGTTTCTCCCAGGGATTCTCCACCATAACCATGCAGCTGGCGCGCAATGTCTTTCCCGAGCAGATCTCGCGTGAGAAAAGCATCATCCGCAAGGTCAAAGAAGCGAAGGTCGCGCGCGAGATCGAGGCGAAGTACGACAAGAAGAAAATTCTCGAGCTCTACCTCAATCAGATCGACCTCGGTCACGGCGCCTATGGCGTCGAGACGGCGTCGCAGCGGTACTTCGGCAAGTCCGTGCGCGACCTGAACCTCGCTGAAGCCGCTACTCTCGCCGCTCTCCCGAAAGCCCCCGCCCGCTACAACCCGGTCCGCTTTCCCGAGCGCGCGATTCAACGCCGCAATACCGTGATCGAGCTGATGCGCCAGAATGGCTTCATCAACGACGCGGACGCGAGCAGGGCGAAAGCGTACCCGCTGCAGCTCGCCAACAAAACGATTTCCGGCGAGACGGCCCCCTATTTCGTCGAGTGGGTGCGGCAGCAGCTCGACGCACAGTTCGGCAAGCAGCTCTACGAGCAGGGGCTGAAAGTCTTCACCACCCTCGATCTCGACATGCAGGGCGCCGCCGAACGATCTCTCGAGCGCCAGGCGAAGGCGATCGAAGCCGGCCGCTTCGGACCATACAGTCACGAGACGTACGAGCACTACATTGCTCACCGCGAGGGCGACGAGGGCAGCGGCACCTCACCGTACCTCCAGAGCGCGTTCCTCGCGCTAGATCCGCGCAACGGCGCTGTGCGCGCCATGGTCGGCGGACGCGATTTCGACGATTCGAAATTCAATCGCTCCGTTCAAGCGCAGCGTCAGCCGGGCTCGACGTTCAAGCCGATCGTGTACTCTGCCGCGATCCAGAATGGCAGGCCGCCGTCGTATCTCGTCAACGACAGTCCGCTCGTGCTCCAGGTGCCCGGTCAACCCGAATGGGCGCCGCAGAACTACGATCTGAAATTCCTCGGCGAGATTCCGCTCCGCCAATCTCTCTACCTCTCCCGCAACGTCGCCACCGTCCGCCTCGGCATGGAGCTCGGCGAACAAACCGTCATTAACGAAGCGAGGAATTTTGGCATCACCACTCCGATTCCTCCGTATCCATCGATCCACATCGGAGCCGCGGACGTCTATCCGATCGAGCTGATCTCAGCCTACAGTGCGTTCGCGAATCTCGGCGTTCGAGCCACCCCCAACGCGATAATGCGAGTCGAGAATCAGAAGGGGGAGATTCTGTGGCAGCCTACTCCGACGCGTACGCAGGTGCTGTCGCCCGAGGAAGCTTGGATCATGGTGGACATGATGAAAGACGTGATTCGTCGAGGAAGTGCAGCGGGCGTGTACGCATCGGGTTTTCATCTTCCAGCTGGTGGAAAAACGGGAACGACGAACGACGGTACCAATGTCTGGTTCGTCGGCTACACCGCCGATCTCATCGCCGGAGTCTGGTACGGGCTCGACCGGCCCTCGAAGATCAAGGACAACGCGCAGGGCGGCGTTCTCGCTGCGCCGGCGTGGACCGCCTTCATGACGGAGGTCTATCGCCGCATGCCGGCGCCGCCCGACTGGCCGAAGCCGCTGTCAATCGTCACACGCGAGATCGACGTCAGCAGCGGATTACTCGCGACGCAGTACTGTCCGCGCAATCTCGTCACGAGCGAGTTCTACATATCCGGAACCGAGCCGACGCGCGACTGTGACAAGCACGGACCGTATGCAAATCCCGGCCTCACTCCGGTCGATACCTTGAGCACGATCCCGATTACTCAGCCGCCACCGGGCGGAGCGCGAGCGCCGATCACCGTGACACCGCCCCCGATTCAGCCAGGTTACGGGCCAGTGCCATCGCCCGGACAACAGCAGCGACTACCCACGGTGTTCGATACGACGAGGCGTCGCGATACGACGCGTCGCCCGACCGTGTTCGACACGACGCGTCGATCCGTTCCACGACGTGATACCACGCGCCCACGATCCGATACGATTCCGTCACCGGCTCGCCCGCCGGTCCCGATCCCGCGCTGATGCGCTATCACGCGCGTTGGGTGCTCCCAATCACCCAGCCGCCGATCGAAAACGGAACCGTCGTCGAGAGCGACGGATTGATCACCTACGTCGGCCCGCGCGCCGGCGCGCCATCGGGTAAGGACTACGAGCTCGGCGAGGCAATCCTCCTTCCCGGGCTCGTCAACACCCACACCCACCTCGAGCTCACCGCGATGCGCGGCTTCCTCGAGGATTGTCGCTTCGCGGAGTGGATCGACAAGCTTCGCCAGAGCCGAAACGAGATTCTCGACGACGAGATGCTGCTTGACTCGGCGCGATTTGGGATCGTCGAAGGGCTCGAGGCCGGTATCACGACTTACGCTGACACTTGCTCGAGCGGCGTCGTGATCCAGGCGATGCGCGAGCTCGGCGTCCGCGGAATCATGTTCCAGGAAGTCTTCGGGCCCGATCCTTCGCAGGCGGAAATCGCCATGCGCGAGCTGGAAGAGCGCATCGAAAAACTCACCCTCGAACAAACAGGGCTCGTGGCGCTCGGAGTTTCACCGCACGCGCCATACACTGTGTCCGATCCCCTATACGCGGCGGCGGCGACCCTTGCAAAGGCGCGCCGCCTTCCGCTCGCTATGCACATCGCCGAGAGCGAGCCGGAGTACGATATCGTGACGAGTGGGACCGGTGACTTTGCCGATCGCTGGCGACGTCGCGGAATTCCTGTCGGGCCGCGGGCACGCTCGCCAATCGCGCTGCTCGAGCGGCACGGCGCGCTGGATGGCGGACCGCTTCTCATCCATTGCGTCCGTGTCGACGACGCCGACATCCAGATCATGGCGCGTCACCGTTGTGCGGTGGCGCATTGCCCCGCGTCGAACGCCAAGTTCGGGCACGGTATCGCGCCGCTCCTGCCGTTGCTCGCCGCAGGTATTCGGGTGGGCATGGGTTCTGATTCCGTGGCGAGCAACAATCGAATGGACATTCTCGACGAGTCGCGTCTTG
>WNGI01006918.1_pt1 | contig 18599 bp, 16 predicted proteins | sample 5400621 | NCBI WGS metagenome assembly WNGI01 (sample SAMN13153374, study PRJNA577476) | soil metagenome | isolation source: 20 cm soil or saprolite under Garry oak tree replicate 1 | place: USA:California | collected 2016-06-15
TAGGTCGACGTAGAACGGCTGGCCGAGCGCCGCCGCCGCGGGCGGCACGAGCGCCAGCAGGAGCAGGCCCGCGACGATCACGAGGGCCCGGGGGCGTCGGCGCATCGCCTAACCGCGCGCGGGGAAGAGCCCCTGGGGTCGGAAGAAGAGCACGGCCGCCATCAACACGTAGATCAGGATCGACGCGAGGGCCGGCCCCGCGGCGTCGGCGGCGGTGGGCGCGATCACCGTGCTGAGCACCGGGCGGAGGAAGGCGCGACCGAGCGTGTCCACCATCCCTACGAGGATCGCGCCGACCAGCGCGCCGCGGATCGAGCCAATCCCGCCGATGACGATGACGACGAAGACCTGGATCAGGATCTGCTCGCCCATCCCCGGCTGGACGGCGTAGATCGGGCCCGCCATCAGCCCCGCCAGACCCGCGAGGGCGGCGCCCCCGCCGAAGACGAGCGTGGAGAGGAAGCGGATGTTCACGCCGAGGGCGGCGACCATCGTGCGGTTCGAGGCGCCGGCGCGGATCAGCATCCCGAGGCGCGTGCGCGCCACGACGACGTAGAGCAGGAGCGCCACCGCCAGACCGACGAGAATGACGGCCGCGCGGTACGTGGGATAGCGGAGCCCCGGGAGCAGCTCGACGTAACCCGCAAGCGCCGCGGGCACGCTGGTGTAGAGCGCCGCCCGACCCCAGAGGATCGCGACCAGCTCGTTGAAGAACAGGATCAGCCCGAACGTCGCCAGCACCTGGTCGAGATGATCGCGCTCGTACAGGGTGCGCAGAGCGATCAGCTCGACGACGACGCCCACGACAAGCGTGCCGAGGAGCGCCAGGGCGACGGCGAGTGCCCACGACCCGGTCCACGCGAACACCGTCGCCGCGAGGTACGCGCCGACCATGTACAGCGAGCCGTGGGCAAGGTTGACGAGGTTCATGATGCCGAAGACCAGCGTCAGCCCCGCCGCCATCAAAAACAGCATGACGCCGAACTGGAGGCCGTTCAGGCCCTGCTCCAGAATCAGCAGCAGGCTCATGGGCAACGAAAAGGGGGGCGCGATCCTCTCGCGCCCCCCGGTCCCGGCACGACGGCCGCGCCTACCACTTCATCGGACACTTCTGGTAGTAGGCGTCCTTGTGGTTCTCGAAGACCGTCTTCTGGATCTGCAGGGAGAACTCGCCGTCGGCGGCCCGCACGGTCTTCAGGAGATAGAAGTTCTCGATCGGGAAGTGGTTGACGTTGTACGTGTACGGACCGCGGGTCGACTTGTAGTCGGCCCGGCGCATGGCGGCGATCATGCCCGCCTTGTTCGCGAGGTCGCCCTTGACGGCTCGCACCGCGGAATCGATCAGCATGATGCCGTCGTAGCTCTGCGCGCCGTAGAACGACGGCGTGTAGCCGAGCTTCTTCCTGAAGTCGGACACGTAGCGCCGGTTCGCCTCGTTATTCAGATCGGGGCTCCAGTAGCGGGTCTCGAAGTTGCCGAGCGCCGCCTCCTTGACCGCGGGGAGCGTCACCTCGTCGACCGTGTAGACGGAGTAGAGTGGAAACTGGTCACGCAGCCCCGCCTGGGCGAACTGCTTCACGAACTGGATTCCCATGTCGCCAGGATAGAACACGAAGACCGCCTTCGGATTCGCGGCGCGGATCTGCGTGATCTCCGCCGAGTAATCCTGCTGGCCGAGCTTCGTGTAGACCTCGTTGACGACCTTGCCCTTGAAGTAGCGCTTGAACCCCTGGATCATGTCCTTGCCGGCCGCGTAGTTCGGCGCCAGCACGTAGACGTCCGTGAGGTTCTGGTCCGTCATGTACTTTCCCATCGCCTCGGGCGTCTGGTCGTTCTGCCAAGAGGTCGTGAAGAAGTATTCCGAGCACTGGTCGCCCGCGAGCTCGTGCGGACCGGCGTTGGTGCCGATCATGAAGACCTTCTCCCGCGTCACGACCGGGGCGACCGCGAGCATCACGTTCGACCAGATGATACCGGACACGAAGTGCACCTTGTGCTTCTTGAGCATCTCGTCGGCGAGCTGCTTGCCGACATCCGGCTTGCGCTGGTCGTCGCCGTAGATCAACTCGACGTCGAGGCCGCCGACCTTGCGGCCGAGGTGATCGAGCGCTAGCTCGACGGAGTCCTGCATGTGCTTGCCGATGACGCCGGCGGGGCCGGAGAGCGACGTGATGAAGCCGATCTTCACGGTCTCGGCGGACGCTGCCTGGCTCGCCACGAGCGTGGCGAGGAGGCCGGCGACGAGCGCGCGTGTGGTCGTGCGCACGGTTACCTCCCTCTCCAGTGTGTCGCGGGAGTCTAGCAGACCCGCTCGAGCGAGTCCAGGCTGCGGCGCGTTGGTCGCGTCCTCCGCGCGACCCCTCACAGGAACCGGCGGTTGCTTTTCTCGTCGGGCACTTCGAGGCCGAGGCCCTGGAGCTTGCCGTCCACGTAGGCCTTGTAGGTCCGGCGGATCTCGGCGTTGCCGACGCTCTTGAGCCCCCAGTGGATGAACTTCGGCACGTTCGGCGAATCGGAGCGGCCGAACATGTCGAGCGCGGCCGGGTACCACTTGGCGAGCAGCCGCTGCGCGAGCGCCCGGCCGCGCGCCTCGGCGCAGATCTCGGCGAGGAAGAGATAGCCCATCTCCGAGTGGCCGAGCTCGTCGCGCTCGACGGTCGCGGACATCATCGCCAGCGGCACGTAGGAGGATTCGCGCCAGTCGCGGGCGTGGAAGGCGCCGTTGAGGTCGACGAAGAAATGGAAGAACGCGTCGTCGGCCCACGTCTCGCGCGGCAGGTGGAAGGCGTAGTGCGCGTACGGCACGTCGAGCAGCGCGAAGTCGGGGTCGAGCCCTACGGCGAGACGGTGGAACATGATCGCGTGCTTCAGCTCTTCGGCCAGATACTCGGCCTTGAGCAGCCTCGCCTCGCGCGTCGGGAAGATCGCCTCCGCGAGGTCGAGACAGGTGGCCATGAAGCCGAGGAACGACTTGTTGCCCGCGCGCTCGCCCTCGTGACGGAGCATCTTGAGGAGCAGCCCCTTGTACTCGGCGGGGAGCACGTCCCCCTCGTCGAACTCGTACCGCGGCCGGCTCACCTGGCACTCGAGCCTGGGGAGCGGATCGCCCTGCGCGTACGCCTTGCGCCAGAGCGGCCACGGCGACGCTGCGCGGGGCGCCGCCGGGGCGTCGCCCGCGGCCGGCCGCGCTGCGGAGCCCCCGTGGCGGCACCCGCAGCCGAGCTGCCCTGTGGCATAGAGGTCGGCCTGACCCTCCACCAGCGCAGCCGCCATGCCGGGCAGGAGCCGGTCGCCCACGTTGCCGACCATCCGGCCGCACGCCGCGCAGAGCAGCCGGTAGTACGTGCCATAGGTGGCGGGCTGGTCGAGCCGGACGCCGACACGCGCGTAGGCGGCGCGGATCTCTGTCTCCTTTCAGCACCTCGCAGGCGCGTCGCGACGTCCTCCGGGATCGGCACGGCGTGCAGGCGGTCGCCCGGGGCCGCTGGCCGCGCGACCCACGCGCGGACCTCGAACCCGCTCGCGCACAGCGCCCCGCGCGCCGAGATCTCGTGCTCCATGCGAAAGGTCTTCGCGCGCACCCACGCCACGCGCGAGCGGATCGTCAGCACGTCACCGTAGCGCGCGGGGTTCACGAACCGCGAGCCCGACTCGACGATCGGCACGCCGACGATCCCGTATCGTGGAAAGGCCTCGGGCCACGGCAGCCCGAGCGCCGCGAAGAGCGCCTCGCAGCCGAGATCGTACCACTCGAAGAAGCGTGGGTAGAAGACGATGCCGGCCGGGTCCACGTCGCCCCAGCGCACCTGCACGGTCGTCGCGTGCTCGATCATCGCCCGGGGACGGCCCCGCCAGCCGGGAAGCGGTTCGCCTTCCAGTCGAAGCTGTCCCAGAACACGTCGATCCGGTCGACGATCCCGTGGAACTTGTGACGCCTGTCCTCGTGGGCGGCCCAGAGGTCGTCGAGCGACACGAACTGCGCGAGATACGCTAGGCCATACTCGGCCGGCTCCGCCATCGCCAGCTCGCCGGCCAGGAACCGGCGGTAGCCCGCGCCCGGGTGGATCCAGAACCCCTCCGACGTCTCCTCGGTGAAGAGCCGCGGCGCCTGGTCGTCGGGTACGCGGCAGAGGAAGAAGCGGGCCGTGAAGCGGATCGGGCTCGAGCGTGGCGTGACGAAGTGCGAGAGGCAGCGGAGGCCGGCGAGGTCGAGGTGCCAGCCCTCGCGCGCGACGAGCCGGGCGAAGGGCGCCTCGCCCGCCATCAGCGCCTTGCGGCAGCGCTCGATCGCCTCGGCCACCCGCGGGGCGCGCGCGTCGAGCCGGCCACCCGCGGGCTCGCACGCGAGCAGGATGCCGCTCTCCTCGAGGAGCTCGCGGACCGCCGCGACCCAGAAGGCGAGCGCCGGCCCGCCCGCGTCGTCCGGGAAGAGCGCCTCCGCCTCCGGCGCCGCGACGCCCCGGCAGCGCGCGAGGATCTCGGGCGCCGCATCCTCCGGATCCACCTTGCCCCCGGGGAACGCGTAGAAGCCGCCCAGAAACTTCATGCTGCGGTGCCGGCGGATCATGTAGACCTCGAGCGGTTCGGGCGCGCCGGCGGGCGCCGCTCGCACCAGGACGACCGAGGCCGCGGGCTTGGGCTCGACGGGCGCGATCACACGCGGGAGTGTAGCAGCCCCGAGCGGATCATGGACCTGGCGGGTGCGCCTCGCACCCCCCAGGTTCACAACTTAATGAGCTGGGCGACTCTCTCGCGGTGGTGCGTGGCGTCACCGAAGGTGAACTCCGACGCCTTCGCGCGCTTGAAGTAGAGGTGCAGGTCGTGCTCCCAGGTGAAGCCGATCCCCCCGTGGAGCTGGATGCCGGCGGCGGACACCTTCCGGTACGCGTCGGAGACGTAGGCCTTTGCCATGGAAGTCGCCAGCGCGGTCTCGGGTGAGTTCTCGTCCGCCGCCCAGGCCGCGTAATACGTGAGCGACTTCGCGTTCTCGACATCGACGAGCATGTCGGCGGCCTTGTGCTTGACGCCCTGGTAGGTGCCGATCGGCTTGCCGAACGCGACGCGGATCTTCACGTACTCCGTCGTCATGTCGAGGACCCGCTGCGCGCCGCCGCACATCTCGCCGCAGAGCGCGATGGTTGCCCGCTGGATGACGCGCGCCAGGGCGGACCACGCCGCGCCCTTTCCGCCGAGGAGCGCGCCGGCCGGGACGGCCGCGTCCTTCAGCGTCACCTCGCAGAGCTTCCGCGTCTGGTCCATCGTCGGCAGGAGCTTGACCTCGAGGCCCTTCACGCCCTTCGGCACGAGGAAGAGGCTCACGCCGTCTTCCGGCGTCTTCCCCTCCGCCGTGCGCGCGACCACGACGATGACGTCCGCCAGGTGGGCGTCGGGGACGAAGAGCTTCGTGCCGCTGAGCGCGAACCCGCCCTTGTCCTCCTTCGCAGTCGCCGTGACGCCCGCCGCGTCCCAGCGCGCGTTCGGCTCGGTGAGCGCGAGCGTGGCCTTCGCCTGGCCCGCGGCGAGCTTCGGGAGCCATTCCTTGCGCTGCGCGGGCGAGCCGGCCTCGAGGATCGTGAGACCGCCCAGGAGCACCGTGGAGAAGAACGGCCCGGGCATCACGCAGCGTCCCATCTCCTCCATCAGCACCGTGAGGTCCACGAAGCCGAGGCCGCTGCCGCCGTACTCCTCAGGGAAGACCAGGCCCAGCCAGCCCTGCTCGGCGAGCTTCGCCCAGAAGTCGTTGGTGACGCCCGCCGGCTCGTCCATCCGCGCGCGCACGAACGTCGAGGTGCACTCGTTCTCGAGGAACTTCCGCGCGGTGGCGCGGAGCATCTCCTGCTCCGGGCTGAACCCGAAATCCATGGTCTGCTAGTCCTTGGGCAGCCCGAGCACGCGCTCGGCGATGATGTTCTTCTGGATCTCCGTCGTCCCGCCCTCGATCGAGTTGGCGCGCGAGCGGAGGAACGAGTGCTGCCAGACGCCGCCGTCGATCGCCCACGGCGAGCCCTTCCAGAGCTGCGCGTAGGGCCCCTCGATGTCCATCGCCAATTCTTGCAACCGCTGGTGCGTCTCGACCCACACCATCTTGCCTGCCGAGGCCTCGGGCCCGGGCATCTCGCCGCGGAGCAGCTTCGTGATCGCGCGGGCGCCCGTGACGCGCAGGCACTCGGTGTCGATCCAGAGCTGTGCGATCTTCTGCCGCAGGACGGGCTCCTTCGTGACGGAGCGCCCGTGCTTCTCCATCCTGCGCCCGAGCTCGATCAGGCTCTCGAGCGCGATGCGGAGCCGCGTCTGGAGGGCGAAGCCGAGCGTGAGGCGCTCGTACATGAGCGTCGTGATGCCGACCTGCCAGCCTGCGTTCACGTCGCCCAGCACCTGCGACTCGTGGACGCGCACGTTGTCGAAGAAGACCTCGTTGAACTCCGCCTCGCCCGTGATCTGCCGGAGCGGCTTCACCGTCACGCCGGGCAGCTTCATGTCGAGCAGGAAGTAGGTGATCCCGCGGTGCTTGGGCGCGCTCGGGTCCGTCCGAGCGAGCAACATCATCCAGTCGGCCACCTGGGCAAACGACGTCCACACCTTCTGGCCGTTGATGACCCAGTGCTCGCCGTCCTTCACGGCGCGCGTCTGGAGCGCGGCCAGGTCGGAGCCCGCGTTCGGCTCCGAGTAGCCCTGGCACCAGATCTCCTCGCAGGAGAGGATCTTCGCGGGGTAGCGCTTCTTCTGCGCCTCGGTGCCATAGGCGATGATCGTCGGGCCGGCCATGCCGACGCCGAGGACGTTCAGGATCGGCGGCGCCTTCGCGAGCGCCATTTCCTCCTGGAGGATCAGCTCCTCCATGAACGTGAGGCCGCGCCCGCCGTACTCCTTCGGCCACGTGAGCCCGATGAAGCCGGCGTCGAAGAGAGTATGCTGCCACCGCTTCAGGAGGTCGTACGCCTCCACGCGAGGGATCTCGGAGCTCCCGACGTGCTTCCACTCGCGCGGGATGTTCCCCTTGAGCCAGGCGCGCAGCGTCTGGCGGAAGGTTTCTTGGTCGGGAGTCAGCGAGAAGTCCATGGCCCCTCCTGGGGACGGGTGCCGCCGCACTGAACGGTGGTTCATTCTAGGAATCCTTCGCGGGTGAAGTCAAGGCGATATACTCCACCTCCGTGATCGCGATCGATCCCGCGCGCCTCCGCTCGCGCGTCGAGACGCTCGCACGCTTCGGCGGCCTGCCGGGGGGCGGCGTGACCCGCCCGTGCTGGTCCCCGCCGTACGAGGAGGCACGCGCCTGGCTCCTCGGCGAGGTCCGCGCCGCGGGCCTCGAGGCGTGGGTGGACCCCGCGGGCAACGTGTTCGGCGCGACCGGGATGGGCGGGTTCGGCGCCGAGCGGCCCGCCGTCCTCACGGGTTCCCACATCGACACGGTGCCCGAGGGCGGCATTCTCGACGGCGCGCTCGGCGTGCTCGCGGGGCTCGAAGTGCTACAAACGATTCGCGAGGCGAAGACCGCGCACCGGCTGCCGCTCGCCGTCGCCGCGTGGAGCGACGAGGAGGGGCGCTACGGGAGCCTCTTTGGCTCGCGCGCGTTCTGCGGAACGCTCGACCTCCTGCGCGTCGAAGAGATGGCGGCCGTCGACGGCGAGCGGCTCGTCGACGCGATGGCGCGCGCGGGCTTCGACGCCCGGCGCTCCGGGGAGGCGAAGGCGCCCGCCGGCGCCGTCGCCGCCTACGTCGAGCTCCACATCGAGCAGGGCCCGCGGCTCGAGGAGGCCGGCATCCCGATCGGCGTGGTGGACTCGATCGTCGGCGTGCGCCGCTCGCGCGTCGTCTTCACCGGCCAGGCCGACCACGCGGGCACCACGCCGATGGAGCGGCGCCGCGACGGCTTTCTGGCCGCCGCGGATTACGCGCTCAAGGCGCGCGACCTCGTCGTCAAGCACGGCGGCGGCCGGAGCGTCACCAACTTCGGCGTCGTCCACGTGCACCCTGGCGTGTCGAACATCGTGCCCGCGCGCGGCGAGCTCGTGCACGAGATGCGCGGGCCCGATGCGAAGACGCTCGAGGCGCTCGCCCGGCGCTGCGCGAGCCTCGCCTCACGCGTGGCGCGCCGGCGCGGCGTCGGGGTCGAGCTCCGCCCCATGTCGGCGACGGCTCCGGCGCTCTGCGCCGAGCGGGTGCAGGCGGCGATCGAGGGCGCCTGCGCGACCCTCGGCCTCGGCTCGACGCGCCTCTACTCGGCCGCCGGCCACGACGCCCAGAACCTCGCGGCGATCACCGACGCCGGGATGATCTTCATCCCGTCCAAGGGTGGCCGGAGCCACCGCGTGGACGAGATGAGCGACTGGGACGCGATCGCGCGGGGGGCGAACGTGCTGCTGCACGCGCTGCTGGCGCTCGCCGCATAGCTTCTCCTTGCGGAGCGCCCGGCGCTCCGGTAGGTTCCAGGCCCTCGTCGTCTTCGCCGGGCTCGCGTGGGTGCTGTTGCGCTTCCGCGACAGGCCGGGCGCGCCGCCGCCCCCGCAGACGCGCGGCCACACGCTGCTCGAGCTCTCCTGGACGATCGCGCCGGCGCTCGTACTGCTCCTGATCGCGATCCCGACGATCCAGGTCATTTTCCGCACGCAGGCCGCGCCCGCGGCCGGGGCGCTCGAGGTGCTCGTGCGCGGCCGCCAGTGGTGGTGGGAGTTCCGGTACCCGGCGCTCGACGTCGCGACGGCGAACGAGCTCCACCTGCCCGCCGGCCGGCCCGTCCAGCTCACGCTCGAGGGCCCCGACGTGATCCACAGCTTCTGGGTCCCGCAGCTCGGGGGCAAGCGCGACGTGGTGCCCGGCCGCCTGAACCGACTCACGCTCACGCCCGAGACGCCCGGCGAGTACTGGGGCCAGTGCGCCGAGTTCTGCGGCGCCTCGCACGCCAACATGGGTATGCGCGTCGTCGTGGATGCGCCCGCGGCGTTCGAGCGGTGGGTCGCGGCGCAGCGCGCGACGCCGGCCGAGCCGGCCGGCCCCGCCGCGGCGGGCAAGGCCATCTTCGCGAGCCGCGCCTGCGTCGGCTGCCACACGATCCGAGGCGTGTCGGCCGGCGTGCTCGGCCCCGACCTCACCACGTTCGGGGGCCGCAAGACGCTCGCCGCCGGGATGCTCCCGAACACGCCCGAGACCGTGGCCGCCTGGGTGAAGGACCCAGGCGCGATCAAGCCGGGCGTGAAGATGCCGACGCTCGGCCTCACGGACGCCGAGGCCCGCGCCGTCGCCGCCTACTTGATGACCCTCAAGTGAGCCGCAGGCGATGAGCGCTGCGGCGTGGGTCACCGCGGCCGCGTCATGGATCACGACCGTCGACCACAAGCGCATCGGCGTGCTCTACGGCGTGACGGCGTTTCTCTTCTTCCTGGTGGGCGGGGTCGAGGCGCTCCTGATCCGGCTGCAGCTCGCGGGCCCGGGCGGGCGGGTCGTCAGCGCGGAGACCTACAACGCGCTCTTCACGATGCACGGCACGACGATGGTGTTCCTCGCGATCATGCCGCTCAACGCCGCGTTCTTCAATTATATGGTCCCGTTGCTGATCGGCGCCCGCGACGTCGCCTTCCCCCGCCTGAACGCGCTCAGCTACTGGATCCTCCTGTTCGGCGGGCTGTTCCTGAACGCGAGCTTCCTCGTGGGCGCGCCCCCCGACGCGGGCTGGTTCGGCTACGCGAACCTGACGTCCAAACAGTTCACGCCCGGGCCCAGCGTGGACTTCTGGCTCCTCAGCCTCCAGGTTCTCGGCGTCAGCTCGATGCTCGGGGGGATCAACTTCATCGTGACGATCCTCAACATGCGCGCGCCGGGCATGACGCTCATGCGCATGCCCGTGTTCGTGTGGATGACGCTCGTCGTGCAGTTCCTGATCGTGCTCGCGTTCCCGCCGATCACGGTCGGCCTCATCTTCCTCATGTTCGACCGCTTCTTCGGCACGCGCTTCTACGACGTCGCCGCCGGGGGCGACCTCCATCTCTGGCAGCACCTCTTCTGGATCTTCGGCCACCCGGAGGTCTACATCCTGATCCTCCCCGCGTTCGGCATCGTCTCCGAGGTGCTGCCGACGTTCGCGCGCAAGCCCCTCTTCGGCGCGCCGGTCGTCATCTACTCGGGCGTGCTGATCGGCTTCTTCGGCTTCGGCGTCTGGAGCCACCACATGTTCGCCGCGGGCATGGGCCCGGTCGCGGACGCGGCGTTCTCGATCGCCACGATGCTCATCGCGATCCCGACGGGCGTGAAGATCTTCAACTGGCTGGCGACGCTCTGGGGCGGTGCGATCCGGACGACGACGGCGCTCCACTTCGCGGTGGGCCTCGTCGGGCTCTTCACGATCGGCGGCCTTTCCGGCATCATGCACGCCTCGCCACCGGTGGACCTCCAACAGACCGACAGCTACTTCGTCGTCGCGCACCTGCACTACGTGCTGATCGGAGGCAGCCTCTTCGGCCTCTTCGCGGGCGCCTACTACTGGTGGCCGAAGATCACGGGCCGACTCCTCGACGAGCGGCTGGGCAAGCTCCAGTTCTGGCTCGTGTTCGCGGGCTTCAACGTCGCGTTCTTTCCCCAGCACTACCTCGGCGCGATCGGCATGCCCCGGCGCATCTACACCTACTCCGCCGCCGCCGGGTGGACCTTCTGGAACGCGGTCTCCACGGTCGGCGCCTTCGGGATCGCGCTCGGCGTGCTCCTCTTCATGGTCAACGCGTGGCGGAGCCTCACCCGGGGCGCGCCGGCGTCCGCCGACCCGTGGGACGGGCGCACGCTCGAGTGGCGGACCTCGTCGCCGCCGCCGCCCCACGACTTCGACACGATCCCGCCGATCTACGGGCGCGACACCTTCTGGCGCGAGAAGCACGGAAGGCCCGGGACCGTCCCCGCCCCGACGCACGACCACATCCATGTCCATCTCCCGGCGCCGTCGCGCTGGCCGGTGCTGACGGCGCTCGGCATCGCGGTCCTCGCGATCGGGGCGCTCACGCACCTCGCCGTGGTGCTCGCCGGCGCGCTCTTCACCGTCGTCTGCATGTTCGCCTTCGCGCTCGAGCACCATCGGAACCCGGCCCACGCGCAGCAGGACGGCGAGCTCGGCGTGGACCACCGGAAGGTCGCGGTGTGGGTCTTCCTCGCCTCGGAGTGCTTCTTCTTCGGGACGCTGATCGCGACCTACCTCGCCTACAACGGCCGGAGCGTCGTCGGGCCCGAACCGCACCAGATCCTGAACATCCCGCTCACGACCCTCTCGACCTTCGACCTCCTGATGTCGAGCCTCTTGATGGTGCTGGCTCTCGCGGCGGTCCAGCGCGACGACCGGCGGCAGGCTCGCCTCTGGCTCTTCGGCACCGCGCTCTTCGGGCTGATCTTCCTCGGCTTCCAGGTCTACGAGTTCACGCACTTCGTCCGGGAGGGCCTGACGCTCCAGCGAAACCTCTTCGGCTCGACCTTCTTCGTGCTCACCGGCTTCCACGGGGGGCACGTGACGGTCGGCGTGATCTGGCTCCTCGCGCTCTTGATCCTCGACCTGCGTGGCCGGCTCGGGCGGGTCGACGCGGTCAAGGTGGAGGTCGCGGGGCTCTACTGGCACTTCGTCGACGTCGTGTGGATCGCGATCTTCACGCTCGTCTATCTCATGCCGTGAGGCCAGAACCGTGAACGAGCCGCCGGTCGAGCACGCGTCCATCGGGACCTACCTGAAGGTCGCCGCCATCCTTTCGGTCGTGACCGCCCTGGAGTTTGCCGTCATCTATATCCGCGCGCTCACGCCGATCCTGATCCCGCTCCTCCTGGTCCTCTCCGCCGGGAAGTTCGCGCTCGTCGCCCTCTTCTTCATGCATCTGCGCTACGACTCGCGCGCGCTCGCCGTGCTCTTCTGCGGCCCGCTCGCGCTCGCCACGGGGCTCGTGCTCGCGCTGATGACGCTGACCGGCGCCTTTCTCGTGCTCGGCAGGTGACTGAAATGCATGGGCCGGTGGCCTTCGCCTGGACGTCCGGCGAGCTCCACGGCGACGTCTTGCTCGGCGCGGGGCTCCTCGCCGTCGCCTATGCCGTCGCCTGGGCGCGCGGCCCGCGGCGCCACGCGGGCGAGCCCGTGTGGTTCTTCGCCGGCCTCGGCGTCCTCCTGCTGGCGCTGAACGGCCCGCTCCACGACCTGAGCGACTACTACCTCTTCAGCGCGCACATGGTCCAGCACCTGCTCCTGACCCTCGTGGTGGCGCCGCTCCTCCTCGCCGGCACGCCGGCCTTCATGCTCGACCGGCTGCTCGGCCCGCTGCTCCGCTCCGCCCTCGGGCGCTTCGCGGTGCGGGCGACGACGCGCGCGGTCCCCGCGCTCGCCCTGTACGCGGTGGCGCTGATCGGCTGGCATCTGCCCCTGCCCTACAACCAGGCGCTCGAGCGCCACGGCTGGCACGTCGTCGAGCACCTCGTGCTCCTCGCGACCTCGGTGCTCGCCTGGTGGCCCGTCGTCTCGGCGTCCACGCTGGCCCCGCGCCTGCCCTACGGCGCGCAGATCCTCTACCTCTTCGCGCTCGGGATCCCGATGACGGTCGTCGCCTCGATGATCACGGGCGCCGAGCGCGTGCTCTACCCGTTCTACGGGGCGGCGCCGCGGCTCTGGGGGCTCGAGCCGCTCGCCGATCAGCGGCTCGGCGGTCTCATCATGTGGGTCCCGGCCGCGCTCATCCCTCTCGCCGCGTTCACGGTGGTCTTCTTCCGCTGGGTCGCCGCCGAGCCGGACGAGGAGACCTCTCGCGTGTGACACCTCTGTTATGATCGAATTCGCTCGGCCATGAACATCTGCGTCGTCGGCACCGGGTACGTCGGGCTCGTCACGGGCGCGGTCTTCGCGGACCTCGGCAACGAGGTCGTGTGCGTGGACAACGTCGCCAAGAAGATCGCCCAGCTCCAGGCGGGCCAGATGCCGATCTACGAGCCGGGGCTCGAGGAAATGGTCGCGCGCAACGTCGCCGACGGGCGGCTCACGTTCACCACCGACCTCGCCGCCGGCGTCCGGCGCGCGGTCATCGTCTTCATCACGGTCGGGACACCGGCGAAAGACACGGGCCAGACCGACCTGGCCGCGGTCGAGGTGGTCGCCCGGCAGATCGCGGAAGCCATGGAGCGCTACACGGTCATCGTCAACAAGTCCACGGTGCCCGTTGGCACGGGGAACCTGGTGCGCGAGGTCATCGAGCGTCACCAGACGACGCCAGTCCCCTTCGACGTCGTCTCGAACCCCGAGTTCCTGCGCGAGGGGTCGGCGATCGAGGACACGCTGCGGCCAGACCGTATCGTCATCGGCGCGCCCACCCAGCAGGTGGCGATGACGCTCCTCGAGCTCTATGCGCCGCTCGAGCGCCCGATGATCATCACCGACGTGCCGTCGGCGGAGATCATCAAGTACGCGTCGAACGCGTTCCTGGCCACGAAGATCTCGTTCATCAACTCGATCGCCAACATCTGCGAGCTGGCGGGCGCCGACGTCACCCAGGTCATGAAGGGGATGGGGCTCGACCCCCGGATCGGTCCGGCGTTTCTCCAGGCCGGCCTCGGGTACGGCGGGAGCTGCTTCCCCAAGGACACCGACTCCCTCATCCACACCGCGGCCACGCTGGGCGCGGACTTTCCCCTCCTCCGGGCCGTGGTGGACACGAACCGCGAGCGCGCGTCCCACTTCGTCCGCACGATCGAGAAGGCGCTCGCGCCGCTGGACGACAAGACGCTCGGCGTCCTCGGCCTCGCCTTCAAGCCGAACACGGACGACATGCGCGAGGCGAAGTCCGTCGAGGTGATCAGCCGCCTCGTCGAGCGCGGCGCGACCGTGCGCGTCTACGACCCGGTCGCGGTCGGGAACGCGCGCGCGCTCCTGCCGCCGGGCGTGGTCTACTGCGAGTCGCCCTACGCGGCCGCGACCGACGCCGACGGCGTCGTGCTCGTCACCGAGTGGAACGAGTTCAAGCTCCTCAACCTCGAGCGCCTCCGCACCGTCATGCGCCGCCCCGCCGTCTTCGACGGCCGGAACCTCTGGGAGGCGGAGCGCATGAAGCGCCTCGGCTTCGAGTACCACTCGATGGGCCGCAAGCCCGTCCTGCCCTCCTGACACCCCCCATGCGGGCGCTCGTCACCGGCGGCGCGGGCTTCATCGGCTCCCACCTCTGCGAGTTCCTCCTGGGCCAAGGCTGGGAGGTCGTCTGCATGGACAACTTCATCACCGGGTCGCCCCACAACGTCGCCGCGCTCGAGGGACGGCACAGCTTCAGCCTGGTCCGCCACAACGTGACCGAGTATCTCCGCCTGGACGGGCCGCTCGACTGGGTCCTGCACCTGGCGAGCCCCGCCTCCCCGCGCGACTACCTCGAGCTGCCGATCCAGACGCTCAAGGTCGGCGCCCTCGGCACCCACAACGCCCTCGGCCTGGCCAAGGCGAAGAACGCGCGCCTCCTGCTCGCCTCGACCTCGGAGGTGTACGGTGACCCGCTCGTGCACCCGCAGCGTGAGGACTACTGGGGCAACGTGAACCCGGTCGGGCCGCGGGGCGTGTACGACGAGGCCAAGCGCTTCGCCGAGGCGATCACGATGGCGTACCACCGCTACCACGGCGTGGACACCCGGATCGCGCGCATCTTCAACTGCTTCGGACCCCGCATGCGGATCAACGACGGGCGCGCGATCCCGGCGTTCATCACCCAGGCGCTCGGCGGCACACCGGTCACCGTCTTCGGCGACGGCTCGCAGACGCGTTCCTTCCAGTACATTTCTGACCTCCTCGACGGCTTCTGGCGCCTCATGCAGGCGCCCGCCAACGAGCCCGTCAATCTCGGGAATCCGCACGAGATGACGCTGCTCGAGCTCGCCAAGCGGATCGTCCGGCTCACGCGCTCGCAGAGCGAGATCGTCTTCGCCCCGCTGCCCGTAGACGATCCGAAGGTCCGCCAGCCCGACATCGGCCGGGCGCGCTCGCTGCTCGGCTGGGAGCCGCGCGTCGACGTCGACGAGGGCCTGCGCCTCACGATCGACTGGTTCAAGCGGACGCTCCGCGCATGAGGGTCCTCGTCACGGGCGGCGCCGGGTTCATCGGCTCCCACGTCGTCGACCGCCTGCTCGCCGACGGCCACACGGTGGACATCCTGGACAATCTGACCACCGGCCGCCGCGCGCTCCTGAACCCGGCCGCGCGCTTTCACGCGTGCGACCTCCGGAGCGCGCGGCTCGGCGACGTCCTCGCCGTGGCGCGCCCCGAGGCCGTCCTGCACCTGGCCGCCCAGGCCTCCGTGGGTCGCTCGGTCATCGACCCGCTCTTCGACGCGAGCGTCAACGTGCTCGGGACGCTCGCCCTCCTCGAGGCGTGCCAACGCGTGGGCGTGGCGCGCGTCGTCTTCACCTCGAGCGGCGGCGCCGCCTACGGCGACACGGACGTGCTGCCGACGCCGGAGAACCACCCGGTCCATCCCGCGTCGCCGTACGGCACCTCGAAGGTGGCCGGCGAGCACTACCTCGAGTGCTGGGCGGGGCTCACGGGCGCGAGCGTGCTCGCCCTGCGGCTCGCGAACATCTACGGGCCGCGCCAGGATCCGCGCGGCGAGGCGGGTGTCATCGCGATCTTCGTCGCGCGGCTCCTCGCGGGCGCCGCGTGTGTCGTCAACGGTGACGGCGAGCAGACGCGGGACTACGTCTACGTCGGGGACGTGGCCGACGCGTTCGCGCGCGCGCTCCACCCGCGGGTCTCCGGCGTGCTGAACATCGGCACCGGCACCCAGACGTCGGTGAACGACGTCTACCGACGCCTGGCGCGGCTCACCGGCGTCGGGCGCGCGGCCGAGCACGGCCCCGCCCGGCCGGGCGAGCAGCGGCGGAGCGTGCTCGACGCGTCGCGGGCGAAGGAGGCACTCGGCTGGACGGCCGCGACCCCCTTTGACGCGGGACTCGCACGGACCGTCGAGCACATGAGGAAGGAGGTGCCGGCATGATCGACGACGAGCTGAAGGCGATCCTGGTATGCCCGGCGTGCAAGGGCGACCTGATCTTCGAGGCGACGCGGATCATCTGTCCCGCGTGCCGCAAGGCCTACCCGATTCGCGACGGGATCCCCGTGATGCTGATCAACGAGGCCGAGGCCTGGACGCCCGGAGCGTAGCGGCCGCCGCCCGTCGCACGCAGGCCGTGATCCTGGCCGGCGGCCAGGGCACGCGCCTGCGTCCGCTCACGCTCGCGCGCGCCAAGCCGGTCGTGCCGGTGTTGAACCGCCCGTTTCTGGCCCACCAGCTCGCGTTGCTGCGCGCGCACGGGGTCGTCGACGCGATCCTGGCGTGCTCCTACCGCGTGGACGACGTGCGGGCGGCGCTCGGCGGCGCCGAGCACCTCGGCGTCACCCTCCGGTACGTCGTCGAGAAGGAGCCGCTCGGCACGGGCGGCGGCGTCGCGAACGCCGCCGACCTCGCGTCGGGAACGATCTTCGTGCTGAACGGCGACGTCCTCACCGACGCGGACCTCACGGCGATGCGCCGCCGCCACGAGGCGCAGGGGTCGCGCGCGACGATCTTCCTCACGCGCGTCAGCGACCCGCGCCAGTACGGGCTCGTCGAGACGGACGCCGAAGGGCGCCTGCGTGCCTTCCGCGAGAAGCCGGCGGCGGGCGAGCCGATCACGACCGACACGATCAACGCGGGCGTATATCTCCTGGACGCGGCGCTCCTCCACGGCATCCCGCGCGACCGGCCGGTGTCCATCGAGCGCGAGGTCTTCCCGGCGCTGATCGCCGACGGCGTCCCCTGCTTCGGCTGGGAGGCGGAGGCGTACTGGCGGGACATCGGGACGCCCGCGGCGTACCACGCCGCGCAGATGGACCTGCTCGAGGGCCGCGCGCGCCTGCTGCTGCCGCCGCCGGGCGAACCGCGCGAGGGGAGCTGGATCGGCACCGGCGGGACGGCCGCGGCCGACGCCCGCGTCGTCGCGCCCTCGGTGATCGGCGCGCGGGTCACGCTCGCCGCGGGCTGCCGGGTCGGTCCGTCGGCCGTCGTCGGCGACGGCTCGACGATCGGCCCCGACGCGCGCGTCGAGGGCGCGGTGCTCTGGGAGCGGGTCGACCTCGGCCGCGGTGCGGTGCTGCGCGACTGCGTCCTCGGCGCCGACGTCCGGATCGGCGCGCATGCGCGCGTCGGCGCCGGCGTGGTGCTGGAATCCGGCGCCGTCATCCCCGAGCGCACGACGCTCACGCGCGACGATGCGAGCTGAGGGCGCATGTTAGACTGAAGCGATGACGTTGTCCCGCAACCGGAATTTCTCGATCGTCGCCCACATCGATCACGGGAAATCGACGCTCGCCGACCGCCTGCTGGCGCTCACGGGCACGATGGACGCCAAGAAGGCCGTGGACCAAGTGCTCGACTCGATGGACCTCGAGCGCGAGCGGGGCATCACGATCAAGGCCCACACGGTCCGCCTCCTCTACAAGGCGCGCGACGGCCACGAGTACACGCTGAACCTCATCGACACACCCGGCCACGTGGACTTCTCGTATGAGGTATCGCGCGCGCTCGCCGCGTGCGAGGGTGCCCTGCTCATCATCGACGCCGCGCAGGGGATCGAGGCCCAGACGCTCGCGAACTTCTACCTGGCGAGCGACGCGAAGCTCACGATCATCCCCGTCATCAACAAGATCGACCTGCCCGCGGCCGACGTCGAGGGCACGCGCCTCGCGATCACCGAGACGCTCGACCTCGACGGGGGCGAGGCGCTCGCGATCTCGGCGAAGCACGGCACGGGTGTGCCCGAAGTGCTCGAGGCGATCGTCGCGCGGATCCCGCCGCCCACGGGGGACCCGGACGCGCCGCTGAAGGCCCTCGTCTTCGATTCGTTCTACGACTCCTACCAGGGCGTCGTCATCTACGTCCGTCTGCGCGACGGCCGCGTGCGCGAGGGTACGCGGATCGTCCTCATGTCGAACGGCCGCCAGCACGACGTCCAGCAGGTCGGCGTCTTCTCGCCGGACATGCGGCCCGTCGAGGAGCTGAGCGCGGGCCAGGTGGGCTACGTCATCGCCGGCATCAAGCGCGTGGCCGACGCCAAGGTGGGTGAGACGATCACCGAAGCCGCCCGGCCGACGGCGGCGCCCTTCCCCGGCTACCGCGACGCGAAGCCCATGGTCTTCGCGGGGCTCTACCCGATCGAGGACACCGACTACGAGGCGCTTCGGGACGCGCTCGAAAAGCTTCGCCTCAACGATCCTGCCTTCACGTACGAGCCCGAGACGTCGCTCGCCCTGGGATACGGGTTCCGCTGCGGGTTCCTCGGCATGCTCCACATGGAAATCGTCCAGGAGCGGCTCGAGCGCGAGTTCGACCTGTCGCTGATCGTCACGGCGCCGAGCGTGCGGTACCGGATCCTCACGACCGCGGGTGAGCTGCTCGAGATCGACAACCCGTCCAGGATGCCGACGCCCGATCGGATCGAGGCGATGGAGGAGCCGTACGTCACGTCGTCGGTGTTCGTGCCCACCGAGTTCATGACGTCCATCTACAAGCTCGCACAGGAGAAGCGCGGCGAGCACCAATCGCTGGAATATCACGGCAAGCGCGTCCACATCAGGTTCGATTTCCCGC